>PJEL010001751.1_pt1 | contig 20993 bp, 15 predicted proteins | sample 1853271 | NCBI WGS metagenome assembly PJEL01 (sample SAMN08108733, study PRJNA415343) | Invertebrate metagenome, whole genome shotgun sequencing project. | host: Globobulimina | place: Sweden: Gullmar Fjord | collected 2015-08
AGGGGTTACTAAGGGCCCTGCAAAGTAGGTTAACAAACAGACACTTATTTCTTCAGCCACAAAACGTCTCATGCACTTGTTGATGTATATGAAACGTAGACTACGGCACTAACGCGTCTTGGTGTGACAGTGATCGCAGCTAATTTTAGCACAACGCCCAAGAACGCAGGGTGGGATCCACAGAGGATTCTGTACACCGCCGTAAAAGACCTGGAGAGTGTAGAGTCCGTACTCCCAAAAGTGCCCCCACAAAACCTAGAGAATTACGACTTCTCTGAGTTCATTCAGTTGATGGTGGCAAGCGAAGACAAAATGCCGTTTGTAGGTGTGCGCTTCTTCATAAACAAGGTGATGTGGCGTCTTGGTAACACCGACCCCCAGATCTGCCAGGAGATCTTCCATCAAGCAGAAGAGCTTGGGGTCATCGAGTTGTACAAAAGTACTAACATCAATGAAGGTTCTCCTGATGTCAGCGCGTGCAAGTTGGATAGAGAGAACCAGACGGTACGAGCGGCTCTTGGGCTGCCGTTGCCAGGATCTCCTGAAGAAGGAGATATCATAGACGTAGCAGAAGAAACAAGCAGTGTTACTGTATACGTTGGTACCAAAACACCCGAAAGTGTAGACTCCGATACAGCATTGCCTCCCACCGAAGACCGCCCCAACGTGTAGTTCCCCCGCATCTTGTAAAATCAACAGTATGCGCCGTAGAACGACCTACGGAGCCAAGAGGGCAGACTGGAGGGTCGCTGTACCGTTCCCTTGGCGGAATGGCCCAGGAACGACCAGCAACTGGCGTCCCTCTCGGTTCTCCGTCGCCGTAGACACCGGACAGTGGTGGTACAACTGCCCTGAACAGGTGACAGCGTTCCTTAAGCTCCACGGACGCTCAATGTTGTTGGGCATCGGCAAATCAATCCGGCAACCCCGTGGGTACAGCTACACCACTGGAAGCGCCCGTCCGCATCAGTATGTTGAATCCGCAAAGCCTATTCTCTACGACCTGGCGGATCGCCAACACCTCGACGTGTTCACCAGAACCTTTCGACACATCGCAGCATTCTCTGCTGGAGTGACAAACAAGTGTGGCCGGTTCTACCGGATGAAGGTGGGCGACAGCAAAGTCTTGTCCCGAGTTCCCATGTCCCTCGCAGTTACCGACCCAAAAACAGGGAACCGAATCCAGCACGATGGATACGAGGAACTGGAAGTCGAATGCGAAAACGCCAACTACAGGGAACCAGACAACAGGATCTTCGCTTGGGACGTTACTATCCGAGAAGCTGCCTGGGAAGAGTGGCGCAAACAGTGTACGCATAAGCCACGGTTGGTGTTCACGATTCGACGTAAAACCATGGAGGGCGAGTACGCCAGCTACATGAAGTCGGGAAGTCGCCTGACTATCCCAGTAGAGGCGATACCTCTCTTCGTAAAGCGCGTCGACACGCTCATCCGGGAGTTCTGGACGTATGTTCAACGACATCCAGAGCAATTGGCGGAAAGACGGCTAGTATACCCACAGCAACTGGACTTGCTGCTGGAGCGGCTTGTCTACATATTAGAGCATGTACCCGAAGACGCGTTGTTCGCAACACCTGAATTATATAAAGAACCGCGTAGGTTCACACAGGAATACCTAAACGTTCTCGATGTATACCAGAAGAAACGGCTTCGATGGCCTCCTCAATGGAGTACCAAGAAGTATGACGCTGATAATGACGTCCACAAGATAGAACGACGGATAGCGCTTGAGAAAGCACTCCGGTTTTATTTTCTGATGCTGATCGCCACAGGGCTTACCTTGCTGAAAACGGAAAAAATATTCCGTCTTCCAGCACAAAAGTTCCATCGGCAAATTATCTGTAGATTGTACAGTACAGCCCCACTTAATAATCCGCAGCCAACGGCACGCGGACCTCCCACAAAATTGTAATTAATTGGTTTTCCTAAAAAGTAGGGGGTAGTTCGTTGTCTTCTAAAAGAAGTCAGCGTATTGGTGTATCCAAAATGAAGGTTAGTGACCACTAACTATGTACTCCGGTTCATTTTAAGACGGTGCTAAGATGCACCTTCCATCCTGATGCAAAATAGAGTGGACTTTATGTTCTCTTTTTACTTGACTTCTGGATCCAAGATCAGTAGAATAGAGCCCTATCAAGTGTAACATGTTGATATTACATCACATGCTTACGCGTAACAACAAAGACACTTTGAAACATGGACACGTTGACACATTGACTCGTCAACAGTCATATTTCCCTTTTCAGTTCCAACTTCAGTTAGTTCTCAACAGGTACAGACGCATATTGTAAATCACTGTTCAGGTGTTAGATGAGCAGGGATCAGGTGTGTTTGTGTCCAACAATTCGAAAACAGATGTGAATTCAGCCAGGGACCTTGAATCTGTGAAGGCAATCCTTCATGAGATGGAGGTCAACAACAAAGATCTACTGACTGTAGACCGTTCGCTACGAGCGGAGCTTAAAAGCTATCTAAGGACCGGTAGGATCTTACGGTCAGAAGTAGTGGCCACAGATCCTGAATCAGTCAGAGCAGCACAGACAGCACTGTGGACTATTCAGGGGTGGTTAGACCGTGTAGTAGCGATCCACATGGATACCCGTAGAGTGCTAAGAGTGCTAGGTAAAATAGAGATTTTAATCAAACGTGAGTTGGCCAAGCATAGTTTAATTTCCGAAAAGACTAGCAAGCCAGCAGCAGAGCAGGTTGTTTCGTTGGTGGTGCCTGAGTTGAGGATCCACCAAGGAAATTGGACATACGTAAAAAAGCTATGTAAAGACGTGCAAGATCATCTTTCTGGTGCAAAAAGCACAGTCCAATTACAGATCAAACTGGATGAGAACTTAAACTGGGCGCAAAGGCGCGGAGGCTGAAGTATGCCTATGCTAAACGTCCTGATTTACTAGTTAACATCTATCAGGATCTACAGATCTCAGAGAGAGCTTGTACCCCGAATCCAGACCAGGAGACTGAAATGAGTGACGAAGTGAAGGTAGATCTCACGCAGGCAGATAAATTAGAAGAAGTAGACCACCTCAAAGCGCAGTTACTTAACCGAGATATGGATCTCGTTATGCTGCAACGTGAGCTTCTAAATACTAAACACCAGGAAGTAAACGCTAAACTGAGTGCGTTCAGTGCGGAGATCGTGATGAAATATGGTCTGGCGTCTCCTCAACAAGTAGATGTGGCCAAAGGGACGATCAACCGTAACGAATCACTGGTAGACCCCAATGCCTAAGCCTAAAGCACTTTTAGACTGGGACGATGAAGACGAGGGTAGCCCGTTTGAAGCGAAGGTCTATGGACTGCTACGTGATGCCATGGAGAGGTCCGATGCGGCTGCTAAAGCGATAGCACGCATACAGAAGCTTCTCTACGAGCAAGAGGTGGGTCAGCGAGAAGAGCCTACTCTGGACCCTGATAAGCTTGCTGCCCAAGATGGAATCACTACGACGGTACGCAAGGCAGAGGACACTTCTTCTTCTGGTGAGTTTGATCAGAGCAGCTTCTACAATGTGTTCACTGGGATCAACACGATGAAGTTGGTGAGGTCTCTGCTGAAGTTGTTGAACATGGACCACATAGAAGAAGAGGTCATGTCGACCATGATCGACAATGCATTTGGAAGGCGTTTGTCTGGTGGGACAACTCCTGCAGCGCCGCAAACAGAGGTGGCCGGGAGTGACATGGAGTTGTTGTTGAACGAGATCAAGCGGAAAGCTGTACGCAAAGAACGGCAGAAAAAGCGTTCTGACGTAGGATAATATATATGGCAAAACCACCCGCAAAAGGCAAACCAGGCACCAGGACCACAGGAAAGACGCAACCGTCAGCCCCGAAAGCTGGTCAACCTACTAAGGGGGGTTCGGCTACTAGTGTTGTCAAATCGGGTGGTAAAAAGTCTTCTCCTAAAGCAGGCACGAAAAGGTCCCCAAGCGAGATTGTAAGGGATCGACGGATAAGAAAAAGGAAACTCGCTGCCGCTCTTAGCCGAGGCGGGGGTACAGCTATTAGTAACTCTTATACCAAGGGGCTGATTAACAGACGGATGGCGGCAAACGTTAGTTTAAGCTGTATGCCCACCGTAGATGTTTTGTCGAACAAACGGTTCACCAGGAGGCTCGCAGGAGGAAATAATAAAGACTGGATCTGTAAGATGGAGGACACCTGGAAGTACAGAGAAGAAAAGTACTCGGTCCAGAATAATGAGTTTAGACTGTTTATAGAAGGCGTTGAAGTCACTAACTACGTGCAGGGTACTATCAGTTGGACCCTTGAGTCTACAGGCGGAATGAATACCTGTAGGTTCCAATTAAATAACACGCAGGATGCTTTTATTCTAACACCTGATAATTTGTGTGCGGGTACGGATAAGGGAGGTTGGAGACTGAGTGGTGGGGGGAAAGTTAGCCTCGGACCATCCAGAACCTTGTGGCGGAATTTTGCGGTGGATGAGACAGCGAAATATCTCCTGTACAAGCGCAAATATGACGAGGTGATGAAGAATCTTAATAAGACAAAGATAGACAAAGAGACCGGTATGTGGCTGTACCCTCTTGGGCCATACCGCTGCATCGTGCATAAACACGATCCCGTTAGACTCTTTATTCGGTTACCCAACACTGCTGGTATTGCAACAAAAGTGAAGAAAAAATTCTGGAAGTATGGGGAACTATGGGCACCCGCGTTTACCGGGTTCGTTAAAGATTATTCGTGGGACGACAACCCTGTAGAGGGAACCCGAACCCTCAGTATCACCTGTTATGATTACAGAGGGCTCTTCAACCGTATGCGCGTACGGGTGGAAGCTCTACCACAAGATAACCAATCAGATCCAGGGAAGAAAGCAGACGGAACTGCTGCAGTTCTACGGACTGTTAAAGCAGCGGGGTCTGCTGCACGGGCTGAGTTGGCAGCGTCGTGGAATCAGTTCCTTATACCTGCAATGAACTGCGGCAACTATTGGGAAAAATACCTTACCAATGCGTACCCAGATAAGCTTTGGCCAAAGTGGAATGTATCGGGGAAAACCTTTGGAGTAGCCCTGCCACCAACCCAAGACAAGCCCAAAAAAGTGGAATCAAGGTCCGTTAGGGTATTGCAGAATAAAAACCCATATACTCTTATGAACCAAGAACCATTCAAGATGAGGGAAAGACTTATAAAACTTTGGAAAAACGGACTAAAATATTATCTACGAGTAAAGTACCACTGTCTAACAGATGTTAATACCGAGACGTTGATAATTGGAGGAAAAGGGAGGACAAAGGAACAAACCGCAGCAGATCTTAACTGCGCACAAAAGGCTATTGCAAATATAGACCGAGTCCTCCGACCGTTTGCTGTACGTATTGTGCAAACCTTTGGCTATTCGATGTTGGCGATCTTAAGACTTTGGCAGCTTAAGAAAGATAAATTCCAATTCTATGTAGGTGGAACTCCAGATCTTCCTGAGATCTCGTTAAAGCGGGTGGCGTCTACTACTGGTGGTAGGAAAGCGCAACAAAGAAAAAGTAAAAGGAAAAAAGAAGTAAACACCGGTACGGCAAAACTGAGTGACCTGGTAACCGCTTATATTATGCAATGGGAAGATAGCAAAGCTGGAAGTGTAAAACGTGCTGGAGGTAGTGTAACTAAGAATCTACCCAAGTTCTGGGGGTCAACGACCACGGCGGGGTGGTACGTTGACGCGCTTAAGCACGACGCAGAACTAAAAAAGGCAACAGCAAACGGAATAAAAGCGAAAGCTGCGTATGACAAGGATAAAAATTCGTTTGCCGCAAAAACATATTTTGCTACCGCAAGAAAAGCGAAAGAAGCTGCTAAAGCAGCAGTTGCAAACGACTATAAACTCCTAGGAGAATACCAAGAACCTCTTTTAGCTTTGGAGGCAAAAATTCTCAAGGTGCTTAACGACCCAACAGACACACCTGTCCATATTAAAAATAGATTTAGTGAGTACTTCACGCTTAAAAAGAAAACAAAGAAAATTAAGAATGTAGTAAAAAACTACGATGGTGCTAAAGGTTTTGGTGCGTCAATAGCCGCAGCTAACGCAGCACTAGCCAGCGGAAATTTAGCGAACCTGTCATCTGGCCTCGAACAAACCTATGTTACAAGAAACCGAAAAGCGCATGAGAGTGTATCCCTTGCCCGACAGCAACAAATTATAGAAAACAAAATTAAAACCTTCAAAGATGCATTAGCGGGGATAAAAGGGTTTGTCGAATCAGGTGGTCTAAAATCCTACGAAGATATGTTTCGTTATCTAAGCACAAGTTACGAAAACAAAAATATTAAGCCGCTGCAAAAGTGGCCAGGTAAATCCGGAAACGCGTGGAACAGCAGGGATACAACGCTCCCACGTGGGTTTCCGTGGATCAACGGGCAATTCAAGTACCTTTACAACCTAACGAAAAAAGGGCTCGAAAAAGACAAGAATTTAACTAGGCGTGGTCGTGCAAAGCTGGGCAAAATTACCGAAAAGTGGATTGCTTTTATTAATAACACAAATCAACAAAAGGTAGACACTACCAAGAGACTCACAGATAGATACATTGATTTCAATGCGGAGCAGGCAGGTATGTTTGCAGACCTGGTCGCAGCCAACAAAGGTTTGGCCCACCCCCTAATGGGTAAGTCATTCGAGCAGGCAGTACAATTTTTAACTACGGGTGGAGAATCGCAACTACTGATTGGCGCAGTCTACGACCTGGATAGCTACTCAAGTGGCGTTCTCAGAGAGTGGAACCGCGTAACAGTATTTGGGGCTGTTCAACGTCCGCTAACCTACCAAGAGGTGAGTGCAATTGGACAAGGGTCAAATAGGAACATTGACTCTGTATTTTCTCCAATAAACGCGTTTGTTCATTTACTACGACCTAAACAGGGGACTGGCGCTGCCACCATCGTACAGACAGACACTGCTTCTGGCGTACAGAGTATGCAACAAGCGCCCACATATGAAACAAGGAAATCTCTTCTTGATAAAATATGCCAAGCTTTAGATTACCAGTTCTACGTGTCACCTATGGGTGACCTGGTATTCGAGATCCCAAATTATAACGCGTTCCCAGCAGACTTTGGCCCCACGTTCGAGAAATCCTATGAACTATCCAAAGAGTGGATCAGTTCTACAATTTCTGAAGAGAACTCTGATGTCGCAACAGCTTATAAGTTTACTGGTCAAACCTACGATAAAAAGCTTGAAGCTTTGGCCAAAGCCAAGGGCGTCAGAAAGAAGATGCAAAAGACGTTCATATGGAGCATTTTAGCTAGAAGAATTGGCGTACAGCAACAAGATATCGTTTTACAGATACCAGGTGTTGGTGACCCATCAAAGAGTCGCACAACATATACCCCGGATCCACAAAATCAGCTTCTAGTGTACGCGCTATTTTATATGCAGAGGCAGTTGGGGCGTATGCACACGTTAATGGTACGTCATCCATTCAGACCGTACATGCTTCCTAATCGACCTATATGGCTCATACCTAGGCAGCGTATCGGTCTGCCACAATCAATCACGCATTCTATGAGTGCCCCTGACGGAGTGTGCACAACAGAGTCGCAGCTAATTTACACCAGAGAGATGTTCCGGGACGGGACCTTCCGGTTTGTAGGAGGAGGACAACGCCAACCTATTGACTACGCACGCCTCCTTTCGGGGGACGCTTCCGCTGTAGGGAGAGTAGGAGACGGCAAAGCCGGAAACTTCGGGTACGGTACACTAAGTGCTAAAGGCAGGTTTAGTAGATCACAGATACTAAATCGTCTGCGTAGGTCCAGCAGTTTTTCAAGTCAGATGGGAGCTACCTTCGGTAACTATTTCAAGTATAAGCCCGTCAAAACAAAATCGCCCCCTAGTCCTGCGCCCACTAAAAGGAAGACGATTGACATGCCTGCAGCAGGTGTGAATGTCGACCCACCAGTTGGAACCAAGCCGAAATCGCCTGGTGGTGGAATAACAAGGTCAACAGGAAGTTCTTACTTTCAGCAGTTCTATTCACCGTGGGCATCGGGGGCAGCGTTCACCGCCAAAAACAACCATGCGTTTAGATCTTTTGGTTACCTACGTGCCTTCCAAAAAGGCCAGTACAGAAAAGTACAAAACCAATCTCGTGGTAAGGAACGGTGGCATGGGGGTATTGATATTCTTTGCCCCAAGGGAACTTTAGCTAAAGCCCCGATACACCTGCAACGTCTTACCTGTCAGATAAACGCTAATCTGGGAGGAGGCAAGCTCAAAGGTATTAAGCTATGGGTACCTGATGTCGTAAACAGAAGGATTACCGGCTTTCTATCAACGAGAGCAAAGAAGAGGTACGCGAAAGATCCGGTAAGCATATTTTTTGCAAAAGGCTTTAAAAAGTTTCCAGGGGGAGGCGGAACCTTTTATGATGGGCGGATATGGTCAAACGCATGGGAACAATGGAAAAAGGTTACGAATAATGGAACAACGGGAGGTGGGTCAGTATATCTAGGTAAAAATTATGCCGTAGGTATTATGTTAATAGGATTTGGCTGGATATACCCACCACTTTCAAAAGACCCAAATGAGAAGTTGTGGTCAAAACTGATTTGGGTGCACTTAGACCATTTACACGTAGGAACAAACGGTAAGGGTCAAAAAGGCTACTTCGGGGCTGATGTAACTCAAAATATTGATAAAGGCACCAACATAGGTCCGATGTGGGACAGAGGAAGTACGGGTACACCGCACCTCCACTTCGAAGTATGGGTACGCCCAGGAAAAGGATCTACAGCAACCCAGCGACAGCTTGATCTGTTTAAAACTGTACGCCAAGCGCAAAAAGATTACTTGCAGACCCAGTTGGTTGCAATGGCAAGAGGATGGAAATTTGAAGCGGGTAAAATGATTAACCCGAATAATCTAGACGGGTATGCATCAGATTACTGGCAACGACGGGGAAAACGGCTGTGGATCCGGGTCAATCCTAAAACAGGTAAAACTTATAGGCCAACGAGTACAAAAGGTAGCAAACGTATCACGGTAAAGGAAGTGGTTGCCTACTACCAACGTCTAGCTGTATGGAAAAAATACGTAAGGCAGCGAGACTCTAGGTACCACAAAGACAACCCAAAAAAGGGCGTTGACTACCTGCGCGTAAATCCTGCGCAGTGGTTCAAGTGTGAAGACTTACTAGACGTAACAACCGCAAAAGGAAGCCGTACTTTTAAAAGGTTGCTTCTAGAAGCTTGTGGAAAAGCGGAAGCGTCCACTGGTGGAAACTATGGGGGGTATCGTCCCGCATCCCCACGAGGAGGGGGATCTGCGTATACGCCTCCTCCGCTAGCCTGGTGCAACGCTTCGATGGGAAGGAAGAAGGCAGGCGGGGATGCGAAAGCAGCCCAAGCTAGGTCTAAAGCGCAACAAAAAACGGCTACCAACCCAGTAAACGCCAAGAAAACAAAGAAGGATTTGAAAAAGAAGTTGGACAAAGCGAACGCGGTCAAGAAGCAGATAGAGAAGAACAACAAGGATTCTAAAAAGACAAAAGCTGGCCGGTCCAAGGCAACCAGGAACGTCAACGCCGTGGCTAAAAAACAGGCCAGTTCACAGCGTACCCCAGGAATGGCAGCCGGTAACAGTGGAAGGGTCCAAGGCAATCCAGACAGACCAACAGGGAAATCTGCCGCAGCCGCTGTCAGTCGCAACGTTGGTAATATATTTGGTAGGTAGGAATGTCTACTCTCAGCTACACAGATTCAGCGCAACGCTCAGACGCGAACGCACAGATGCGCCAATCGACGGTGAGTACAGTCATCCATGCTGTGGGTCAGACTGATCAAGTGGTGCTTGAAGACCTTGCTAACTCTGGACGAAACCCGGTTCAGGTTAGGCAGCCTTATTTTGGCTTAAACTCTTGGATACGCGTGCTTCCAGATCCAGGCACGCAAGTCCTAACCCAGCTAAGAGGCGACTCTTACGTCAGAACTATTTCATCATATTTGTCGGATGAAAACCCGGAACTGTTAGAAGAGGCTAGGGATGGCAAAGTACTGTACCGGCAACTACGTCCTGGTGAAATCGAACTCATGTCGAGCGGGCGGTCGTATCTTCTAATAGGCGACGAGGGTGACATCGAGATCCGAGGGGGCAGCAACCGGCTAGACCTTCTTCAGTCGGAGCTTGAGATCACGTCTATTGCACCAACACACAAACGTTGTACGCACCTGTACGTAACAGGGACTATAGGTTACGAAGAACGTTTTGGAGTGGTCAAGCGGCCAGACCCCACTAAACCTACACTGTTTCAGAAATTCGCCAGGTTATCCGACACGGCTTTCGCGGTTGAATACTCCCGATGGCTCAACGACAAAGACGGCAAACTGCTCGCGTCTACCCAAGAAGGCAACGTGTTCGACGCCCAAGGGCAAGAGAAGAAGCAAAGTAGTACAAACAAACCACTGCGCTACGAACGGGTGTTCTCGCATAAAAGCGCAGGAGACGTTACATTTCAGATAGACGACGAATCCAATTTGTTTCTGAGTAACTCAACGAAAGCCAAAGAAACAAAGATCACACTAGGTAATCTAAACGCCTTAACGCTTACCTGTGACAGCACAAAGTGGACTGTGAACAAGACGGGCCTGATGAGTTTTACTACCTCGTTAGTGGTCAAGTCAGCTAAAGTACGGCTTAACTCGGTTGACGTCGGCTTTGGCGCAGCGCCCGTAATTCCGGCAGTATTAGGGACGCAGCTTGTTGCGGTGCTGACCACTATGCTTACAGGCTTAGGGACATTCGCACAGGTGTACGGGGCAGACCCCGCGCTCGCGTTGGTCACTCCAGCAAGTGTTACCTCTGCCAACATTCTTGCGGGGACGCTAGCAAGCTCCGCTGGTGCTCTCAGCAGTATACTGAGCACACAAGTAAAGCTAACGGTGTAGTCATATGAGTCCATCAATTTACTTAGGATGCCAGGTAGAGGACGAGATCGACACCTCGTATAAAGAGGTGCGCAAGACGTTCTCTGAATACAAATCTCAAACAGAAGCGCTGCTAGCCACGCTTGCTGATGATATAGAAAAACTGTCTAGTGATAAAATACCTGCAGAGATAACTGTCGGTGAGACTACAAACAGTCAGGTACGATGGGTAGCAAAAGAAACGGGTACCGCAGGGAACGATATCCAGATCATGTATCAGTACTTGGGACCGGGTGCCCTGACTGGGGCCATTTTCGCGGATAGGCCACCTTCAGCAGAAGTTGTTGATAACATTATTTACGTTACTTTGGCCGTAAAGGGCGGTGATACAACCGCGCCTCCAGATCCACAAATAGGACAGATAGACCCTAACTTTGACGTTGCCACGTCGTTACCTATCTGGCTTAGTGGTACAGGCGTATCAGACCTGGTCACTGCAGCGTTGGTGGGCGCTGGAACAGATCTGCCTGCAACCACACTATTGCAAAGCTTCAGCGGCGGAAAAGGTGCGCCATTAAAGGACGCAGAAGACGCAGCAAACTCCATTGCTAAAGTGTTTGGATCCACCACGTACGCTGGGTTTATGCGGTCACTGAGCATCCCTACAATTGAAACTGAAGCGGACGCGGTAGCTCTTCTTGAAGAATTGGATGACAACTACGTAATAATAAACAAGAAGCTGTATATAGTAGAGGGTACCAACCTAGTGGGGCTGAGGCAACTATACCTATCTGTCCAAAAAGACTTGGACCTGTTTAAGTATACACTGGACAAGATGAACGAGGACCCCAGATTCGCCTATTATATTGCCACAGAGAACGTGTTCACCACTACCCAAGAACTTGTTTGTGGTACGCTTCAACCGATTACTACTATGTCGGAAACGTACCTCGGCCAAAATATGCCAATATCCCAGATGCTTCAGAAGTCACAAGGGAACGACATAACTTTTCTAAACAACTCCATCTACTGGGTAACTGATGTAAACGCTTCACGTTATAGTTATACAAAGCTAACTTCCTGGGAGTGGATTGGCAACTACTTAGGTGCGATACTAGCGGGTGAAACACCTGACCAAAGTGATGGCACGGAGGTCCAAGCCCCGATAGTATCCGTTATAGAGGACCCAAATCTATTTCAAAACTTCGGGTTTACAGATGCTGAGATCGTAGAGGTTCTAGAGAAGGACATAGAAGGGATACGAATTCCGCAAGAAAGCGACCCCGAAGACAAGAACGAAGGAATCAAAGACCTACTGATAAATAATAGAAGGTACATGCCTAATGGTATGCTATCCACGGCTAAGAAGCCGTTAGTCGCCATGCAAGCGCTTGATATATCAAGCACAGGAAATGAGAACAAGCTAGCTAAAGAACTTTCCACTAGGGGCTCAACCTGCGCAAGATTAGCAAAAAACCTCCCAGACGTAGTTCTCCCGGATCTAGGTGGTATAAAGATACCCAACGTAGATTCGCCAGATTTGCCATCTGCGGACCTACCTAACGGGGCCAAAAAAATAGAAAGTGCGTTTGCATCACTATCCGCGATGATCGATAGCGCTTCAAAGCTGTTTGACGCACAAATTGGTGGAATATTAAAAGTGGCTAAGGGATTACTGAATAAGGTTCAGAACCTACTCTCATTAGCAGACAACATATCCAAAAACAATCTGGCCCAGTGCCTTCTTGGTACAGGTAGCGCAGCTACTGGGAATCTAGAGTTACCGTCCCCAGGCGAGATCCCTACAGTACCTACACCCGGTGAAGTAGAGCTACCTAGCCCAGGAGGGCTCCCCCTACCTACGTCCCTGCTCACGAGTGCGTTGAAAGAGTTAAGCGTATCGCTAGACGAAACAATCACCGCATCGTTTGAAGGATTGATGAAACTGGTAGAGTACCCTTTGTGTATGGTGCAGTCACTTCTCTCTTCGCTTCAAGGGTTTTCTCTGGACGTAGATTTGGCGGACCTGAACCCCTGTAAAGAAGGCAAAGACGTCGATGAAGATTGCCCTCCAGAGGAAGTACAAGAGGCAGCAGATTCTTCTGAAACAGTAACCGAAGAGCTAGACGAAGCGCTGGCGGACACGGGAGCCGGGCTAGCCGAAGATTTGGCTGACTCCGTCCCTGACTTTGATGAAACCATACAAGAGTTCACAGGACAGGTAGAAAAAACAGCGAAAGAATCGACCGAGACAGCCCAAAGAGGCATATCTAATGTTATGGACGATGTGATGAAGAGCCTAAACTCTAAAGTCGAATTCGTCCAAGAAATAGATAAAGCTATCAAAGAGCTAATCAACGATACCGAAGACTCCGCTACCAACGGGGAAGAAGCGGAAGAAGCGGCGGGCGGCTGTAAGACCCCATCACTAGGGGCACTTACTGATTCTATAACAGACTTTATCTAAAAGTTACATTATAGAAGAGGGCACAAACCATGGCAGGAACTGCTGACGACTTACTTGATAACACCACTGTAGCGGCAAAAGGTGTTTTTGGGGGGCTAGGGGCCGAGTTTGAGAAAGCGTTGGCACGGGACGCAAAGATAATAGCAAATAGAAAGAAATATCCCCCTACTTACTATAATTCGCTTGGGGCGGTAGAAGAGACTATCGGTGGAACAACAGAGGACGCTCTGATCGTTACTTCTGCACAAGCAAAGAAAAAAGCGGTAGTCTACCTTAAAGAGATGGCTTCGGTTAAGTCGGTAACTAACGACTACAATGATCTGTTAACCGAGTATACGGACGTTAGAAGCGCAGACAGTAGCACAGTAATATCAGATTTAGACCTGATAACAGGAAAGTTTAATGCTTTTCGTGTAGAGCTTTTAAAACAACCTGAGATAGAGGTAGACGTTAAAAGCGGTTTCAGTCCAGCACTCGGCGCTATGGTTCGGGCGTTAGGGCGTCTTGGCTTGAAAGATCGAAGAGAACGGTTCCACAATCTATTCGATTCCGTGGCACGAGAGCAGTATATTGGAGACCAGACGGATGAACTCAAAAAAGAGTTACGCTCTTGGATTCGGGTCTTTGTAACGTACCCTTAAGGAAATGCTATGAGCTTCACACTCAAATGCGATAATGGCGACCTGATGGTAAGCGCAGCCGGTGGGTATGTTGTAATCTCTGGCCTCGAAAAGGTGGCGCAAGATATAGCCGAATCCCTTTTGAATAATAAAGATCCGGACCTAGAAACATACTATAACGGGAGTGAACTATACAGAATAGGCGAAAATACTACTTTGTTGGATACCATTGGTGTAGAAGAGTGGGTGCACACTATGGTGATGGAGTCTATAGATCGGCTCATAGACTCACAAGATGAAGATGCATACGTTGACGAGGAAGAAAGTATCGATACGATACGTGAGCTTACTGTTGAAAAAGTTGGCTACCTAAGCTGGCAGTTCATGCTACGGGTGATCACAGAAAGTGATCAGAACATCCCTATGAACTTCGATATCACTTTGTCTCAGCAGTTACCTGACTCTCTTGCTGAAGAATTCGATAAATTCATCATAAAATACCAAACATCTAGTAACGCATTCCTGTAATAAAGGAAAATCATGGCTACCATACCGAGATCTCTAAATCTCATCCTAGAGTCGGTAATAGAAACACATGCGGACGTTGATCCTACAATCGACATTCAAAAGGGTCCGATCTCCGTTCTGTTGTACACTTTTGCTGCCGAGTTAACGCGGGTAGAATCGCATACGAGCTACTTGTCTTCTGTGTATCAACTAGAGAACGCAGATGAACTAGAGGATGAAGACCTACTAAACTTGGCTAGGAACTACGGCTTGGACCCAGACGCGGGAACCGCCGCTATAGTTATAATCACATTTTTCAGAACCGCTCGCCCTGTTGAAGGAGAGGTATACTCTGCGGACGAGGGTACCGAAGTTTCTACACAGGACAACAGGTTATCGTACACGATAGCAAGCGACATAGAGATGGACGGAGACAATCCAGATATCTATTTCAACCCAGACGAGCAACGTTACGAGGTAAGTGTCGCAGCGGTAGCAGTAGCCACAGGTACAGACTACAACGTACCTGCAGGAACAATAGTAAACCTAACCTCCGACATACCAGATTTTGATTCAGTAGTAAACAATAGTGACGCTACAGGCGGACAAGACCCACTAGATGCGTTTCAGATCAGGAACCAAATATGGGACTCGATACAGGGCCTCACAGCCGACTCTACTGGACGAATTATTAGAACTGTTGAGGATATAAACCCAAATGGGTTCCAAGACATATCTCTGGTTGCGTCAACCGATTATGAGGTATTCACACGTCTCTCTTCGTTGAACGGTAGACAAGGCTATGATATATATCTAATAACAGATTCCTTCGTGCAGGAGATACAAAGCGGGGTTGCTTTAGGTGGCGAAACAAGTATCTTAATAGAAAGAACCCCGGCGCTCGCAGTGGAACAAGTCACTGTAGACGGTGTGCAAACTGCGTTCTTCTTACAACAAGATCTGGACCCTGCAGTATTCGGATCAAACAAGGCAAGGGATCGTGTGACGTTAAATACGCCACTACAACCAGCCCAAACCTATGAGATAAGGTTCTACTATTTCGACTTGGTTTACGAGGCCGGGTCGGTGTTTGACCAAGATTCACGTCCGTTTGACGTTGACATTCTAGTACGCCGTGCAACACCTATCCCTGTCTACGTGGCAGCAAATCTTAGCACAACCCCTTCCGCCGATAAAGACGGGATCATTAACGAGATACAGAATTTCACCGAGGACTTTTTTAGAGACCCAACAAACCCAACTTTCGGAAGGACATCGTTCATTACAGCCTTAGATCCTGCTTCGTACGAACAAGCAGTACGTGACACGGTAAACGGTGTAACGGCGTTTACACTAACCGCTTTTTTACGTACAGACAAAGCGGTGATGGACGTAGAGATAATAGAGTTTGACGGCTATACTGAGTACCCGCTTCTGTCACCAAACTTCGATGTAGGATAAAGTATGCTCGTTTTCATACCTGCTATATTCCCTTGGACCTTTATGAAGGACTCCATGCTTGAGGAGTATCCTGTAGGATCGTTTTATCTAATTGCAGATGATATGCTCCCAAGAAGTGCCAAGCCGACAGAATTCTGGGTGATCACCGACAGAAACGATCCAATAAAGTTTTTCTTGAATGGAAAAGAAGCGGGCACACTGATACCAAGATCACGGTTCCAACGTGTGTTCTTAAATCTGTTCGGTCCACCAGATACAAATATGATGACGGTGAAGAACGGTGTGGATGAAGCTGTACATCTGCACGTTGCTACCTCACATATGTTTAAAGAGGTCGAGGTATTTGCAAGAGAAATCTACGAGTATTCGGGAAGAACCAACGAGAGGTACGCAAATTTAATTACGTCCCCTTGGTCGGCGTTCCTTATTGACTACCAACTCCCGTTCAGGAAAAGTCTTCCTGATGTAAGATCCTTAAGGATCTTGTCTACTAAGTTAGCAGCTAAGATACTAGTGGGTGAATCTGGGTTACAAGGAGGTGTACGTGACCTGTCTACAGTGTTCACCTCCACCTCTCCAGTTATAGAACGGTGTAGAAACCAAGAAGATTTCGAGTTCGATGTTCACCAACCGGTAACAGGTTCCGACGATTTTTCCGGGTCCAACTTTCACCTATGGATGCCTAATCTGTGTGTTCTTCAATGGCTTGTCTTCCACAAGTTAATGAACAATGTGGACACTCATACCATCGCAAAGATGTCAGATGAGACAGTTACCGTCGCACCTGATGATACACAAGAGTTTGTGAAGCACCTAGTAAACTATGGGGCCGTTGCAGCGTCCTGTTCAATCCGCGAGTTACTATTATTTTTTGGTTGTATGGACGGCATCACGGCTGCCGGTCTGATGCATATCATCTCCGATATTCCAATCTGCGCCTACGCAAACCCGTTTGATCAAATAGTAGAGAACCCTGGAATAGGAAGTGATAGCTTCCTAGATGAGGGCGACACATTCGATACAGAGCCGCTTCCCCTTCCACCAGACGCACCGTTTGATTCGGTGTACGACATTGATATATTTACAGATTTTTGGGTGGGGACATCGCTGAGCAAGCGATTTGATTTCGGCGGCTGCCTAGACTCGTACCCGACCCCCGGTAAGCCTCCACAAGATAGTACCTGCTGCCCAGGTTCTGCAGATGCTACCCAAATGGAGACTTTGTTCTGCACAGACTCCGTAACCAGCACCACAACTCCAAATCACCCACTGTTCGGAGGAGACGACCCGGGCCTCCTTCACAACCCATACTTTGGAATTCTGGTGTAATCTATGATAGATGACGACTCTGTCACAATACCTATCGAAGCTGTAAAAGACAAAACAAGGTTGATTAAGGATCTCGAAAGTCACGCCTGCCACATGTTACGGCTGGCGATGACTGATGATTTTGTTGAGTTTACTATCGACAAAAAAGGCGCGGTAGAGGTCGCGTCTTCAATCCTTCAACTTATTTCTATTGCTAAGTCAAGTAAAGGCCAAGCATAATGCCTACACTTCCCATTCCTACAACCAGCGATGGAACCCACACAGATTGGGCTGTGAACGGTATAGCTGATGGCTGGGAAGCTGTATTGAAAGGGTCGCCAGACAGCACGTTTGTGTCCTCGGCTGCTAACGGCCAAGAGTCTACGTTCAACTGCGGTGTTGGTTGGCGGCCTACTCCTGGTAGAATAATGGCACTTACGGTCCACTACCGTATGCGCCAAACCGGCGCAGTAGGCGCAACAATAGAGATGTATATCACGCAGGGAGGGACGGATCGAAGTGCAGGAAATGTGGTGATCGCGCCTGCCCAAACAGACTGGCTAGAGGGAGTTGTACGGGTACGGGAAGATTGGACAACCACGCAAAGATTTTCTCTTACCGACGTAGACGCCCTAGGCGTGGGTGTACACATGGTTGCTGCACCTGCAAGCGGCCAGATAGAAGTAAGCCAACTGTGGGTAGAGGTGGAATACATAGACACGTTTTACGTGTACGACCCCTTCGATGGAGTTCTTCCAGACGCGGTTACTGGCCCGCTACAGTGGAGTACGTCCGGTACACAACCTGTTGCTATAACGGGCGCAAACTATCTAGAGATAAACGACACCTCTGCGGCTGACTTCAGAACTTATCTGTACCGTGAACTGAACGGGGTAAAGGGGTTTAACAGTTCGTTTATAGTAGAGATGGAAACACGTGTAATAGTTACTGACCTCTCAGCCGCTCCGAGTGTTTCTTTGGCGTATTTGCTAGACATGAGCGACGACTACACGTGGTTCACCGTAATAGCCGCAAAGTTTAATGGAGTGTACCACCTGTGTGTAAATGGTGCACTTACACCACTTCCCACATCCCCTGCTGATTGCATCGCGTCAGCACCGTTCGATTTTAACGGGAAAGATACTCACGTGCGTATCCGCGTAGACCGTGACGTTTATCCTGACACATACGGAAAAACACAGTTGTTTGTAGACTACGCCACTACACCTCTCTTAGAGGTGGACACCGCAGATCTTCCTCCTAATGTGGCAACGTTCCCACGTAGTATTATGGGAACAACTGACGTGGGAGAATGCGATCTGGCCCTCGATTATATATCGTGGAAAGCGTATAAAAAACGTGGAGATGTGTTCTCTGGCTGGGCCTCCTATGACTTCAGCACTAACGAAATCCATGAGGACTCTGCTGACACTGACGTGGCGCAACTTCAAACTATTGACCCTCCTGGCGTCACGGTAGGCCAAAGCAACTATGCTTGTCGTTTCGACGTAAACGACTCCAACGAATTATGTCGACTGTACCAAGTTTTAACGTTAAAAGCTGCAACAAATTACAAGATAGACATAGATCATAAAATGGATATCGGAGGGGTGGACGGCGAGTTAGTCATACAACGCCTTCCTGATTTATATTTCTGGGACGAAACTGGAAGCAATTGGTCTGCCACACCCGATTCGGTGGACCTGACGAACACGATCACAAGAGACCGTGTGGCTGTCATGACCGGTATAAACTTAGCCGCTGCTGGGCAGGTTGTGGTATCCGTACAGGCAAAAATAACGGCTGCTGCTGTGCACAAGATATGGATTTATAAAGTATATTTAGTTGAGGAGTAAGGGCGCGTATGTCCAGAAACTCTACAGCGCATAGCAGATCCAGTTGAAAAAGAGGCACAAAGAACATGGCATTTGAGTCATTTGCGGTACTCACTAATGAAGCTAAGCGCCGTATTGGTGAAATGTGGGCAACTGGAAAGTCCTACAAAGTCAAGTACTTCTCGCTTTCCTCCGGTGGGCATGACCCCGTTGACCCAACGATTGCGCTGGCAATTGATCCCGCAGCTACAGAGATGCCGGGGGTTACTGTCATCTTTGGCCCAGAGCCAATCAATGGCTACGAGTTCACCTCGGATTTTTGCCCGGTGTTCTTATGTCGGATAGAAACAGGCGAGGTCATTGGGAGCGTGAGTTCAATAGGACTCTTCGCAGAGGTGGTCTACTCACCCATCCCAGGAGACCCAGAAGTCGGAACCACCTTCTTGTACGCCGTACACAACCGGCCCTTGATGGTGTTCACTGGGACTGACTCTGCCGAATTCCGCCTGAACGTGTTTATGTAGCCACACCTTAGCCCCTCGTCGTATCAGGCGACTAGGAGGAGTCGAATTATGGCGCTTTCTGCAAGTTTCATTTGGAAGAATCCCGACGCGACAAAAGACCTAAACGCTCGTCTAAAAAAGGTGGTCAATCGCGGTATCGTGTGGGGAGGTGACATACTTCCAGGTGCCGGGCTGACGGTCCAAGTAGACCCCTTTGTTGCAGTCGGCTTCGATGGCATGACTGTAGCGGATACCGTTCCCCAAACGTTAACGGTTGCTGCCAGCGTCAAGAACTACGTGGTGGTCCGTGCCCGATATAACGAAAGCGGGATGCCTGCTACCCCTACGCTAGCATGGCAGGTTCTTCCAGAAGCGACATACCTAGCTGACCCCGAAAAAGACTACCTGATCGTCTTTGGTGTGGTAGACCTCGGCGCGGTCATCTCGGTAACTCTGAACGACATTATTTATGCTGCGTACAGAGACGCAGTCGACTCTCTCGGAAGAAGCTGGTATCGAGGGACGGTTAACAGTGTAGCACAGCTACCTGTTCCACCGCCACATAGCAATTGGGTTGGAGATTTCTACTGGGTTCAGAACCCCCCTGGGGATAACACACTTCATTTCTGGGATGGCTCCGCGTGGGAACCTCTTAACACAGGGTCGTACAACAGCGAAACAACGCTGATGAACCGGTTCCTTGTCGACTCCGAACGCGACAGAATCGTCAATGGCTCGGGTGTGATCGCAGGCCCACGGCCCAATGGGTATGGTTTATCCGCCGAAAACGAGTTGAAGTTGTACGATGGTGTAAGTGCTGTCGATTTCGAGGTGGGTATTGACACGTTTAGTGCTGTGGTAAACGGCCACTTTGTCGAAGCCTACGCCAGAAACGTTGTGCTAACTGCACCTCCAGCAGCACCTTTCCGTTACGACCTAGTGTTTCTAGAAGTATGGCGTGAAGATATCACCATTCCTGAAACACAAACCTACGCAAGAAACCCAGATGGGTCTTCTACGTATAACATAGACGAAGTGGATACACAGGTGGAAGAGGTCTTATTTTCTGCTGGACTAGCAGGTAATAATTTCGATCTAAACGTTATAGAATCCGACAACCATCTATGGCGTGTAACCAAGTGGCGGCTTGGTGTCGTAAACGACGTCCCACAAGTCGCGTTGGCGTTCCCGAATCATTCTTCTGTCGTAACTCTAGCAACAAACGTGGATGGAATAAACTTCTCTACACCGCCTGCAGGCAGCGGCGTGGACAAACGTGTCTGGATGGCAACTTCTGCTGTCACCCCTGCAGACGGGAAAAGCTGGGCGATTCCGCTGGTGGTCATTAAACGGCTGTCCACAGAGTCGTTACCTG
>PJEL010001752.1_pt1 | contig 20970 bp, 18 predicted proteins | sample 1853271 | NCBI WGS metagenome assembly PJEL01 (sample SAMN08108733, study PRJNA415343) | Invertebrate metagenome, whole genome shotgun sequencing project. | host: Globobulimina | place: Sweden: Gullmar Fjord | collected 2015-08
TTGATGAGCTCCTCAGCAGCGAGGAACGCCTCGTCCGCGACACAGTCCGGCAATTCGTTACAGAGCAAGTTGCCCCTGATATCGCCCAGTGGTGGGACGAGGGAGCGGTTCCTCGGGAACTGATACGCCAAATGGGCGACCTTGGTCTCCTCGGAATGCACCTCGACGGATACGGATGCGCAGGCACCAGCGCTGTGCAATACGGGCTGGCGTGCACCGAACTCGAAGCTGGCGACTCTGGCATACGCAGCTTCGTATCGGTCCAGGGATCGCTGGCGATGTATCCCATCTGGGCATTCGGATCCGAGGAACAGAAGCAGCGATGGCTCCCGCCGATGGCGACTGGCGAAACGATCGGCTGCTTCGGACTGACCGAGCCTGACTCGGGTTCCGATCCAGCAGCAATGCGAACCTCAGCCAAGCGCGACGGTGCCGACTGGGTCCTCAACGGGTCGAAGATGTGGATCACAAACGGCTCAATAGCCGACATTGCCGTCGTCTGGGCGATGACCGATGACGGAATACGGGGATTCATCGTGCCCACGGATGTCGAGGGCTTCTCTGCGAACGACATCCACCGCAAGATGTCGCTGCGGGCATCGGTGACAAGCGAACTCGTGTTTGATGACGTCCGGCTCCCAGCGGAAGCCGTCCTTCCCAACGTGAAGGGCATGCGCGGCCCGCTGTCCTGTCTCAACGAGGCTCGCTTCGGCATCATGTTCGGAGCAGTCGGTGCGGCACGCTCGTGCTTCGAAACAGCCTTGCAGTACTCGATCGAGCGCGAACAGTTCAACAAGCCGATCGCATCCTTCCAGCTCACCCAGAAGAAGCTGGTCGAGATGATGGTTGCCCTGAACAACGGAATGCTCCTCGCCGTCCATCTGGGGCGTAAGAGGGACGAAGGCACGCTCGCTGCCGAACACGTCAATTACGGAAAATACACGAACGTCAAGATGGCACTCGAAACAGCGAGGGAGGCCAGAGGCATCCTCGGAGCGAGTGGGATCACGCTCGAATACCCCGTGATCAGACACATGAACAACCTTGAGTCGGTCTACACCTATGAGGGGACGAACGAGATTCACACGCTTGTCCTCGGCCAGGCAATCACCGGTATCTCAGCCTTCGAGTAGATACCGGTGAATCTGATACTCGCCTCTGGATCGCCTAGGCGGTCACTCCTACTGACCGTTGCGGGCTTCACCCTCGACGTTCGCCCACCCGAAGTTGACGAGTCATTCCTCGAAGGCGAAGCGGCACCCGAAGCCGTACTGCGAATCGCAGAACTCAAGGCCAACGCCGTCGACAGGGCTACAGGTGAAGTCGTCCTGGCGGCCGACACGATGGTTGTTCTCGATGGTGAGGCACTTGGGAAGCCCGTGGACGCGACACAGGCCTCAACGATGCTCGCAGCGCTCAGCGGCAGGACACATTCAGTGCTTACCGGCTGGACAGCGATCGGAGACCTCGGGGAGCGGTTCGACATCACCGAGAGCCGCGTGACGTTCAAGGAACTGTCAGCGGATTCAATCGAACGCTATGTCGCAGACGAGCAACCCTTCGACAAGGCTGGCGCATACGGGATCCAGGGTGACGCGGGCCGTCTGATTGACCGCGTTGTGGGCTCCCGTGCGAATGTGATGGGTCTTCCCCTCAGGGAAGTCGCCGAAGCACTCAGCGACTTGGGTGTCGAGAGATCAACCCCGCATCGCTGAAGCCATCAGCTTCAGAAGATCGCGCGTGCTTCCGGTTGCTGTGTAGTCCACCAGCAACTCTGTGGTCTTGTGCATCCGCTTGTTGGACAGAAACCAGATCGGTTTTGGCGCGAGATGCAGCTCGCCCTTGGTCGCGGTGCGATGGAATGGCGCAAACGGTGCTCGGTACACGGACTTCTGGGTGCCGCCAAGCATCAACGTGTTGTGCACGACGCCGACTCCGCTCCCAATGTCTGACGGCGTGTGCCCGGGATACGCACCCCAGGGACAGCGGGGTTGCAGGTACACGGCAGCGTTCCAGATGTTGATGCCGATCCCCCCGTACTTCAGTCCGTCAATTGCCTTCTCGAACGCTTTGGCGTTGGCCTTCTCTGTCTTCGGGTGAATGATGACCGAGGCCCCAAGCGTTCCATCAAGCACCTCGTTTGCAAACGTGACAGCGTTCTCGAGATACGTGGCAACATTCGGGCTCGGAAGCTTCACGATCGTCAGAGCGGGAGCGAAGTACTCGGAGGTGAACGCGGCGTCATCGGTTGCCGTCGGGTCAACGTCAGTGACCAGAACACGTTTCTGCCCATCGCCAATCATCTCAACGGTTCCGGAACCAGACGCTACAGCGGCGCAACGGTCTCCGGCTCCCGGATAGTACGCGTCACGATCTTCGAGACCGGCGAGTTGCGTGCGAATCTCGCCGATGAACTCATCGGACAGTTCCCAGGATTCGGGCAGGACGAGTATCTGTACCGCAACACAGTTGAAACCTGAGTTGTTCATCTTCTGGCTCACCACATGGTCAGCTTGGAACGCCAGATCAGCCTTCGACCAATCACCAGGCACGACGATGGTCGGCCCGACGCCACCGAGTTCAGCGGACATCGGTCTGCTGTTGATCGGCTCATCGCGTTCACGATTGGCGCGGCCGTCGTCTCCCGCGCCGTACCTGATGGCGTTGTAGGTGTTCCCTGATCCCGTGAGATGCACCGTGTCAATGCCTGGGTGGTTCACAAGATATGCGCCTGCGGCTCCATCCCCGTACACCATCCGGACGTAGCCGCCAGCGATGAGCTCAGAGAATATGTCCTCGAGCACCACGCCGAGATACTCGTTCACCGGATTCATCTTGAGGACTGCCACCTCACCCTCGTTGAAGAGCCTGTAGATAACGTCGAGCGGCGCAATGGAAGCGACGTTTCCTGCCCCCATCACGGCACACACCGCACCGTCTGGATCCTCCTGCTTATAGAACTCGGCGACATGATCCTGAACGGTGTCAATCGTGACCGACGAATCCATCCATACCTCTGCGCTCGATCCGGGGAACAGAAGCTTCTCAACAGCCGCCCCAGGCATCACACCGATTACGACCTGACCGTTTGCCCGTGTGCGCACCGTATGTCCGGCGAGCACATCCGTGCCGTCGGCGAGGCGCTTCAACGTGACTTCGAGATTGTTCAGCGCATCGATCACGCCGAACGGACCGCCAAGCCATTCCTCGCCCGCAAGAGGAGATGTCATTGCAAGACCCTTTGCCTTGGTCGCAGACTCCACCCATCGTCGAGCGTGCTCGTAGGTCGCTGCTCGCACGGCTCCGACATATGCGAGCTTCTCCGCGACTGGCAGACGCGCCCAACGAGTCTTGGATTCTTGCAGTTCAGCGACGGCCGTATCGATGTGTCCTTTGTCCATGTCGAGAATCTAGTAGGTCGTCCTTCCGAGTGCTCCGCGCAGTAGCATCGACCCATGGATATCACAGGATCAGCAGCAATCGTGACGGGTGGCGCATCGGGCCTTGGAGCAGCAACTGCAAAGGCACTGGTCGACAGGGGGGCGATGGTGACACTCCTCGATCTCAACGCAGACGCGGGAGATGCGAGAGCAGCCGAGCTCGGGGGCGGTACACGGTTCGTGCAGGCAGATGTCACCGATCCGGACGCCGTGGCGGAAGCAGTCTCGCTGGCCGCCGAGGACGCCCCACTGAGGATCGCGGTCAACTGCGCTGGTATTGGCATGGGAGCCCGAACGATCGGGCGCGACGGAACACCAGCCGACCTAGAGGGCTTCAGGACCGTGATCAACGTCAACCTCATCGGTACCTACAACGTCGCGAGCCAGGCCGCATCCGCGATGGCCAAGAACGATCCCGGCAAATACGACGAACGGGGAGTCATCGTCAATACTGCGTCTGTTGCCGCATTTGACGGCCAAATCGGACAGACAGCGTATTCGGCTTCCAAGGGTGCCATCGTGGGGATGACGCTCCCCATGGCACGAGATCTCTCGACGGTGGGTGTAAGGGTCAACACGATTGCACCGGGGATCATCGATACACCTCTCCTTGCGGGTCTGAACGACGAAATGCGCGCTGCGCTCGCATCGGGTGTCCCTTTCCCGAAGCGGCTCGGCACTCCGGACGACTACGCATCGCTTGCGATCGAACTCATCCAAAACGGGTACATGAACGGCGAGACAATCCGCATCGACGGCGCGCTGAGAATGCCCCCACGCTGACGGCGCCGCGCTGATGATCGACTTCCATGATCCAGAGTTCCTACAAGACCCGTATCCGACGCTGAACGACGTCCGTGAGCAGACAGCGATATTCCGCCAGGCCAAGGACAAGAACGGTCAGGAGATGTGGTTCTTGACGCGCCACGACGACGTTCAGCGAACGCTCAGAGATCGCCGGCTCGGTCGCACATATGAGCATGTTCTTACATACGAAGACGTCGGGGCAGCACCACCACCGGATGCATGGAAGCCGTTCACCGACCTTGAACGATGGTCGCTCCTTCAGTTGGAACCACCAGACCACACACGCATCCGGGCACTCCTGTCCCGGGAGTTCACTCCGAAACGCGTCGTGGGGCTCCAGCCACGCATGATCGAGATTGTCGACCAACTCCTCGACGAAGCCGACCCGGACAGCTTCGACATATTGTCTGACCTGGCCCAACCCTTCTCGCTGCTCGTCATGTGCGAGCTTCTCGGTGCACCATTCGAAGACCGCGAGCTCCTCCTTGACTGGTCGCATCGCATGGTCAAGATGTACGAACTGACGACATCAGAGGCCGAAACCCAGTCCGCCATCGACGCCTCATCAGAGTTCGCAGCGTGGAGCCGGGATTTGATTGCCGAGCGACGTTCGAATCCAAGGGATGACCTCGTCTCAGGGCTGGCAACCGTCCGAATGGACGAAGGAAGGCTCTCTGATGACGAGATCGTGTCCACCGTCGTGCTGCTATTGAATGCCGGCCATGAGGCAACGGTGAACACGCTCGGGAACGGGATGACAGCGCTGCTGCAGCACCCTGAGGAGTTCGGGCGCATCTCCTCAGGCGACGTGACGCCCAAAGCCGCGGTCGAGGAACTCTTCCGATACGACTCGCCGCTGCAGCTCTTCGAACGCTGGGTCCTCGCAGATGAATACGAAGTCGCCGGTCAGAAGATACCGAAAGGGGAGAAGATTGCGATGCTGTTCGGCTCTGCGAATCGCGACCCCCGCAAGTGGGAGGATCCAGATACGTTCGATGTCTCCAGGGGCGATCCCACGCATGTGACGTTCGGATGGGGACTTCATCACTGCATCGGTGCGCCGCTGGCCAGGCTCGAAGTCGCTACGGTTCTCGATCGCTTCACAAGTCGATTCCCGGTCGCACAACTCACTTCTGAGCCGATACGCCATCGTGCGTTCGTGATCCACGGCTACGAGAACGTCGATGTCACCCTGCGATAGCCACCTTTGTGTGAGATTGGGTCAGGTCGGGAGTTGCACGTGATCGGGTGTCAAATCGCCGATCGATGTCACACCGAGCAGCTTCATCGTTCGTTCGATGTCTGCCGTGAGAATGTCGGTCGCTCGCTGCACGCCGTCCTCGCCGCCAGCCATGAGTCCGTATAGGTAGGCCCTACCGACGAACGCCGCACGGGCCCCGAGGGCAACGGCTGCGACGATGTCACCGCCGTTCATGATGCCGCCATCGACGTACACCTCAGCCTCGTCGCCGAGCTCGGCGACCATCGGAGCAATCAGCAGTAGCGGGACTGGAGAACGATCGAGCTGCCTACCTCCGTGGTTGGAGATGATCACGGCGTCTGCACCGAGATCAACCACCCTTCTCGCATCGTCGACAGACTGAATGCCTTTGACGACGATTGGTCCATCCCACTTCTCTCGCAGCCATGTGACGTCCTCAAAGTCGAGTGCAGGGTCGAACAACCGATCAGCTGAGTCGGCCACTGTTCCTCCGAGCGAATCCAAAGAAGCGAAGGACAGCGGTTCAGTCGTTAGGAAGTTGAACCACCAGTTCGGATGCATTGCCCCATCAAGCACAGTCTTGGCAGAGATTGAAGGCGGAATGGTCATGCCGTTCCGAACGTCGCGCAGCCGGGCTCCACCGACCGGTAGATCCACGGTGAGAACGAGCGTAGAGAAGCCAGCTTCCTTCGCCCGTTCAACAAGTGAGTACGAGACCTCACGGTCACGCCACACATACAGCTGGAACCATTTGTCGGCCTCGGGTGCTGCCGCAGCAACGCCCTCTGGAGTGGTCGTTCCCATTGTCGAAAGCGCATACGGAATGCCGGTACGTTCCGCTACGCGTACGACTGCAGCTTCTCCTTCGTTGTGCATCATCCGCGTGAATCCGGTTGGAGCGAATCCGAACGGATATGCCGCGTCGCGGCCGAGAATCGTCGTGGACATGTCTGCGTGCGACACATCTCGTAGCACGTTCGGTCTGAACTCGAGGTCTCGGAAGAGTCGGCGGGAACGGCCGAGGCTGATCTCATCGTCCGCCGCACCGTCCACATAATCGAACACAGCCATGGGAGTTCGTCGCCTGGCCCGTCTGCGCAGGTCCTCAACGCTGGCGTCTTCTGCGAGCTTACGCTGGCGCCGCGTACCGCCTTTGGGTTGCGGCCTCAGGAGTGGCGCGAGCTCGGACCATTTCGGCATCTGTCGCTTGGTCATGATTCAATCTTGCCATACCGCAATACCCACGTATGCATCGCGATTCCACTTGCCACGCCGACATTGATCGATCTCGTGGACCCGAATTGGGAGATGTGCACAACCTTCCTACACGCGTCAACCATTTCGTCGGATAGACCAGGGCCCTCTTGTCCGAGCACGAGGACACACGATCGGGGGAGGGGAGTGCCGTCGATCGGCTCCGATCCGTCACGAATGTCTACACCAATGATCGGCAGCTCATTCTCGTCAGCCCACCGAACGAAGTCCTCAACAGACCCGTGATGCTCGATGTGTTGGTATCGGTCGGTGACCATGGCACCTCTTTTGTTCCACCGCCGTTTGCCAACGATGTGCACGGTGTGAGCCAGGAACGCGTTGGCATTCCTCACAATCGTTCCGATATTGAAGTCGTGTTGAAAGTTCTCTATTGCTACGTGGAATGTATGGCGTTTGGCGTCGAGGTCGGCAACGATTGCTTCACGACTCCAATACCGGTACTCATCAAGAACGTTTCGCGTATCTCCGTGCTCAAGGAGCTCTCTGTCAAGATGACCGTCATCCGGCCACGGAGGTGGGTGTGGGCCAACGCCGATCGCCCGCTTGTCACGCATCAGATCCGAGCTCGACGCCCGCCATCTCTTCGAGTGCCTTCACCAATGCGTGGTTTCCCTCGGATCCAAGACCTCGAGACTGAAGTGCCCTGTAGAGCTGGAAAACAAGAGCAGTACCGGGTACCGGTACACCCAACTCGTCCGCGGCATCGAGAACCAGCCTGAGGTCCTTCTGTTGTAGGTCGATCGTGAACCCGGGATCCCAGTCGCGTTTGATCATCTGTGGGCCACGGTTCGAGAGCATCCATGATCCTGCCGCTCCACCCTCGACTGCAGCCAGTGTCGCGTCAAGGTCGAGACCGCCAGCTTCCGCAAGGAGAAGCGCTTCGGAAACCGCAAGCTGGTTCACGACGACCAGTATCTGGTTAACGGCCTTCACCAGCTGTCCCGCGCCGGTCGGCCCGACGTGCGTGACGGTTGATCCGACCGCTTCGAGATATGGCATGGCACGATCCAATTGCTCAGCATCTCCGCCGACCATGATGCTGAGCGTTCCGTTTGTGGCACCTTCCGATCCGCCTGAGACCGGGGCGTCGAGCCAGTGACCGCCTGCGCTTCGGATCCTGACTGCAAAATCCTTGGTCGCCTCTGGAGAGATAGTCGAATTGTCGATGATCAATCCACCCCGACGGAGGCCTTCGATAGCTCCTCCCGTGCCGAATACGACATCGGCCACGTCTGGCGTGTCCGAAACACACACCATCACGATGTCGCATTGACGAGTGACGTCGGCGGGAAATTCTCCGACGACCGCTCCGGCGGCCGCAAGCTCATCTGCCCGCGCCGCTGTTCGATTCCAGACGATTGTGTGGTGGCCCGCCTTGACGAGATTCATGGCCATGCCACGGCCCATGATGCCGAGACCCAAGAAACCGATTGACGCCATGAAATCTCCTATGCATTTGCCAGCTGTTCTTCGCGACGGTAGTAGCGCACCAGGAGCACAGCCGGGACAAGCGACACCGCTGAGAGACCAAAGGCAACGACATACGGCATGTGAGGGCTGATTGCGAACAAGACACCAGAGACCGCAGTCGAGATGATGACCGCCAGGCTCGTGGTCGATTGATAGACGCCAAGCACGCCCCCACGCATCGAGTCATCAACAGACTTTGTTGCGATCGATTGCAGCGTGGGGAGTAGAAGGCCTGAACCAATGGCGAAGACGGCGGACCCGATGCCAGCCAGCCACACCATCGTGGCCGCCGCAAAGAACCCGAGACCGGCGGTACGAATCACGGTGGCCGCCGCCATAACGCGCAACTCGCCGAACCGGTCGATCGCAGGACCGAGCAGAGAGGTTTGCGTGAGCACTTGGGCAAGCCCGACGATACCGAGCAGCAACCCGACTCCGAGCTCAGGGTTCGAATCGAACAGGACGGCCTCGCCGAATAGGGCAAACGTGGCCATAACCACGCCAAGACCCGCCTGTGCGATGAATACAACGATCAGCGCGAGAGCGAGGGGCCGGATCCGCAGTACAGCGAACACCGAAACGCGTTCGGCGCGATCTCGCTGTGCCTCCCGCTCCTCGGCGGTCATCGATTCGTCGAGAGTGAATATGGTGAGGAGCACCACGATCGATGCCGCACCTGCGGCGATGAAGTACGGCACTCTCGGCCCAAGGCCAACCAGTAGGCCGCCGATCGCGGGACCAACGAAGAACGCGACGCCGAAGGCAGCGAATATGAGTCCGAGAGCCTGAGCACGCTTCTCTCTGGGCGTGATATCGGTGACATATGCCTGAGCAACCACGATGTTGCCGCCTGTGAGACCGTCGAGGATCCTCGATGCGAAGAGCACCCACACCGCGCCAGCCATTCCGAAAATGATGAATGAGAGCACCGTGCCAATCTGGGATACGACCAGCACGGGGACACGACCAACCTTGTCGCTCCATCGACCAAGAATCGGCCCACCGATGAATTGGGCAGCGTAGAACGATGAGATCAACAGCGTGATCATCGTGGGAGACATCCCGAACTCGTTCTTCGCGAACAAGGGAACGATCGGAATGATCAGCGATGCGCCGACCATCTGGACGAATACGATCAGCAGGATCGTGACGAGTCGTCTGTCGAGATTCTTCAGATTCATGGAGACCGTGAGGCTACCTGCGCCGGACGCCGACCACCTCACGGAGTACTCTGAATGGACAATCACATAGTCCGCGTCTACGCTATTATGCAGGGGAGCGGGTGGACCGCACAGAACTAGAGACCCCGGGTGTCGCAGTTGGGGCAGCACCCGGGGTCACCTCCTGAAGAGGGTGCCGCTTGCGGCACCCTCTTCTCGTTGATCGCCTTGAGCTATGGACGATCGGCAACCTGTCTCAGTCGGAAGGTCTGGACGCGGATCACTCTTGCGATCGTGACCAGGCCGATCGTAACGGCGGACAGTTAGAGCACGACTCCGAACGGGCGGGCCAGGCTGAGTGCGCTATCTGATCGCAAGTGTCATGTGCCCGGTATTCTGTGCGGGAACCATGCTGGCCGACAAATCGTTGGAGTGGCATCGAGGGCGAGGACACATTCGGATGGAGTGGCTGCGGCGACATCGCTGGTGGTTGATTGGCGTCGGTGCGGTCGTGGTGCTCGCTGCATTCCTTGCGTTCCGTCCCGACAAACTCTTCGTCGACGATGTCGTGGATGAGTCACTGTCGGAAGCCTTCGCCGTTGACTCCACTTCAACGACTTCACCAACGCCAACGGTTAGCACAGATACCACTGGAGCGGATTCGACGACCACGACATCGACCACCGACGCGCCACCGACCGAGCCGACGGCAATCTCGACGGGAGAGTTCTACGGGATCGATCACACAGCAAGCGGAACAGCGACCATTTACGAACAGGACGGTTCATACGTCCTTCGATTCGAAGACGACACCGACATTCAGAACGGACCAGATCTTTATGTGTGGCTGCTCTCGAGCGCCGACTTCGACGGAAACCCGACGGACTTCATCGATCTGGGCACGCTCAAGGGCAACGTCGGCGGACAGAACTACCAGCTTCCGGCCGAATTCGATCCCACTGTTCACCAGTCCGTTCTGATTTGGTGTCTACGTTTCAGCGTTCCATTCGCGGCGGCGCCGCTGTAGTAGCCGTGGCCGAGGCTCCGACCGCGACGGTTCGTCGTCAGAGCACTACCGGCGGAGCCAGGCCGAAAGCCACCGTGTGAGTGGTGGCATCACCAGCCAGGTGAGGGCAGCGACTCCAACGACGTTGGCGATGAAGACCGCTGGAACCATCGGAGCGTCCGGCCAGACCTGACTCCGAACAAATGCGATCGATAGCGACACCGGAAACAGCGCCATCAACACCACAAGAGCCTGCTTCCAACGCCTCGGTTCGGCCACATCATCGAATGAGAACCAACCGGCAAATCCACCGAGTACGTTCGTGGTGTAGGTGCCTTCGATGTGAGGGTCGAGGCGTGCGAGCAGCTGCTCCCGAGCTTCGGATTCAAGCCAGCGCCGCAGGCTGAGCTCGTCGTCAAACGTCAAGATCACAACGGTTTCCGGCTGCACGCCCGATACCGGCTCGAGAATCTCGCGGTCGCGAAAGCCTGGATATTCGTCGAGGTGATTCATGATCTCCGCGTGAACGTCTCGATGCACAGACTCGCTGCCATCCCTCAGGAGATACGACGTGACCATGCGCACACCGGGGTCCTCCACACTCGCGGCAAAGATCTGAACGCGTGGTTCGCCAACGATCAATGCTCTGCCGTCGTCCAATAGCTCTCTCCGCTCATCCGACTCCAGCCAACGCTCGAGTGTTGCTGCGTCCTCGAAGCGATACACGACCATCCACTCCTCCGGATGCGTTGAGTCCGGACGTTGCACATCCACCGCGATGTGCCCTGGTGCCTGCTGCGCCGCATGGGTAACACGGGCCATCCATTCAGCGAATTCCGCACCCGCACCGGGCACGACACGGCGGGCAACCAACACGGTCGGCGAGCGACGCTCCACGCTCACGCGACGGTCCCCGAGAAGTCATTCACAATCGTGATCCCGGTTCCCGAGAACGACCCCATTGACGCCAAACACTCTGCGCCCCGGTATAGGTCGACCTCCTCCGTGATGAGCGCACCAGGGGATACCCGACCACTCGCGATCAAGTCGAACATCGGCTGATACTGCCACGCTTGCATTCCGTGCACACCGTGGATCGAGATCTCGTTGCTATGGAGTAGATCCATCGGCAACCCGGCGTTCGACGCCTCGCCGATCATCAGTCCGACCTGGACGTGTCGTCCTCGCTTTCGTAGGCACCGCCACGAGGCGACAGCCGTCTGCTCAGATCCGAGTGCATCGATGGACACATCAGCTCCACCTTGGAGATTGCCCAACACCGCTGCGACGTCGTCCGACTCTGGGGTCGACAGAACCGTGAAGGCAGCGCCGAGAGAACGGGCAAGTTCAAGAGCGCCCTCGTCGATGTCGACGGCGACTACGACAGCACCCAACGCCACTCCAATCGCTACGCAGGAGAGTCCGACGCCGCCACATCCCCATACGACGAGGGTGGAGCCGTTCTTGACCGCCCCGGTATCAGCGACGGCTCGGTAGGCGGTGGAGAATCGGCATCCAAGCCCCGCCGCCGCCTCGTACGACATGTCGGGCGGGAGACGGACCAGGTTCCCTGAGGCGTAGGGGAGTGCGACATATTGGGCCATTGCCCCCCATCCTGTGAAGCCGGGTTGGTACTGGTTGTCGCAGATCTGCTGATTCCCGGAGTCACATTCTTTGCAGTGTCCACAACCAAGAACGAACGGCACAGTGACCCGGTCTCCGATCGCGAATCCCTCGACATCATCTGCGATAGCCGCGATCGTGCCAGCCATTTCGTGGCCGGGGACGTGGGGGAGTTGAATCGTCGCGTCATGCCCCATCCATGCATGCCAATCGCTCCGGCATACACCATTTGCCTCCACCTCAAGGACAACCCCTCCGGACGGTGGCGAAGGGTCAGGCACGGTCACCACCTCAATCGGTCCGCCAAAGGTCTCGTAGACGGTTGCCTTCATCGATCGGCCGTTTCGGACGGCCCTGACAGGAACCGGTCATGTATCCCCTCAACGGTCGCGAGTCCGCGCCGCGTCATCTGCATTCCAAGAAGTCGCACGGAGGTCGACTCCTTGTGGGTGGTCTCGACTCCCTTTCCTTCCCTCAGAAACAGGATCTCCGTACCGATGACCTCGATCGCTTCAGGTTCAGCCGCCGTCGCCTCAAGGGCTCGAGCGGCCTCCGGATCGGGAAGTGCTCCGAGGAAGGAGACCTCAACGACATCGTCTGGATTCGTCCACGGAATGCTCTGGAGCAGCGTGGATACCTGCGAGGCGCTGCGGAGGAACACCTCTGAGTCGAATCCAAACCTCTCCTCGAACGCGTCTTCGAGTTGTTGTGTATCCGGTGGACCGTCTGCAGCGAAGATGACATTGCCCGACGCAAGGTGCGTTGCCACTTCGTCGTGGCCCAGATCCGTATAGACGGACCGCAGATCGACCATCTTGATACGCCGATTGCCGGTGTTGATTGCTCGAAGAAAGGCCACGTACCGCATGCGCATCACATTACCGGCACAGCCGTGGGGTTCGGAACGCGGCTACCTGCCCCTGGACGAACTGGCTGCAGTACAATCGGTGGACCTCAACGGTCGGAGGACATGTGACTGAACGAGCAGTCCCACTGGAAGGGGCAGAAGATGTCGATGTACTACTCACGCGCGTTGAAGATCTTGAAGCGGCACTCGTCAAGGCGCAACAGCCTGTAGACAAGGACTCAAGGCTCAAGCCGTACCAGATCGAGCTCCTCAAACTGCAGCGCCATCTTGAATCAGAGAAGATCCCCATGATCGTGCTCTTTGAAGGCAGGGACGCGTCAGGGAAGGGCGGCACGATCCGCCGCATCGCCCGCTACATGAACGAGAAGCGATACCAGGTCGTTGCACTCGGAAAGCCAACCGCCGCCCAGAAAACCCAGTGGTACTTCCAGCGGTACGTCGAACGCTTCCCCACCGGGGGAGAGATGGTGCTCTTCGACCGGTCCTGGTACAACAGAGCGCTCGTTGAACCGGTGTTCGGCTTCTGCACGAAGAAGCAGTACCGCAACTTCATTCGAGGAGTCGTCGGTTTCGAGAAGGATGTCGTGCGGCAGGGAACCGTCTTGGTGAAGCTCTACTTCTCCGTCGACAAGGACACTCAGGCGAAGCGGTTTGCTCGACGGAAGAACGACCCATTGCGACAGTGGAAGCTGAGCGAGATCGATCTACAGGCCCAGGAGTACTGGGACGACTTCACAGAGATGAAACACCGCATGCTTGAGCGGACCTCGTCAACTCCAGCGCCCTGGACCATCATCAGATCCAATAGCAAACCGGGCGCCCGCCTCAACGCAATGAAGGTCATTCTGAATGCCGTCGACTACGCGGGTCGCGATCCCGAGTTGGATTTTTCCACCGATCCCGAGGTCGTTTTCAACGGCCGCGAGGAACTCAATCGAATGGACGAGGAACGAGACCGCCTCGGACGGCCGCGCCTCTAGCGACTCAAAGCGACTGCAATGGACCTCCGAGCAGAAGCTGAGCGTCACAACGCTTTGCTCCTACGCAGGCTGGAGCATCTGGTCCCATCACTCATGGCCGAGACAGGTGTCGACTGTTGGGTTCTCATGGGCCGGGAATACGCCGAAGACCCAGTCCTGATGACCATGCTCCCATCAGAGTGGCTCTCAGCACGCAGACGAACAATCCTCGTCCTGACGCCCGAACACCGATTAGCAGTGTCCCGGTACCCGGTCGGTGAGATCTTCGCGGCGGCTTGGGATCCCGAGGAAGAGCCCGATCAGTGGAGGCGACTCGTCGAAATCCTTGAGGAGCTCGATCCCGCGCGCATCGGGATCGGGATGAGCCCTGTGCAAGCCCATGCGGATGGTCTCACAGCGACCGAGTACCACGCTTTCATGGAGAACCTCCCCCAAGATCTGACGGACCGTGTCGTGTCAGCGGGACTCCTCGGCACACGGTGGCTCGAGACGCGGCTTGCGGAGGAGCGATCGACGCTGGTTGCCGCGACACAAGAGGCCCACAAGATCCTGCGACGTGGTCTCAGCGGGGAAGTCGTGACTCCTGGTGTCACCACGACAGACAATCTTGTGTGGTGGTATCGGCAAATGGTCGCGGACGCGGGCCTTGCGAGTTGGTTCCACCCCTCTGTGAGCGTCCAGAGACAGGCTGGGGGCAACGATTCAACGATCATCACCGGAGACCTCATCCACGTCGATTTCGGGATCGTGTACAGATCCATGTGCACTGACCAACAGGAGCACGCCTACGTGCTCGATAGGGGAGAGGTGGAGGCGCCGAGGGGCCTGCACAGAGGATTGGAGAAGGCAAACCGTGTCCAGGACATCCTCCTCGACGAATTCGTCCTCGGCCGTTCGGGTAACGAAATACTCGCCGCAACTCTGGCCCGATGCGGAGCCGAGGAACTTGAGGCGACGGTCTACACGCACAGCATCGGGCTCCACGGCCATGGAGCAGGCATGACGATTGGCCTGTGGGATCAACAGCAGGGAGTGCCCGGAGCCGGGGACCATCGACTCTATCCGAACACGGCATACTCCATCGAACTGATGGCGCGCTCGCACGTGCCCGAGTGGGGCGGTACTACCGTCGACTTCATGGTCGAGCAGGATGCGTGGTTCGACGGGCAGACCTGCACCTGGCTCGACGGACGCCAGACCGAACTCTGGCCTATCTAGGGAGAGAGGAGTCTTCGCTCACTCCTCGAAGGGGACGGGCAGAAGCTCGTACACGTCGATGGCATAGTTCCCAGCACCCTCACTGAGGTAGGGATGACCGTCACATAAGGCACGAGCGGCATCAATATCGGCAGCTTCGACGATTGAGTAGCCCGTTAGGGATGCCGCTGCTCCGGAAGATCCGTCATCAATGACCGACGATCCTGGGCCGAAAGGGGAGCCGACGTCTGACAACGCACTCCCCACCTTCTCCATCCAGACACCCCATTTGGCCATGACCTCCATGCCTTGTTCTGGTGTCATCTCAGACATGTCGGTTGCTTCACCCTTGTATACGAGGATGTATTGGGACATTGTGCGCTCCTTCCAGCGGCTCCGGAGCAACATTAGCTGACGTTTCTAACACCGATGACGGTGCGATCTCGGACTAGGCGTCCTGGTAGGCACCGACGGTCTCGTCGGCCAACGTGGTGAGAATGTCAATGTTCGCTTGCATCATGTCGTCCCAAGCAGTCCGATACTCCTCGACTGCAAGCTCCGGAACCGGCACGCCGCCGATCGCGGGCGCCTCTGCATGCTGGAAGATGCGAGTTCCAGATCCGCTCGGAACCAGGTAGTACGTGTACTTCACGGTCGATCCCTCAGCGAATTCCACCGTCATAGTGATATACGAATGTGGCCGCATGTCCATCACCTTGAACAACGTGACCGCTCCATCCCCGTGAGCACAGTGGAACTCGGTTCCCGGAGCGATGCGGCCCTTCGCGAGCTCCTTCAGCTCCATCTGTGCAGCAGCGGGGATGAACTCGACCCGCTTCCTTGGATCCATGATGTAGTCCCAGACGAGCGATGGCGGTGCAAGCGTTTGGCCTCTGGCGGTGTTCCAGGCTTCGGTCTGTGCGACTTTGTCTTCACTTTGAAGCATCAACATCGCGTACACGTCCTCGAGCGACGACACGTACCCGACGACTTCACCGATGTGCTCGTAATCCCCTGTGTAAGGAATCCAGGATGCGACGACGGATTCAACTTCGAGCGCCTTCACACATGCCTCAGTGATGAGGAAATAGTGTTCAACACCGGTCTCCTCGATGATGTTGTTCTTCAGGAGTCGATGAACTGCGATTACATCGGGTCCGGAGAGAGTTGTCATACCGCCGATTCTCGACGTTGTGTACTCACCACAGTGCATCACGATCTTGAGACCGAGGCCCTTGATGTTGGCGCATGCGTTACAGTCACAGGTCGTGTTGACGACCATCTCGGCCAGCTTGTCGCCAAACGCGCAGTACAGCATCTCGACGGACTCGAGAATGGTCTGGCCATACATGTCATCCGCCATCTCGCCATAAAGGAACACGGCGTCACCTTCGATGCTCGAGAGAGCAAGTGGAGCGGTCGTCGCATCGAGAATCGAGTTCAAGAGGTCGGCGACGATCTCATTCCCGTGCTCAAGCTCGCTATCTGTAAGGAACTGTGTGTAGCCGGAGATATCGGCGATTACTAGATGGCCCTGCATTCCGTGCTTCCCATGGAGAGGGGGGATTGTACCAACAACATCGCTGTGTTTGTGCATGGCTTCCCTGATTGTGAAGTCTGTAGATGGGGTCCGATGTAACAATGTTACATAACGTGGATTATCGGCGTTTCGTTCACGGATCATTCTGTGGGCTCCAACCACCGGAAACGATGCACAGGAACCCTGGGTATGGGTCGGGTACGGGTCAGTCGCTGAGGATCTGGAGTTTCGGGTCCTCAAGGAGCGAGAAGGCTCTATGGCTCGCAATCCAGAGGGCGTAGTCACGATCCGTCGTCTCGGCGACGACTCCATGCCTGTCGAAGAGGATGAACCGATCGAACACGCGGGTGAATGTTTCGTCGTGCGTGATCGCCAGTTGTGTCGCATCGAGTTCGAGCAGCGCCTCCTCGATAATGAGAATCGACTCCAGATCGAGGTTGTCCGTCGGTTCGTCGAGAAGCAAGAGGTTGGGATCCTCCGTCTCGAGGATCAGCAGTTGCACCCGCGCCTTCTGCCCACCTGACAGCTGCCTCAGCTTGTGTTTCGTGTGATCCGCAAGTCCGTACCGACCCATTGCTGACAGCGCTACCTGATCATTGGGAAAATGCTGCCTGACCACATCGAATGCGGCGAGGGACGGATCGTCTATCTCGTTGTTCTGGGAGAAATACCCAGTCTTCGCCGTTGGGCCGAACCGAATCGTGTCATCGACAGCCTGCTTGGCGGCAACGATCTTGCGGAGAAACGTCGTCTTGCCTACTCCGTTCTCACCGAGAAGGGCCACACGCTCCTCGTTGTAGATGATCGTGCTGAAGGGCGCGACGAGGCCATCTACCTCGAATCCCGTCATTCGGATTGCTTCCCTGCCGGTTCTCGAGCCCCGAAACTTCGTCGTGATCTCCCGCTCAGGCGGCGGGAGTTGGGGTGGTCCTGCCGCCACGAAACGCTCCCACCGACTCTGCGCCGCGTCGGCCCTGTTTGCCAGTGCTTCGCTGGCACCTGCGCGTTGTTTCAGCAGCTTGAAGTACCGATACAGGCGTCTTTCCTCAGCCTTCCAGGCGTCAACGTCCTTGGCGAGTTTCACTATCCGCTTGCGTCGTTCCTCGGGGAACGTTGCATACGTGCCCCCGTGGGTCCATACATCGTTGTGCTCAAGGGCAACCATGCGATCAATCGCCAGAGTGAGCAGCTTTCGATCGTGGGAAACCATCAGGATCGTCTTTCCTGAATTCCTCAGTTCATTCGCCAACCACGCCTTTGAGAAGAGATCGAGAAAGTTGTCTGGTTCGTCGAGGATCAGCGTCTGGACATCCGACAACAGGTACGCCCTCAGGATGATCGCCTTGCGTTCTCCACCGGAAAGCTCGGACAGCTTCCTCTCCCCCGCCTCCGTCAACCCCTGTCGCAGCACGGCGCGGGTGACCTGATCCCAACGACCCTCAGCCTCATACCCGCCAAGCGACTGCCACAACTCCAACTCGTGAGCGAGATCGAGACCGTCGCTCTCGCCCGCCGATGCATACAAGTCCAGAAGCCGAGCGTGTACCGAGCGCAGTTCCTTGGGCAGGGACAGTGCGAGGGCATCCCGCACGGTTGCCGTCTCAAGATCGTCGAATCCGGGGTTCTGCCGCATGTAGGCGATCTCGGTATCCGATCGCACGTGACCCTCGCCCAGTCGCCTGTGGCCAGCAATGAGTTCGAGCATCGTCGTCTTGCCCACACCGTTTGGACCGACGAGCGCTGTAACCGACCCCGTAGGCACCTTGAACGAGACGTTCTCGATGGGAGTCGTCCCATCGGGATACGAATACGACACGGATTGAATCTCGATTGCCAAGGTGAGTCCTTCGGGCACGTGCAAGCAAGCACGGACGATACGTCGCAAGGGCTCGCAGCGACAGTCCCCTCCCCCTGAGCTTGCCGTTTGCCTAGTGGTCCGTCAGATGGGCGTTGTGAACGAATTGCTTCGGTGTGAACGCTTCCATCGCCTCCTCCTTGTGCGGCGGGTACACGATCGCCGCCGCGATCGCTCCGACGACACAGGCCCCCGCACAAATCGCGAATGCGAGCGGGAAGTTCCCAAGGTCGCCGAGGCGCCCACCGAGAATCGGGAAGACAATTCCACCCGCGCCGTACGCGATGAAGACCCACGGGTAATTCTGGCCGACAGAAGCGTTGCCGAACTCGTCAGCGGTGATCGCTGGGAACAGAGCGAAGTTACCTCCGAAGTTGAACCCTATGAGAGCGGCGGCGAGGTACAGGGTGTACTCGTTCGACGCCATCGGAATGAACGCAGCGAGGAACACGCCCTGTGTCGCAACCATCGTGACGACCGAACGCTTCCTTCCGAGCCGATCCGAAAGCGTGCCCCACACGATGCGTCCGATGCCATTCGCAAGGCTGAAGAACACGGCCATCGCTGTACCAGCGATCGCGCTGGCCTCCACCGAACCGACACCGGCGCCTTCGAGCGCTTCGACCGGGTACAGCTTCATCAGCCCAATGGCCATGAGACCCGCTCCAGCGCTCACGGCGAATGTCAGCGAGATCAGATGGAACTGGGGCGTACGGAGCATCTCGCGCGACGTGAAGTCTTCACCGCCCATGCCGGCCGCCACTGGCGGTATGAAGCCTGCCGGCAACCAGCCGGCATCTGGCATCCGCATCCAAATCGAGCCAATGAGGATCAGCACCGCAAATGCAATTCCATAGACGAGGAACGTGCTTCCGAGGCCCACGCTGTCGATCAGTCCACCCCATGATCCAGCAATCTTCACCCATCCGAGAGCACCGAAGCCAAACCCAGCGACCGCTAGTCCAGTGATCATTCCTTTACGATCAGGGAACCATCTCATTCCGACGGCGATCGGAACGACGTAGGCAAGTCCGATCCCCGCACCGCCGATCACTCCGACACCGATCAACACGATCCAGAATTCGGTACCTCCACCGATCGAAGCTATTGCGTAGCCAGATCCGAGCGTCAGACCTCCAGCAATAGCGAGAGTCCTCGGCCCGACACGTGCGAGCATCTTGCCGGCAAATACCATGACCACAGCGAACGCAGCCAATCCGGCGGAGAACACGATTTGTGTTTGGGTCTTGCTCCACCCTGCGTCGATCAGCCCTGGAGTGAACACAGACCAGGCGTAGATCGCACCGAGCGCAAGCTGGATGAGAACGGCGCCAAGTATGACCAATCCCCGACGATGGTTGCCTTCTGACATTTCTAAGGACCTCCTGGAGTTCATACTCACAGTATATCCCTAGTCGCTTACTGAGGAATTATTTCGATGGATCCACGGTCCACACCAGATGTGAGACTGTCGACCAGTTCGCGCTATCCGGTGAAGAGCGACGTCTCTGGTTGATACGTGCTCCATGCGAACCAGAACGAGTCGCGATGGGGCAGCTGTTTCAGGTGTTCACCAGCCAGTTCGCCATCGACGGCCTCTCCGGACACCGACCAAACAGAGCCGGTTTCCGCATCTATGAAGCTCGTACCATCGTGGGTGAACGTCAAGTGACGGTCTCCGACCTTCGGTATGAATACACCCACGGATCCGACATCGCGACCTCCGGACACTTCCCCAGCGTCCAATGCCGATGCCTGGCCTGCCAACCAGAAGATGACAATCTCCTCGAACCCGACATCGACGTGCGTGGCCTTGCCCACTCCCCCACTCACTGCCTCAAGGGCGAATGCAGCAGACGAATCGGCGTACTCCACACCAACAACACGCTGCATCGCCGCTGCACGGTCGTCAAGTGCGCCACGGAACAGGAAGGGGGTGTTTTCTGGATCGTCGTATCCGGTGTACGGGTTTCGGCCGTAGTCTCGACTGAAGCCCGTCTCCGTCCAGTCGAGAACCTTCCCGGTCGGATACGTAGAACGGAAGTCGCCCCACGCCAGGAGAGGCGACGGATGCTCCACGAGCTTGCTTCCCGTCAGTACTCCGATGACCGCTTGGCCGTCGTAGTGTGTCCAGAGCGATTCGGTTGCCCTGTCATACATCACGAGGGCTGACGCGAACAGCCGCCCCGATGTACCAAACGTGGTTTCGACGCCGTCGACCGTCCGCTCGTAGGTCGCTGCCGAATTGCAGAGAGGGCAGTACGTGACTGACACGGGAACTCCGCCCACGGTGTCGTTCACGATCTCGTGCCACACCATCGCCCTGATTGGATAGGCCCTGACATCTCCGTTGATCTTGAGAGCCACAACCGGTTCGTTCTCGGGGAGAATGTCCAGGTTGTCAGCGACGTCGAGGAATACAGGGTTGTCGATGGGAGGTATGCCGTCGGGCGGAGGCCCACCGGAAATGACCTCATTGGTGTCGATGAGAGGATCAGGTATCTCGTCAGCGTTCATCGTATCGAGT
>PJEL010001753.1_pt1 | contig 20968 bp, 19 predicted proteins | sample 1853271 | NCBI WGS metagenome assembly PJEL01 (sample SAMN08108733, study PRJNA415343) | Invertebrate metagenome, whole genome shotgun sequencing project. | host: Globobulimina | place: Sweden: Gullmar Fjord | collected 2015-08
CTCTTCCGATGAGATATCGATTGAAGAAGGTGATACTGACACCGCACCTTACGGTTTAGGTACATATGGTTCTCGTTCAACGCCTGTGGGCGGTGCCGCAACAGCTGTAGCTGCACGCAAAATAAAAGCTAAAGCAAAGAAAATAGCTGCTCACCTGTTGGAAGTAAGTGAAGAAGATCTAGAGTGGGAAGCTGACCGTTTTAAAGTCAAGGGTGTTCCCGGTCAAGAAAAGACTATGAAAGATATTGCATGGGCTGCATATAACAATGTACCTGAAGGGATGGAACCTGGTCTTGAAGCGGTAGATTATTATGATCCACCAAACTTTACTTTCCCGTTTGGCATATATCTGTGTGTTGTTGATATCGACAAAGACACTGGTGTAACTGACATACGTCGATTCTATGCCTTAGACGATTGTGGTACTCGTATAAACCCGATGATTATTGATGGCCAAATTCATGGTGGTCTGACTGAAGGATATGCTGTTGCAATGGGACAAGAAATGCCATTTGATGAAGAAGGTAACTTGTTAGGTAATACCCTAATGGATTATTTCTTACCGACCTTCGTTGAAACTCCTAAGTGGGAAACAGACTATACCGTTACGCCTTCACCGCATCACCCCATTGGTGCTAAAGGTGTGGCTGAGTCACCCCATGTTGGTAGTATTCCAACCTTTACCTCAGCTATGGTTGACGCTTTTGCTCATCTAGATGTTACGCATATGGATATGCCCCACAACGCGTTTCGCGTTTGGAAGCAAGTCAAAGCGCTTGGGCTACTAGACAATTAACTAGTTAGCTAGCTCAGTTCAAATCAGTCATGATAGCTATCATGACTGATTTGTTTTTTATATTCATATTGGAATTATTAAAAAATGAAAGTCGATTTAAAGAAAGAATTTTCACTACCTGGCACCGGCGAACAAGCTTGGACGTTTTTACAAGATATCAGCGGTGTTGCTGGTTGTATGCCCGGTGCTCAAATTACAGAAGATTTAGGTGATGGTAATTACAAAGGTAAAGTAAAAGCCAAAGTAGGACCGGCAACGATGGCTTTTGATGGCGATATTATTATCAAAAATATCGATGCCGAGAAACGAGAGCTCCACATGGTGGGTAAAGGACAAGATACCAAAGGTACCTCCTCTGCAACGATGGATTTGCGGGCATGGGTAGAAGATACTGAGGATGGTAAAAGCATCCTTCATGGGGTTGCTGAAGTAACAGTAAATGGCAAAGCCGCTAGTTTAGGTGGTCGCATGATGACCCAAGTAGCTGACCAGATGTTGAACCAATTCGGAAAAAGTTTTTCCAATAACGTTGCCAGTATGGGTGAAGGTGAAGAAGCCGAAATTGCACGGGAAAAAGTTGCCGAACAACCCGCTGAATTAAATGGACTCTCATTCGCTTGGTCTGTTTTTGTCGGCTGGCTTGGTAGTCTTTTCGGTTCCAAGAAATAAATTGGATTGATATCAATGAGTAACTCCAACCGCATCGCTGAGTTTCAGGGGAAGCTAGCGGAGCTTGGCTATATTGCTGAGCGTAATTTATCCGCCAGTCTTCTATTATTTTCTGATATGCAGCGTCCGTTGCTGCTAGAGGGCGATGCGGGTGTTGGTAAAACCGAAATAGCACGCGTTATTTCCCAGCTTTATGATTGTCCCCTTATTCGCTTGCAGTGTTATGAGGGCTTAGATGTTAACTCGGCCGTGTACGAGTGGAATTATCAACATCAACTACTGTCCATTAAAATGCTTGAAAAACAGCAGCAAACTAGTCAAATAACGTCGATGGAAAATGAGCTTTTTAGTCAGAAGTATTTGCTACAACGACCATTGTTAGCCGCTATTATGCAAGAAAAGTCGCCGGTTTTATTGATTGATGAAATAGACAGAGCTGATGAAGAATTTGAAGCTTATTTATTAGAATTACTTTCTGATTTTCAGGTTAGTATTCCTGAAATAGGGACTATAAAAGCCAAGTCAAAACCGTTTGTGGTTTTAACTTCCAATGGCACCAGAGAGTTGAGCGATGCGCTTCGACGTCGTTGCTTCTACCATTATGTTGATTACCCCAGTTTCGACAAAGAACTTCAAATTGTTAATAAGCGGGTACCGGGAGTGGGTCCTCAACTTGCTCGGCAAATAGTCGCCTTCATTCAAGATTTACGCAAATTAGATTTACAGAAGGTGCCAGGTGTTGCAGAAACACTCGATTGGGCCGCCGCGTTGCTGAATTTAGGGGTAACAAGTTTGGATCAGGATATGGAAGTGATTCAAGATACATTAGTTTGCTTATTAAAAACACGTGAAGATTCGACACGATTAGAAATGTTTGAAATTGAGCGATTGATCGCTCGTTCGGTCTAATTTAGAGCATAAAGATGACTCAACAAACACCAGTGTCTAGTGATGATTTTTCTGACCATTTAACACGCCGAGTCGTTGAGTTTATGCGTGTCGCACGCAACAATAATTTTCGTGTTGGTATTGCTGAACAAATTGACGCCCTCAAAGTCGCTGAGCATTGCTACATAACTGACAAATACTCATTTAAATTAGGTTTGAAATCACTTATTTGTTCTGACGAAGATGATTGGAAAAAATTTGATGAAGTATTCGATACTTATTGGGTCTCATCAAATGTGAAGCAATTCGTTCAAGCGAGTCAGTCACCTGCTCCAAAGAAAAAGTCGCAGCAACAACAAAAGCAACAAAATGAGGGAAGCAATAACCAAGCGCCTAAAGCTTCCTCCGCTGATACTGCTGCAAAGCAAGGTGAAGATGAAACTCCAGAAGCTAGCGGCAGTAAAGAAGGTGCAAGCTCAACCGCAACACTAGCTAAGGAAGATTTTAATTCTATAAAAGACCCTGAAGAAATGCGAAAAATGGAGCGCTTGGTAGAACGTTTAGCTAAACAAATGAAAAAACGAATTTCTAGACGCTTCCAATATCAAGCAAACAAGGGAAAAATCGACCTTCGCAGAACTTTACGTAAGAGCATGCGTTACGGCGGTACACCTCTTGAACTTTGTAAAAAACGGCTAAAGCCGCAAACACCTAAATTAATAATTATAGTAGATGTGAGTCGCTCAATGGCTATGTATAGCTTTTTGTTTTTGCGATTTGCAAGAGGGCTTATGAGTGTGTTTAAAGATGTTCAGGCTTATGCTTACAATACGCATCTTTTACCTATCACTGATGCATTAAAACAAACTGATTTAATGCGAGTTAGAAATAGTTTGGCAATGATGTCTGATGGTTGGTCTGGTGGCACTAAAATTGGTGAAAGCCTACATAAGTTTAATCAACAATATGGACAGAGCGTTAATAAGCGCTCTTTAGTAATGATTGTAAGCGATGGCCTTGATTCTGGACCAAGTGAAGAGCTTGCCAGTGAGATGCAGAAATTAAAAAGACGTTGTAAAAAAATTGTATGGTTAAATCCTTTATTAGGAAATGAAGGATACGAACCTCTTGCAGTAGGTATGGCTACCGCTTTACCTTTTATTGATTTATTTGCAGCGGCTAACAACCTTGAATCTTTAGCTGCACTTGAGGGTGCCTTAACAAAAACTTGGTAAGTCATTGTGGAGGAGTATTATGATTAATCTAGCTCGACTCGAATTAAAAGCAAAGGAACTGACCCAGCAAGGAAAGCATTATGCTTTAGCTACTGTAGTTCGTTGTGTATCACCTACCTCTGCAAAACCAGGGGCAAAAGCGTTAGTCACTTACGAAGGTGATTTTTTTGGCTGGATTGGAGGAGGTTGCGCACAACCTGCGGTAATTAAATCTGTACGAGAATGCATTAAAAGTGGACAAGCACAGCTTATTAGAGTGACTCCAACTGAACAAGCCGTAGTCGAAGGTGGCATCGTGAAATTTAATATGGCGTGTCACTCAGGCGGTACCTTAGATATATTTATAGAGCCAATTACTGTGAAACCATTACTCTTGATTATAGGAGCCTCTCCTGTTGCCCAAGCTTTAGCAAAAATAGCCTCAATGTCGGGTTTTGAGGTCATAGTGGCGGCAGAGGGTGCTAGCCAATCTCTTTTCGAAAACGAAGTGATTTTGTTAGACGCATTTGAGACATTAGATGGGTATTTTAATCGTATGCCTTACGTTGTGGTTTCGACTCAAGGGAAACGTGATGAAGCTGGCTTAAAAGCCGCGTTAAAGATTGCGTCACCATATACAGCATTGGTGGCCAGCGCTAAAAAAGCTAAGAAGCTATTAGAGAGGGCGGCTGAAATGAATATGCCTCAACAAGTCATCGACAAGGTGCGTTATCCAGCAGGCCTTGATATTGGAGCTAATACACCAGAAGAAATTGCAGTAGCCCTACTGGCACAGCTTATCCAATTGAAAAATACTAGCCATGAAGATATGTATACCCCTCCACAATTAGAAAATGGAAATGCCAAAAATAACCTAGAGTCTGAGGGGACATCTGAAGGCTCAGGTGGGTGTTGTTCATCTCAATGACAAATACTATACCTTCAAAACGATTATCATGTGTACTTCTGGCTGCAGGACTTTCCTCCAGAATGGGGGAGAAAAATAAGCTGTTAATTGACATCGATGGCCAATCACTGGTTCGTAGAACGGCAAAGTTGCTGGTCAGTTATGGTCTTGATGAAATAGTGGTTGTGGTTGGGCATGAGGCAAACTTAGTATCAAATGAAATACGTGACTTACCTGTCACCATAGTAGAAAATTTTAATTATCATGAAGGCCAAATGACTTCTGTGCACACAGGCATAAAAGCGCTCACAAAAGAGACTGATGGCATTATTATTTGCCTATCAGATTTAGTATTACTTGAGCATTCTGATTTACGTGCATTACATCTTGCATTTGACAACTGTAAAACCTCAATAATGGTTCCTCAATATCAAGGTGAAAGAGGTAATCCAATTATACTTGCTTACTCTCAGCGCCAAGGGATCCTTCAAGGACATAAAAATCTAGGGTGCCGTAAGCTAATCCAGAATAAACCTGAGGAGGTTACTGTGTTTGAAGCAAGTAATGACCACGTTACCTTTGATTTAGATACACCGGAAGCACTCAATAATTTTAGGCAGCGACTACAGCACGGCAAGTATGATATAAAATAATCATCTGCTCGTATTAAAAATACATAATAGATAAGCGAATTAGATGGCTGTATCGCATAAACAAGTATGTACTTAAAGAGAGAAAATTATGGCTCGCAGTATTTTCGACATAATGAACGATTTACAACAAAAGCAAGAACCATTTGCTATAGCAACTGTTGTCGATACCTATGGTTCAGTTTCAGCAAAAACATCTTCTAAAGCAATTATAGATGCACAAGGGCGTGTAGTTACTGGGTGGATTGGCGGCGGCTGTGCTGAGTCAAGTACCTGTGAAAAGGCCTTAGAGTGTATTGAAACGAATCAAACCGCGATGATGGACATTGATTTAGATGATGAAATGTTGGGGGCGGGAATGCCTTGTGGAGGTGGTATGAAAGTCTATGTAGAACCAGTATTACCTGAGCCTGCTTTATGGATTATGGGGCATGGGAAAGTGGCAGAAGTAATGTGTGAAATGGGTGATATTTTAAATTATCGCGTTATCGTAAATGACCTTGGCGCTACTTGGGATAAATTTCCTAATGCCAAACAAATCATTACCGATGACATAGATTATAGCCAATTAACGCCAATGCAAGACGATTATGTAGTTATTGCTACACAACATAAAGGTGATCATGAGTCGATTAAGCAAGCACTCAGTTGCGATGCTAGTTATATAGCTTTAATAGCTAGCCGCAAGCGCGCTAGGCTAGTGTTAGACTATTTGCGTGAAGAAAACTTTAGCGAAGATGAGATAAGCCGGGTCGTTGCTCCTTCAGGCCTAGACTTAGGCCCTCAAACACCAGAAGAAATTGCTTTGTGTATTTTAAGCGAGATCACACTTTTACGCCGCAATGGCACGGGAATAAGAAATAGAGACAAATTACTTTTAGAAGAAGCTGACGAGAACGTTGTCTCAATGCATGAATCCAGCAAAATGAATACTGCTGAGTAATAAAATGAGTGCTCTGAAAGCTGTTAACAATGAAGTCAATATTCAGACTAAGCCTCTTAGTCCGATTGATCCTGAACTTGTGAAGGCGCTTTTCCCGATTTTCAATAATAACGAATTAACGCGAAATTTGAGTTATCTAGATAACGCGGCCACCTCGCAAAAGCCAGAAGTTGTAATACAGGCTATGGATGCAGCTATGCGACTATTTCATAGCCCTGTCCACCGAGGATTTTATCCTTTAGCAGAGCAAACAACCGGGCACTATGAACAAGCACGAGAAAAGCTCCGCGGCTTTATAGGTGCAGAAACATCAGACTCAGTTATTTTTACTGCTTCAGCGACTGATAGCATTAACCAGGTGGCACAAGGTTTTTTGCTGCCAAGCTTACAACCTGGACAAAATGTTTGGGTGACTCGAATGGAACATCACGCTAATTATTTACCTTGGCAAGATGTTTGTGAAAAATCAGGAGCTAATCTCCGTATAATTGAACTCAACAGCACTGGTGAACTAGATCTTGCCCGCCACCCTGATATATTTTCTGACAATACCGCTATGATTGCATTGACGCAAACATCCAATGTATTGGGCATTATCAATGATGTCAAAGGTATCTGTGAACGGGCTAAGAAAATGGGCATTCCTGTTCTTATTGATGCTGCACAATCAGTAGTAAGCAATACGCTAAATGTATGTGAGCTAGGCTGTGACTTTTTGGTTTTTTCTGCCCATAAGATGTTTGGACCCAATGGTATTGGCTTGCTATATATTGCACGGCAACAATTAAACCAGGTCCAACCCTTAAGGCTTGGAGGGGGCATGGTAGACTTTGTTGCTGATAATATTGCCGATACGATTTGGAGCGAGGCACCTCAGCGTTTTGAAGCCGGCTCGCCAAACTTAGTGGGTGCCATCGGTTTTGCCGCTGCTTGCGACTTTGTCGAGTCATTAGGTCAAGGGAATATTAAAGCCCATATGGAGGAACTCGCGACGATTTTGTTTCAAGCATTATCCCAAAACCCTAAGCTGCACTTAGTTTCCTCATCAAAGCATTTATCGTCAGGTATTGTTAGCTTTTATCATGATGTCATTCATGCTCATGATCTAGCCCAAATTATGGGAGACTCAGGTGTTGCTGTTCGCGCTGGTCACCACTGTGCGCAGCCATTACTAAGACATCTTGGTGTGAGTTCAACATTGCGTATTAGTATTTCTGTATACAACACAAAAGAAGATATTAAGGCTGTATTAAACGCATTAACAAAAGCTGAAGAGGTCTTTCTATAATGGCTGAATTGTCGCTTTACAAAGCTCAGTTACTTGACCACTTTAAAAAACCTCGTAATAAAGCGGTAGGTCAATTAAACGAATTGCAGGTAGTTAAAAGAGGCTCTAATCCGCGCTGCGGCGATGATATTGAAGTAGGGTTTAGTATTAAAGATAATATAATTGAACCGATTCAATTTAGAGGTAGAGGTTGTTCCGTTTGTATCGCATCAGCCTCGATGATGACGGAGGCCATCAAAGGACAGTCAGGTTTGCACGCTAAGGAGCTCGCTGGACAAATGCAAAAGTGGATAGAAGGTGGTGACCATAGCATACCGGAGACACTTAAGCCTCTTGACGCTGTTCGTCACCATCCAGCACGAAAAAAATGCGTTATGCTAGCCTGGCAAGCACTAATAGAAGGTTTGGAGGAACTCAATGTCTAGTGAATCGAACTGTCCGCCACAAAGTTATCAATGCGCACATTGTAAACTTATTAATCATGGAGAGCCTGCTGAGATCGTGATTATAGATGACCAAGAGCTCTATATGTGTTGCATAGGGTGCGTTTACGTCGCTGACATGCTTAATCATGCGTGCCTACCGTCAGAAACTTCCTAAGATATTAGCGACGGTTTATATTTTGTTAGTAAAGCTATAGTCAAATAAGCCATCACCTTGGTCACCGTGAACCTGAACATTAAACGAAACAATAATTCTATCCTTTTTACCGATATAGGGCATGGCCATATGTTTAAGGTGTGAAGGAAAAATACATAAAACTCCTTCTTCAGGAGGCGAATCAAAACTATTGTCTTGCAGATATAAATTACCTGAATCCATATATCCTCCTCCTATTACGTCCATATGAGGGCCATAAAACCTTGTGACTCCATTCATTTCGGCTAATTCTTTATTAGCAATACGGGTTTTTTCATTGTCAACCTGGACATAATAAACACCAGACCAAGCGCAATTCCCATGGTTATGTGTTTCATGGAAACCATGTCCATTTTGAATTTGAAACCAAGCGCCGACAACGTTCATTTGTAATTTTGTAGAACGACTGTATTGCCAAAGTTTTGAGTTTACTTGGGTCGACATTTGAAACAATTGATCTGAAATAAATTTAAATAATGCATTTAATTCTGGATGATTGTAACGGATGAGTAAATCGTCACTACTTGAATAAACAGGCGAATTTAGTTTGTCGTTTTTATTTCGATGGTCAGTAAAAAGTTTTACCAATGCTTTATTTACTTTCGTGCTGTCAGCAAATTTGGTTCGCAGAAAAGGAGTTGGCCATAATAGATGTAGGTCTGGATTCGTTGAAGCATCAGTCATAAAAATATCAGTATAGAATTTAATTACTTCTAGGATACTCAGCGAACATAGACATGTCCAGTGTATGAGCCGGACAAGTAGTTTTAACGAAAATAGAAAATTCCGAAATATAGTATTTTGTCGAGTAGCTTGATTTGAATTGCCGGACGTAAGCCAAGCAAAGCGTATCATAAGATAGTTAATGCTTATATTTATGAAATTCAGCTAGACTTGACCAAAAATGTGTAGTCAAAGCGAGAGCCTTTTACCGCACCTAAACTGGTTATCAACCCAGAAATTAAATCATGAGAAGATTTGGAAACATGGGTGACCATAGATGATTTTTCAGTCAAGGTTATGAATACCACGAAGCGATCAAGCATACTTTCTCGGTATAGTTATTGATAGCGTTAATGAACTGCAATGAGATGAAAAGCTAGACAATGTATTAACCGTATAGCTTTTCGAACTTTTCTATTAAAGTTTGTTCTGTTTCTTCATTTTTTGGATCAGGAATTATGCAGTCAATTGGGCAAACTTTAACACAGGTAGGTTCGTCGTAGTGCCCTAAACATTCAGTGCATCGCTCAGGATCAATTTCATAAATTTTTGCGCCAAAAGTGATCGCTTGATTTGGGCATTCAGGCTCACACATATCACAGTTGATGCAATCACTTTCGATAAGTAACGCCATTTGTTATTAACCTTGGTTTTGTGCAAAGGGGTGACGTGTTGTTTCATCTGAGCATAGTTTGCGCATTAACACACCAAAGCTAAGATCTTTGTTCGTTTCCAATGAAATTAACACTTTGTGGCCAGAGCCTTTTGCGTCTTTGATCAATTCTCCTTTGATCGATTCCATATAGGTCAAAGTAAAACTTTGGTTGCCCTCTGGTGTCATTAATTCTAGCTCATCCCCGATCAAAAATTTGTTTTTCACTTCTATTTCGAGCAAACCATTATCTTCATTACGGCCTAATACTTCTCCGACGAATTGCTGGCTGTCGCTTTTTGAGTAGCCATAGTCGTAGTTTTGTAAATTACCTGGTTTGTGTCTTTGCAAAAAACCGGTGGTGTAACCTCGGTGAGCTAAATGTTCTAACTCTATATTTAACTCGGGATTGAATGGTTTGTTGGCCATTGCATCTAAAATCGCTTGATTGTAGACACGAGCTGTTCTTGCGCAGTAGTAGAAAGACTTAGTGCGGCCTTCAATTTTTAGTGAATGAACACCCATCTTAACTAAACGTTCTACCTGCTCAACAGCGCGCAAATCTTTAGAGTTCATGATGTAGGTGCCGTGCTCGTCTTCAAAGGCCGGCATATATTCATCAGGATTATGTTGTTCCTGAATAAGTACCATATCGTCGAAGCTATTGTCTTGTGTTGGGTCGAATTCTTGGGCAGGTTTAATTGGAATAACATCCCCTGACTCAGTTTCAGTAGCAGGGTGAATATTATAGTTCCAGCGACAAGCGTTGGTACAGGTGCCCTGGTTTGGGTCACGTTTATTCATATAACCGGAAAGCAAACATCGGCCAGAATAAGCCATGCATAGTGCGCCATGAACAAAAACTTCAATTTCGATGTCAGGACATTGCTGTCTAATTTCTTCAATTTCATCGAGAGATAGTTCACGAGATAATATGACTCGCTCAATACCTTGTTGTTCCCAAAATTTAACAGTTGCCCAATTTACTGCATTGGCTTGTACAGACAAATGAAGTGGCATATCTGGAAAGGCGTCTTTGGCCATCATAATAAGCCCAGGATCTGACATGATCATTGCGTCTGGATTCATCTCAATGATAGGTTTTAGATCGCGAATAAAGGTTTTTAGCTTGCTATTATGGGGCGCGATATTATTAACGACATAGAACTTTTTACCGAGCTCATGCGCTTCATTGATACCTTTATGGATATTTTCATGACTAAACTCATTGTTGCGAACTCTTAAGGAATAGCGAGGTTGGCCTGCATAAACCGCATCTGCGCCATAAGCGAAAGCGTAACGCATATTTTTTAGGCTACCTGCTGGCGAGAGCAGCTCTGGCTTTATCATCATGAAACTACTTATATCCACATTAAAAAGAGGTGTATTTTAGTCCTTTGCGCTGAGCAATCAATGGCGTGGAGGCGGTATCTACCCTGTTGTTGATTTGTATCAAGCTTTAAAAGCATATATGCGTTTTAAAAGTTAGGTCATGTATAAGATAATAGGTATCTTGAAATCTTTATGTGTCATTGATAACAAGTTAATTTATATACGAAATAAAAGTATTAAAATGCGGGTTATATTTGGTTTTCTTTTGCTTTTTTGTGCTACGTTTATAGATAGTAATTAAATAGAAGGGGTTTTTATATGTCGGCAGAAAATGCGCTGTACACTATTTTGGTGGAAAAAATAAAACAAGATGCGTTAGTGTTGCCTACTTTGCCAGAAATAGCATTGAAAGTGCGGGAAGCAGCCGATGATCCAGACATCAACTTAAATGCTATGAGTGATATCATCAGCCAAGATCCAGCGCTATCGATTGGTATGATTAAAGTGGCAAATAGTGCTGTGTTAGGACGTTCTGTAAAAGTTGAAACGCTAGGTCAAGCAGTAACTAGAATTGGTTTAAGACAAATAAAGAGTATTGCAACTGCAATGGCAATAGAGCAGGTGTTTGTTTCAGAGAGTGACATTATTTCTATGTATTTGAAAAAGTCATGGGAAAAGACGGTTGATGTTTCTTCAGTTGCTATCGCATTAATGACGTTTTATTTACGAGAGCACAAGCATGCACCTTTGGCTCTTGATACGTTAACTTTAGCTGCGTTAGTTCATAATATTGGGGTGTTGCCTATTCTTACTGAAGCAGAGAAACACGAATCTGTATTTGCTAACCCAACGTTCTTACAACAAGCGATTATAAAACTTGCTAGCCAAATTGGTGCCGAAGTCACTAGAGCTTGGGGTTTATCTGATGAGTTTGTTGAAGTTGTAGAACAATGGAGTGACTTAACGGTATTGCCAAGTGAGGCGCATTATTTGGACTTTATTAGAGCCGGTGCAATTTATCACGGAGTTTTCAAAAATCCTGCCACTCAAGACGCTTTATTGAGAAGTTTTGTGTCTAAAGATGTTCTTCCAAGTGAAGGCTTTATGGATTCTGAAGAGTTTAAAGCTATGGTTGGTGATGCTAAAGCAATGTTCTCATAGTTTATATGCTATTGAAGAGCTTGCTCGGGTCGTTCGATACACTCTAGTCACAAAATAAAATAAGCACCATATAGGTGCTTATTTTATTTTCATATGTTTAACCGACGCTAGCTTTTATCATCTTCATCAAGGTAATCAGTGGTTTTTAATGAAAACTCAGATAGTAGATCGACGATAAAACGGTTTAATTCACCCGCCATTAAGGCGAAATCTGCGTCAAGTCTTGCGACAATATCATCTTTGTCGATATCATCATTTTGTTCATGTAACACATCAAAGAACTTTAAACGTTTTACCGAAAGGTCATCACACAAAACGAAAGACATCGCTTCATCCCACTCAAGGGCAACTTTAACTGCGTATTTTTCAGCTTCGATATGTGTTTTTATTTCGTCACTGGTTAAGTCTTGATTCTTAACTCGTATAACTGCGCCATCATCACCAACAGCATTAAATTCAGCTTCCATACCTAAAGCAAATTGGTCACTTAAATTTTGCTCTGTAATCCAATCAGTCATCACTTCATCAGGGGCTTGTTCTGGATTAAAGCTAGTTACGGGTAATGTGCCTAACACTTTACGAAGTAATGCTAAGAAATCTTCTGCTTTTGCTCTGCTGCTTGAGTTAACTACGATGATATTATTAGCAGGGCTAATATAACCATGAGTGTCATTTATGCGGGAAAATGCACGAGGTAATAATTCAAAAATAACATCTTCTTTGAATTGCTCTTTCTCTTTCTTAGTTGCACCGCGACTTTGTTCAGCTTCTAACTGAGCAACTTTTGCATCAACCATATCTTTTACGACAGGACCGGGTAATATTTTTTCTTCTTTTCGTGCACATAACAAGAAGTTATCAGCGGCACAGTGAACTAATGAATTTCCGTGCTTTCCTAACGCATTTACCCAACCAAAATGAGACTGTTCTGTTGATTTACAAGGAGTAAAAGGGTGCTCTGCTAAATGCTTTTCTAGCTCTTCTTCAGTCCATTTGAATGGACGAGTAAATGCGAAGAAGTATAGGTTTTTAAACCACATGAGTAAGTCCTATATAAAAGGGGTAAAATTACTGAGCCGCAATGATAGCCGATATTTAATGTGTGATCACGCTAAAGCTCGGCATATTTTGCTGTAATGATAAAGGTCTAGAAGCATAGCAATAATAATTAACGCATGCTTGAAAATTGAATGTCATAAGCCAAGCCATGGTTAGGTTCACTTTTAGCGGTGATTGTTCCGTTAAGGGTGTCTGTAACCAGTTGCTGAACTATATGTGTACCTAAGCCTGAACCACCATGTGAAGGTTTTGTGGTGAAGAAGGAGTCAAAAATATGTTTAAGTGATTCTGGATCGACACCGTTGCCATTATCTTCATAATGAATATGAAGCAAGTCGTTTTGGTAAGTGATGTCAATGCGTATTTCGCCTCGATTAATACCTTCAAAACCATGAATGATCGAGTTGATAATCAAGTTAGTAAATATTTGTGAAATGGCACCTGCGTGGACTTGCATTTCAATATCGTTAGGACAATTTACCTTTACTGTATGGTTAGTTTTTTTCAGTTTAGGGTGCAATGATTGAATGACTTCATCAACATAGCGCGCTATGTTTATCAATCGAATTTTATCACTGGTTTGATCTACGGCGACTTGTTTATAACTTGATATAAGATCTGACGCTCGTGTTAAGTTGTTTGTTAGTAACTGAACACTTTGGTTAGCACTATCGATAAATTCTTCAAAAGTTCTTTTAGTTAGTTTTTGTTCGGTAAAATCTTTTTCTAATCGGGTGATTAAATCAGCTAAGAAACTCGTGGATGTAATACTGACACCAATAGGTGTATTAATTTCATGCGAGACTTCTGCGGATAAGCTACCAAGTACTGCCATTTTCTCTGCATCTAGCAGTCGCTCTTGTGCTCTATTGAGATCTAATATCGATTTTTTCAAATCATTATTAGTTACTGTAAGGGTTTGTTCTGTTTTACTACGGCGTTCATTTTCTTCTCTTAGTTTACTCTGCTGCTGCAATAGTTCGCGCTGCTGCATTTCCATTTTCAACATAGTGGTACTTAAGGAGGAAGTCTTTTTAGCGACTTCTTGTTCGAGTATTAAGTTTTGCTCATCTAGTTGTTGATTAGCATTGACTAAGTCTTGCTGTGTTTCTGCTAACTTTTCTTTAAACAAAACGAGTTCATCAATGAGATTGTTATAAGCGTCCTCCAACACATTAAGCTCGTTCTTCTCATAAGTGACGGAGTGTAATTTTGACACTTCAGGATCGTCTAAATCGAGTTGATTTATTTGCTCTGTGAGTTCTTTCAGTGGCGTCGTTAATAATTGTTGGAAAGCTAATGAAAACAAGATAACGAGTGCGGCAGTTTTAACCATAGCGTTGCCAATAAGAAAATAAAGGCCAACTTCAATTCGCTGAAATACTACTTGGTTACTTGATAGTAAAGTTACTGTGCCTACTTTAGTGGTGCGCCCAGAGAACTGAAATATTAAGGGGAAAGTATGTCCAAACAATTCTGCGCCAACGGAATCCATGTTTTTGAAACTGATTTCACTGCTATCAGGCTCACTAATATTTGTGCTATACGAGCCGTCTTTACCGACATCTCCCAGCTCAATAATTACTTGATCATTCTCATCAGTGACTAAGACTCCTTTAATCATAGGGATATTGTGTAAACCGTCGGCGATATCTTCAGCTTGCTGTGTGTTTAGCTCCCAAACAGCACGGGTTAAGCTACCACTAAAGGTTTTTTCTAATGTTAATAAGTCTCTTTTTATTTGTGTCTTTGTCGCGTTGTATTCCGCAACAATTTGAACACCAGTCACAATAAAGGTTAATACAAAGTAAAAGGACAAAACCTTCGTCAGTAATTTACGAGATATGCTAGTAACCTTCATATGACCATACAATCATTTGTTATGTATTTTAATTCTAGCTGCTTTTGTCGGTATAAAAAGCCTTTTTTTATACAAATTATAGATTTCTCTTACTTTAGGAGATTTTGACCGTTAGCTATGAGCCAGTATCAGTATAAAAGTTCAATACACTCTAGTATGACTCATTAAACTGATAATTAGCACTCTCATCTATCTAATGCCAATGTTTTGATTATTATAACGTTGTCATATAGTTGTCACTATATCTTCATGTAAAAGACTTTTAAATTTAACTTAAATTTAAAAAAAAGTTCACACTGTCATAAAAGTGTCATAGTTGTTCGGCAAAATGCTGACCATCAAAGTCAATACATGAATTATTAAGGTCATACTATGAATTTCACTAAACATGCCATCGCAATGGCAGTACTTTCTGCAACATCTTTAAGCTCTATGGCGGCATCTGTTGATATTTACGGAAAAGCAAACTTAACTTTCCAATCGTCTGATGAAGGTGACGGATCGTTCACTGAAGTTAAAAGTAATGCGTCGCGCATAGGTTTCAAAGGAAACCATGACTTAGGTAACGGTTTACAAGTTGTCTACAAGGCAGAATTCCAAGTTGACATGGACGGTGATAGCGATAAAGGTGACAGTATCACTGATCGTAATCAATATGTCGGGTTGAAAGGTATCTTTGGTGAAGTATTGCTTGGTAAGAACGATACTGTGTTGAAGCAATCTCAAGGTAAAGTAGATTTATTTAGTGATTTAAATGGTGATATCAAGAGCTTGTGGAAAGGTGAGAACCGTTTGTCAGATACCATGACTTTTAAGTCGCCTAAATATTCAGATATTCAGCTTGGTGTAACCTACATTGCTGAAGGTGATGTTGATGGTGAAGATGCGGTTTCTACAGCAATCAGTTATGGCGACATGGGTCTTAAAAAATCAAAGTTATATGCTTCTGTAGCTTATGACTCAGATGTTGAAGGTTACGACATCTTGCGTGCTACTGTTCAAGGTAAAGTTGCTGGTATTAAGCTAGGTGCTATGTATCAAGACCAAAGTCCTGATAACGGTGTTGACGCAGATGGTTTCTTAGTATCAGCTTCATATGATATCGACAAAATCACGTTGAAAGGCCAAGTACAGACTCTTAGCTATGATGGTGGCGACGATAAAAGTGGCGTAACAGTAGGTGCTGATTATAAATTAGCTAAGAGCACAAAGTTATTTGCGTTCTACACTACCTTCGATATGGATTCAGCTGCTGATGAAGATTATGTAGCTCTAGGTTTAGAATACAAGTTCTAATTATCGATAGTTCAGATGAGTTTAAAAACAAAAGCCGCATTTATGCGGCTTTTTTCTTGCTAAAACATTAATTTTGTCCGAACATTCACATAAATGTCATCTGTGTCATAAAAGTGTCATCAATTTTTAGCATTATATTCTTAATCACGAATATCCATTTGATTAGTTCTAGGTGAATTTTAGATGAACAGACAAATTTTAGTTGTAGAAGACGAAGCACCGATTAGGGAAATGATCACCTTTGTATTGGAGCAAAATGGTTTTAATGCTATTGAAGCCCAAGACATTGACGAAGCACTAGCTAAAGTTGTAGAGCCATATCCTGATTTAATTTTATTAGATTGGATGTTACCGGGCGGCACAGGCGTTAAAATGGCGAAGTCGTTAAAGCAAAACGAGTATACTCGCAATATACCTATCATCATGCTGACTGCACGAGCAGATGAGGAAGATAAGGTTAAGGGATTTGATGCTGGTGTTGACGACTATGTTACTAAGCCATTTTCACCTAAAGAATTAATTGCAAGAATTAAAGCGGTTATTAGACGTGTTTCTCCTACTGCCCTAGAAGAAGCTATAGAGTTTCACGGAATGAAACTAGATCCTATCGCACATCGCGTTACGATTAATAATGAGAATTTAGATTTGGGTCCTACTGAGTTTAGGTTGTTACATTTTTTTATGACGCATACTGAACGTGTATACAGTCGTGAACAACTACTAGATAATGTCTGGGGAACGAATGTGTATGTTGAAGATAGAACCGTAGATGTGCATATACGTCGATTACGGAAAGCGATTTCAGGCCATGGGCATGAAGACTTTATTCAAACAGTGAGAGGAGCGGGCTACCGTTTTTCAGGAAAAGTATTAAGCTAATATTTATGCCATTGGAATCTTCTGTACGCGAACTGGTTGTTAGGCTAGTAGCTATATTTCTTATAAGCGCCTTTTTTGGGGTGCTTCTTGGGCAAGTGTTTTTAATGCTTTTAGTTACAGCATTATTGCTACTTGCCTATCAATACTATCACCGCATTAAATTGACCCAATGGATGTGGAATTCAAAGTCTATTTCTTTACCCCAAGCAGAGGGCTCTTGGGGGAGAATATTTGATGGTTTTGATCGGATTATAAAAAACTATCGAAAAAAACAAAAAAGTCTGACTAAAAATATTCGCCGTTATCGGGATGGTGCAGAAGCTTTACCTGATGCAGGGATAGTCCTTGGGCGAGATTTAACTATACAGTGGAGCAATAAAAAGGCAGGGCGTTTGCTTGGTATTCGCTGGCCTGGAGATAGCGGCCAGCGTATAGATAACTTATTGCGAGAGCCCCATTTTGTGCAATTTGTTCATAAAGCTAATTTTGACGAGCCGTGTGTACTTGAATCACCTGTAAACTCTGAAGTTCGATTAGAAATGCGATTTATGGATTATGGTAAAGATCAAATCCTATTGCTGGCCCGTGATATTAGTCGAATTCATCGTATTGAAGAAATGCGACGAGATTTTGTGGCTAATGTCTCTCATGAACTTAAAACACCTTTAACGGTCGTTCGTGGCTATGTCGAAATGATTCAAGCAACCGAACATGCGCTTGATCCACAATGGCAGCAAACGTTTGGTGTTATTGAAACTCAGGTTACTCGAATGGATCGGTTGGTAGAGCAATTACTTGTGCTTTCACGTGTCGAAGTATCAACGGATGAAGAAAATATGCAGCCTTTAGATATGCCTGAGCTAATCAGGCAACTGGTTGTAGATTCACAATGGTTGAATCAGGACAAACAGCACTTAATTAACACAGATATTGAGCCCGATATTGGCATTATTGGTCTTGATACTGAAATCAAAAGCGCTTGTGCAAATTTGATATCGAACGCCATTGCCTACACTCCTAGCGGTGGTCAGATAGATATTAGTTGGCGGCGAAACGGCAATAAAGCTATTTTCCGTGTGAAAGACAACGGCCCTGGCATAAGACCAGAAGATATTAATCGACTAACGGAACGGTTCTATCGAGTTGATAAGTCTCGATCTCGCAATACCGGAGGCTCTGGCTTAGGTTTAGCTATTGTTAAACATGTATTGCATCATCACCATGCCGAGTTATCTATTACGAGTAAATGGCAGCAAGGTAGCGAATTTTCAATAATTTTTGAACCAGACTCGGTAATAAACTTGTAAGGACTAGCCAAAAATAATTACTTTCCCTGATTAACGCTCGGCATGATCAGTTATACCTACTTAACCGAGATAAAAAATTTAGTTAGTGCGTCTGGCCTAACGAGTTGAAGTCAAAGTACCCCCTAGTTTGTTATTTTGCAGAATAGTATCGTGTCTATAACGCCTTGCGAGCACGATATTGGTATTATAAAACTCAACCTTTTATCAATCCTAACTAGCTGCTGTAAAATCAATTTAGAGAGTTCATAGCTCTTAATATGACAGAAATATTTACCTTGTAATATAAGTGTCACAAATGAGAAATATAATTGTCACAATTGCTTTATATAGTAGTCACAACTTTTATATATAACGCTCATCGCAATCGGAGAAGATTATGGGTTTCAAAAGTGCATTAAGCGCAATCGGTTTAGCAAGTTTAGTTAGTTTTTCAGCGCTTGCTGTAGACAAAGACTTACCAGAGTATAAGAAAACTAGTGGTATCTCAGGTAACTTATCATCAGTTGGCTCTGATACTTTAGCAAACATGATGACATTTTGGGCTGAAGAGTTTAAACGTACTTACCCTAATGTAAACGTTCAAATTCAAGCTGCGGGTTCATCTACTGCACCACCTGCATTGACAGAGTCGACTTCTAACTTAGGGCCAATGAGCCGTAAAATGAAATCTCGTGAAATTGAAGCATTCGAAAAACGCTATGGCTACAAGCCAACAGCAGTTCGTGTTGCTATTGATGCGTTAGCCGTATTTGTTCATAAAGATAACCCAATCAAGGGTTTACGTATTGACCAGGTCGATGCTGTTTTCTCTAGTAACCGCAAGTGTGGTGGAGAAAAAGACGCTGACCGTTGGGCTGATTTAGGTTTGGACGGCGAGTGGACAGGTAAAGATATTCAACTTTACGGTCGTAACTCAGTGTCAGGTACCTACGGTTACTTTAAAACGAAAGCACTTTGTAAAGGTGATTTCAAGAACACGGTAAACGAACAGCCAGGCTCTGCTTCAGTGGTTCAGTCTGTATCAGCTTCGCTTAACGGTATCGGTTATTCAGGTATCGGTTACCAAACTTCTGGCGTTCGTGCACTTCCGTTATCAAAGAAAGGTGATACTTTCATTGAAGCAAACATGGAAAATGCGATTTCTGGTAAATACCCATTATCTCGCTATTTATATGTTTATGTAAATAAGCACCCAAATAAGCCATTAGCGCCTATGGAAGCTGAATTTTTGAAAATGGTATTGTCTAAATCAGGTCAATACATTGTTGAGAAAGATGGCTACATTCCTTTACCAGCTAAAGTAGTGGCGAAAGAATTCAAAAAATTAGGTCTTAGTTTGTAATAATTAAGCCCTACAGAAACAAAAGCCAGCCTAGCTGGCTTTTTTTATGTTTACTCACTAGGATATGTTTATCTTTTAAACTTATACCAAACCTATTAGCCGAAGTTACTCAAAAGTTGGTGTGCTATCTATAGGTAAGTGGACATAAGTATTTGAAATATTATTAACATTCTATTCGGTTCGAAAAGTTTACGTAAATAATTGAATAACTTAGTGTTAACTAAAGCTTAACCATTAGCCCTAACCGAGCCATCGCTTTATAGAAGCAGCCATCGGCTTTACTGATGATAGACGCAGAGAAATTATGTCTAACCGACCGCCACAACAATTTAATATTCTAGTATCTATGTACTTGGGTTATGCCGCCATGATGATTTGTCGTCAAATGGTCACCATTCTCAGTCCTGCGTTGCTTGCCGATGAGTCTTTGGGGTTAACAAAAACAAACCTTGGTGATTTTGCTGCTTATGGCACTTTAGGTGCTTTGGTTGGCAAACTCATCTGGGGACCTCTTGCCGATAAGATCGGTGGCCGCTTGACGTTTTTAATCGGCATTTTTCTTACCGCGATGTTTGTTATCGCGTTCGGCCTTTCGCACAATGTTATGGCTTTTACTGGCTTTTCATTTTTACTTTATTGCACAAAATCTTCAGGCTGGCCCGGTTTAACTAAATTGGTCGGAGAGTGGTATCACCCGCAACATTATGGACGAGCGTGGGGCATTCTATCAACCAGTTCACGACTCAGTGTAGTGCTAGCGACTCTATTTTTCGGTTGGCTCTTAGGCTTCATGCATTGGCGAATAGTAGCGTTCATCGCATCGATTTTTGCACTTGTCATTCTAATCGGTTGCTATTTTTACCTGAAAGAAAAACCAGATGATCCTAATTTTTTCATTAAGGACGAAACTAATGCCGATAATATTGAGCTGACCATTGAGTCAAAACAAGCCCTTAATAACAAATATAATCACCCGCTTGAGGGTACAAGCACGATTAAAGGGCTACTAGTATTTGCAACAAGCCCCAGAGTTTGGCTAGTGGTGATCATGCTAATGGTGCTTACTTGCATGATGGCCTTTTTGGACTTTGTTGCGGTTTATCTTATGGAAAGCTACCAATTGACGCCCTCACAGGCGGCAATGGCATCAACAGTATTTCCAGTAGGCTCTCTGGCTGGGCTTTTAGCTTCTATTGCATTTTACGATCGATTTTCAAAAAAGGGGATCAGAACTGTATTAACTATAGCGCTGATCCTTAGTTTATTAAGTGTGCTTACTTTGCAGTATTTACCTTTGTTTAATTTGAGCCCAGAATTTAACTATTGGGTGGCGTTGGGAGCAATTTTTTTGTTAACTCGGTT
>PJEL010001754.1_pt1 | contig 20967 bp, 17 predicted proteins | sample 1853271 | NCBI WGS metagenome assembly PJEL01 (sample SAMN08108733, study PRJNA415343) | Invertebrate metagenome, whole genome shotgun sequencing project. | host: Globobulimina | place: Sweden: Gullmar Fjord | collected 2015-08
ACAGGAACCTTTTATTGAGGCTTTTATTAAAAATCTTACTAACTATTATGACAGATTACTGGGATTTATATTACATATAATCACTTATAATATAATGTTTTTAGCTATATCTGGAATTGGTAGATCATTATGTGCTCCAATATGCGATGAAGTAAAAAGAAACATTAAAAGGTAACTCACAATTGCAGGGCGGCTAATTACATTTATTTTTTTAAATCATACCTTCTTTTTTTCAAAATGATGAATTAAAGAATCAGATTTTTTGTAATAACATAACAACTTACTTTTTGGTGAACTACTCTTTAGATAAAGCTTTAGATGCTTAATGGGGAGGTTAGCTCCTTTTTTCGACTATTGCTTGCCTTAGGTGCTCATTAGAAGAAGGCTTCTTTCGTCTTATTTTTGCTACAGGTTACCCCATACATAAATTAGACAAGAGACCTCTTCTTACTCAAATTCTTATTTTAGTTTAGGATTAATTTTATTTCCAGAATTTAATAATTAACTTAAGCATTCTTATCGCACATTATCTTTAATATCTACAATATAAAATATAGGTTGATTTTACGATTACCCGCGATGGAGAGTGAAGACTTAGCATATTCCTAGGTTTATAATAAATCAACATAGTTTAAATACTATTTTTTTATTTATAAGTTTTAAAGGCTTATTTAGAATGTCACCCATTATCTAATATCACTTTATTTAAGCTTTCTTTACACATTGCTTTATTTTTTAACCATTCCGTTATCCAACTTCTTTGTTTTAGGTTTTTGTCATTTGTTTGACATTTAAGTCCTAAAAGAAGATAACCTTAGTTTCTTTGTTATGGACTAATTTAATGCTTGTTTAGTGACAAAAATTTTACCTTATATTTGCTATACTCTGCGTTGATAGAAAATGCCTTTTTTTTGTAGAAAATATTTATTTTACTTCCCTTTTTTTACTTGTAAGGGTTTTTTGAAAATGTCTTAAGAGAGGTCTAAAATAGTTTTATTTTTTGCTCTTCCCTACTAAGGTTAAATGAGTCTTCACTCTTTAGAACACTGGAATGGTATTTTCATTTATCCAGAGGTATGTTTTTTGATAGTAGTCTTTATTTTGCTTTTTTAATTCTAGTTGTTGCTTAGCAGTTCGGTTGTTGTTTATTTTGAATTTTACTTTTATAACAAAAAGAAACTTTGGGACTTATTATACCTCTTTGTTATGTGATTTATGCAAAGAGAGTTTAAGGATCTCTAAGAGATTATTTTTAATAAAAACTCGCATTAAACAAGCCTTATTTTTAATGAACCTAAAATAACTTCAGAGTTAAATGAATGCTTCTTAAATTATCTTTTACTTTCGTGGTTGAGGTCAACGTTTTTTGGAAAAACTTGGAAAGTGTTATACCAATTACTGGTGAGGTTACTTGTGTAAAATGCTCGGAGCATCAAAGAACCAAGCTGTTGTTACTTTTTTATCATTCGTAGTATATTTGAAGTAGTGGAGGATATTTGCCTTGTGGCAGATAATCTGGCTCTTTTCTCTTCATCTATGTTTTTTATATTCCAAATATAGGAAACTCAAGCCATCGGTAAAGATTAATTTCTTTTTTGCTGATTCCTAAGTTGAGCTTTTAGGTTGATTCCTGTGGGCATGCCATAAATTATGATATATTAACATTAAAAAACAACCTATTTTGAAAAACATAGGTCAAATGAGGCGTAGGAAACAGTGGTAAGCTAAAGTATCAATATTACCTACGCATTTTTCTCAATATACAAATAAATAATATGTATAAAGATGTTTTATTTAACTCTAAAATTATTTCTCTATATGGGTGTAAAAATTTGTCTGCCAATTCTCAAGTATCACCTAATATATAACAAAAAAATATATTATATCCTATCTTTTTGCAACTTTTACCTATAAAAAAGATATAAAATCATATAAACTTTTCTTTTAGGTACTTTGCAGTTTCGTTGTTTTCTATATTTGCCATTTCTTTTGGAGTTCCTTCAAATATAATTTTCCCTCCACCTGCTCCACCCTCAGGACCAAGATCAATAACCCAATCTGCATGCTTTATAATATCAAGCTGATGCTCTACTACCACAACAGTATGCCCAATATTTACCAAACGATGGAAAGCTTGAAGCAATTTGTCTATGTCATGAAAGTGTAGTCCTGTTGTTGGTTCATCAAAAAGAAATAGTGTTGGACTACTGTCTTTACTGCTCAAGTAAGATGAAAGCTTAACTCTCTGTGCTTCTCCTCCACTCAAAGTGCTAGAAGGCTGACCAAGTTTTAGATAACCTAGCCCTACTTCTTGCAAAGGCTCAATTCTTTTAATAATAGATGGATAGTTTTCAAAAAATACTAAACCCTCATCCACACTCATTTGTAGAACCTCATAGATATTTTTACCATTATAAGTAACATCTAGCAATTCATCCTGAAATCTTTTGCCTTGGCAAACATCGCAGACCAAAATAGTATCTTGAATAAATTGCATCTCTAGTGTAATATATCCTTGTCCCTCACAAGCATCACACCTTCCTCCTGGGCTATTAACAGAGAAGCTTGAACTTCCATATCCACGTTCTGCTGCAATTGGTTGCTGTGCATAAAGATTACGTATAAAGTCAAAGGCCTTGGTGTAAGTTACTGGGCTGGATCTTCTAGATCTACCCATTGCATCTTGTCCCATGAACTCTACCTGTTCTATGCCCTTATCTACCCCAGAGAGAGAAGAGAAGTTTTCTTCTCCTTTTACTTCAGATAAATAATTACTAATTCCTGGATAAATAACTTTTTTAAGAAGAGTGGATTTACCAGCACCGCTAACACCACTAAGAACTGTAAGTGATTGAATTGGGATGTTTAAGTCAACTCCTTTTAAATTGTTTTCGTAAATGCCCTTAAAGCATATAGCCTCTTTGCTTTTTTTTCTTAATGGAGGATCTGTTATTTTACGATTGCCCGTCAAATAATCGACCGTTATGCTTTTTCCTGATGGATAATTTTTTAAATTTTCCCAACTTCCTTGAAAAACTAATTCTCCACCTAAGCTACCAGCTCCTGGCCCAATATCAATTATTTGATCGGCTGAGTGCATAATAGTTTCGTCATGTTCCACAACAATTACACTATTACCCGATTTTTGTAGTCCTTTTAGAAAATTAATCAATCTAGTAGAGTCGCATGAGTGTAGGCCTGAACTAGGCTCATCTAAAATATAGAGTACATCCACCATTTTACTTCCCATCGCACGAGAGAGCCTAACTCTTTGGTACTCACCACCAGAGAGAGTATTTGTAGCTCTATTTAGCACCAAGTAAGATAAGCCAACCTCTTTCAAATAAGTTAGGCGACCTTTAATCTCACCCAGTACTGATTTTGTGAGTTTGGCTTCATGAGTTGTTAGTGAAAGGGTTTCAAAAAAATTACTACTATCTTCAACTGAGAGGCAAAGCACCTCCCCTAAGGTTTTTCCTCCGACTTTTATGTAATTAGCTTCTTTGCACAAACCTGTCCCAGCACAACTCATACACTCTTTAAATCCAGAATATCGAGAATAGAGTACTCTGTAAGCCATTTTATGCTTCCCCTTTTCTATCATTTCAAAAAAACTATTAATGCCTTGTGCTTTTTTGCTACCATTCCATAAAAGCTCCTTTTCTTTAGATGAGAGGTTCTGGTAGGGTTTATTAATAGGGAATTTTTCATTGTTTTTTATAAAGTTTAAAAGCCACTTACCCATACTTTCACCGTGCCATGGGGCAATACTGCCCTCTAGTAAGCTAAGTGCTGGGTTGGGAATTACTTTTTTGGGATCTACCCCTTTGCACTTTCCAACTCCCTGACAAATCCCACAAGCACCAAGTGAACTATTAAAATCAAAAAGCTTTATGGAAGGTTCTAAAAATGTTATCCCATCAGCCTCAAATCTATTAGAAAAACTATGTATTACATTATTATTATGAACACTCAGCCGTCCATTTCCTTCAAAAAAAGCTTTTCTAATAGACTCTTGCAGCCTTGCTTTTGGTTGAGGGAGGATGAAGCGGTCGATCATAAGATCGAGCGCTTCATCCTCCAAGCTTAATTTCCCAGAGAGAATATCATCTATTTTGTAGCTCTGCCCTTTAAAAAAAATACGCGAAAATCCTTTACTTCGCTCTATTTCAAGTCTCTTTTTAAATGGCTCATCCTTATCTCTAGATAGTAGAGATGTTGTAATTAGTACTTTAGAGTCATTTGGGAAGCTATTAATTAGAGCTACTACATCATCTATATCATCTCTTCTAACTTCCATGCCACTTATTGGCGAAAATGTCTTTCCTAATTGTGTGAATAATATACGAAAGTAAGGGTAAAGGTCTGCAGTTGAGATGATTCTAGCACGCGGATGTGGAGGCTGGGTTACCTGCTTCATACTTATAGATGGCAGAATCCCTTTTATATGCTCAACTTTTGGCTTTTGAATTTTACCCATAAACTGCCTAGCATAAGCATTAAACGTTTGAAGGTATTTTGCTTCCCAATCTGCAAATATTGTATCAAAAACTAATGATGTTTTTCCAGAGCCAGACAGCCCAGTTACAACAACAAAAGAGCGGTGAGGAATATTGATATCTAGATTTTTTAAATTATGCGTAGATGCACCTTTTATTTCTATAAAATTTGATCTTAATTTAGATGAGTTAGGGGTTTTTATTTTCATAGAGTATGAGCTAAATGAGACTAGAGGCGTAAAAATACATTTTTATTCTCTATTGGAAGCTAAGAGCTTTAATTTATATCCTCTAGCTCTTTACATAAATCATACAATGTGTATAACCTGAGTTGGGTAAGATTACTTTTCGCCAGTATAATAATAAACCCATAAAACTCATTAACTATTGTTTTAATGTCTATTTTTGTGGCAATATAGCTTCCCACTGAAAGTGAATATTAAAGCCTAAAAATTTCAGAAAAGTTTTCATCCATTGACCCACCTTTTTTTTAATATTAAAGCCAATAAACTTTGCGAAAGCTATCATGTCATCTCCAATTTTAAGGTCATCACCTTCAGGAAACACCCCCTCACTTTTATATTCATTAAGAGATTCTATATTCTCTTTATTTTTAAACTTGGCTGTTGGATCAGCTCTGTGAGACAATAAATTGTTAACACAAATAAGGAAGCTCTTATAAGTAAAACTTTTTTTAGCATGACAATATTTAGGATATTCATAATAAGGTGAATCTATTAACGAAAAGAAAACTGAAGAAAGAAAACATTCTTGACCATTAACAATATAGTTTATTGTTTCTTTTGTATTGTCTTCACCATAATTTTCATCAATCAACTCAAATATAGCTTGTAATAAATAATTATTATCAAACATTGAATCACTTACATTTAAGAAGACCATCCCTCCAATCATCATTAGGTAATTCATTTGTATTGTCGATATTGCCTTGTTTAAGCAATGCAGACTTTTTATTGAACCTATACTCTAGAGTGATATTTTCTTTATTTAGTTCACCAACAAGGTATTTTTTAATCTCTTTGTTTTCATAATTACGACTTGCTGTCTCATACTCATATGATATAATTTCTATTAATTTTTCTATCCTGTTATCAAAAAAATCCTTTGTTATCGGTTGGTAATTCTCCTTATTTATTTTAAATTCAGGTTTTGGGGGGTTGAGTCTACTACTAGAGTTTTTAACAATATATACGATTCCACCTACCGCAGCTACTACTGTAATGAGCACCACCGCCATTGTTGTTTGTTTATATAGGACTGTTGGCTCTTTATCATTTTCAACTTTATAGTTCTCTCATATATCATCAGAGTCATCAAATGATGCCAAAACCCTATAAGTTGCATTTAAGGAAATAGCTAACGCTATGAGGTAGTAGATGCTTTTTGTAGATGGTGTTGGATTCATATGTTTAACGTATTATTGGGAATAATAATGGGATTATCGAAAATGTCAAAATAAATATATCAAATAATCGGCTGTTTATTGCTTAAGTTATGGATTATTTTGGATAACGTGATTAAAATATATAAAGAATCAAAAATGACTAATTCTCTATCAGTAAGCCAGGAATCAGGAGCCGAGTACTTTTTATTTTCATCTAGGAAAAAGTTGAGGTTAGCAAAATTAGAAAAATTAAATAATGAAGTAATACGTATTAATGAACAAATATGCAATCACAAAAAAGATATTAAGCGATTTAACGCAAAATAGGCGGAATAAAACTAAAGAGCTTTTTTGCCTGATAATAAACTTGAAGTTACACTTCAGTAGAAACCATTAAGTGGGAAGGTTTTTTATAGTTAGGAACACTCCAATTTAAAAAAGTGGAACATAATTAATGTAGGCATTTAATAAACAGAATGGTTTTTACAGTACTTATATTTTTTTAAAATTTGCTTCTCACTGCTCCTCAAATGATGATTTGGACTAAGAAAATAAAAAAGCAGAAACTTGTAGTAGTCTCAATAAATGATATTTAATAAAGTCTTAAATGGCAGGAATCTTTCTTTTAAGGATATAGCAGATTTTTTAAAATCAAATGAAAGTAAAATTTCTATTGAAGAGTATAAGTTAAAAGAAATAGAAAGAGCATTTATAGAGATAAGTAAATGTATAGAAAATAATAATCTAATATATGGAGTAAATACCTCATTAGGTATATTAAAAAACAGAACTATTGCAAAGGATGTTCAAGAAGAGTTTTCTAAAAACATACTTCTTTCTCACTCTACCACATCTAGTTCAATATTTGGCTATGAAATAAGTAAACTTTCGATGTTGATAAAACTCAATCAACTGATATTAGGAAATATAGTGGGGGTTTCCAAAGATCTAGTTAATAGATATTTAGAATATATTAATAAGAATATTTATCCCGTAACTTATCAGGATGGCTCTTTAGGGATTGGAGATCTTCCTCCTCAAGCTGAAATGGGATTGGCAATAATAGGAAGTCAATATGGCAAGTTGTTTTTTAAAAATCAACAAGTGTACTCTCAACAGATATTACCAAAACTCAATATAAAGCTAGAGTATAAATTGAAGCCTGGTGAAGCAATAGCAATAGTCTCAGGAAACTCTGTATTATCTGCAGGAACAATATTTGCACTAATAAAATCAGAAAAATTGTTAAAAATTTTTGATGCAACTTTTTCCTTATTCTTTGAGTCCACAAGTAGATATCTTGAACACCTAGACTTAAGACCTATTAAGATGAGAGGGCTTTTTGGAGAAATTAAATCCACAAATAATATACTGCGTTATATAAAAGGAAGCAAATGGACTATAAAAAAGGAGACGAATACTTAATTGAACAAAATATAGGAGTACAGCATTCGGCGCTATATCGCTCTACCCCTAACATTCATGGAGTTGGATATGATTCAATAGAAAATCTTAAGAAGATAGTGTTAAAAACAATAAACTCCCCTTCAGGTAACCCACTAATTTTTTTTAAGGAACAAGAAAATAAGTTTGATATTATCCATGGATGAATGTGGGATAGTAGCCACTTAGGTTCATTATTAGATAATTTAAATCAATCGTTAATAACCCTCTCTTGTACTTCCAACAGAAGAGTTTCAATAATGCTATCCTCTAAGCTAAATAATGGTCTTATGGATAATTTGGCAACAGAGAAGAATAATTCATCTATAGGGTTGGTTCAGGCTCAGGCCTTACAATCCTCACTTATTACTAAGTTAAGACTAGGAGCTTATCCTGCCTATGTTTTGTCAATGCCTCTAAATAATCAAGATGATTTTGCCTATATGGGAAATAATTCATTACTTCAACTTCTCAATAATCTAGAAATTATAGAGGAAATATTGGCTATTGAGTTATTAATAGTCTCTGAGTTCATTTATCTTAGAAAAAAGAAATTACCTAGAAAAGAGTTCGCAAAAAAGACTACAAGGTTTTTAAACTTTGTATCAAGTGAAATTTCCCTAAAAACTCATGATAGATACTACAAAAGCGACATACAAGCAATTAGAGAAAGGTTAAAGTCAAAAGAGATAGATAATTTTTTATAACTATATATCAAGCATAGTTTTATATTGTGAATTTATACAAAATGCTCTTTTAAAGTTTTAAAGTATTTAAAATAGCATTTTTAATTTAGATATAGTCTAAAGACGTCCTTCTAGCTGGAGCTCTCTTGTGAGAAGCAACACTTTAATAGAAAACTTTAAGTGAGAAGATTTTTTATATTTAGAATAATTCCGATTTTAAAAAACGGATCAGGATTAATGTGAATATTTAATAAACAGAATGGTTTTAACAAAAAAGATGAGTTGTTTATTCACAATAATTATATTTTTTTTAAATGGCTCTTCTCACTGCTCATCAAATGATGATTTAAACTCAGAAACAAAAACCGCAGAACCTGAAGATGAGCAACAAGAAAAAAATAAAGCAAATCAAAAAACTAAAGGGTATTCAAAGCAATTATTAATCTATACTGGGTTAGCTTTTTTACCAGGCGTTGTTTTTATAACCTATGGTTCTGGAAAAAGTAAGGTAAAACAGAGAAAAAGTGATAGCTCGATTGTACTACCTAATGACAATAGATATAGTAATACGACCTATTCTACTCTACTCAATACTAAATTAAAGGCCAATTCTCATACAGACTATGCTCCTTTTATAAATAATGGTATTCGTACTCTTGAATATTTACCCAACCAATCATTTGTACAAGCAATACTTTATTGCTTAATATATTTGCCTAGTTTATCTAATTTCTTCCACTCAAAATCTTATAACATTGAGTTAAACCATGATTTTAGCAATACTACTACTCCTGAGAAGCTACTATTTGAGTCATTTGTAAAGCTCATATATGAAACTTATAAAAAAACCCCTACTCCTATTTCCTTAAACCCATTTATATCTCACTTTAATAATCCAAAATTACACTATAACCGTTGTTGTAATAGGCTAGATGCTGCAAATCATTTTTTACGGTTCTTACTAAACATACTTTCTAAAGGAACTCAGAGTGAGAATAAAAGCTTTTACTATAATATGTTTGAATTTGGATCTCAAAATTTCAATACAAAACCCCTTATAGATAAGTTTAAATCAGAACTATGCTCAAACTCTCCTATTAAAAAAGAGTTTGGAATAATAACATTGTTGAAATTAGCAATCTACAAGTCCATACTTCCAAGATTTGAGATAGAAAAGTATTTGTATTCTCCTCAATTTTCGTTTATTCTCTCTCTACCAATTAGAGGAGAGAGTGGTTTTTTTTCTACATTAGATGAATGTCTGAGGAGTTATTTTTTCTCAAGTAAAAAAAGATCACATTCTCTCCATTCTGCACCATCTACTCTTATTGTTGAGCTCAATAAGAATAATTACCATCCAAGTAGTAAGATTTTACCCCTAAAACACTTAGTTTCATTCACGACAAAAAACTTTAACCTTGCTCCCTACATAGCAACCAAACAAGAAGAGCCAATCTACTATCAGCTTTTTGCTGTTATTAACTACCACAAAGTTGATTCAACATACCCCTACACTGCATTTATAAAAGGTAGAGAGGATTATTGGCATCATTGTCAAGGCAGTGGAGGTACTACAATATTGCCTGAAGAAAAAAAAATAGTAACCAAAAATGCCGTTATGCTATTTTATATTAAGTCTATTTTTGCTTCAGTTTAATAAATTAATTATTTTTGTCCTAAAAATGCTTTAAATGTATGATATATTATAAATATTCACAGAGAGTAGTATTAATCATGACTACCTGTGTTAGTACAATAACCATGCATTCCACTACTTTAAATAGTGCAATAAGTATTGGAATTGAAAGTCTAAAATCAGATATAAAAAAAGAATTCGATGCTAAATATAAAGATTTTTGTAAAAATCGATGTATAATTATACAAAGAGAACGTGAAGAATTGAATATTAAGTTAAGAGAAGAATACACTAATTGTAGTGAAAATTTGTATACCAAGTTCGAAAATAAATATAAAAAGAGGTTTGAATCTCTTGTAAAGAGTGGAGAAACTAACAATAGTAAGGTTGAAAGACTAGAATCAGATATAAAAAAAGAATTCGATTGTAAGCTTGAACTTCTAGTAAAGAATCAAAAAAAAAAACAAGCCGAACGCTATAGGGCTCTAAAAAAAAATCAAAAAGAAGCTACAAAAATAATGAGTGATAATTTTTTAGAAGAATGGATGTCCCTTGTTATAGAAAAGCGTAATGCTCTTATAAAGAGCATAAAAGCAGATTTTTATGCTAAAAAACAAGGTGCTTTTTTACTAGCACTACGACAACTATTAATAGTTGTCGTAGTGCTAGTATTTGTAGTGCTATTAGTTATATATATTTGGAGATGATCCAAACGATGATATCTAATACTTTTATCAATTTAAAAATCTCTTACTTTTTATTAATTAATTATTACGGGGTTACTCTATTACTGTATAAGTTTGTAAGCTCTGTTTCTTAAAAAAGATCACTATATTCAATATAAATAACATACATATGTATAGGAAAAGTCATTTTAAATTTTCTTTTTTTGGAGCAATAAGTTTTTTTGCACTTTTTTTTATATTTAAAAAAGTTATTTCATACTTTTTAGAAGATAATTTAATCCATATAATGTCTTCCAAATTAGTAGGTAACCTTCATGCAACTCTCATTGTGACTACCTCGGCTTTTTACTTGATTAGAAAGTGTAGTTTTGCTACATGGGAAAAAGTAGTTTATGTCACTATAGGTTACTTATCCTATGACATAATAAATTATACTTATAACCTTTATGTAATGACACCATTTTACGATATAGGGGTATTTAGAATTTTTATAGAATTATATTTACATCACTTAATAATGATGGGGCTTTTACTCTTACCTCTCAAAAAATATGGTAAAACCCCAGTAGTAGCTCTATTAGCTGAGATAAGTAACCCATTCCTAGACATTTGTCGATATATTCATTTTTCAGGACAAAAAACCTCTCAGCTTTTTACAGTAATGGTTTTATGTTTACTAATTACTTTTTTCTTATTTAGAGTAGTTAACTTTTCTGCTTTATTTGCTTATATGTTAATAGAAAAGAATAAAACTTTTTCAAGAAAAATAAAATATTTTTCTTTTCTGCTTTTATCAATGAACTATTACTGGTTTTTTCTTATTTGCAAAAAAGTAATGAAACATATTTAAAAAACTTAAGCCTACCACATATTAATATAGATAAGTATCTGCATTCTTGTATAATAGAATAAAAAATATGTTATATTGGTATCTGTTTTATTATGAAGCAATCATCATCAACTTTTATAGGAAGCTATACTAATTATTCAAGTGTTCCTTCAGACCTACCAGCTTTTGCATGGATAGGTCGCTCTAATGTGGGTAAGTCCTCCTTGCTTAATATGTTAGTTAATCGTAAAAACTTAGCCAGAAGCTCAAGTACACCAGGGAAAACAGACTTAATAAACTATTATTTAATTAATAAATCTTGTTATTTTGTCGACTTACCAGGATATGGTTGGTCACGCTGTAGTAGGAAAAAAAGAAATTTAATGGATAAGATGATAAGTAACTTTATCAAAAAATCTCGAAACTTAAAGCTAGTCTTTTTGCTTTTGGATAGTAGAATACCACTACAGCCTGTTGATCTAAAGTATATTCAACTACTAGTCAATTATAAAATACCTTATAGGACTATTTTAACTAAAATGGACAAACAAAATCAAAGTACAATTACAAAAATTAAGAAGCGACTTTACCAAGAAGCAACCACAGATTGGCAAAAAATAGTATTTCTCACATCATCTACTAAAAAATTAGGCAAAGAAGTAACTTGGGACTGTATTAATAGCTTTCTTTGATAACTTCATTTGAGAAAATAGCTTATGTAATATCTGGTGTTTTATCCTACACCTGTTGTCTACTACTGTTTCTTCTTGTAGGTATCTTTCTTCTTTTTCTGGTGGGCAGCTTAACACAATTTACAGAAGATGGGTGGATCTACATATTACATACTCTTTAACTCTAATCTTGGGAGCATTCTGTGACAATACATTGTCTTAATAACTATAATTCTATAAATGAGAATCCCATAACCTTGTTTTTATTGAACCAAAAATTTTTTTCTTATCATGCGAACAACCCACTTTTAACTGTCTAACAAAATTAACATTTTAGCAATTGTGTGGAGTAGAAACCATTAAATGTATATTATTGTCTTCATCACCAAATTATAAAAACTCTCCTTTTACTTTTTACTGAAGACTTCAATGGGTTCTTTTGTTTTAGATAGCACTTCTATAGCAAAACCTCGGGGCAGTATTTTGCTACAAAAATTTAACAATATAGCAGGCGCATATCTTAGTGTTAAAATAATCCCAAGAGTAGACTCCCAAGCTCTATTTACATAAAGAATAGGCATAACAAAAGGAAACAACCTACTTATAATCAACAACTAGTATTAAAAAAGCAAAATAAAGACTACTATATCGAAAAACATACCATAGCATAGAAAGAAAGGAGTAAAGGCTCATTTGACTTCAGTAGGGAAGAGAAAAATATTAAAACTATTTTAGAACCTCTCTTAAGACGTTTTCAAAAAACCTTACAGGTCAAAAATAAGGAAAAGGAAGTAAAACAATATTTAAAGCCAAAAAAATGACAAAAAAACCTAAACATATAGTTAACCACTTACGCCAATTATTTTCTTAACCTAACATAAAAATAAGTAGGAACAGATATTATTACAAAAATCCAAAATGATATAAATGATATTTTGAATTTTTGGGCTGATTCTTGCAGTTTTTTTCTTAGAAATACAGTTTGAGGATTATGCTTAAGCACCAGTTCAGGTTGATTAAGTTCTTTTTCTTTATTCTCTTTAACAACGTCTTCTTCTCTAGTTACTGCAACCTCTTCTTCTTCTCTAGGTACTGTTTTTACTGTATGTATATCTAATAAGGAGTTTGTATTTTTTTCTTTATTCTCTTTAACGTCTTCATCTGTAGTTACTGTTTCAACGTCTTCATCTTCTTCTTTATCTTCATTCCCTTTAACGTCTTCTTCTCTATGTACTGTTGTTACTGTATGTTTATCTAATTTTGTAATTGCATTTTTAACGTCTTTAACCTCATCTTCTTCTCTAGGTACTGTTGTTACTGTATGTTTATCTAATAAGGAGTTTGTATTTTTCCCTTTTTCTTTATTCTCTTTAACGTCTTCATCTGTAGTTACTGTTTCAACCTCTTCTTCTTCTTCAAAGGCCTTCTTCTTATGAGCCTCTAGATTTTCCCCTAATCTTTCATAAAAATTGTTGTAAACAAATTTAAGAACATATTTTATTGAATGTATATATTTATAAATATCTTCTTGAGATTCTTTAGCATCATACAGAGTCTTCAATATTGCTTTTATTTTTTGATAAAGATCTTTGTGCAATTTATAGGATTTACTTTGATTAGGCAAACCATTACCTATCATATTGGATACATTATTAATTTGATATACTAAAAGTTTAACTTCACTATATAATGTTTTATTTAGCGACATGTTATTGAGGTACATACTAACAACCTCCTTTAATTTTCTAAGTATATTATTAGTACTATACGAACGTTTTCTATTAAGAAAAGTGGCCTGTAAAGATTTAGCAGCTAAATTAAGAGCTCTTTCTTGGGAGAATTCCTCACTTTTTATTATAGAAGTTAAGATTACTTCATTAAAAACCTTAAAATAAGTGACAAGGAATTCTTCATCATCACTTGAGAGCTTCAATGCTTCTTCTTTTTTTAACATACTCTCATATGTAGGGGTAATATTAGGATAAATGGCAGTTGCCTGCAAACCACTTTGACAAATCAATATTCCTAAAAGTATATTTAATTTTATTGTTATTTTCCTAGTTATTTTCCTAGTTATTTTCCTAGTTATTTTCCTAGTTATTTTCATTATAGTGATGTTTTTGCTAAATTAATAACAAAGTTACACGAACCTTTTTATAAAAACGAATGGATCAACTACATTTTTATTATATTCAGAGAATTTTATTGCACTACCTCATGTTTCGTGATTAATATTAACATAATATGCCTGTTATTTATTACTCGTTGCATAGTGGAGACAATTAGCACATTATTGGCTTTGTGGGTTCTTATTTTAGTTTGAAGACTATTTTCGTTGATTTCTATGGTAGGTGCATGCTTGTTTAACCATACTGTTAAACCTCATTTTATCTAACCCTTTTAATTGACTCACCGAATCAGTGCATTGTATTACTGTTTAGCAGCCCAAAGTAGCTTTTTAACCTTTAGACTTCTCTCTCATATAGTTTTGGAGATTTATGTTACAAAAGAGGGGTGTTGGGTTGCCATATTGTTTATATATTAGTTTTTTAGGGATATTAAAATAAAGTAAGCAATAGCAATAAAACACCAGAGCTATTAAGGTGTCTATTTATAATAAAACTATATTTAGTATTTATTACTAAGTATCATATGTTTGTTTTTTCTAAAAAACATCTTAAATTTAACAAAAAGCAAAAGAGAAAAAGTTTTGCTAGACTAGGAGCTTATTTAACAGAAATTTAACCAAAAAGAATATAACCTACACTTATTGCTTAATTATTCATCTAAAGTTGAGACCCCTATAATAGTTAATAGATTAAGCAGCTTCCAGTAGGACTATCAAACAACATTCCCCAGATTTAAAAATCTATCACTGCAGATCTTTGTAATCTCCTCGCTACTTTCTAGAGTAGTTGAGAAGTGGTTTCTATTAATGTGATTTGTTCCTATAACTAAAATCCTCTCATATTACATCCATGCCATAAACAGAGTGGGTTTTACTGTGTAGTTGATATGTTTGTAGACATTATGTCAGAATTAAAAATTTACAATACACTTGAGAGAAAGATAGTCCCTTTTTCATCAATAAGAGAAAAGCAAGTTGGAATCTATTGGTGTGGACCTACCACATACTCACCTGCACACTTAGGTCATGCACGTAGTGCAGTTGTTTTGGACTTATTGACTAGGACTCTAGCTCATCTAGGGTATGAAGTTCGCTCTATTAGAAACATCACAGATGTGGGTCACTTGTTAGGAGATGGAGAGCAGGGAGAAGATAAAATTGGAAAAACAGCAAAGAAAGAGGGACTTCACCCAATGGCAATTTCACAACGTTACATAAACTCATATCATCGAGAAATGGAGAAGCTCAACATGATTGACCCAACTATTGAGCCACTAGCAACTGGACATATTACACAGCAAATAGAATTAGTCTCTCTTCTTTTAAATAAAGGATCAGCATACATATCAAATGGTTCTGTTTATTTTGATTTAGTAGCTCATGAAAAAAAACATGGATATGGCCAGCTATCTAAAAAACGTATAAATGAACTACTTAGTGGGACTCGTAGCCTTGATGGACAAAATGAAAAGAGATCTCCACTAGACTTTGCACTTTGGAAAAAAGCTGATAAGTCACATATAATGCAATGGGATTCTCCTTGGGGTATGGGATTTCCTGGTTGGCACTTGGAGTGTTCGGTTTTAAGTCATACATATTTGGGTACACCATTTGATATACATGGAGGCGGACTGGAGTTGTGTTTCCCGCATCATGAATGTGAGATTGCCCAATGTGTTGCTTCTAGTGGTAGTCATCCTGCAAGATTTTGGATACATCATAATATGGTAACTCTCGAAGGCAAAAAGATGAGTAAGTCTACAGGACATTTTGTAGATATTGACTCTTGCTTTACAGGTAATCATCCTCTACTCTCACGAGGCTATGAGCCAATGGCAGTCCGTTTATTATTACTTCAAGCCCACTATCGTTCTACATTAGATTTTTCTGATAGTGTACTAAAAGCAGCACAGAAGGCATATATTAAACTAATCAATGGATTGCATCTGCTCGATGATGTAATAAAAGCAAAAAACACTACTTCAATAAAACCCAACGAGTCTGATAGGCCAAAAGAAACCGAGTTAGAGCAATTAGCTCAAAGTTGTTATTCTGACTTATATAATGATTTAAATACCCCAAAAGTTTTAGCTAATTTATTTACAATATTATCGCTCATTAGACAAGAGGAGAGAAAGGATTTATCAACAAGCTTTTCAAATATTACCTTATGGGAAAAAGTCCACAAAATATATAAGCATATTATTGTAGATATTTTAGGACTAAGTCCTAACCCCAAACGTGCTGGAGTCAACTTATTGCCTCTACTTATTGAGTTATATGAGAGAGCAAAAAAATCAAAGGACTACGAAACATCTGATAAAATTAGAGAAACATTAATAAAAAAAGGGTTTTCAATAAATGAAGGCATAAAAAGGAAACTATATTGGGAATATGTATAAAACCCAAAAAATAGTTTGAATATTTATGCTCTTTCATAGCGCTTGACTCAGGTTAAGTTAGTATGTTCGCTTCTTTATCTTAAAGGTATTAACATTGCGTCGCATTTTTCACACTAGAGTGGTATGAGAAATTAGAAACAATACGAGATAATGCACATCACCGAGTAATCATTATTGTAGTGTTAGTTTGGTTTTAAATATAATTTATATATAAAAGTATGTCAAAAGAACAAGAGCAAAAGATGGGATTTATAAGAAGAAATTTTTTCCCTGTTAAAAACAATGAAATGGAAAAATTCCTTTGGTTAAGTTCTTTGATTGGATTTATAGGGTTTTCTTATGCTGTCTTAAGAGCAATGAAAGATAATTATATAATTCCACTTGGTGGTTCTGAGCCAATAAGTGCTCTAAAGCTATTTTGTGTACTTCCTTCAGCATATCTTGCAAAATATGTTTTTGACTATGTTAGTCAACGTTCCTCTTTGCGTGATCGCTTTAACTATGTGATCGGATATTTTTTAGTTTTTTTAATAGTATTTACTGTTTCACTTCCATGGCATGATTTAGTTAAACCAGTACGTCTTTCATTATTTTTAAAGGAAAGAATTCCAAGGCTTGCTCATATTTGGATTATTCTCAGAGAGTGGCAAAGCTCTATCTTTTATATTCAAGCAGAACTTTTTGGAGTTTTTGTAATGAGTGTATTATTTTACTCACTAGCAAATAGAGTTACTACTCTAAAACAAGCTGGCTACTTCTATAGCTTATTTGGGATATCAGCAAATATTGGTACATCTATCGCTGGTCGTTTAATACGAGGGAAGCTTATAGGCGAAATAGATGATAGTAAATTATTATTTTTTGTTTCTATTGCACTTATTCTACTTATTATTTTAAATACACTGTTTTGTAGAGCAATGGATAAAAACCCAGAAAAATTCGATGTACAAAAAAAATCTAAAAAGAAAAAACCAATATTGTCGTTTACAGAATCATTGACTTTGCTAAAGAAAAATAATTACTTGGGATTAATAGCGGCACTTGTTTTAATTTACGGACTCTCTATCAATCTATTTGAGGCAATATATAAAAACTGGCTATTTACACTCTCAAAAGAAGCAGCACCAGGAATTATTGAAGAGTATGCATCCATGGGTAAGTTGTTGACCTTAAAAGAAGCTGGCAAAATATTTATTAAAAAATATAATGGTCTCCAAATGGAAGTTGTGGGTAACTTATCTATTTTTACTGTTTTATTTATTGCTACTCCAGCACGTAGGTTAGGATGGAGAATTCTTGGCTTAGTTCCTCCTTTTATCTTCTTATGTTCAACAACAGTTTTTGCCTATTGTTTGTTTTTCCAAGAAAGATTAGGCTTTATTGCTGAGTTCCTTTCCTTGAATAGCAAAGAGGTTGTATTACTTATTGGACTAATGGGTGTTGTTTCAATTAAAGCAATAAAATATACATTCTTTGATCCACATAAGGAAAAAGCATATATCCCCCTAGACCCTCAAACAAAGTTATTAGGGAAATCAGGTATTGAGCCTTTCTCTCGTCTTGGTAAAGCTTCAGGGTCAGTTATAGTAAATATAGCGGGTGTCTTTGGTGGTGTCTCTATGTTTAGAGGAACTTTCTTTCTTATTTTAATAGCTACAGTTACATTATGGATATTGATCGTAGAAGGAATGTATAAAGGATTTAAAAAACTAGTTAAAGAAAAAGAAGAAAGAGAAAAACGAGAAAAAAAAGAAAAAAAATCAAATTAAATAAGGATTTAGTTGCATATATATATGCAACTAAAGTTATAAAAAACTATTACTCTTTAAACTTAATTTATAACAATCAACCTCAACTTATAGCTTTATTTGTGATAGTTATATTAAGTTTGCTTGCCTTCGCTACTACTGTAGTGAGATTTAAATTTTTATATATTTTTTTCTAAGGCATGTCAGAAGATCGAGAGATGGGGTTTATAAGAAGAAATTTTTTCCCTGTTAAAAACAAAGAGTTGGAAAAGTTTTTTTGGTTAAGCTCTTTAATTTGTTTAATAAGTTTTTCTTATGCCGTTTTAAGGGTGATGAAGGAATGCTATATAATTCCACTAGGAGGCTCAGAAACAATATCTTCACTAAAACTATTTGGAGTACTTCCTTCAGCATATCTTGCAAAATATGTTTTTGACTATATTAGTCAACGCTCTTCTATTCGCTATAGATTCAACTTTGTAATTGGATATTTTATATTATTCATCTTCATATTTAAATTTTCTCTACCTTGGCATGATTTAGTTAAGCCAACAAATATAGCACTATTTCTTCAAGATAAATTCCCAAAACTCAGTCATATAGTTGTGATATTTAGTGAGTGGCCAAGCTCTCTTTTTTATATTCAAACAGAACTTTTTGGTGTTTTTGTATTGAGTGTGTTATTTTTTTCACTAGCAAATAGAGTTACCACACTAAAACAAGCGAGTTATTTTTATGGGTTATTTGCAGTTGCAGCAAATATTGGCTCAATATTTGCTGGTAGACTATTAGGTGGAAAGATTATGGGTAGACTAAGTGATGGGCAATTATTATTTTTTGTTGTTTTTGCACTTATTTCACTTATTGTGTTAAATACATTATTTTGTAGGGCTATGGATAAAAATCCAGAGAAATTTGATATTAAAAATCAAGAAAAAAAGAATATACCAAAATTATCATTTACCCAGTCGTTATCTCTACTAAGAAAAAATAGATACTTGTGGCTAATAGCTGCCTTGGTATTAATATATGGGATATCGATCAATCTATTTGAAGCTATATATAAAGATTGGTTATATAAAATGTCAAAAGAAGCAGCTCCAGAAATAATTAAACAATATGCCTCTGAAGGTATATTAATAAGCTTAAAAGAGGCTACAAGTGAATATATTAAAAAATACAAAAGTCTACAGATGGAATATATAGGTATTTTCTCCACATTAGCTGTTTTATTTATTGTAATACCATCACGCAAATTGGGTTGGAGAGCTATGGGACTATTTACTCCTATTATACAACTAATTTCAGTAATAGTTTTTGCTTATGCTATATTCTTTCAAAGAAATATAGAGTTTCTCTCTCAAATTCTATCTACAAATAGTAAAGAATTTACATTGATAGTTGGCTTAGTTAGTCTAATTGCTATTAAGTCTATAAAATATACATTCTTCGATCCGCATAAAGAAAAAGCATACATCCCCCTAGACCCTCAAACAAAGTTATTAGGAAAATCAGGCATTGAGCCTTTCTCTCGTATTGGGAAAGCCTCAGGGGCAGTTATAGTAAATATAGCAGGTATTTTGGGTGGAGTAGAAATGTTTAGAGGAACTTTTTTCTTAATATTAATTGTTTTAACCTTGCTGTGGATTTTAGTAGTAGATGAAATGAGCAAAGAGTTCAAAAAGCTAAAAAACAATAAATAATTTATTTTTAAAAAATATAACTGCCTCGAGCGCATTGCACAAATATGTGCAATGCGCAAGGCGTAACAGAATTATATCATCGAGATTTTTTCCTCTAGAAACTATCATCTAAGTTAAGGTTGATATTTATTTACTTTTAGTAGGTTTTTTTATATTAATCAAATCCATCAAAAATTTTTCCCTCATCTTTTATAAACTTATTTATTTTTTTTACGAGATTTTTATCATCGATATTTTTAATCATACCATCAATTAAAAGTTCTATTAGCTTAAGATAATCTTCAAGCAAAGCTATGTATTCAAAGCTTATATCATTTAAGTAAGTACTAAAGTCATCACTGTTTGTAATTAAAAGTCCTGGCAAAAGAGATTTAGATTTATATCCAAGAATATTACCAACAGATAATACAAACTTTGGTGGAAGTTTATGCATATTAAACTTATCATATAAACTTTTACGACTAATAGAAAGACGTTTAGCTAATGTTGTTAAAGTGAATCCTCTCTGTTTAATCACTCTCTCTAATACTCTGCCTTGATGCTTGTTTTTGTGCATAAAATTAACTCTAATGCGCAATTATAAACAAATAAATCTTATAGTTAAGTTATTTCTAAACAAATAGCACATTCTACATATATATTTTATGCAATTTTGTTTTTTATTGTTCAGTTTGCACTTATTTTGTGTAGACTAGATTGCGTTACAGTCAAAAAAATCTGATTATAAAAGTACTTTAATGTTATTAACTTAAGTTGATTAAGAAAATATCCTTACAAAAAAAAATAATTCAAAAAACTTCATATCTAAATATTTATACATAACGTTTTACTTTAGTTACATATGTTGCGTAAACATTAGTTCTATACTTATTCTATGATTATAGCTATATTTATAGTAGGCTAACAGGAATTCACAAATAAAAGCCCAACACATAGATCCCACAAAAAAGATATTAAGCCTTTGAATGGGTTTGAGAGAGGATGCGTACGCATCTCTCTCGTACTTTAGCCCAGAGTCAAGAGAGCCTATTTTTCCTGTACTTACTCTAGGATTACTTGTCATAGTGCAAAAGCTTGTTTTTATTGCAACGGGATGTTATATATCGTAATATGCTCACAGGAATTGAGCTT
>PJEL010001755.1_pt1 | contig 20959 bp, 13 predicted proteins | sample 1853271 | NCBI WGS metagenome assembly PJEL01 (sample SAMN08108733, study PRJNA415343) | Invertebrate metagenome, whole genome shotgun sequencing project. | host: Globobulimina | place: Sweden: Gullmar Fjord | collected 2015-08
CTTTGTTTAAAGCAATAGTTTAGTCAACAGGAGGCAAAATAAATATATACTCAAGTCAAGGAGAAAACTCTTACACAAAAGCCACAATTCGCTTTTCTTAGTTAATGGTTATATATTTGTGTCATATTCCTGCTTGTTGGTATTGGGTAATAAGTTAAATAGTATGTCAAATGTCAAAAATATCTAAGTTTCTCGTTACATTTAAATTTATATTATCAGGACTCATTGTCAATTTGACAATAAATGCTTCTATTAATACTATTCATGACTCTTTAGATGCTCAGTCGTTAAAAAGAGAATTTGACAGTATTGTTTTTAATAGTAATATGAAATTTAAAAATAGTCATTTTAATTTTGATAACTTGTTGAGACAAATAAAGAGTAAAAATAGTTCAATAAATAGTCTTGTTAAAACAAATGATAATTCTTTACATATCTATCATTGTTCTGAAAGAATCACACATCAAAGAAGAGAGATTACTTTTTTAGTATATGTTTTGAACATTGCATTAAAACATTCTTTAGAAAAAAAAAGCAATCTGGATTATAATAGTGATCAGATTTTAGATTTTATTGTTAGCATTATTGTTGAAAAAAATAAAAATACTCATGAGGTATTTCAAGAAGTATGTAGATTTTACGAAATTTATAAATGTAAGAATGATAACGTTAATTCTAAATTTAATGAATTAGTTTATTCAATTTTAAAAGTGATTATTATTAATCACAACGATAATAATACTTCTGAAAAAGGATCTCCTATATATAGAAACATAAGTTTTAATCTCTATAGGAACCTAAGATCTGATCTATCTAGATTGTTATTTATTTCATTGTGCAATGACATAAATCCTCTAAGGATATACAAAATTTTTCTTCATTCACTAATTACTGACAATAAATATAAAAAACCCATTCAAGACCTTGTAAAGAATTTTATTCCAAAAATTGTAAGAGAAAAAAAATTGGTTTTTGAGTCTCTTGATTTATCTAGTTTAAAAAAAGATTTAACACGTTATTTAAAAACATTCAAGCCGTGGGGGGGTGGTGAGATTTGTAAAAATAAAAGTCTATATCATGTCATCTCAACTAAGATAGCCAAACAATTAACTTTATTTATAGAATTGCTTTCACAAGGATTTTAGAAACAAAACAACAAAACAGATCTGTTTTGGACGCAATGCGTAAACCTCTAGTAAAAGCAAAAAGAGAAAAAACTTCTCTCAAAAAGCTAATTGAGGATAGCTTAAAGGGTGCTTTCTTCACGGACTCTAAGATAAGTAAGTTGCTAAAAGTAGAAATAAAAGATGACTTTCAAGCGACCCTACTACCTGAGTTCTTTTCTCATATAATGTATGATCTAGTAAAAAATGCTTATTGGCATGGAGGAGCTTCTCAAATAGTAATAAAGTTAGACAGCATGGAAAAAACACTTGAGATATTAGATAATGGTAGGGGAATTTCACCAAAAGACCAAAACCACATCTTTGATCTATTCTACAGTGGCGGTAGCAGTAGTGGGGTTGGACTATCTTTGGTTAAAGCAATAGTGGAGTCAACAGGAGGCAAAATAAATATATACTCAAGTCAAGGAGAAAACTCTTACACAAAAGCCACAATTCGCTTTTCTTAGTTAATAATCTAGGTAAAAAGTCTTGTATAAAGGGTTAAAAGCAAAAGATATCCAGCAAGTTTATTGGTTACTCATAGATTGAAGATTAATATTGTATACCTTTTTTGTGCACTACCCTATTTCTAGGGGTTTTTTAATGAGAGCAACTATCAAGGTATTATAAAAAAAAAATAGTACTATCTAGCTTCTCAATTAAAAAGTCTAAACTAACAAACTTCAACTAAGCTAGAGCATATTAAGCGATTCTACATTTTTGCCATACTGTTTGTTTCTAATGTTCTTTAATAGGTTTTAAAAATTATAGATTAGATTTGGTGAAATTTTATACTTAATCACAAATATAGAAAAATGATGCTATTAATAGTGGTTCTATCCGCATTTTTTATACTTACCCTAGCCTTAGGCTTTTTGGCAGGAAGAGGAGTAAAAACCATGAAAGATTACGCTATAGCGAATAGTTCACTGGGTACTGCTACACTTACAATGACCCTTCTTGCTACACTTATTGGTGATAGATGTTTCTCTTTTCCTTTTTTAGTATTTGAAGAAGGAATTTTTGTTGGAGTTATATGGGAATTATCATTTATTTGTGCTTTTATTTTATTAGGACTATTAGTTCCACATATGGCTTATTTTAGGGACTGTTTTACAGTAGGAGATCTAATGGAAAAGCTTTATGGAAAAAATACACGTATACTTAGTGGAATTATATCTTTTTTTGTTTCTATATTTATTTTTCACGCTCAAATAGAAGTTATTGGGAGAATATGTAGGATTTTCTTTGGAGGATTATCTACTGAAGTTTTAACTTTTCTAATTGGGATTAATATAGTAAAATATACATCAAGTGGTATGCGTGGAGTTGCTTATACGAATGTATTACAATTTGTGTTAATGGTTTCTGTGCTATCTATTTTAACATTTATATTACTCTTTCATGTAGGTGGATTAAAGAAGCTGATTTATAATCTTCCACAAGAAAAAAAAGTATTGTTTACTTTTAATAACAAAATCTATGAACTAAAAAGATGCATATTTTGGTCTTTATCTCCAACATACCTTTTTGCTCCTCCAGTTATGCAGAGAATGTTAATGGTTAAAAGTAAAAAACAGGCTAGATATATGTTTTTTACATCTATGCTTGTATACTCAATTTTATTAACTCTATTTATAATTATAGGATTAGGAGGTATTTTATATAGTAAGTTTAATGAATCTTCTTATATACATCATGTTAATCACCTTAATTTTATATTTTATTTATGGTCATACATATTTAAAGGAAGTTATTTGCCCAATATTCTTATATTCATAGTAGCTATTGTTGTTATGTCATCAACGGGTGCCTCATTTCTACATACAGCAGGCCTATCATTAATTCATGATATGGTTAGCCCAATTTTAAATAAAAAAAATATAGAGATCAATGAAGTTAGGTGGACAATATTTTCTACATTTTTGATTGGAATAATATCAATTTTTTCTTCTGTTATAGGTATTAAAACTACAAGATTGTTTTGCGTTAATAATATTTATCGTATAATATTTGTAATACACTTAACTCTATTTCCTTTAATTGTTGGAATAATGGGAGTTAAAACAGATAAGAAATCATTTATTGCTTTTATCTCAGGATATATTACAACAGTTATCCTAACTAAAGGAGTGCTTTCTCTTGATCTATATACTCCACTTTATATCTCATTACTAGTTGGTATAACATGTTTTTTTGCCTCACATATATATCAAAATAGGGGATTTGTAATGATTGACAGAAGTCAAGATGATTAACAGGGAACCACCATGGTTGCCAAGTAGGCTTTAATGCTAAAATTTGCTACATAAAATAAGTTGTGTGATGGTTTTCTTCAAAAGACTAGTTTCTGAAAATGGAATTGAGCTTCTTTTGTTTAGTATTGACCTTATTGTAATCTCTTCTATAATTGTTGATAACAATTTATCATAGTATGGAAATACTGCAATTAATTACATTGGTATATAGCATTGCTATATTTTTGTTGCAGTGGGCAAATTCTTGAGAACCTTATATAAAACCTTACTTTGCCTGCCTTGTGTTTTAACTCTGTTATCTTGTTTCTCTTATTACATGACTTCTCTTTCTTCTCCTATTTCAGTCATGTTGTCTCAAGTGAACTAGCAGATTAATAAACTTGGTTTTTAGGAATACCTTTAAGGTATAGTAGAGAAGACAAACTCCAAAATAGACCTATCTTTAGATGTAATGCTCTGATTATGCAATTTACACACCTCTGCTAAAAAAATAAAAAAATATTATCTCAAAAAACTAATGTAGGAGAGCCCGCAAGGTATTTTCTTCAGGGATACTAAATAAAGGAGTTGCTCTAGCTGTAAATAAAAGATGACTTCTAAGGGAGAATTCTTCTCTTATTATAATGTATGGCTTAGTAAAAAGTAGGAATAAAATTATTTGGATATTAGATATATTAGTGTGAAATTTTCTGCAATGGTGGAAGTATTTTTTCTATGATACTATTATATCTAGCCGATTAATGCTAACTATAGACTTAAACAATAGATATCCAGGTAATAAAAGTAATATAATTTAAGAATTAAAAATTAAGATGATTTAAACACTGATAAGCTTTTTCTAATTAAGCTATCATAAAGTAAGTTTGCTATAAACTAAATAATGTGCTATAAATCACATAGAGTGCTCCAAATATACTAGTTGCTGGCCAAAGGTATCTTATTGAAAAGTTTATATAGTTTACAAAGTATGGATTTTGTTTCTGTCCTCCATATGCTTCCTTTAAAATCGCCTCAATTTTATATTCTCTAACAACAAATAGATAATATAAGAATACAGTAATTGGCATCAAGACTCTAATAACACAAGCTTGGAAAAAATTATGAAAATTATATACCTCTGGGTTAGGCATCACTGAAAACAACCATGGAATTTTACTTTCACCTAATATACAGAGCGTACTTATTAGAAATGAGCTTATTGCCACTATAGTTATTGCCTTATCTCTACTAATTTTGAATCGGTCTTCTAAGTACTTAGAAGGAACTTCAAACATCGATATAGATGATGTAATAGCCGCAAAAAATAGAAGTAAGAAGAATGATGTACCAATAATAAAGGCCACTAAAGGACTAAACTTTGTAATAAAAATAAGAGGCAATGTAATAAACGCAAGTCCTTCTTCAATAATATTTGATTCTTCTCCAAAGTTAATTTCTTGATGACCAAGGAAAGCAAATAGAAAAAAACCAGCAAATAATGCTACAAGTGTATCTCCTGAGGCAATAATAAATGAGGCACTCCTTAGGTTGTCTTTTTTATTCATATAGCTACCATATGTTAATAGGGCTCCATATCCAACTCCTAGTGACATTATTGATTGGCTGATAGCAGAAGCAACACCATTGAGACTAATTCCATCAAGGCGAGGCATTAGGTAATAGTTTATTCCATTTAGTGCGTTTTTTAGCCAAAGAGAATATAGAGTGAGAGAAATCATCATTACCACAAATGCTGGCATTAAGACTTTTGCAGACTTTTCTATCCCTTCACTAACTCCAGCTCGTATTATGATCACAGCTAGAATCATCATCAAAAATGTATAAATTAAATTTCCAACTATACCACTTCTTATTTGAAAAAATAAAGTACTAAACTCCAACTGGTCACTAAAAGTAAAAATAGAACTAGGATTGCTAATAAAGTATCCTTTTATAAAACTCAAAGCATATCCAAGAACCCATCCAGCAACAATATTGTAAGTGCAAAATATTAAAAAGCTGGCTAATGTTCCCAATAAACCAACCAAAGACCATTTGCTCCTATTAAAAGTTCGATAAACACCCTGTTTTTTAGCTCTTCCCATAGCCAACTCAGCCAGTATTATTGGATATCCAACAATAAGTGAAATAAAAACATAAACAATAACATACATCCCGCCACCATTTTGTGCAGCCTCAGAAGGGAAACGCCAAATATTGCTTAGTCCAACAGATGCAGCAACTGCAGAAACCAAGAATCCAAAGTAAGAAGAGAAATTATTATTCTGTTTATCTTCGGGGTTTTGTGAGCTTTCTAATGACATGAGATGATTAATATTATGTTTATTACAAACATAACATTTTATTTATATAAAAATCAGCTAAACAACACTTATAAGCATGCAATATGCCAATTTTTAGAGCATTTTATGCTTTAGTGGAGGTAGATTCTTCCTAAAGCTTCCTTTTTTCATGATACATACCAATATATTTTTAATATTTAAGAATCATAAATACCTTCTAATTCAGTTACAATATTGTTATAACCTTCTTCATATAGTTCGAAATCAAGATTGGCTTTTTTTGCTCTTTTACAAAGATACAGATCAAAAATTTTTATTCTACTTGTTGCATTAGGTAATTCTAATCTTATAAAAGTATTGATCCTTCTAAATACTGTATCATCAATTTTTCCTGGATTGTTGCTAGCAAGCATATACGCTAACTCTGTACCTGCTCCTGTTTTAGAGAAGAAAAGCATTATTCTTTTTTGAGCATCTGTAGTTTGTATTGTAGCTCCCTTTTCATCATGAAATCTTCTCTATCATCCATAAAAATTGCTTTAGGTCAGGGACTAAGAAGTCCTCTTTTCCCACAATCAAATACATCATCAATATCAGCAATAGCTCTCCCGCGAATACGAATACAGTAAAAATAACAAGGAAAAAATCTGAAGACAAATAGAATTCAAGTTATTTTATATCTTTACTTTTTTACCAAACCAATTAGATCACTTAAGTTAATTATCCATAATACCTTTTTTTTTGATTGACGCTATTTTGATCTTTGCTACCATCAAAAAGACTGTTAAAAAACTTTCTAACTTCTTAAAATACCCTTCACCGTTACCATCGGGGGAAGTAATATTCCTTGTTAAGCCTTTCGCTTGCCTCCTTATTTTCATGGTTTTCTAAGAAATCACTAATTCCACCCAAAAAATCACAAAATCCCCCTTTGACTTTCTGTCTACCATTAATATTGTTTTGATTGCTTATACCTTGATTCAAACCATGTAGCACCTGCTACACATTTTGTCCCAAATACGAAGATTGATTATTGTTCACATAGCTAATAATATTGCCTGTGCATAAAAGATGATAATAGAAATACTCCTATCTGGAAAAGATATCTCGGTTTGATTTTCATGGTTACAAGTTATTAATTGTGGCTACGCCAATATTGTGTTGTTTGTATTAGAATAACTCCAACAAAGACACGCAAACGCAAAAAATACTAGATATCTGGCTGTTGTGGGTTTTATGGACTTGATATGCATTTTGAGATACTTTAAATAAGTATAAATACAATACAAAACTTAGTCTTAGAAATTTTTTTAAAAAGCAAAAAACACATATTAAGGTGAATCTATAAACATATAGTATGTAAAAGAAAATTTTTGGGTTTCTCTATTCTAAATACGTCTTAGCCCACTTTAAACCAAAATCTAACTATTTTAGCCACTGAATTGAATAACAAATCAATGTATGTCTGAAGATAAAAATAAAGTTCAAAAAGGGGATAGAGTAATTCCAGTATCTATAACAAATGAGATGGAATCATCCTACATATCATATGCTATGTCGGTTATTGTCTCACGTGCTCTTCCAGATGCAAGAGATGGGCTAAAACCATCGCAGAGAAGAATTTTGATAGCGATGCACTATCTTAATTTGAGTCCTGGAGGCAAACATCGTAAATGTGCCAAAATTGCTGGTGATACTTCTGGTGACTTCCATCCACATGGTGAGGCGATAGTATATCCAACTCTTGTTAGAATGGCACAAGATTGGCTCATTCGCTATCCTCTTGTAAATGGTCAAGGTAACTTTGGGTCTATTGACGGAGATGGTGCAGCTGCAATGCGTTATACAGAAGCTAGGTTAACAAAGGCATCCTCTATGTTGCTAGATGATATGGAGAAAAATACTGTCGACTTTGTACCTAACTATGATGCAACAAGAGAAGAGCCTGTTGTTTTACCAGGTAAGTTTCCTAATCTTTTAGTAAATGGTAGCTCTGGGATTGCAGTTGGGATGGCAACTAACTTGCCACCGCATAATTTGGGTAATGTAGTGGATGCGATTGTTACATATATTGAAGATCCTAACTGTTCTATTGATGATTTGATAGAAAAAATAAAGGCACCAGACTTTCCAACAGGAGGTATAATTTATGGTTATGAGGGTGTTGTACAAGGATACAAGACAGGTAGAGGTCGTGTTATATTACGCTCTAAAGTATCTATAGAAGATAAAAAAGGATTACAGCAAATTATTGTAGAAGAAATTCCATATTTAGTCAATAAAGCAGTAATGATTGAGAAAACTGCTCAACTAATTAATGATAAGAAGTTGGAAGGAATTTCTGATTTGCGTGATGAATCGGGTAAAGAAGGGTTGCGCGTAGTTTATGACATTAAAAGAGGGCATGATGCTAATATCGTGCTAAATCACCTTTACAAAAAGACTCAACTACAATCATCTTTTCATATAAACAGTGTAGCATTAATTGGTGGTAAGCCTGAGTTACTCTCTATTAAAGAGTTGATTAAAAGTTATGTTGATCACCGTCATGAAGTTGTGGTTAGGCGTACTACATTTGAGTTAAAAAAAGCAAAGAAGCGCCTTCATATTTTAGAAGGCTATGCAATAGTTTTAAATGCTTTAGAAAATGTGGTTAACTTAATAAAAAACTCTGCTTCTCCTCAAGTAGCTAAGGAGCAATTAATAAAAAATTATTCTCTTTCTGAAGAGCAGGCAAAAGCAGTTCTTGATTTGCGTCTTCAACGTATTACAGGAATGGAGAGAGATAGAATTCTCAAAGAACATGGGGAGATGAAGATATTGATTGCTGAGCTCGAATTTATTCTCTTGGATAGAGCCAAAAGAATGTCAATAATAAAGGAGGAGGTTCTTAGCTTAAATAAGCACTACAAATTACCTCGTAAAACTTCAATTGAGTATGAAACAGAAGATTTCTCTATTGAGGATATGATACCAAATGAAAAAATGGTAATCACTATTTCACAATCAGAGAGTGGACATGATTATGTAAAAAAAACTGAGTTAAGCTCTTACAGAGAACAGCTACGCGGAGGTAGCGGATCAAAAGGAGTTGGAACTAAAAATGATGGATTTATTAAGAATCTTTTCATTGCCTCTGATCACGACTACTTACTTCTGTTTACCAGACTAGGTAAGGTTTATTGGAGAAGAGTTTACGAAATACCGAAAGCTGGTAAAACAACTCAAGGTAGAGCAATACAAAATATAATTTCAATTGATCCAAGTGATAAGGTTATGAGTATACTAAAAGTAGAGAAGCTCAGAGATCTAAAACATAATGAAGGAAAGTTTATTGTTTTCTCAACAAAAAGAGGGCAAATCAAAAAAACAAAACTTTCTGCTTATTGTCGCCCACAGGTTAAAGGAATAAAAGCATTAATTACTAGATATGATGATGAATTGTTAGATGTACATCTAACAGATGGCACTCATGATATAATCATTGTAACAAAGTATGGTAAGGCAGTACGCTTCTTAGAAGAAGAGATACGCTCTAGTGGTAGGGTATCTTCTGGAGTAAGAGGAGTTAGGTTAGTGGATGATGAAGATGCTGTGATAGGTACGAGTACAGCTCCTGCAAATCCCAAAAACCTACAATCACTATTAGTAATATCAGAGAATGGTTATGGAAAGCGCTCTGATTTAAATAGCTATACAAGACATCGAAGAGGAGGTAAGGGAATGATTACATTTAGAATTTCACCAAAAACAGGAGCACTTGTAGCTATGCATAGTGTTGTTGATAAGGATCAAATTATATTAATCACAGCAAAAGGACAAACTCTTAGAACTGATTTAAAGGCTTTGAGGTTAATGAGCAGAGCAACTCAAGGAGTGCGTGTTGTACGTATGAAAAAAAGTGATAAAATTGTAGCTATTGATATTATCAAAGAGGAAAAAGAGGTTGATTTTTTGGAAGAGAATGATAAGGAGTAACAATTTATAAAGATAAACAGTGTTTATCCAATAAAAAGGATATCTCTTGTGTTTGTTTTAGCTTACAATTAAAATAAAATATTATTAATAAAACTTAGATATATAGAGTGCTAAAGCTTCAAATTTTTTTGAAGCTTTAGCATAGCATTTATTATTGTGTGAAAATTATTATGTTAAAAAATAGAGAAAAGACAGCAAAAAAGCTCCAAACTACTATTACAGTAGAGAGAAAGATTAATGCAATGTTGAAAATAACTCCATGTAAGATAGACATGGAGTTCAGATGTCATAAAACTCTTTAAAGTACTATTTTTAACAAAAAAGTAAGTCTTATGTTTTTTTTGTTCAGTGATACTTATCAACGCTGTAGCCAAATATATATTAAAATCATAGCTCTAAGCTACTATACCAATTTATAATGAGTAGTGAAGTTATATTTTTCTCTGTTGAGGATTTAGATTTTACTACCAATGGCTTAGAGCAACTTAAGCCTTGGTTGAAAAAAATTGCTAAAAATGCCTATAGAGAAATAGAGTCACTCTCATATATGATATGCAGTGATAACTACTTGTTAGAAATTCATAAAAAGTATCTTCAAAAAGATAGCTTAACAGATATTATAACATTTGACTGTGGGGAATTAGAATCTAGCTCACTGCTCTGTGGAGATATTTATATTAGCTTAGATAGAGTTAAGGCAAACAGCATTGAGTTGAATCAGCCATTTATTAAAGAGTTTTTGCGAGTGGTGGCGCATGGACTTCTGCATCTACTTGGGTACAGGGACAAAACAAAACAAGAGCAGAAATCCATGCGCCACCAAGAAAATCTATGTCTTGAAATGAAGGAAGCCTTATTATTTATCAATAATAAAACTATATATTATAAATAAGCTTTAATTATTTATATATCAGTACTTGATTGTAGACTATGATTTAGAAGTATAGTCATAACTGTTGGTGCTTTCCTGTCTGTATGAAACCAAATAAAGAAGCAGAGGTAAAAACATAAATAAGGATAACATACTATAATTAAGTAAAGTTTCTCTGTTCTCAGATTCTAGTAAAATAGAAAGATAGTCATAATAACCTAAGCAAGTTCCTTTTTCAGGGAGTTTATTTTCGTTTTCTTTGTCTTCAGAAATCACCTGGCTACAAAATGTATCACTTTTAATTTTATTTATTTTATGAATTGGTTTTTCGCAAGTAACATTAGGTTCGTTGGTCTTAGGTAATCTAAATGCAACAGTTTGCCTATAGCAAGGAAGATAATTTATATAGTTAAATTTAAGAACAAAATTCTTTTTTGCATATTTTATATCATTAAGTAAAGTTTCTCTGTTCTCAGATTCTAGGAAAATAAAGATACAGTCATAATAACCTAAATAAGTTCCTTTTTCAGGGAGTTTATTTTCGTCTTCAAAGTGATATCTACTAAATGTTTGAAGATTATCACTAAAAGTCTCACTGCTAATTTCATTTATTTCACGAGATGGTTTTCCGTAAGTATCATTAAGTTCTTTGCTCTTAGGACATGTAAATTTAACAGCACCTAATACTTTGTTAGAAATAGATTCTTTTGAAATATTAGAGAAATCTAAAGGAATTCCTAACTTTGCCTTGAATGCTTCTTCACACATAGAAAAACCATAAGTTTTTTTTATAATGGAGTGATATTCTTTTCCTCCCCCTAATCTACAAGCAACTTCAGAAACCAATAACTCTCCAGTTTTTTTTGCTTTTATAAAATCTATAAAAAACCCTCCATCTTCTACATTAAAACTTTCCATTACGTTCTTAGCGATACTTACTAACTTTTTCTTTTCCTCTTCATTTACTGTTATTACTCCACGAGCTTCACCCTTCTGATAAAAATCAATTTTTTTACCTATAAATTTTAAAGCAAGGGAAAATATTATATCTCCATCAGAAATAATGCAATTTATCATATAATCTTCTCCATCAACATGTTTTTCAGCTATATAGGTGGCTTCACCTCCATTTGACTTAATTACTCCAATAGCATTGTTAAATTCTTTTTTATTATTAGTTATCTTAATACCTCTAGAGCCACTTTCTTCTTTTGGCTTAAGAACTATATGTGAACCAAAAAATTTTTCTGCTTTTTCAATATCGTCAGTAAAAGGTACTTGGGCTATATTATGCTTTCTTAATGCTTTTTTCATTTCAAGTTTATTGACAAATAACTTAGCAGTCTCCTCCCTAATACCATTATCTACATTAAAATCTTGGCGCAATTTTGATGTTAACATTATTGACTCTTCACTAGGTCCAGCTATAACATAGTCTATTTTATTTATATTTAATTTTTCAATAGCAGCTTTTACAAAATTATAATCATCAATATCATCAACAACTTGCATCCCATTAGATTTTTTTTCTATGAGTCTATGATAAGATCCTAGATATCTCTTATCTAAGATAAAGTAAAGATTATAATCTTCATTTAAAGATGCAGTAATCTCATGTGTGAATGAGATATGACTAGCAATAAATACTACTGAGGTATTAGAGCTAATTTTTGTAACAAAAACCGTTGAAAGTAAAGTTGTTAATAATATTCGAATAAAGTAGAATTGCTTTTTCATCTGTATAAATGATTATATATGTATCTTGCAAAGATACAAAATAATGTGTGTTTCCCCAGAAGGGACACACTATGAGTATTGAAAAACGGTATGTAATCTTGGAAGAAAAGAAATTTCTTTCAGACTATTGTAATAAACAATTACAAGTAAGCATTCTGCAAATAGAGTCATTTCTTTAAAAAAAACCTATGTAATCTTTTAGGAGAGATAAGGACGAAGTGATAGATAAGAATAACCTTCCCTAATATTAAATTTGTCTTTTATTTTATCTGTTTTTGATAGTCTTTAAATTTAACTTCTGCTTCATTTTCTAAATAATCCCGCTACATCTTTATTATTATTACACCTTGCCGCAAACATCAATGATATAAACCCTTTTTGGATTTTTTATTAAAAAATATCTTTATAGACTTATATCAATATTTTTATTTATTTTTTTGATTTAATAAATTCATTAGATTTTTCATATAAAATGCAAGTGTTTTTCAATCTTTCAATTATTAAATTCAGTTTATTATGAACAGTTAATGTATTAGTTGCAATAACTATTATTATTACAACAAAAACAAATAAGGGTAGTCAGTAGTGAGTTTTTAAAATTTATACCAATGACAATTTATTTTTTTTACAAAAAAACCAATTATTCACTTTTTAGACAAGTAAAATACGTATTGACTATATACAGAGCAGAATATTAAGTTTTAGCGTTAATTAAACTTCTACTTGCGAAGTTCAGCTTTAAGTACTAAATTAGCTCCGTGTAACATAGAGGCTTGCCTGCTTACCTACGCCTATCTCTTCCTATAGGTACTCTAGGATTATTACCAACCATAGCGTCTTTCTATCCTACTGCTGCTTAACACACTTTAGTGATGATGGAGTTAGCCTCCTGCTTACATGCTCTTTAACTTTCATCTATAGTAGTTTTACAACAAGACACTGCTTTAATAACTAGGATTCTTTAAATGGTAACTCAATAACTTCGCTTTTAGTTGGCTTCTAAACTTTTTCCTTCCCTCAGAGGTATTTACTACTATACACAAGAGAGAACATCAGAAGACGAAGTTAATGCTTAGATTTAATATAGACCTAGACCTATTGTTTATTAGGCAAAGTATCCAATCTACAACCCCCTACCAGTTAATACCCATAGTTGCTTTCTGGCTCTTTATATGTCGTAGCTCTAATCATTAGAGAGCGAAATTACCTTTTGCCATTTTGCAAAAAAACATCTATTTTTTCATACAGTTTCTTTAACCTCGAAAGATATCCAAAATATAGAAATTAACAGCTTGTTAGTAGCCTCACTTTTTAATTGACTTTTTTTGTTAGAACAATCATATTTTTATCCAGTCCAACAAAATTATATAAAGTAATCATATGTGAGTATAAGAACCCATTAAATGAGATTGTTCTCATCTCTAAGCTATAAAAGACTTACGTTCATTTTTTACTTAAGGCTTCAATTGCTTCTTTTATTTTAGAGTTCTTTTCTTTAGTAAAACCCCTATTCGGTATTTTGTTACAAACATTAAGTGTATGATTCTTAAACAAACAATACCTCCTATCCCTCTACATCTAGTCATAATCATATAATCATAGTAGCAATACCCGTTCATATATAGGATTGTTGGTGTATAATTTAGTGGTGTATTATAGAGTAGTTATCCTAAAAGTTCAACTTATGTGCTGTAGTAAAAAGATATTAATCCTTGGTTATGAATTTTTGTTCCCTATATTTGTAATAAAGAAACTAAACAATGCAATCTAAAACACTTATCACTTATTTTACTCTGTCCAGAGATTGATTTAACCCTATTTAGGGTTGTTATTTTTTATTTTGGTTACTTAAAAATATTTTTAAAAAGAAGCTTAATGAGCGCTACTACTAATATCCCAAAGTTATGTGAACCACTTCCTAGCTTTAGCTCTTGTGTGCTTAATTGGGATATAAGCTCCTTTCTTTCTTGACTGTTGCCAGCATCAGGCACAAGTTAGAAGAATATTTCTTAACTATTAAGTTTACTAAAGACCATTACCAAAAATAATATAAGGCACCTCTTTTCACTCAACTCCTTACATAATAGTATTAATTTTATTGCCAGAGTTTAATAACACCCAAGTTTAGGTATTGTTATGTAAAAATAATTGCCTCTTACCTACCCAGGTGATTAGTGAAGACAATTAGCACATTTACAGCTATTATGATAAAACAATCTATTTTAAAGACCTTTTTGTTTAGTTTTTTTGACCTATAGGTGGTAAAACTTATAATAAATATCGCCCATTATCTAAAAGGAGTTTGTTGAAGCATGCTTTACACCTAGATTTATTTTTTAACCATTATCTGTTTTCTTTGCCTCAGGCTTTTTCTCATTTATTTAATATTTAAGTCCTAAAAGATGACAACATTTGTGTTTTATTTTTTTGAAAAAAAAATTGTTATATTATATTTGTTGATATTTCTAATCTAATAATCGAATATAAATTATTATGAACATAAATTTAAAAAACTCCATAATAGCCACTATGCTATGTTTTTATTATAATAATAATCTTTTTGCAACTAACGCTAGTCTAGTTCATAAAAAATTTGATACTATCGATACTCTACTTAGCAATAGAATTGGAGGTGAAGTTGAGCAATCAACATTGAATAAATTAGTAATTTTAAACTCTGAAATAGAAGGCTTAATAAAAGGCGATAAAACTATTGTTAATAATAAGAGTGATAAAGGTAATGAAGAGCCAGTTTTATCTCGTGCAGCATTTAATGGTCTAGAAAAAACAGTACATACTTTGCTCATAAGAGAGGGAATAGATGTTGATGCTAAAGATAAAAAAGGTAATACGGCTTTAATACGCGCATCACTTGGGAGTCACTATAAAATAGTAGAGTTGATATTAAATAAAGGAGCTAGTACTGCTATAAAAAACCAAATGGGTTATACAGCCTTAATGACAGCGAAGCAATTTGATAACCAAAATATTATTAATATTCTAAAAAAATATGAGAAAATTCAATTTATACGGAAAGCAAGCTTCATTTTATTAATTACCTTTTTGGTGGCGTTATCTGTAGTAGGTATTTACTACTATACACAAGAGAGAACATCAGAAGACGAAGTTAATGCTTAGATTTAATATAGACCTAGACCTATAGTTTATTAGGCAAAGTATCCAATCTACAACCCCCTACCAGTTAATACCCATAGTTGCTTTCTGGCCCTTTATAGGTCGTGGCTCTAATCATTAGAGAGCGAAATTACCTTTTGCCATTTTGCAAAAAAAACATCTATTTTTTCATACAGTTTCTTTAACCTCGAAAGATATCCAAAATATAGAAATTAACAGCTTGTTAGTAGCCTCACTTTTTAATTGACTTTTTTTGTTGGTGTAGCTGTGTGACAACACAAAAACAAAGTAGTCTTTAACAGTAGGTGAATTTATCATAATACCTTATAATGTGCTAATTGCATTTTCTCTCCAGTCCAAAAAATCGTAAAAGTAAAACTATATTTTTATCCATTAACTGAAGATGTAGTGGTAATATAGATAAGAATGCTTAAGGTGGTTATTAAACTCTTGGAGACAAAATTAAAAATAACCTTAATCTAAGGTGGTTTGACAAAAAAGAGGTATCTTATTTATCAAAATTGGAGCTGTAGCCAACTTAAGAGATAAAAAGCCTTTTGGTGACTTGTGCAATGGCAAGCAATAGTTGAAAAAGAAAAGGGCTTCTGAGGTGTGTTGGTGATAGGTAAGTGTCAAAAGATAAAAGCATTTCACCTTCCCCTTAATTCATAAAGAGCCTTATATTAGAATTGGTTATCACAAGAAAGAATATTTCCCCACACTGAGTTAAATAGTCTCTCTGCACAGCTCTACCGAAAGGCTGGTTCTATCCTGTTGCTATATATTCCCTGAATTTTTATAACCTGCTTTGATTCATTCTATGTTATCTTTATACCTACCAGTATCTAAAGTATTAGCACTTTTTAAAAGAATCTCTTTAACAATACGTCTCTTGCGTTGATCACAGTTTGAGCTTTTAGGGTTGCTGCTTCTTGGTCATCAGGGTGTTTATCAGGATGATACTTAAGTAGTAGCTCTCTTGCTCTTAACTTCACTTGGTTTTTAGTACTTTTTGGGCTTAGCTCTAAAATTTTAAAAAATTTTGAAAAAGAGCAAATATTTGTTACACCGAATTCCTCACTATCATCACTGGAGTACTCGAATTCCGCACGAGCATCATTGAAGGCTTTTTGAAATTTTTCCCACTCTTGCTTCCTTCTTTCCCATTCTTCCCTCATTCTTTTCCTCCTTTGTTTTTCTTCCCTTTCTCTTTTTTCTTTCATATGAGGACAATACTTCTGTTCATAATAATCAAAATTGTTATGAAAATCACTAAATTCTATCTGCTCCACTATTTCTATATTTTGCTCAAACAGTAAAAAGTTTTCTTCTTCCTTAAAAATACAAAAGTATTTTGCATCTAATGGAGCATATTTAGAGTCTGGTATAATCTTTAAAACAATAATAGTTCCACGGTTGCTTTTTATAGTGTTGCTAATCACAACACTAGGACTACTTGTAGCTAGGAGAAACCCATGATAGATTCCTTTAAATTTTTTCACTTTCTTTCTACGAGAATAATAAAATAATATTTTTGGCCTTTTTGCTTTAATTTTAGAAATTTCAATAAATGCATTTTTTAAATGTGCTGCCCAGTGAAAAAAAGATTTTTGCTTTTTTTCAGAACTTTCGTTATCACATCTATAAGATTCATCTAGAGCGTTGATAGGCCCATAATTAAAGTAAGAAAGTAAAGCAATAATATCTGAAGGTCGTAGATTTGTATATTTTTTAATTTTTCTAATGTAATCATTCGTATCAAGACACGCAGTATTAACAGCTACTAAGCACTGAGTCTTCCTAAGTAGATTATTCCACAGGGTTTTATTTATTCCAAGAAAACTATTACATAAAAGCTCCTGTTTAAGGTTAGCAAATGTAGGCTTAATTTGTTTTCTCCACTCCTTTCTGTCAAGATTAAATAATGGTTGCTCTACATAATGATGTAGTCTATTATTAAAAATTTCAGAAAGCTTCGAAAAAAAATATTCTTTTTTTGAAGAAGGAGTTTCTTTTTTTAAAAAGCCATTAATAATAGAAGAGGACTTATAACCTCCCTGTAATGCACGCCCAATTTCATTTCTATAATAATAACCTTCTGTTACTAAGAACCCCAGAAGTATTCTTTTTAGCTTTTTAGAGAAAAAGTAAGACTTTCTTAGTCTCTTTAAAAAAAGCTGATCCCCTTCCAAAAAAATCTCAATTAAGGGCTTATAAAATTTTGTGTATCTATATATTGCCACATGGGGGTGAATATAATTTACTAGGTCTAGGCATTTATCTTCACAAAAGTAAAAGCCTACAGGCACTCTTCTGTCTTCAATATTATTGCACAAACTCTCTACTGAGTTATTATTGCTGTGTTTTAATGCCATTGAAGTGGCACTACAGCTTGTAATTGTAAAAAATGTAAATACAAAAAAACAAATTCGTAGAATTTGTTTTTTTGTATGCTGGGCACATAAAGAACTTTTCATATATGTAAATATAGTGCAAATATATTTTAAATATAATAAAGTATCATTAAATCTTCTCGCTTGATGCCTAAAATAAAAGCAACTTTGTTAACTATCTAGCATATAAATATTAAGCATTTAATTTTTTCACTCTTGGATGCTTTCGCATTAATAATCCTTATAGCAATAAGAACTACTTTTACTACAACTTTTATAATTAACAGAAATTAATAAGTAGTGCTAGAGGCAGATTTAACCTAATTTTGCACGTAGGTACATAGATTTATAAACAATACAAAGTAAACGCAGATTGTAATAACTAGCTCAAATACCCTACTAAAAATGCATACTACACTTTTCGATGTCATAAAAACAGCTCTTTACTTGAATTACTTTCTCTATTCCAATATAAATTTGTTATATATATACAGTGAATTTAAAAACTATGTTATACTCCATATTAACAACTATATTTTGTTTTTGTGGACTGAATAATCTTTTGGCAACAGAAAAATCACACTATGGATTAGAATTAATACGTGCGGCATCTGATGGTGAAAATGTTAAATTAAGTAAATTACTATATAACAAAGCAAAAAAAGTGAATGTTAACTATGCTGACACTCATGGCAAAACTGCAATAATATGGGCGGCATCTAATGGGTACAATAGCATAGTAAAGACCTTAATAAAAAAAAGTGCGAATATTGACCATATAGACAAAATGAGAAAAACAGCACTAATACATGCAGCTTCTAATGGTTACAGTGACGTAGTAGATACATTATTAGAAAACCATGCAAAAATAGACCATGCTGACATTGAAGGCTTTACAGCACTAATACATGCAGCAATTAATGATAGAAAAAATGTAGTAAAGGTATTAATAAGACATGATGCGGATATTAACCATATTGACCATTATGGAAGAACAGCAATAATATGGGCGATAATAAAATCTAGCAATAGCGTAGTAGATGCATTAACAACTAACAAAAAAGAGTTTGTTGACTCAGAGTCAGATAAAAAAGAAACAGGTGCATTAACAACTAACAAAAAAGAGTTTGTTGACTCAGAGTCAGACAAAAAAGAAACAGGTGCATTAACAACTAACAAAAAAGAGAATAGATTTTCTATTAAATCATTACTATCAAGCACAGGTTTCATGTTATCATGTATCATCCTACTAGTGTTTGTAGTTGTATGTAATTACTACTACTATACTCAGGTGAAAGTAGATTTAGAAGAAGAGATTAATGTTTAAAAAGAAACAACAAATAAAGGCAAACTCCTAAGGCGTTTGTCCAAATGTAACAAAACATACCTAAAACCCAAAAGCAATTGTTATTAACTCTACTAGTGAGCAGTATTTTGAGATGGAGGTGAAAGCTCAATAATTTTATTTTTTCGATTAATCTATATAATTAATCGGAAAATAGCTAAAAAACTAACTAGTTAAGATAAGAAAGCTACTAACTTTGAGTTGAAGTGCTGTTATGCTTATCCTTTTATTCAGAGATTCGTAGAGTTTTTAATAAAAGTAATTAATAAGATATTATTAATATGAGCAATTTACAAGAGTGAAAAAGTAAGCTAACCTTGCCCAAAAGCTCTAGATCACAGCAACTTGGTTAGCTCTGTTCATTTTCTTCGATCTCTTTTTTGACTTCCTCTTCTTTAGAGTAACTCAATGACCATCAACAATAAGTTTAGAAAAAGCGAGTACGAGTATAAAATGAATAATACATAATTACTAAATTCAACTTATAATATCCTAGTAACTTCAATATTTTTATCATACCAAAACACACCAGTATAATATATGGTAAAAAGAGTGAGAGCTCCTAATAGTAAAGGCAAAAATATATATGCAGCAGCTAATGATAACCACTTGGATAATCCTTCGTTTTTATATTCATAAAAATAAAAAAATGATATGTCGCTCCTTCGTTTTGCTGCTTTGAACTTCTTGTTTATTAGGGCTTGTTGTGTAGCTTGATGGGTTATCTGTGGGTCGAATAAAGTGGCTTCAGAATCATCTTTATCTTTAAGTAAGGTATACTTCACTTTCGGTTTCAAGTGACTTTTCTTTGTTCTCAGGTGTAGGTGGGGTGCTAACTGAGGGTGATGCAGTGTCTGTAAGCTCTGAGCTACTAGGTTCATCTTCAGGTTCAGTTCTGTTCTTAAGGTTGCACTGAGTTTTTTAGCTGTTTTTAGGAGGTTAATGGTGTCTTTTTTGGCTTGATGATCATTGGTGTCATAAGTCCTAGCTAGGTCTAGAGCCTATTTTATAGTAATGCTTTGTTGCTACCTGAATTAAAGCTGTATTTTTTTCTTTGTCTAGAGAATTAACATCAGTGTTACTGCCAAGTAAAATATTAACTATTTCTATCTATCCAAAAAATGATGCACGGATTAAAGTTGTCTCATTTAAGACCTTTATGGTCGGGGTTTTTCTGATTAGTAAAGTCTTTATCATCTGCTAGTCTCTGTTTTATCCTAGTTATATGCTTTTCTATTTTTTGTTCCAATTCTTCGGGATTCTTGTCTCCTTTGATACTCATTGAGTATGCTGTATTTATTGATTTAAAATCTCTATGAATTTTTTTGCTTTATCTCAGTTTTAGTGGTTGGTGGCTTGTTTGTTGTAATTACTTCTAAGGATGATGTTGATATTAAAAGCAAAGCTATTTTTTTCCTTATTCCTATGTAGCTCATAACTTTAAAATTACTAGAAACTACTTATAGTTACTAATAAAAACCCAATTTGGCTGATTGAAATGTTAATAGTGAACTACTCTATAGCTTTAGCTTAGAGCTTCTAGGAGCTAAAGCCCCTTTCTTTTTTCACTATCACTGCCATTGCACAAGTGCCCAGAAGGTTTTTTGCGTCTTATTTTGGCTCCACGTCCACTCTTGACAAACAGATAAGACACCCCTTTTTGATAACTCCTTACATGAAGTTTAGTATTAATTTTATTGCCCTTTGCTTAATAACATTAGAAGCATTTTTATCCGCATTATCGGTGTGTCGGTAAGCAATAGATAAAAACATAGGTTGGCTTTTGCTATTTCC
>PJEL010001756.1_pt1 | contig 20959 bp, 16 predicted proteins | sample 1853271 | NCBI WGS metagenome assembly PJEL01 (sample SAMN08108733, study PRJNA415343) | Invertebrate metagenome, whole genome shotgun sequencing project. | host: Globobulimina | place: Sweden: Gullmar Fjord | collected 2015-08
GAAATAACTCAACCAATAGAGCATTGCCTACTAACCTCAGTGAATACGAGTTTAGATAAGATCAAAACAATTTACGCTCATGGTCAACCTTTTGCCCAGTGTAGTAACTTCCTTGATAAACAAAGCGGTATTCGAATTGAGTATTGTGACAGTACCGCTGATGCTATGGCAAAAGTGGCTGAATTGCAGGACGAGACTATTGCAGTGATTGGTAGCGAAGAAGGTGGTCAGCTTTATCAACTACACGCGCTAGAGCAATCTATTGCCAACCAAACAGAAAACCACTCTCGTTTTATTCTAGTCGCTCGAAAAGCAGTTGAAGTAGCGGAACAGATACCAGCTAAAACTGCCATCATATTGGCGACAGGTCAAAAAGCAGGTGCTTTGGTGGAATGTTTATTAGTACTTAAAGAAAAAGGTATTAATATGTGCAAACTCGAGTCTCGACCGATTCAAGGCCGACCTTGGGAAGAAATGTTTTATATTGATGTTGAGGCCAACCTAAAAAGTTTTGCCTTACAAGAAGCAATTAACGATATCACTCCCCATACAAACTTCATTAAAGTTTTAGGCTGCTATCCTATTGAGCATATTAGCCCTACAAGCGTACCGAGTAGTGAACTTTAAAATATATTAACTTCTCTGTGTTATATATCGTTAACTGTTAATGGTATATAGCACTGGCGAGTTATTAAATAGAATCTTAAATACCTTAATGACTATGCACTTGGTGCGATCCCATGAAAGAGGACATCTGAGTATTTTGTAGGTATTTTACCTATACCCCATTCAATAGACACCGTAAAAATATTTTTAAATTGCTAATCGCTATCCAGTCCCCACTGCTGCTACTCAACAGCCAAATAGTTTGCCGGTTCCCTTATTCATATTTTATTCTTTATCATTACTATCTATTCAGCTAATGCATCGGGCCGAATTCCCGACCTGTTTTTAAGTACTTCTTAAGAAACACACTAACTTTAAAATAATAAATATTTTCAACCACTTCCAATGAGATAAACTCGCTTTGTCTCCTTGCTCTGTTTGCTCTGTTTGCTCTGTTTGCTCTGTTTGCTCTGTTTGCTCTGTTTGCTCTGTTTGCTCTGTTTGCTCTGTTTGGTAATTATATATGGCACACAATAAGTACTGATTCAAAAGCCTAACTTTACTTTTCCATGTGCTGAAAATCAGTCTTTTTAAGTAGCTTATTAAATTTCATGATAAAGCTACGGGGCTTTCGATAAAAGAGTTATTAACATCCATTAAGGCAGCAATACTCACTATTTCTATAAATAGCTAATCAGAAAATTAATTTTTCCACATTATCTCTTTTTATTGACTATAACTGTTTAACAGGACAATAAATAAAAATGGATTTTTTATGCTAAATGTCAAAAGTAGGAAACTCAAAAGTATACATCGCCCTTCCCCTAAGAATGGCCTCAGACGACAAAAAGGTATTACACTTCTTGAGTTAATGGTCAATATAGCAATCACTTCAATATTAACTGCAATAGCTTTACCTAACATGAGCGACTTTGTCGTGAAAATGCGCGTTAATGACGAAGTATCTATGTTACAACGCTTACTTTTCGTGGCTAGAAACTCAGCAATTAATAGTGGTGAGCGAGTCATAGTATGCCCATTAACTTCAGGTGGAAAATGCACGATAGGCTGGCATAAAGAACTTAGTGTTTTTATTGATAATAACAATAACAAGGCTTTTGATGCTGCTAATAATGAAAGGTTACTTGTAACAAAATCAGCAATTAAAACTGGAGACCAGTTGATTTATGGGAAAGGGCGAGTCATGGTTGCCTTCCATCCATCTGGTCATTTATCAGGTTTAAGCAACGGTACCTTTCGTTATTGCCCAATAGGGCATGAAGATAAATCAAGAGGTATTATTATTGCTCGCTCAGGCCGTATTTATGCAAGCAGCGATATAGATAATGATTCCAGAGATGAGACTCGCATGAATAAAGAGATAACATGTAATTGATGAGTTTTAGCCTAGCTTTGTAAGATATTGGCATACAACCCTGACTAGCGTGATACTAAGGAAAATGCTATAAATGGTACTAGAGCAGTATCAATTAGGTCATTCACCATGGAACAATTTAATAGCCAGCCCATTCAGGCAAAGCTTACGACTAAACTAACTAAAGGTTTTACGTTAATCGAACTTATGGTCACTATTGCTGTCGCAGGCATTTTAACCATGATTGCCCTGCCCAATTTAAGTGAGTTTTTAGTAAAAATGCGAGTTGATAATGAGGTCACCGAAATACAACGGCTTTTATTAACAGCACGTAATACGGCCATTACCAGTGGACTGAACACCTCTTTATGCCCATTAAAAAATGACAATACTTGCGATGCTATTACTAATTGGACTGGCAGAATAGGAGTGGTTCGAATAGATGCCGTTAATGGTGATGTATTAATTAAAGAAAAAGCCGCAATTAAAACCGGTGATCAACTAATCTTTGCTTTTACTGATGTTACGTATAATCCAGCAGGTCAATTAGGTTTTTTCAATGGCAACTCAAGTACATTCAGTTATTGTCCGAGAGGGAATCCTGATTATTCCCGCGGTGTTGTAGTGACTATATCTGGTCGCAGCTCGCTTAGCTTTGATAATAACGGCGATGGAAAAGACCAAGATAGAGCGGGTGACAACATTAGCCTTAACTGTCCATAGCTAAATATGTTCATTTAAACTATCTTAGTCAAATTCGACTCAATAAAAAGCCCGACTATAAATAGCAGGGCTTTTATTTAATTCTTCAGCATAACGTATCTATTATTAAGCATTCTGATTAGCCATAGTATTTTGTATCGCTAATGTAGTTAACAAATAACTAACGGGGTGTTTTGCTATCTAACAAACGTGCTTTAGTACTTTGAAAGGCACCATCTTCAAGCACACATTCAAAAGCCTGATATATGCTAATTTTTTGTGTAGATCCTAACGGTTGTATCTTCTTACCAACAATATTATCTTTCAACTTTTGTAACTTTTTCTGCTGAATTGTCCAGAAACTAATCGCTTCCGTACCACCAACCAATACTACATGACACTTTGCAGCCACTTTACGATTGTCATTATTATTAGCAGCCAAAGCCATTTGACTATAAGTTAGCAGCAACAATAAACTAATTGCACAAACTAATAACTCAAAGTGGTTATTTCTTAAAAATTTAAAACTACATATGTTTTTCATTTTATTGCTCCCAGCAAAGACTTTGCGGTGTTGCAGACGATAATTTACTACCGGTATCAGTTATGCCCATCGTAGAGCAAAGGCTATCCCTCGTTGCCTGTGTATATTGTGCTGTTGCAGTTAGTGTAAAGGTATTGCCTGCAGCATTAATAACCGAAGAAATGATGTAATTCTCCGTTTCTGTTGTAAAAGTTGCACCAGAGCCAAGACCAAGTTGGCTTAAATTAGCAGTATAACTTCGACTATCTACAAAAAACTGTTCTTGTAAGTTTGCAATACGAACCAACTCACGTAATGCTTCAGCGCGATTAGAACGAGTAACATGCTCCGTATAAGAAGGATAAGCGACTGTTGCTAATATGCCAACAATGACAACAACAATCATCACTTCAATTAAAGTAAAACCGAAAGATTTTTTGATAGGTTGTTTGTTCGTTTTTACTATTCGATTGCTTTTTAACATATCACTTCTCTTATTTATAGCTCAGCTGCTTTCTACTAATAAACTATTATTTATTAAAACCTATTCAAGTTAGCACCAATATTAATGATGCTAATAAGCCATGTTAATTACTCATCTACAGTTAAGTAAGTTCTTATTGTTGCTAAGGCAAAATCAATATCAATTAAGACGCGTTCAATAGACATACTGGTTTTGTTAGTAGTATTTTTATCATTATCGTGATCTACCATTATTAAAGTGGGTTTATCTGGAAACCCAGTACCTATATACCTAATATGATCGTCTCTATTTAGGCCCTGATCATTATCTTCCGTTAACCAGTTATATTTTTTCACGCCTAAAGCTAAATCAACAGCATATAACCAACCACCACCACTGGCTATTTGGCAAGTATTTGCATTAGCATTAGCAGTAAGATCTGGAGGTGTGTAAGAGCTAAAATAAGCGACATTATTAAGAACTAATGCTGAAGCAGAGCTTTTTTCTCCGTCTAATTCAAAATTAAAATACCAACCTGATTTTAAGCTAACTTCTAAAGCTTTGGCCTCAAAAGCAGCCCCCGACAGGCCTTTAAAAGGGATATCGGTATAATTAAAAAGATCACCCAACGTTTTTGCACTTGGTGTTGGCGGTGTAGTGCTATCGGTAAACGTTTGAGTTTTTATATTGATATCTTTAATCATATAAAACACATCATTAGTATCGATACCTAAAGGGTTTGATCTATCACCACTGCCAATTAATACTGCATCATAAGGTAACTCTTGCTTAACAATAATAGCATTGCCCAATGAGTCTTTTTTACCCGAATCAAGTGTTTCGGTAATAAAGGCACGTACAATAGAGGGTTCATTAAAGAAGCGTATATCACCACCATTGGTAGTATCGTCATTAAACTTAGCTAATTTGAATAGTGAAAAATTATCGGTATCAGTATCAGGCATATCAACGCGCCAAACATTACCACCAGTATCACCAAAATATAATCGGTCAGTCATACCATTGCCGCTACTATCTAACGTGCCTATACTGGCAGGAATACTATCAGTGAGTAATGTTGAAGTTGTACTCCACAACAAACCACCAGTTTCTGCATCAACCATATAGATTGCCTTACCAACAGTGTCACTCTTACCTATACCGCTACTATCCTTGTTAATATCATAACCACCACCAAAAACCAGTGTCGGCTTGGCAGTATCTCCTGAAACATTCAATTTAGAATAAGTGATTTTAGGCTGTGACCAAGTCTGTCCTAAATCAACAAAATTTCCCGTACCACCTTTTATTTCCCACATTTTTTCAGGACGATTAGGGTTCGTTAAGTTCAAAGCATAGTAAGAATTTCCACCACGGCGTAGACCAAAGAAAATCCATACTTCATCACCGTCACCAGTATCAACAACGCCATTACCATTATGATCGATAATATGAGGGGTTATACGACCATCTAGGCCATAAACTTTATTAGAGGTAGCAAAGTTTTCTCTTAACGGTTTATATTTTGGAAAAAATTCTTTTGGCATAAAAGCCCAGGCTTCAGTTACTTTTCCTGCTGTTGACTTAGGGTCTTCATCTTTGAATAGATGCAAAGCGCCTTGGTTAGTGCCAACAACAATATAAATATTATTATTACCATAGTTAATCACTACTGGCTTAGAGTGCAATGGATCGCCAAAAACATCTGGGCGCATATAAGGGATAGCGTCGCCAGTAGCCCAATCTAAAGGTTTGTCATTATCAACATTAATGCCCATTGCCCAATTTAAGTGTTCATCAATAATATCATCATCATCAACAACATCTAATTTAGTGGCTAAAGCGGCACTTGAGCCAAACGCGTTAGTGCTAATAGCATTGACTCGGTTTAAAGGAACTAATGCACCATTTGCGCCTAAATCACTGTATACTGTACGTTTGCTAGCTAAGTCTTGCAACATGCCCGCAACACCACCTTTTCCCACGACATTACCATCTTTTTCTGATGACCAGTAACTTGTCACTTCCTCACTAAAGAGTCCTTCTGCAGTAACAGCATCTTTATCTGATTTCCCCTTCTGTGTACTATTAACTATCTTGTACTTTTTAACATTTCCTTGCCAACGTGGACCTCTATCAGGTTGAAACATTGCATAATAAACATAATCTAAAGTTTGTGTACGGTCAAAGGTATTTGCTGCCACTGAAGCTGAAGTTAAGGTATCGTTACTAGGATCTATGCTCTCTAAGACCTTAGTTAGATTCTCTGTTAATGTAGAAGCATCCTCGGCATAAAAATACTGGCCACCACCACTTGTAGCAGCATCGACTAATAATAGCTCCGCAGGTGTTGGAGGATTGTCGGGATCATCGCCGCCGACATCTTTACCAAAACCTATAGTAAACAGCTGTGAAGTTTGAATACCATCAAGCGCACTATTTATATCGTTCTCAAACATCCACTTGGCTAATGCAGGTAACATACTGTTCCCCCTGTCCCAACTTTTAGGGTCGCTAACTTTATAAGTGCCCCCCATAGCCGGTTGACCTGACTCTGGAATGTTTCTTATTTTAGAATCAGCATCAATATCCCAAGTAGGCTCGCCATCGGTGATCATAATGACATAGACTCTATCAGCACAAGCACTAAAAGGTGACTTATAGGTTCCAGGAGTAATATCGGTATTTTTATCTCTTTTTGGTGTTACATCATTATCATCACCAAAATCAACATCTTTGCCAGCAAAATAACGTGATGCTTCATACAGGGTTTCACATAATGGCGTCCATGAATCTGCTGTTATGTCATTGTTAATAACATCTAGCAATGTAGCACGAGAGGCCAAGGTTGACTCTTGAATGGCATGAATAATTCGACCGCCATTATCATTATTACTGCCAGAGTTACTATTGAAAACTTGCAAACCGAAATCAACATAAGGTGAGGAGTTGATTAAACTAGTTACACTTTCTTTGGCTATATCTAACCTTGACTTCCACTCCTTTGCAATTACGCTACTTTGATGCCAACGTAAATAGTTATCACTATACAAGGTAACTAGTGGACCAGTCCAAGAGACCGACTTTTCAGCTACAGCGAGATCATCGGTATGATATATCGGTGAACCTTTGTCACCTTGACCGTTAACTGGATAGCCATCAGGTAGCGTATTAACAGAGCCATTATTAGCTATAATGCCAGCATTTTTATCATTTGGTGCAAGCACATCATCTTGGCAATCTATGACATTAATATTACCGCCATTATTATCAGGAATTTCTTGCCAACTCCCTGAATTTCCTTTAAAAGTGTACTCTCGTATATGTCCAGTGTAATAACCTACTGTAGCTAAGATTTCACGTGCTGTTTCACAGCTATTGATATCATCTAAAAACCGTCGTGACTCACTAGGACTATCAGGTATTGGCATAGATGCACCATCAACTCCCCCCTTAGTAAAATAGATAAAGTTTTCTGATAAAGAGTTTAAACCACCAACAGCAGGGTAAGGGTTATCAGGATCATTAACATAACCTTCTTTTACCCACTCCTCCGCGCTCATACTTCCTGAGTTATCAAAAATAATTAATACCTGAGGCCTCTTTTGAGCCTGTTTTATAGCATCACTGATATAAAGTTCAATATCTTCAGCTAGACTAGCCGACGACAGCAATAACAAAAAAGTTGTGATAAAGCTAGCCGCTATACCCAGACACGCTTTCATTGAAAAATGTAATTTTACTAAGGCTTTCATTTAAGACTCCTTATAAGTAATATGATTTAATAATAACATAAGCTAACATTTGTTATTATTTTCCTTTTAGTTGCCGTGCAATACCAGAAGTCACTTGAATTTGGCTATTCCCCTGTCGACCATAATTTCGATTAACACGCACTCTTAATACATTACAGACGATCTCCCCCACTGAAGAAGGCAGTTTAGAATGAGGACAATCAGCCTCTAGTAAAAATCCATTGTTAGCAACTTCAACACTAGCAGTAGCGTTGGTAACTGGCACAGCAGGTAAGGCATCAGCAATTGGAAAGTTAACACCCTGTACAGGCCGCACAAAACCAGTCCTTCGTTGTGTAATAATAACTTCATCAACGGCACTAATTGCGTCTTGCAACGCGACAACTTTTTCTTCACTTGCTCCTGACATTTTCATATCCGTGGTACTATTTTGCATTAAAGCAGCAGCAACCGCTGTTAATGCGATAAGAAATACCAAAGCAACAACCAGAACAACACCACGTTGCTCTACTTTACTTGCTATAAAATTTACTTTTTTAATTTGTCTCATAGCTATCTACCCACTGCAATATTACTCATTCACTTTTTTAAAAAATCACTTCGAAACATCCTATTTAAAACATTACCTTTAAATAGGTTACCAAGTATCTGCACCGGCATTATACAAAGACACAGTTGAGGTAAATAATAAACGCCGGAAGTTATCATTTACCGTAACAGGTAAATCACCTAACTGATATGTGCTGGTATTAGTATAGTTATTATCAGGTCTGATACTACGCGCCAAGACATAGATTTTAACTGCAAGGATTCTACCACTATCCCATGACGCTTGATTCATACCCCCAACCCCTAAAACACCATCGGCTGAAACAAAAGCATCAACCATACCAAACCCTGCTGTTCCAGGAAGATCAGTATCAATACCATACATAAAGCGTATCATATCAATACCGTCAATTATTGGAGAAAATGCCATTACGTTTGTTAACTGCCCTTGCATTAAAACAGGAACACGATTTGCACCTTGAGCTTCCTCACGAACATAATAAACATGGTGTTGATATTGCCATACTCGACTATTTTCAATAACAGGAACTGGCCCTTGAGGAAAAATGCTACCTTCGCTTAAATTAGTGACTAAAAAGAAGTTATTTGTAGTGGTATTAGCCACTGGAGTTGGTACCGGGGGGATGCCTGCCATAATTTGAAGAGGTGCAGCAATAACTCGCTTTAATTGTATTAGATCAGAACCTAATTTAGCATCATTGAAGCAGCCCATTGGGTTCACAGTAGTAACAGTTTGCCCCCAAAGTGTACGAAAGGAGCCCACCAAACCAGGAAATGTGCCATTGTTGACGCCACCACCCGTGCATTCATTTCCAGGCGCCCCTGGGACAGGGTTTATAGATGGCCTTGACAAAGTACCTGCATAATCCCCCCAAAAATTTTGCTTCAATAAATCATCGCTTAAAATACTAATTGCAAAGCGACCATTTTCTTGCATTTCACCATAACTAGAAGTTTCAGCTGTTGTAGTCCGCATACCGATAAAAATAGCAATAACGCCAGCAAAAAGCACTAAACCAATAGATAGCGAGATAATCAACTCTAACAAGGTAAAACCTTTTGCTGATAACTTATGCATATGTCGTTGACTTCGATTCATGATAATTTCACTTTAATATGATTAACTTACTCTGTTTAAATTAATTTATTGAGATTAAATGATAAAAGCTTGTATAACCACCTGACGGCGTTTAGTCCCGACAGTACCACAAGCCTCTGTAGCTACATCAGTCATCTCTTGCCTACCTTGCCAACTAACTACTACTGTAACGGTATTAGCTCCAGTGAGCGGGTTAACAGCCACATTTATACAACCAAGAGCACCAATTAAGCCGCCAGCATTTTGGCCTGCAATTGTAACATCGCCGCCCATAAGTGCTAATTCCCATTCATACTGGTCATTTGCTAACATTGCGGCAGCATTACACCCAGCGTCACGAGTTACACAACGTTGACCTGGTAGAGCATAATTGCCCTCGCCATAATCATTGCCTCCATAAGCAGCCAGGGTTAGAGAATTATTAGCTCGCATGCGAGAAAGAATATCCTCACCTAAACTTGAGGCAAGTGAGCGTTGCATGGCGTCAAAGCTGCCTTGTTTAGCCGTTGCTTGCATAGCAACAGCACCTAAAACGCCAGTAACAATGATAACTAAAGCAATCAGAACCTCAATAAAGGTCATGCCATTTTGTTTCTGCATTTTTTTAACAAAAGCAATATTTTTACTGATATTAGCCATATGGCGAACTCCTAAAACACAATAAAAATGACAAACTAGTCACTACTAGGCCATCAATAATTCGTGGCGGTATTCTTATAAAAAAGAAAATATACAAAGATAAAAGTAGAGGTAAGGTACTGAAAAAAATAAGTTAGTGCAAGTGTGAGGAATGAAAGAGCACGCAATAGCAGTTTCATAGAAAAAAAGCTTAGTTCTATGATAGATAAACAGACGTTAAAAATAAAAAAATTAAGCAACCGCATAACCCATCCCTACGACATTCCTTTGATAGTCCCTAGTACTAATAAAGTACCTAAAGAAGCTAGGCAATAATTCGAAAAGAATAAAAATGAACTCAGTAGAAAACGATTACTCTGTCCACTCTTAAGTACTCCCCGATTAATTATCTATGGGTAGTGCTATTTAGTTTGCTTTGCGCATTTTTCACGCAAAATAAGTTAATTAAAAATACTATTACTTACAGCTACTACCCACAGCAGATATTATTAAAATATTATATTTTACAATATCTGCTGAAAAACCGTACATTAAAACACACCCATTAAAGTTAATTTTTAAATGTGTTTGAGTGCTATTAATACAAAATCATAGCCTATTTAAGACTAGCGCAATTCCGCAGGTACTGCAAATACAATGCTTTCTTCTTTACCCGGATATTCAATAACCTCATGACCACCATAGTTTTTTAATGCTTCAACAACTTGTTTTATCAGTACTGCAGGGGCTGATGCTCCAGCTGTTACTCCTACCTTTTTAATATCGGCTAACCAGTCAACGTTGATATCTTCAGCGGTATCAATCAAATAAGCAGTAACACCCATTTTACTTGCCAATTCTTTCAGGCGATTCGAATTTGAGCTGTTTTTTGCGCCTACAACCAACATAAGCTCAACTTTATTGGCAATTTCACGCACTGCATCTTGGCGATTTTGAGTGGCATAGCAAATATCATCCTTGCGTGGCCCTTCAATCAATGGAAATTTCGCTTGTAGAGCAGAAATAACGTCCATAGTATCATCTACAGATAAAGTAGTTTGACTACAGAAATATAATTTTTCAGGTTTTTTTACCACTAACTTTGCTACATCTTCAGGAGATTCAACTAAGTAAATACCTGCAGAGTCACTACTATATTGCCCCATAGTACCTTCTACTTCTGGGTGCCCTGCATGTCCGATAAGAATACATTCAATATCTTTTCGGCTAACACGCGATACTTCCATATGGACTTTTGTTACTAATGGGCATGTTGCATCAAATACTTTTAGCTCTCTTGCTTTGGCTTCTTGCCTTACAGCTTTAGAAACACCATGAGCACTAAATATTACGGTGTTATCGTCAGGGACTTCATTAAGTTCATCAACAAAGATAGCGCCGCGTTCTTTTAGACCATCAACAACAAATTTGTTATGTACAACTTCATGACGAACATAGATAGGGGCACCAAATAAGTCCAAAGCACGTTCAACAATACTTATGGCTCTATCAACACCCGCACAAAAACCTCGGGGGTTAGCTAAAATAATTTCCATACCTTTCCTTCAAAATAAACGACAACAAAGTTTTAACTATTATATCAATGAAACTAAGAAATTAGCTATATATTAAAGGCTGTTGTTTTATATGTAGAAATGGTGACAAAGTCAAAAACTAGAATTGCTATGCTGGGGATGTGATTAGGGCAAGCCTTGGGAAAGCTTGCCCTATTAAAGTTCTATAAATTTAATTTATATTAACTAAAAGTAACTATTTTAGGCCTAGCTTCTTAAGCTCTTTGTCAACAACTTTGCTAGGTAGAGGTATATAACCATCTTTTTCCACTATCGTTTGCCCTGATTTTGAAAGGATCATTTTCAAGAATTCAGCTTCCATAGGAGGAAGTGCTTTATTAGGATGTTTGTTTACATAAACATATAAATAACGTGACAGTGGGTATTTACCCGAAATGGCATTTTCCATATTTGCTTCAATAAAGTTCTGACCCTTTTTAGCTAAAGGTAAGGCTCTAACTCCAGAAGTACGGTAACCTATTCCAGAATAACCAATACCGTTAAGTGATGCTGAAACAGATTGTACTACAGATGCTGAGCCTGGTTGTTCATTGACACTGTTTTTAAAGTCACCTTTACATAAGGCTTTCTTTTTAAAGTAACCATAAGTGCCTGATACTGAGTTTCTTCCGTATAGCTGCACATCTTTACCTGTCCATGCGCCTGACAAGCCTAGGTCTCCCCAACGGTCAACATTTTTATCAGCGCCACATTTACGGTTATTAGAAAAAACAGCATCCACTTGCGCAATAGTTAAGCCTTTTAATGGGTTATCTTTATGAACAAATACCGCTAATGCATCAATAGCAACGCGAACTCTTGTTGGTTTGTAGCCGTAACGTTTTTGAAAGGCTTCAATCTCACGACTTTTCATTTTACGACTCATAGGTCCTAAATTTGAAGTAGCTTCAGTTAAAGCAGGAGGCGCAGTAGATGAACCTGCCGCCTGAATTTGTACATTTACATTAGGATATGTGCGCTTAAAGTCTTCAGCCCAAAAAGTCATCATGTTCGCTAAGGTATCAGAGCCGACAGAAGAAACATTACCCGAAATACCGCTAACTTTTTGGTATTCAGGTAACTTTTCATCAACAGCAAATGACGAAAAACTAACAAGGGTTGATAAACTAATAATACTTACAACTTTCTTTAAACTCATGGTTATCTCCGATAAGAGTTTGTGCGATTTGGTTGATGACACTATACGAAGTGAATATGACAATTATATAGAAGTTATATGACACAAATATGACGAGCTAGAAGTCTAATAAAAATACTGGCTAATGGGCGTCTTCTGACAGGACACTTTGATCAAAGTAAATTGAGAATTCACTTCCCTCGCCCCAATGGCTAGTAATGACCAGCTCTGCTTGGTGATGATGTAAAACATGTTTAACGATTGCCAAACCTAGACCTGAACCACCAGTATCTCGAGATCTCGACCTGTCGATACGATAAAAACGTTCAGTCAAACGATTTACATGCTCTGGCTTAATACCGTCACCATTATCTTTCACTGAAAAAATAGCTTTATTGTCCATTAGTCGCCAGCCAACATCTATAGAGCCATTTGATGGAGTATAAGCGATGGCATTAGATATAAGATTGGCACAAGCGCTTTTAAGCTCTGTTTCAAAACCTAGAACATTAATATCAGTGGTAATATTCAAACTAATACAATGCTGCTTTTCCTGATTGAGCCAGCTGACTTCATCCACTAAAGTACTAATTAATTTTGCCATCTTGATAGGTTGCTTTTCATCATGACTCTTATTTTCTACTTTCGCTAAGTTAAGTAATTGCTCAACTAAGCGATCCATACGGGAGACTTGCCCTTCAATTGTTTGAAAAGCTTTTTGCCAATGAGGGTCAAGTACATCTTCAGAGGCTTGTATCATTTCTACATAACCACGTACTACCGTAAGGGGGGTTTTTAATTCATGGGATACATTAGCAACAAAATCACGGCGCATATCCTCTAAACGCTGGATATTAGATATATCTCGGGCCAGTAACAAAACATGCTCACTTCCATAAGCCATAATTCGTATCTCTAGCTGCACATCACTATGAACCGGTGAGATTAACATACAGGGGGATTCAAAATTTTCGTTCGCTAAATAATCGGAAAATTCAGGAGCTCTAAGTAAGTTATCAATGCGCTGAGAAAAATCATCTGGCCAGCGAACACCCAATAGTCGTTGTGCTTTTTTATTACACCACTCGATAGTCAACTCTTTTGATAACATTAACGCTGCGTCAGGAAGCGCTTCAGCACCATCACGAAAACGACGAATTTTTTCGTTTAATTGTTTCTGTTTACGACGGTGCTGTTTAACTTGACGGTAGAGACCGTCGTATAAGTATCCCCAAACACCTTTTGCTTGTGGCGGAGAAAGCGCCTTAGATTGCCATAACCAATTAATTAACTTAAATAAATGATGATAATGCCATACTAATAAAAAAAGAGTGGTGGCAAGCATAGTAAGTAATACTTGCTCAAATAACCAACCAACAAAGGCACTTGCGACTAACAGTGCCAACAGGCGATAAATAATATTTCGAAAAGATAAACGATGATACATACTTGTCTAATTACTTACTAACATCAATAAAATCAAAGGGTACTTTGTTTTTTTAATTTACTCGAAAAACGATAGCCAGCACCACGCACAGTTTGTACAAAGTCTTCATGGCCTTCACCAGAAATAGCTTTACGTAAACGCCTAATGTGAACATCTACTGTGCGATCTTCTACATAAACATTGGCTCCCCAAACATTATCAAGTAACTGCTCTCGAGAATATACTCGTTCGGTATGGGTCATAAAAAAGTGTAATAAACGAAACTCTGTTGGGCCCAAATCTAAACTATTGCCATTGATCGCTACACGATGGGAAACAGGATCCAGTTTTAAGCCATGAAAATCGACTTCTTCTTCAAGAGAAGTCGGAGAAACGCGTCGAATCACAGCTTTAATACGAGCGATAAGCTCTTTAGGGGAAAACGGCTTGGTAACATAATCATCAACACCCGCTTCAAAACCTTTTACTTTATCATCTTCATCACTACGAGCGGTTAACATGATTACCGGGATATTACGGGTATATTCATTTTGCTTTAACTTTTTAGCGAGTGAAACTCCCGTACCACCAGGTAACATCCAATCAAGTAATATTAAATCAGGATAAGGTTCATGTATTTTTGTTAACGCTTGCTCTATGTCACAAGCTTCAATGGCATTAAAGCCATTTTGTTCTAATACAAAACTAATCATTTCTCTAATTGGGGTTTCATCCTCAACCACTAGTATTTTTCGACTCATGTATACATCCTAATAATATGAATAACTGATGTAATCTGCTGCTAGAAAGAACAATTAATAAAAAAGATTACACAAGTAGTCATTGTGCAGAAGTTAAATGACAGTTTTATGACAAAAAGAAAATTATCCAGCAAGCAAAGTGCTTTAGCAAGTATTCAAATGTAAAAAAGCCGCTAATACATAAGGTATTAGCGGCTACAATTTATATTAACTACTAAGGCATATTAAAGGCTAAAGCTTAAAACTTATGTTCCATGCCAATTGCAAAGTACTTACCTGCATCAGAAAAAGCATAAGAATTACCATCAGCTGTCTCTACGATATTCTCTTCTCTGTCGGTATACCAAGCATATACTTTGGTCTTTTTACCCAATTTATAATCAGCGCCGACACTTATAGCACCTTCACCAGCAAACTCTTGGTATTGAAGCTTAGCAAGCACCTTGCCTATTTTATAAGATGCATTGGCTGCGTAACCAGTTTCTGAACCACCTGTGGATAGAACCTCTGTATCGACAAACATAGCACCTAAGCGTAAATCGCCAAACTTATACATACCCGTAATACGTGTATTACCTAATGCTTCAGTTATATCATCTGAGCCATTAGCACCGTCAAATTCCACCGGCATATTTTCATCATGAGAAACCGATAAGAAAAAGTCGGTTTTCTTCAAGCTCAAATCACCAAACAGTAGACCAATTGAATACGGGTCATCCGCTTCTGAGTCATCAGAAATAATATAACTACTCAAAACCTGAAAATTGCTAAATACTGGTGATTTGTAGGTAATAGAGTCGGTAACACGGTTTTCACCGACAAAAAGGTGTTTTAAGTCACCTTCATAATCATTAAATAAATCAAACTTTCCTTGCGATACTTTTAGTGTTGTATCAGAGCGACCAACAGTAAGCTCACCAAAACCGCCTTTAACACCTACCCATTGGTTTCTAGCTGTTAATGAGTCTTTTTTACTGTCATTAACATTCACTTGCCATTCAAGTTTATAAATAGCTGTTAAGCCACCATCTAACTGATACTTACCTTTAACTCCAACACGAGAAGCATTACTTTTTAATTCATTAAAAGAGCCATCACCTTCATCACTTGCTTGTAATGAAATATTTAACTTACCGTAAAAATCGATAACCTCTTTATTTTCTTGAGCTTGAGTCGCATCTTTTTCAACTGCAAATACAGGCATAGTCAAGATTGAACAAACCGCTATTGCTATACAGCTTTTAACTTGTTTCATAAGTATTCCTAAATAATTTAAATTGTGAGTAAGTGAACTAATGCCGAGTACTTTAAAAGAACTTTATTACAGCTTTATTACAACCTTAGAATAATATTAAAAGAAAATAGTACCATTGACACTGAATCTATTTATTTAAAGTAATGTTTCAATTATATTAATTGAATAAATACCATAATTTTAGACTATATGTGTTATTTTCGCGCATTTTATAAATGATTTACTAGAATTAACAATAAGTTCCTAAAAATTACCGATAAGATAATTGTAATGAAAATAACCAGCATTTCTCGCAAGCTGCTAACAAGAGTACTCTCTGTTTATTTTATTTTGACGATCAGTGTCACTGGTATTCAAATTATTGCTGAATATTTTAATACAAAAAGTCATATTAATAGTGAGTTACTCACCTTACAAAAGACAATCAGCGGTAGTTTAACTCGCGCAGTGTGGGAACTTAATACCCAACAGGCTATTGATATTTCAGAGGGTTTGATCGCCATCCCAATGATCAAAGGGATTACAGTTACCGATGAAGCTAATAATGTTATCACTCAACTTGGTGAGGTGCTAACAGTCTCATCGCAAGTTCCTCAAGATACTTTTAGTGAACACCAAAGCATAAGTTCTTTAACCGAAGGTCTCTTTGGTCACTCTTTTCCATTAATTTTTGAATTTTCAGGTCGGACGACAACGGTTGGGACCGTAACTTTATTATCAAGCAATGATGTTATTTTCAGCCGTATTGAAGTGGGAATTTACTTTTTAATAGGTAATGCCATTCTAAAAACTACCTTTTTAGTTTTCTTATTTTTACTGGCTTTTAATAAGCTACTGACAGAGCCTTTACAAGAGCTTACCGATCAGATGAAGCAACTTGATTTACATGATCCTGAAGCATCAAAATTTCATATTTTAAATAATGAAAGAAATGAGCTTAATATTCTCGAGGATGCCTATAACAACTTAATTGATGAGCTTGTTGAGTTTAAAGACAAACTTGCATCTTCTCAGCGAGAAACTAATTCAGCCAATGAAAAGTTAGATGAGCAAAATTTGTTACTTGAGCAAGAGGTTGCAAGGAAAACCTCAACATTAAGTAGCACTTTGCTGAGAATGGAGGTGCAACAAAAAGAAATGCTTAACCAACAACATCAGTTGGAAGCCGAAAATAACCGTCGCCGTAAAACTGAAAGTACCTTGATTACCACCAACAAAGATTTAAAAAATACCATATTGGAATTGAGTAAAGCACAAGACAGGCTATTAGAAGCAGAAAAAATGTCCTCTTTAGGGCAACTTAGTGCTGAAGTATCCCATGAAATTAATACACCTATTGGTATAAGTATTACTTCAACAAGTTATCTAGCTGATATTCTGACTAAATTAGAGCAAGACATTAACGCACAAAAGCTATCAAAACGTACCATCGATAGCTTTATAGGCAATGCACAACATAGTATTGATTTATTATCCAATAATTTACAAAGAGCCGCAGAGTTAATTGCCAGCTTTAAACAAGTGGCCGTAGATCAGACCAATGATAAAGTGAGGTTAATCAATGTCGCTAAGTATCTCGATGAAATTATTCAGTCGATACACCCAAAGCTGAAGAAAACAAATCACAGTATCAAAATAAACTGCGCGCCACATATTGAGATATTTACACACCCAGGCGCAATTGCACAAATTATCATTAATTTAATAATTAATTCAATTATCCACGGGTTTCATAATACTAACCGCGGAGAGATGACTATTGATGTGACTGTAGAGCAGCAAAGACTGGTAATAGGTTACCGAGATAATGGTACTGGCATCAATGATGAACAACTTGAACAGTTATTTGACCCTTTTTATACCACGCAGTCTGATAAAGGCGGTACTGGCTTAGGTACACATATCATTAAAAACTTAGTGGTTGATACCCTTAATGGCTCTATTGATGCTTACTCAGAAACAGGGGAAGGCTTGAGCTATCGCATGACATTCCCTGATATGAGGTATAGCTAAAACCTGCTGTTATAACAATAAAATTCAGGTATGATAATCGCCGAAATACTCCCTTATCAGCCTAGGATTTACTTATGTGGTTTAAAAACCTATACTTTTTTGCTTTTACTCGTCCCTTTGAATGGTCTGAGCAAGATTTAGAAAAACACTTATCTGAACACCTTTTTACTCCATTGGGCTCTACAGAAGTATCACATTTTGGCTGGATTAACGCATTAGGGAAACATGGCGATACCAGTGTCCATACTGCTAACGGAAACTTTTTAATTTGCGCGCGTAAAGAAGAAAAAATGCTTCCTGCCTCTGTTATTAAAGACATGGTCGAAGAGAAAGTTAACTTGCTAGAACAAGAGCAAGGCCGTGGTGCAACTAAGAAGGAAAAAGAGCAATTCAAAGAAGATATCACTTTCGAATTACTTCCTCGTGCTTTTTCTCGTATTACCGATACCCACGCTTATATAAGCCCGGTTAATAATATTATTGTTATAAACTCAAGTTCACGCGGCAAAGCAGAAGACTTGTTAGCCTTGTTACGTAAAGTTCTTGGCACCCTACCCGTTACTAGTTTCGATCCTGATATTTGTGTTGATGAAACAATGACTGACTGGTTAACTGAAAAGAGCTTAGGTGGAAAGTTCACTTTAGGTATGGAAGCTGAATTCAACGCTTTAGGTGATGATGGCGCTGTTGTTAGGGTAAAAAACCAAGACTTAATCGGTGAAGAAATTAAAGCGCATTTAGATGCTGACAAGTATGTTGTTAAAGTTGCCTTAGAATGGGATGAGTCTTTATCATTTATTTTATGCGATGATTTAGCGATAAAACGCGTGAAATTTTTTGATGTGATACATGAACAAAATGACGATATTGATAGTGATGATGTACTCGCTAAGCTTGATGCAGACTTTGCTTTAATGTCAGGTGAGCTAAACCGATTCATCATAGATTTATTGGCTGAGTTTTCCATGAAAACTACTGACCATTTAGAGAAAGACTAATCTCGAGTGATAACACTCAATCAAAAAGGGCGATAATTTATCGCCCTTTTTTTATTCCATTATTTGACCCGTCCTAAATAAGGTTGACACTTTCTTATAATGACTAAACAAACATTGTTCTTACCGCATCACATTTTTCTTTAAATTCATCACTATCCATATAGTCAACTTCAGGCAAAATTCCTTTCTTAGTATAGCTATTTAAAAGTGCTTCTTTGGTTGATTCATTTTTAAATACATTATGATAAATAGCGCCGGCACGAATAAAGTCTAAATAATGGACTTCTGTAGGTAATATAGTCAGATCACTCCAGCTTTCAGCTAATAAAGTAAATTCTTCAGAAAAGCCCCAACTGCGAGTAATAGCCCCGCCTACTCTTCCTGACAATTTAATAATAGCTTGCTGTAAAAATGTAGGGTTAGCAAAAACATCAGGGTGATTTTCTGCTTCCGTCAGTATAGGTAAAACACCAATATTATGAATTAATGCTGCTAGGGTTATAGTATCTAACGATAGTGAAGTATGTTTATGATCTTGTAAATATTGATCCATTAAACTAATCGCCACTGATGCGATATCAATGGTTTTTAACCAAGCTTTATTCATATACATGGTCACAACATCATTATGTGAAACAAATACTTGCTCGATTGCCATTGCTGTTGCAATGCTTTTTATTTGCCTTAAACCAATACGAGTCACAGCTTGCGGTACTGTTTCAACTTTAACACTGCGCCCTAAAAGAGCACTATTAGCCACTTTTAGCATGCCCAGAGATAACGCAGGGTCTTGGGCAATAATTTCGCTCATATGATTTAAGTTAATTTCAGGGTCATCTGCAGCACTTCTTACTTTCAAAGCGACTTCAGGCAATGTAGGCAGTACCAGCGTGTCTTGCTTAATTTTTTCTGTCAAAATCGTATACAGGGCATTTTCAGTTGCCATAAAATTCACCTTTATTTTTATTGTGCTTATCATTAAAAGTAGCACAATTTCATAAATTAATACCTTTTTCTTAATATTTTTCAAGCTAATAGAGCGAGTATTTTTTCTTAGCTTTTATCCATTATTTCCCCTGGTAGCTTTTCCAGCGCCACAAAAATTGATCTAGATCATATTTTACTTAACTGCTAATGGCAGCATCACTTGCTAACGAGTATAATTTGCCGCTGATTTTTTCTTCTCTATTTATTTCTTAAAATTATTTGAGTACACCATGATAAAACCTGAACTTCTTTCACCAGCTGGTAGCTTGAAAAACATGCGCTATGCTTTTGCCTATGGCGCTGATGCCGTATATGCGGGTCAACCGCGATACTCCTTACGCGTGAGGAATAATGAATTCAGTTTAGAAAACATTCAAATTGGCATAAATGAAGCCCATCAGCTGGGCAAGAAATTTTATCTTGTTAATAACATTGCCCCGCATAATGGCAAGTTAAAAACTTTCTTGAAAGATATTGCGCCTGTCATAGCAATGAAGCCAGATGCCTTAATCATGTCTGATCCTGGCTTGATTATGTTGGTCCGCGAAAACTTTCCTGATATGCCAATTCACCTTTCAGTACAAGCAAATGCCGTTAACTGGGCAACAGTAAAATTTTGGCAACAGCAAGGTGTTGAGCGAGTAATCCTATCAAGAGAGCTTTCCCTTGATGAAATAGAAGATATACGTTTTCATTGTCCAGAAATGGAATTAGAAGTATTTGTTCATGGCGCACTTTGCATGGCCTACTCTGGCCGCTGCTTACTTTCAGGTTATATTAATAAGCGAGATCCAAACCAAGGTACTTGTACTAACTCTTGTCGTTGGAAGTATGACACTCACGAAGCTAAAGAAACTGAAACAGGCGATATTGTTGCCGTAAAACCTGAAAAAGTTGAAATATATACACCAGAGCAGGAAATTATCATGCCGACTCAAAAACCTATTGATGATGTGATTCTGTTACAAGAACAGGGCCGCCCTGGTGAGTATATGCCAGCATTTGAAGATGAGCATGGTACCTATATCATGAACTCTAAAGATTTACGTGCAGTTGAGCATGTAGAGCGCTTAGTTAAAATGGGTGTGCACTCATT
>PJEL010001758.1_pt1 | contig 20952 bp, 17 predicted proteins | sample 1853271 | NCBI WGS metagenome assembly PJEL01 (sample SAMN08108733, study PRJNA415343) | Invertebrate metagenome, whole genome shotgun sequencing project. | host: Globobulimina | place: Sweden: Gullmar Fjord | collected 2015-08
CGCGGCCTGTGGTTGACAAATTGGCCTCCGCGCCTAAGTTCAGGGCTGATCAAAATATGCCTGCCGCAGCCTGCCCACGACAAGCTCCTGGGCGCATTTTCCGCTATTGCACGCGGTACTCGGCCATCGGTCCCGCCCGCCAAATTGGAGGTTTCAGCCATCAATAGTCAGCAAGTCAGCACCAGTGACAACGATCTCTCCGACACCATCGGTGGGCGTACCGGTCGAGCGCGGGAAGCCGCCGGCCTCAGTGTCGCGCAGGCGGCGCGCAGGCTTGGGGTCAAGACAGTTACCTGGCAGGGCTGGGAGAACGATCGTTCGGAACCAAGGTCCAACAAGCTATTGATGATCGCCGGTACCCTGGGCGTCAGTCCAGCCTGGCTGCTGACCGGTCAGGGCGACGGCCCCACCGAGGTCATCGACGACGAGGTGCAGATCTTGCGCCAGGAGTTGCGCACGGTCGCTCAAGACGTGGCGGCGGCTCAGTCCCGCCTGAATACGATCCTGAAGCGCTTGGAAACCTTCAATTCCTACAATTACGTCGAGCCAAACTGAGCCGGGTGGCTCAGCTCTTCAACGGGGCTGGCCCCTGGAACATCTCCGGGCCGATAGGAACCTTCAAAGACGATCCGCTCTAGTTGGCGCCCGACAGGGCCGCCATCGCCGCCGCCAGGCTCAGGGAAGCGGCCTCCGGCTCTTCGTCCAGGGCGAGGGTAAAACTGACCCCCAAGGTATAGGTCCCCAGGCTGTCGGCCGAGAGGTCGGACGACATGTCGAAGGGACCAATGGCCTGCCGGAAGCCGAAGCGGGCTTCCGAGACCGCATCGATCGGGTTGTGGCTGAGAGAGAGCAGGGCAGAGGCGCCGTCGTTGAAGTCCCAGTCGGAGCTGAGCCCCAAGCCGGTGATCCGGCCGATGGGCTCCACGTCATACTCCACGACGCTTTCTTGTCTGCCTCCCAGGAAATCGAATCCCAAGGCCAGGCGCCCGGCGCTATAGCGGCTGTCGCTTCCCTCTGTGGTGAAGCTTGTCGTCGATGACAGCCGATGGTCGACCCTGAAGCCAGGCAGGTTCAAGCCGCTGCGCGCGGTCAGGCTGAGATCGCGGTCGCCGCTTTCCCACTCGTCCAGAGCGACCGTGAGCCCCAGGGGGAAAACCGCGCCAACCCCGGAGTCCAAGAGGCCGCCGCCCTCGATCTCGCTGCTGCGCACCAGAGGGTCGGCCTCCTCGGCGCCTTCGCTCCGATAGGCTTGATTGATATAGCCCAGGTATTCCACATGCCGGGCGGTTAGGGACACCGGGCCCAGGGCATAGGCCGCGGAGATCTCTCCACTCATCGTCTCGGCCCCGTGCAGGGCGATATCGAAGCCGTCCGCCAGGCTTGAACCCGGGCAGATCAGGACAGCAAGAAGAGCGCCTAAAGCGAAGGGAGGTCGAAAGCCGGAAAGGCGACAGAGAGCAAAGGGTCTCTGAATCTTCCAATGGCTGCTGAGCGCTTTGGAAAAGAAACGCACGGAACAGCTTGCTCTCTGCAGAAAGTTAATCAGGGATTAACAAAGCTAAAGTAAATGCGTTAATATATCGTGAACTACATTGAATATTACGTTTCACGTGAAACACATTACTTACAGAACGTAAAGATCACGCAAGCACGTACAGTATTTGAATCGACAATAAGCATATATCTTTCTGACTCGTTACTTGGTGGCGTAAAAGTAACCAGCGCTCTGGTTGTAGTGCTTGGCTCGTCGCGGCGGCGATGTGGCCTCGGTTTTTGTGTCGGCAAGCCGGGCTGTTCTCTGCCGTATCTTTCGGCCTGGGCCGGACCAGGCGGTCCCGCCGGTCGCCGCTTCGGCGAAATCACGCTAAACCCCTGCGTGATCTTTCCCTTTACTTCCGCCAAGCACCGTCTCGTCCCAGGGCAGGGCCGGGGCCGACCCCGGTGGCTCTATCGCAGTGCCGCCGGAAAACGCTAAGCTGCGCCGGGAAAGCGCCGGGAGAATCGGCCGGAAGGCCGCATCAGAGGGGAAGTGTCGGAGTGAGCAATTCATTGAAAGCGCGGATGAGGTCAGGATTGGCGGCAAACGGCTTCTGGGTCGAGCTGTTCAGCCCGACAGGGGCGGAAACCATGGCCGCGGCCGGCTATGACTGCGCGATGATCGACTTGGAGCATGGCGCCGGCGACGTCGGCGACACGATCGCCGTGATGCGGGCGATGCAGGGGTCCGACTGTACGCCCCTGGTGCGCGTACCCGCCAATGATCCGGCGTGGATCAAGCGAGTGCTCGATGCGGGGGCTCAGGGTGTCATGATTCCGGCAGTGAATTCGCCGGAAGAAGCAGAATCGGCGGTTGCCGCCTGCCACTACCCGCCGCGCGGTTTTCGTGGCATGGCAGCCCCTATTGTACGTGCCTCCGGCTACGGCCGGGACTGGCGCGGCTACGTCAGCGACATTGCCGAATCGCTGCTCGTCATCTGCCAGATAGAATCTAGAGAAGCCCTTGCAAAAACAGCGGAAATCGCCGCCGTGGATGGCGTCGACATGATCTTCATCGGACCCTTCGATCTCTCCGCCAGCCTCGGCCATATGGGAGAACCCGATCATCCGGACGTACGCGCTGCTATCTCCGCCGTAGAACAGGAGGCCAAAGCACAAGGCTGCCTGCTCGGCGGGATTCCGACCCCGGATCGCTCACCCAAGGCGCTCTACGAGGCCGGCTATGATCTGGTCCTTGCGGATATCGACCTGGCTTTCCTGCGCGATGGCGCCGTCGCCAGTGTCGCCGTCTTGCAGGCGGCTGGCGGGCGCAAATGAAGGTGCCGGCGGAAAGGCCGCAGAACTGCCGAGTGGACTCTACGTATGACTGAGCCCCTCCGACCGTCCGATCTCGCTGTCCTGACGACGGCAGAGATGTACCGGGCCGACCGTTTGGCGATGGAGGGCGGCAAGGCCGGCATCGTGCTGATGGAGGCGGCCGGCCAGGCCCTAGCCGATGCGGTCATGGCGCAGCGCGACCTTTGTCCTGTCCTGGTACTCTGCGGGCCCGGCAATAACGGCGGCGACGGCTTTGTGGCGGCAAGGCACCTGGCGGCGGCAGGCTGGCCGGTCAAGCTTGCCCTGATGGGGGCGGTGGAAGCGCTGTCGGGCGACGCAGCCACCGCGGCGGGTGTCTGGAAAGGAAGCGTCGAACCTATCGACGCGGTGATTCTGGCCCCGGGCGAGGTGGTGATCGACGCGCTTTTCGGTGCCGGGCTGACTCGCGCGCTTTCGGGCAAGACGGCGGAACTGGCCCGCAGGGTCGCCGATCTTGGCTTGCCGGTGATCGCGGTGGACGTCCCTAGCGGGCTGCCGGGTGACGGCGCCGAGCCGCTGGAAGGCCTGGCGTTCACGGCGGAGAAAACAATCACCTTCTTTCGTAAGAAGCCAGCGCACCTTCTTGTTCCAGCTAAGTTATTTTGCGGCGAGGTGATTCTGGTAGATATCGGAATTCCAGACGGGGTCCTCAAGGAGATCGCCCCGCAGACTTTCGAGAATGGGCCGGCAGTCTGGCTCGGCAGCTATCCCTGGCGCCAGACCGGCTCTCACAAATACGACGCCGGTCATCTCTTGGTTTCCGGCGGAAGCGAGATGACCGGGGCGGCGCAGTTGGCCTGCCGCGCCGGACTGCGGATTGGCGCCGGACTGGTCAGCGTCGCCTGCGACCCGGCCAGCCTGCCGATCTACGCGGTCGCCAACCCGGGCGTTATCACCCTGGTTCAGCGGTCGCCGGAGGAATTTGCGCTGGCCCTGCAGGATCCCAGACGTAACGCGGTGGTGGTCGGGCCGGGCAACGGCGTGACCGCAGAGACCCGTACGAGGGCCGAAGCGGCGATCAGGGCAGGGAAGTCGGTTGTGCTCGATGCCGATGCCCTCAGCGTATTCCAGGGCGCCCCAGAGGTGCTTTGGGATCTCATCGCCGCCACCCCCCAGGCTTCCGTGGTTCTCACCCCCCACGACGGTGAATTCAAACGCCTGTTCCCGGGGCTGCAAGGTGACCGGCTGCAACGCGCCAGGGCGGCCGCGGCAGTTAGCGGCGCGACCGTTGTGCTGAAAGGCCCGGATACCGTCGTGGCGACCCCGGAGGGGCGCGCGTCGATCAATGGGGAAGCCCCGCCCTGGCTGGCGACCGGCGGCACAGGCGACGTGCTGGCGGGGATGATCGGGGGGCTGCTGGCCCAGGGGATGGCGCCCTTCGAAGCCGCAGGTGCCGCAGTTTGGATCCATGGCCGCGCCGCTGCGCTCAACGGACCGGGCCTGATTGCCGAGGATCTGCCGGACACCCTACCGGAGGTTTTATGCGAACTCTACGAAATGTCCGGGAACGCTGTGGGAAACCGGAATTTATTCAACAATTTTAGATAGTTCCATCATAATCGTTAACGAAAGTTTCACCCCTAATGGGTCAAACTGGCAGTTCGTGCAGTAGGGGGGCTGTTTGGACGGGGGCAGGCCTTGGTTGAAAAGGTATTGAGATCATGCTCGCAGAACACTGGTTTAGGCAACCGATGAAGGCCGACAGCATCAAAGTCGGTTCCACCTATAAGTTGGCCCATGAAGGCAACATCGTCGAGGTCGCCAAAGTGGTCGACGTCGGGCCGGATGCCCTTGGCATTCCGCACGTGGTCTATGACGTCTCGGTCGAGCGCGCTCGGCTTGCCAAATATGAAGAGCGCCGGACGCTGGGCTTGCAGACTTTCGTCGAGCGTTTTCGCGACGCGATGAAGCCGGAAACCAAGCAGGACGCCTGACGTCCAATTTGTCTGATATCGCGGCCGGTTGCCGAGGGTATCTGCGCCTTTTAGGCGTTCAAGATCCTCGGTTTAAACGACATTAATCCTATATCAAAGATTAGCCTCTAATTTGGTGCGCATGATGATTACCACGCGGCACGAGAAAACCGAGACGACGGAGCGGACCACCACCCGCTCCACAGGATTCTGGCAGAATCTTTCCGGCGCCCTGAGCGGCAACGGGGAGCGCCGCAGCCTTTTCTCCCGCCGTGGCACCGATCCCTCCCAGGTTAAAGTCGGCCGCGTGTTCCGCTACGACAACGGCAGCGGCCGCCTCGAGACCGCCACGGTCATCGGACTTTGCGAGATCCTCGGCTTGACCCATGTGCGCTATGAGCTTCGCATCGATCAGCCCGGCCATCGCCCCTTCGAAGACGGCCCGAGGGTCCTGGGGATGAAGACTTTCCTCGATCATTTCTGCTTGCCGATCACCTCCTAAATCGCGCCCTTCCTTCGGCCGGCCCAGCCGGTTCTCCCGACTGCAGTTCCACGCCGCCCGGCCCAACGCTGACGCCAGTCAGCCACGGCGCTTGCGAATTCCCGCGATTCAGCGCCGCTGCTCCGGCGCAGAGCGTTGGCGGTTGCTATTGCGCGACCGGCTTCGATGTTATACATCGGCCCTCCGCAGTGAGCGCGGGCGTGGCGGAACTGGTAGACGCGCTGGTTTTAGGTACCAGTGGAGCAATCCGTGGGGGTTCGAGTCCCTTCGCCCGCACCAGCGTTTCGCGGTTACGACGAGTTTCCATGCCCGGGCGGCATTCGGACCACAGAGCGCCCCCGCGGATCATCATCTAAGACATGGCTGAGGAAGGCCTAGCCGATCATGCAGGTCACGGAAGTTAATAACGACGGCTTGAAGCGCGACTTTAAAGTCGTCATCGAAGCTAAAGAAATCAGTGATAAAGTTGAGACCCGACTTCGGGAAATCAGCATTCGAGTCAAGATCCCCGGCTTCCGTCCGGGCAAAGCGCCGATCAAGCTGCTGAAGCAACGCTACGGCCCCTCCGTCATGGGGGAGGTTCTGGAGCGCGCGGTGACCGATTCGTCGGCCCAGGCACTCAACGAGCGTGGCCTGCGGCCTGCGGTTCAGCCGAAGATCGAGATCGATTCCTTTGAAGAAGGTGCCGACCTCGAATACAGCATGGCGATCGAGCTGCTGCCCGAAATCGCGCCCATGGACTTCGCGAAGATCAAGCTCGAGCGCTTGAAGATCGCGGTTCCGGATGAAGAGATCACCGGCGCGCTGGAGCGTTTGACCGCCAGCCGCAAGGAATCGAAGCCCCTGGAGACCGCACGCCCGGCGCAGTCCGGCGACGTCCTGGTGATCGATTTCAAGGGTACGGTTCACGGCGAGGCCCTGCCGGGCATGGCCGGCGAGGACCACCACCTGGAACTGGGCTCGAACAGCTTCATTGCCGGATTTGAGGAAAAGCTGATCGGCGCCGAAGTCGGCGAAGACCGCCAGGTGAACGTCACCTTCCCGGAAGGCTACGGCAACGAGAAGCTGTCCGGTCAGCCGGCCGTTTTCGAATGCAAGGTCAAGGAAATCCGTGAGTCGGTGGCCGCCGAGTTGAACGACGAGCTGGCCAAGTCGATGGGCGCCGAAAGCCTCGAAGACCTGCGCGGCAAGGTCAAAGACCACCTCGGTCAGGAATACGATGGCATGTCGCGCATGCGCATGAAGCGAGAGATCCTGGACCAACTGGCCGAGGGGCATGACTTCGAAGTGCCGCAGGGCATGGTCGATCTCGAGTTCGATTCGATTTGGCAGCAGGTCGAACAGGATCGCGAGCAAGGCAAGTCCGATCCCGACGACGAGGGCAAGGACGAGGAAGAGGTCAAGGGAGAGTACCGCGACATCTCTGCGCGCCGGGTGCGCCTGGGTCTGTTGCTCTCTGAGGTCGGCCGCCTGAACCAGATCGAAGTCTCCGAAGAAGAGGTCAACAGGGCCTTGTTCCAGGAGGCCCAGCGCCACCCCGGCCAGGAACAGCAGGTTGTGGAGTTCTATCGCTCCAAGCCGGAAGCCCTGGCCCAGTTGCGGGCGCCGATCTTCGAAGACAAGGTGATCGATTTCATTATCGATCTTGCCGAAGTCAGCGAGCGCGAGGTCTCCGCGGAGCAACTGCGCGAAGAAGAAGAGAAGGATGCCGCAGCAGCGGTCGAGAAGGCGAAGAAGTCGGCCAAGAAAAAGCCGGCGAAGAAAGCTGCGGCCAAGAGCAAGGCAAAGCCGAAGAAGGCGGACGGCGACGAGGCCGCAGCGGATACCGGATCCGACGCGGGCAAGGAAGAATCCTGAGAGCTGGAAAGGGAAGTACCCGGATATGCAATTTGATGATGGGGCTTCCCCCAACGGCTTGCAGGACTTAAATGTGCCTTTCAACCTTACCGATGGCTATCAGAACCAAGGAATGTCCATGAGCAACCCGCATGAAACGGTGATGAACACTTTGGTCCCCATGGTCGTTGAACAGACCAGCCGGGGCGAGCGCGCGTACGACATCTATTCGCGCATGCTGAAGGAGCGCATCATTTTTCTGACCGGCCCGGTGCATGACGGGGTGGCCAGCCTGATCTGCGCCCAGTTGCTCTACCTTGAGTCGGAAAACCCGACCCAGGACATCTTCTTCTACATCAACTCGCCGGGCGGTGTGGTCACCTCGGGCTTGGCCATGTACGACACCATGCAGTACATCCGCCCGGACGTGCAGACGGTCTGTATCGGCCAGGCGGCCTCGGCCGGTTCCCTGTTGCTGATGGCCGGTGCGCCGGGCAAGCGGTTCGCTCTGCCCAACTCGAAGATCATGATCCATCAACCTTCGGGCGGATTCCAAGGCCAGGTGTCCGATATCCAGATCCACGCCGAAGAAATCCTCCGCACGCGCCATCGCCTGAACGGGCTCTATTGCCATCATACCGGCCAGGATATGGACACAATCGACAATGCCATGGAGCGCGACAACTTCATGGACCCTGAGAGGGCCAAGGAATTCGGCCTCATCGACGAGGTCGTTAGCAAGCGTCCGGCAGCCGAATCGACGGAAGCTGACGGCAAGAGCTAGCCCCAGTCGGCCCCGCAGCAGGGCAGGCGGTCGACCTGGGGCTGATCTCTGGGCGTCCAGAAGGCATGTAGCCTTGAAAATCCGGACCTTAAGGCTATCGTTAACAGATTATTGAACCCTTCGGATTAGGCTCAAATCGCTTTGTTAGTGAATAAGCACCCGGGCCCCTTCGGACATAGCTCAAATCTAACGGTTTTTGTGATTGTGTGGGGACGGGCCGTTTGACTAACATGGCTGAATGCGCAACAGACCCTTAGCTAGAGCGGCATGACAAAGTCCAGCGGCAGCGACTCCAAGAACACTCTTTACTGCTCCTTCTGCGGCAAAAGCCAGCACGAGGTGCGTAAACTCATCGCCGGTCCGACGGTATTCATCTGCGATGAATGCGTCGAGCTGTGCATGGACATCATTCGAGAAGAGCACAAGACGACGCTCGTAAAGTCGAGCGACGGCGTCCCGACGCCGCAGGACATTTGCGGTGTGCTCGATGACTATGTGATCGGTCAGAGCCACGCCAAGCGCGTGCTGTCCGTCGCGGTGCACAATCACTACAAGCGTCTCGCGCACGGCGCCAAGTCGGCCGACGTCGAACTGGCCAAGTCGAACATTCTGCTGGTCGGTCCGACCGGCTGCGGCAAGACTCTGCTGGCCCAGACCCTGGCGCGTATTCTCGACGTACCCTTCACCATGGCCGATGCCACGACGCTGACCGAAGCCGGTTACGTTGGCGAGGACGTGGAAAACATCATCCTCAAGCTGCTGCAGTCCGCCGACTACAATGTCGAGCGCGCACAGCGCGGCATCGTCTATATCGACGAGGTCGACAAGATCAGCCGCAAGTCCGACAACCCGTCGATCACCCGCGACGTGTCGGGTGAGGGGGTCCAGCAGGCGCTGCTCAAGATCATGGAAGGCACTGTTGCCTCGGTCCCGCCGCAAGGTGGACGCAAGCACCCGCAGCAGGAATTCCTGCAGGTCGATACCACGAACATCCTGTTCATCTGCGGCGGCGCCTTCGCCGGCCTCGACAAGTTGATCGCAGGCCGTGGCAAAGGGACCTCGATCGGCTTCGGCGCCGACGTGCGCGGCCCGGATGACCGCTCCACCGGCGAGATGCTGAAGAACGTCGAGCCCGAGGATCTGTTGAAGTTCGGGCTTATTCCGGAATTCGTCGGTCGTTTGCCCGTCGTGGCCAGCCTGGAAGACCTCGATGAGGGCGCCCTGATCGAGATTCTCACCCAGCCGAAGAACGCTTTGGTGAAGCAGTACGAGCGTCTCTTCGAGATGGAAGACGTTCGTCTGGAGTTCACCGAGGATGCCTTGCGCGCGATCGCCAAAAAGGCTATTGCACGCAAAACGGGTGCTCGTGGACTGCGGTCGATCATGGAGAGTATCCTGCTGGACTCGATGTACGACCTGCCCGGTCTGGATAACGTCGAAGAGATCGTCATTAACCGTGAAGTCGTCGACGGTCCCGCCAAACCGCTCTACATCTATACCGATCGCCGTGAAGATCTGGGAACAAGCGCCTAAGCGCTTGTTTCTCAAGGCCAATTACAGGGCCTTGAAGTCTAGGTGAGAATCTACAATTTTTAAATCAGATCCCTGTACATTGAGTCGTCCTATTTTCGGGCGTTCGCTGTATCTCGCCCACTTGTGGCTGTACGCCCCTCAGTTTCGCACGAGGTAATATGTTGGAACTTGCTCGCGGTAACCTCTTCCCGGTGCTGCCCCTGCGCGACATCGTCGTTTTCCCTTATATGATCGTGCCGCTCTTCGTCGGCCGCGATAAGTCAGTGCGTGCCCTTGAAGACGTGATGAAGGACGACAAGCAGATCCTTCTGGTCACCCAGAAGAATGCGGCCCAGGACGACCCGACTCCGGGAGATATTTATTCTGTCGGGACCATCGGGACGGTGCTGCAACTGCTCAAGCTGCCGGACGGCACCGTCAAGGTTCTGGTCGAAGGCGGTCAGCGAGCCCGGATCAGCAAATATGCCGATACCGAGGACTTCTTCCAGGCCTATGCTGAGCCGATCGAGGACGACGCCGGCGACGACCGGGAGCTCGATGCCCTGTCGCGCACCGTGGTTTCGCAGTTCGAGCAGTACATCAAACTCAACAAGAAGATCCCGCCGGAAGTGCTGGTATCGATCAATCAGATCGACGACTTCAGCAAGCTGGCCGACACCGTGGCTTCGCACCTGGCCCTGAAGATTCCCGAGAAGCAGGAACTGCTGGAAAGCGGAACCGTCAGCGATCGCCTGGAGAAGGTCTTTGCCTTCATGGAAGGCGAGATCGGCGTGCTGCAGGTCGAAAAGCGCATTCGCAATCGCGTGAAGCGCCAGATGGAGAAGACTCAGCGCGAGTATTATCTCAACGAGCAGCTGAAGGCGATCCAGAAGGAATTGGGTGAGGGCGAAGACGGCCGCGACGAGCTGGCCGAGCTGGAAGAGCGCATCAAAGCCACCAAACTCACCAAAGAAGCCAGCGAGAAGGCCCTGACCGAGCTGAAGAAGCTGCGGTCCATGAGCCCGATGTCGGCCGAAGCCACCGTGGTGCGGAACTACCTCGACTGGATCCTCTCGATCCCCTGGAAAAAGCGCACCAAGATCAAACGCGACATCAAGCACGCCCAGGGAATCCTGGATGCCGACCACTATGGCCTGGAGAAGGTCAAGGAGCGCATCCTCGAATACCTCGCCGTGCAGCAGCGCATGAAAAAGGTGAAGGGGCCGATTCTCTGCCTCGTTGGCCCGCCGGGTGTGGGCAAGACCTCTCTCGGCAAGTCGATCGCCCGGGCAACCGGACGTAACTTCGTGCGCATGAGCCTCGGCGGCGTGCGCGACGAGGCCGAGGTTCGCGGTCACCGGCGGACCTATATCGGTTCGATGCCCGGCAAGGTCATCCAATCGATGAAGAAGGCCAAGTCGTCGAATCCCCTGTTCCTGCTCGACGAAGTCGACAAGCTGGGCGCCGACTGGCGCGGCGATCCGTCCTCGGCCCTGCTCGAGGTTCTCGATCCGGAGCAGAACAGCGCCTTCAACGATCACTATCTGGAGGTCGACTACGACCTCTCCGATGTGATGTTCGTGACCACGGCCAACACCCTGCGCATGCCCGGGCCGCTGCTCGACCGCATGGAGATCATCCGCATCCCCGGCTACACCGAGGATGAAAAGGTCCAGATTGCGCTGCGCTACCTGATCCCGAAGCAGATGAAGGATCACGGCGTGAAGCCGGAGGAGTGGGCAATCTCGGAGCAGGCGCTGCGCGACCTGATCCGGACTTACACCCGCGAAGCCGGCGTGCGCAACCTGGAGCGCGAATTGGCCAACTTGGTCCGCAAGGCGGTCAAGGAGATCGCCATCGGCAAGTCTACGACCGTTTCGGTAACCCGCCGCAACCTCGACAAGTTCGCCGGGGTACCGCGCTACCGCTATGGCGAAGCCGAGATGGAAGATCTGGTCGGCGTCTCCACCGGGTTGGCCTGGACCGAGGTCGGCGGCGAACTGCTCTCCATCGAGGCCTTGATGCTGCCGGGCAAGGGCAAGGTCACCTCCACCGGCAAGCTCGGCGACGTAATGAAGGAATCCATCCAGGCGGCGGAGTCGTACGTAAAGAGCCGCGCGGTTTCTTTCGGGATCAAGCCGACCCTGTTCGAACGGCGCGACATTCACGTTCATGTGCCAGAGGGTGCGGTTCCGAAGGACGGCCCCTCGGCCGGCATCGCCATGGTGACGGCCATCGTTTCCGTACTGAACCAGAATCCGGTGCGCCGTGACGTCGCGATGACCGGAGAAGTGACTCTGCGGGGACGCGTGTTACCGATCGGTGGCTTGAAGGAGAAGCTGCTGGCGGCGCTGCGTGCCAACATCAAGGTCGTCTTGATCCCCGAAGAGAACGAGAAAGACCTGGCGGACATTCCCGACAACGTGAAGCGGAAGATGAAAATCATTCCGGTGGCCACCGTCGATGAAGTCCTGGCGCATGCGCTGGTCAATGAACTGACCCCGATCGAATGGAACGAATCGGACGAGGATGTGAAAACGACTCGGGCGCCGAAAGGCGATGATGAGCACCCCGGTGTGCTCACTCACTGACCGGAAACCCGAGATCGTCGAGTCGTTTCGGCAAAGCAGGGGTTCTTTAGCTTAAAACTGGCTAAAACCCTTGCTTTTCCGCCGTTCTCACGTTGACGCGCTGCAATGGCGCGATCTACAATTCGCACCTCCTCGGAGCGGTTTTTCTTTTATCTCTCTGCACATCCTATTCCCTACTTTAGGAGGGGGCTTCAACGTGAATAAGAATGATCTCGTAGCAGTTGTCGCTGACAAAACTGGGCTGTCTAAAGCCGATGCGACGAAGTCGGTCGATGGCGTTTTTGATGCGATCACCGATTCTCTGAAGTCGGGCGAGGAAGTTCGCTTAGTCGGTTTCGGCACTTTCAACGTGACTAGGCGCCAGGCTTCCGAAGGGCGCAATCCCCGGACGGGTGAGCGGATTCAGATCCCGGCATCCAACCAGCCGAAGTTCAAGGCGGGTAAGGGTCTGAAAGACGCAGTGAACTAACACCTGAAGCATTTTGCTTCATAAGCTCGGCCGCCCCCGTTGATTCGGTGGCGGCCGGTGCTATTTTAGGGTCCTATTAGTTGGATCTTACGAGGCATCGTTCGATCGGGGTCGCCAGTCCCCAGCGGACATTTGCCGGATCGGTTCTTAAGGGCGGTTAGCTCAGCTGGCAGAGCGTCACGTTTACACCGTGAATGTCGGCGGTTCGATCCCGTCACCGCCCACCACTTCCCCGAAGCGGATTGCCGAATCGCTATTCGGGTCCGCCGGCCCGGCCGGTTCCCTCGGCGACTTGATCCAGTCTCCCCTTCGGGCCCGGGGTCGCGCCGCCTCCAGCTCATTTTAACTCCCTTAAGCATTGCCGTGGCATAGTCCAGTTTCCGGCGCCTTTTCGGGGTGTAGAGGGGCAGGAGCCCGAAGGTTGGGGCCGTCGGAGGAAAAAGCGGCTGGCCGGCCCCGGCACCGCTTGACTCCCTGGGGGTGGTGGAGTACATCACCGCCTCCCGGATACGGGGGTGTAGCTCAGTTGGTTAGAGCGCCGGCCTGTCACGCCGGAGGCCGCGGGTTCGAGTCCCGTCACTCCCGCCACTTCCCCGATCCGGGCTTCTCTCCAGACAATTAATTGGTTTGCCGTGCGTACCGGCAATCTACCTCAGCGACAGCGCAATGCCGCGAGTCGGCCAACGGACGCGATCCTTTCGAGGGATTGCGCTTTTCCAGCATTTTCATCCGCCCTATATTCCTAGGTGAAGCGGAGCCATGGGGGAGCCATGGGGTTGTTGGCAATGATTGACCTTGCAATGCAGCACCCCTTGCGGCAGTAAACCCAAGCTGGTTTGGTGTTTTGCGCACCTGTTCTGGCCCGAAGAAATAACACGCCTTTAATGGCGGGTTAGGAGAGTGACGCATGAATGCCTTGTTGGCTGAGTACTTGCCGATCCTGATCTTTCTCGGCATTGCAATCGGGCTGTCGGCGGTGATCGTGATCGCCTCCTATATCGTGGCGCACCAGCGTCCCGACTCCGAGAAGGTTTCGGCCTACGAATGCGGCTTCGAGGCCTTCGACGATGCCCGCGGGCGTTTCGATGTGCGCTTCTATCTCGTCGCCATTCTGTTCATCATTTTCGACTTGGAAGTCGCCTTCCTGTTTCCCTGGGCGGTCGCCTTGGGGGACATCGGGCTCCTGGGTTTCTGGTCGATGGTGATCTTCCTCGGGATCCTGACCATCGGATTTGTGTACGAATGGAAAAAGGGAGCGCTGGAATGGGAGTAGACAGCCTGGACCCGTCGATGGCGCCTTTGCCGCCGGGTCCTCAGCAGGACGCCGTGCTGAGCCGCGTCGCTACCGAGATTTCCGATAAGGGCTTCGTCATCGCTCAGATGGACAAGCTGGCCGCCTGGGCGCAGTCGGGCTCTCTCTGGCCGATGACCTTCGGGCTGGCCTGCTGCGCGGTCGAAATGATGCACACCGCCTGCAGCCGCTACGACATCGATCGTTTCGGTATGGTTTTCCGGCCGTCGCCGCGCCAGTCCGACGTGATGATCGTGGCCGGCACACTGACCAACAAGATGGCGCCGGCGCTGCGCAAGGTTTACGACCAGATGCCCGAGCCGCGCTGGGTGGTTTCCATGGGCTCCTGCGCCAATGGCGGCGGCTACTACCACTATTCGTATTCCGTCGTGCGCGGCTGTGATCGCATCGTACCGGTCGATATCTATGTGCCCGGTTGCCCGCCGACTGCGGAAGCATTGCTCTATGGCCTCATCCAGCTCCAGAAAAAGATCAAGCGGAGCGCGACCATTGCGCGTTGATGGTTTGTTGTTCGTTGCACAAGGGATAGCGAAAGTTCGATGAACGAAGCGCTGCGAGAACTTGGCGACTATGTCGGGGCGGCAATCGGAGACGATTTGCTGGCCGCGAACATCGCCAATGACGAACTGAGCCTGCATATCGCGCGGGACTCCATCATCAAGGTGCTGACGTTGCTGCGCGACGATCAGAACTGTCAGTTCAAACAGCTGGTCGACGTTACGGCGGTCGACCACCCGGAGCAGGCCGAGCGCTTCGTGGTCGTCTACAATCTGCTTTCCTTGAAGCAGAACCAACGTATCCGCTTGAAGCTGACCACTGACGAGCGCACGCCGGTGGCTTCCGTCGTCGGCGTCTTCTCCTCGGCGATCTGGCTGGAGCGCGAAATTTGGGACATGTTCGGCATCTTCTTTTCCGATCATCCCGACCTGCGCCGCATCCTCACCGACTACGGCTTCGAAGGGCATCCTTTGCGCAAGGACTTCCCCCTGACCGGCTTCAAGGAAGTGCGCTACGACGAAGAGCAGAAGCGAGTGGTCTACGAGCCGGTGAAGCTGCCGCAGGAATTCCGACGCTTCGATTTCATGAGCCCCTGGGAGGGCATGCTGCACCTGCCTGGCGACGAGAAAGCCGAGCCGGCTGAAAGCGAAGAGGGGGGCGCCTGATGGCCGAGGTACAAATCAAGCCGCTGACCCTCAACTTCGGTCCGCAGCACCCTGCCGCGCACGGTGTGCTGAGGCTGGTGCTGGAAATGGACGGCGAAGTCATCGAGCGTGCCGATCCGCACATCGGCCTGCTCCATCGGGGCACGGAAAAGCTCATCGAGTATAAGACCTACCTGCAGGCGGTGCCTTATTTCGACCGCTTGGACTACGTCGCTCCGATGAACCAGGAGCACGCTTTCGCCTTGGGGGTGGAGCGGTTGCTCGGCATCGATGTGCCCAAGCGCGGCCAGTACATCCGCGTGCTCTATTGCGAAATCGGGCGCATCCTGAACCACCTGCTGAACATCACGACCTTTGCCATCGACGTCGGCGCCATGACGCCGATCCTTTGGGGTTTCGAAGAGCGCGAGAAGCTGATGGAGTTTTACGAGCGCGCTTGTGGCGCACGACTCCACGCGGCCTACTTCCGCCCGGGCGGGGTGCACCTCGACCTGCCGGCCGGATTGCTCGACGACATTGCCATCTTCTGCGGGACCTTCCCCAAAGTCATCGACGACATGGAAGGCCTGCTCACCGACAACCGCATCTTCCGCCAGCGCACCGTCGATATCGGTATTGTGAGCCCAGAGGAGGCCAACGACTGGGGCTTCTCCGGACCCATGCTGCGCGGCTCGGGCGTGCCCTGGGATCTGCGCAAGTCACAGCCTTACGACTGCTATGAAGAGCTCGAGTTCGGCATCCCAGTGGGCAAGAACGGCGATTGCTTCGATCGCTACCTTGTCCGCATCGAGGAAATGCGCCAGAGCCTGGACATCATGAAGCAGTGCATCGAGAAGATGCCGGGCGGTCCGGTGCAGGTTGAAGACCACAAGATCACGCCGCCCAAGCGCGCCGACATGAAGCGCTCCATGGAAGCGCTGATCCATCACTTCAAGCTCTACACCGAGGGCTATCACGTGCCGCCCGGCGACACCTATGCCGCGGTCGAGGCGCCCAAGGGTGAGTTCGCGGTCTACCTGGTGGCCGACGGGAGCAACCGGCCCTATCGATGCAAGATCCGGGCACCGGGGTTCATTCACCTGGCGGCGATGGATTACATGTGCCGTGGCCACATGCTGGCCGACAGCGTGGCCATCCTGGGCTCTATGGATATCGTCTTCGGGGAAGTCGACCGATGAAGATCAGCAGCTATCCCACGGCCCAAAGCGAGGACTTCAGCTTCACGCCGGAGAACTTGGAGCGCGCCAAAGTGATCTGCGCGCGCTACCCGGAGGGGCGGCAGGCCAGCGCCGTGATCGCGCTGCTCGATATGGCGCAGCGGCAGAACGGCGGGTGGCTGTCGACGCCGGCCATCGAATACGTCGCCGAGTTTCTCGAGATCGCGCCGATCCGCGCCCATGAGGTCGCGACCTTCTATTCGATGTTCAATCTGAAACCGGTGGGCAAGTACTTCATTCAGGTCTGCCGCACCACGCCCTGCTGGCTGCGCGGCTCGGACGGCATTTCCGAAGCCTGCAAGAAGAAGCTTGGGGTCGGCTTTCGCGAAGTTACCGAAGATGGTCTGTTCAGCGTCATCGAAGTGGAGTGCCTGGGCGCCTGTGCGAATGCACCCATGGTGCAGATCAATGATTCCTACTACGAGGATCTGACGCCGGAGCGCATGGCCGAAATGATCGATGAATTGCACGGAGGCGAAGAGGTCAAGGTGGGCTCGCAGACCGGGCGGCTGAGTTCGGCCCCTGAAGGTGGCCCGCAGACCTTGCTGAAAGTCGCGCCGAAGACGACTGGCGGCGGTGATGCCGCCAAGCCGGGGGAGGGCGACTAGATGCTGCAGGACAAGGACCGCATCTTCACCAATCTCTATGGCCAGGACGACTGGAGCCTTGCCGGCGCGCGCCGCCGTGGCATCTGGGACGACACCAAATCCCTGCTCGAGCGCGGCCGCGAAACCATCGTCGAGACGATCAAGGAATCAGGCCTGCGCGGACGCGGCGGTGCGGGCTTCCCCACCGGCCTCAAGTGGTCGTTCATGCCCAAGGATCGCGGCGACCGCCCGGCCTACCTGGTGGTCAACGCCGACGAATCCGAACCGGGTTCCTGCAAGGACCGGGAAATCCTTCGCAACGATCCGCATCGGCTGTTGGAAGGTTGCCTGATCGCCGGTTTCGCCATGGGTGCCTCCGCCTGCTACATCTACATTCGTGGCGAGTACTTCTACGAAGGTTCCCAGGTTCAGTTGGCCATTGAAGAGGCCTATGGGGCCGGTCTGATCGGCAAGAACGCCTGCGGCAGCGGCTACGACTACGACATCTATCTCCATCGCGGCGCCGGCGCCTATATCTGCGGCGAAGAGACAGCGCTGCTCGAAAGCCTGGAAGGCAAGAAAGGTCAACCGCGCCTCAAGCCGCCGTTCCCGGCCGCGGTCGGCCTCTATGGCTATCCGACGACGATCAACAATGTCGAAACCATTGCGGTGACACCGGAGATCTTGCGCCGTGGGGCCGAGTGGTGGAACGGCCTCGGCCGCCCCAACAACACCGGCACCAAGATTTTCAGCATCTCCGGCCACGTGAACAAGCCGCTGAACGTGGAAGAGGAAATGGGCATTTCCTTGAAGGAGCTCATCGAAAAGCACGCCGGCGGCGTCATCGGGGGCTGGGACAACCTCCTGGCGGTGATCCCCGGCGGTTCTTCGGTACCCTGCCTGCCTGCCACGACCTGCGGGTCCGTGCTGATGGACTTCGATTCACTGCGCGAAGAGAAATCCGGCCTCGGCACTGCGGCGGTTATCGTCATGAACAAGTCGACCGATATCGTCGACGCCATCGCGCGGTTGTCGCATTTCTACATGCACGAGAGCTGCGGACAGTGCACGCCCTGCCGCGAAGGCACCGGTTGGATGTACCGGGTGATGACCAGGCTGGTACGCGGCGAGGCGGAGTTGGAAGAGATTGATACGCTGCTCGATGTGACCTATCAGGTCGAGGGGCACACGATCTGCGCGCTCGGCGATGCGGCAGCCTGGCCGATCCAGGGCCTGCTGCGCCACTTCCGGCCGGAAGTGGAGCGCCGCATCAAGGAATACAAGCAGTCCATGGCGGCGGCGGAGTAGGGGGGAAACGATGCCGAAGCTGACGATCGACGGCAAAGAAATCGAAGTCGCGGACGGACTATCCGTCCTGCAGGCCTGCGAGCTTGCCGGCGTCGAGATCCCGCGATTTTGCTATCACGACCGCCTTTCGGTGGCCGGCAACTGCCGTATGTGCCTGGTGGAGATGGAGCGGGCGCCCAAGCCGATCGCTTCCTGTGCCATGCCGGTGGGCGAAGGCATGGTGATCAGCACCGACACCGACAAGGTGAAGAAGGCGCGTCAGGGCGTCATGGAATTCCTGCTGATCAATCATCCTCTGGATTGCCCGATCTGCGATCAGGGCGGCGAGTGCGATCTGCAGGACCAGGCGATGGCCTACGGTTTCGATCGCGGCCGCTACGACGAAAACAAGCGCGCGGTGACCGAGAAATACATGGGCCCGCTGATCAAAACGATCATGACCCGCTGCATTCAGTGCACCCGCTGCGTGCGTTTCGCCACCGAGGTTGCCGGTGTCGAGGAGATGGGACTGGTCAATCGCGGCGAACAGGCCGAGATCACCACCCTGGAGCAGGCCATCGATTCCGAGCTTTCGGGGAACTTGGTCGACGTCTGCCCGGTCGGCGCTCTGACCTCCAAGCCCTATGCCTTTGCGGCGCGGCCCTGGGAACTGCGCAAGACCGACTCGGTCGACGTGCTGGACGCCGTCGGCTCCAACATCCGTGTCGATACCCGTGGGCGCGAAGTCATGCGCGTCCTGCCGCGCCTGCACGAAGATATCAATGAAGAGTGGATCAACGACAAGACGCGTCATGCCTGCGACGGCCTCTCGCGTCAGCGTCTCGACCGCCCCTATCTGCGCAACGGCGCGGGCCGTCTCGAGGCGGTTTCCTGGGATGTTGCCTTCAAGGCCATCGCCGGGCGCCTGAAGGGCGTCTCCGGCGACAAGATCGCCGCCATCGCCGGTGACCTCTGCGATGCCGAGTCGATGCTCGCGCTGAAGGACCTGATGACCGACCTCGGCTCGGCCAATCTCGACTGCCGCCAGGACGGTGCCAAAATCGATCCCTCCTGCCGCGCCGGCTATCGCTTCAATACGACCATTGCCGGGATCGAGCAGGCCGATGCTGCGCTGATCATCGGCGCCAACCCGCGCTGGGAAGCGGCGATGATCAACGCCCGCCTGCGCAAGCGCTTCCTGCAGGGCGGCTTCAAGGTCGGCCTCATGGGACGCCAGGTCGATCTGACCTATCCTTACGACTACCTGGGCGCCGGACCGGAAACCCTCAGCGAGATCGCCGAGGGCAAGGGCGCCTTCGCGGAGGTCCTGAACAAGGCCAAGCGGCCGATGCTGATCCTCGGCATGGGAGCCCTGGCCCGTTCCGACGGCGCCGCCGTGCTGGCGGCCGCCCGCAAGGTGGCCGAGCGCTTCGGCATGGTCAGCGACGACTGGAACGGCTTCAATGTGCTGCACACTGCGGCCGGACGGGTCGGTGGCCTCGATCTCGGCTTCCTGCCGGGTAAGGGCGGGCGCGACCTGGAGGGTATCCTACAGGGCTGCGAAGACGGCTCTATCGAGGCGGTCTACCTGCTGGGCGCGGACGAGTTGAACATGGGACGCCTCGGGGAAGCCGGGAAGGGGCCCTTCGTTATTTATCAGGGCCACCACGGCGATGCCGGTGCACATCGCGCCGACGTCATCCTGCCGGGCGCCGCCTATACTGAAAAGAACGCCACCTACGTAAACACAGAGGGCCGGGTGCAGTTGGCGCGGCTGGCGGCTTTCCCGCCCGGCGAAGCGCGCGAAGACTGGACCATCCTGCGGGCGCTGTCGGAAGTGGTCGGCGAGCGCCTGCCCTATGACAATCTCGGCGAGCTGCGCCAACGCCTGATCGAAACCAACTCGGTTTTTGCCGCGGTGGATCAGATAGAGCCGGCCGCCTGGGGCGCCTTCGGCACCGAAGGACCGATGGATGCGACGCCGTTTACGCCGTCGCTCGGAGTGTTCTACATGACGGACCCGGTCAGCCGGGCCTCGGAGACCATGGCCCAATGCGTCGAGGCCTTTGCCCTCGGGGTGAAGAAGGGAGCGACCGGCACCGATGGTTGAGTCCCTCTACAGCACGTTGGTTGATTTCCTCTACAACGACCCGATCGGGCAATTCGCCTACATCATTATCAAGATCCTGGTGATCCTGGTTCCCCTGCTGCTGTCGGTGGCCTACCTGACTTATGCGGAACGCAAGATCATCGCCGCGATGCAGCTGCGCAAAGGACCCAACGTCGTCGGCCCCTTTGGTCTGCTGCAGCCGATCGCAGACGCGGTAAAGCTGCTGTTCAAAGAGACCATCCTGCCCTCCGGTTCCAACCGGATCGTCTTTGTCATGGCGCCGATGTTGACCTTCGTTTTGGGGATGATCGGCTGGGCAGTGATTCCTTTCGGTGAGGGTCTGGTGCTGGCCGATATCAACGTCGGCATTCTCTATCTCTTCGCGATCTCTTCGCTCGGCGTCTATGGCGTGATCATGGCGGGTTGGGCCTCCAACTCGAAGTATCCCTTCCTCGGCGCGCTGCGCTCGGCCGCCCAGATGGTGTCCTACGAAGTCTCCATGGGTTTCGTCATCATCACCGTGCTGTTGCTGGTCGGTTCCCTGAACCTCAGCGACATCGTGCTGGCGCAGCAGGGCAGTTACGGTTTGTTCAGCTGGTTCTGGCTGCCGTTGCTGCCGATGTTCGTGATCTTCTTCATCTCGACCCTGGCGGAAACCAACCGCTCGCCTTTCGATCTGCCCGAAGGCGAGTCGGAACTGGTGGCGGGCTTCTTCGTCGAGTACTCGGCGATGACCTTCGCGCTGTTCTTCCTCGGCGAGTACGCGAACATGATCCTCATGAGCGCGATGACCTCGATCCTGTTCCTGGGTGGCTG
>PJEL010001759.1_pt1 | contig 20944 bp, 20 predicted proteins | sample 1853271 | NCBI WGS metagenome assembly PJEL01 (sample SAMN08108733, study PRJNA415343) | Invertebrate metagenome, whole genome shotgun sequencing project. | host: Globobulimina | place: Sweden: Gullmar Fjord | collected 2015-08
ACGCCACGTATCGGCGAAGAGGCGGCTCTCGGACTCCGCTGGTTGTGTGGCGGGTCTTTCGAGATCCGGGTCTGGGCCGTCGGCGGCTTCAACGGCTGGCTGCTCCAGCGTCGAGATCTTCTTGTCGCTATCCAGGGCGGGGGCCGCAACCATCGCGGTCTTGAATTCGTCAGGATCGATCTCGAGAATCGCGGCAAGCTTGGGGACGACCGACGCAGCCGGGGTGACCTCACCTCGTTCCCAACGCCTGACCGAGGACGAGGAGCGACCGATCGCAGACGCCAGCTGGCCAAGCGACATGCTCTTCTCCAGACGGGCGTCACGAATCATCGCCCCGAGTTCTTCATGTGTGGTCATGACCCGAGTGTAAATCAGACCTCAGGTATGACGTGTCAGACGCCCAATGCTTGCGGCAGACCGGAAGCTATTGTTGGAGCACGTTCGGAAAGGATCGCAATGGCAACTCAGATCTCAACCCTCGCTGAACTCCTCACGAACAGTGTTGCGAGCTACGCGGATAATCCACTATTTGGACAGCGCAGCGAAGACGGCAGCTGGCACTGGACGACGTACGGCGAGTTCGGTGAAAGCGTCGAAAAGGCCAGAGGCGGATTGGCGTCGCTCGGAATCGGTCACGGGGACCGGGTTGCAGCGATATCGGACAACCGCGTCGAGTGGGCCGTCGGTGCATACGCGACGTACTCGCTTGGCGCCGCATGGGTTCCGATGTACGAAGCCCAGACGCAGAAGGACTGGGTCTTCATCCTCAAGGACTGCGGAGCGAAGGTCCTCTTCGCCGCAACAGACGGAATCAGAGCCCAGGTTGAAGAAGTCTCCGATCAACTCCCTGCCCTTCAAACCATCGTGGTTATCGATGACCCGGCTGGCGGCGAGTCCATTGACTACACCGAACTGCTTGCGCGAGGCGCCGCCGCTCCTGCACCGGTAGCTGTGGTGTCATCTGAGGATCTCGCTGGTCTCATCTATACGTCGGGGACAACCGGAGATCCGAAGGGCGTCAGGCTGTCACACGGGAACTTCACTTCGAACATCAACGCCGTTGCCGAGATCTTCCCCTTGGAGGAGGATGACAGATCAGCATCGTTCCTTCCGTGGGCGCACTCGTTCGGTCAGACCGTCGAGCTGCACATGTTGACGTACTTCGGCGCCTCGACAGGCATCACAAGCGCCAAGACACTCGTACGAGACATGCCCGAGATCACTCCAACGATTCTCGTCGCCGTGCCGACCATCTTCAACAAAGTCTACGACGGGCTCAAGAAGCGGATGGCTGCCGAAGGCGGTATCACCAAGACGTTGTTCGATGCAGCAGTCGCCAACGGCCGCAAGCGGATCCAGCTCGAAAAGCAGGGGAAGCGGAGCCGGTGGATCGACCTCCAGAACGATCTGTTCGACAAGATCGTATTCACAAAGGTCAGGGCCGCATTCGGGGGAAGACTCCGGTACGCCTTCTCAGGCGGCGCCGCAATCTCAACCGAAGTCGCCGAGTTCATCTCAGCGGTCGGCATCGTCGTCTACGAAGGGTACGGACTCACGGAGACGAGCCCAATCGTCACGTGCAATATCAAAGGTGCCAGGCGCGTCGGCTCCGTCGGTCGCGCAATTCCCGGTGTCACAGTCAAGATTGACACTGACACAACTGGCGACAAGGAGATCGGCGAGATCGTCGTCCACGGCCCGAACGTCATGTTGGGCTATCACAACCTCCCTGATGCCGACGCTGAGGTGTTCACGCCGGACCACGGGTTCCGAACCGGAGACCTCGGGCACGTCGATGACGACGGCTACCTCTACATCAGGGGGCGTATCAAGGAGCAGTACAAGCTGGAGAACGGCAAGTACGTGGTGCCATCCCCAATTGAGGAGCAGCTGCAACTGTCCGGGTTCATCAGCCAGGTGATGGTGTACGGGGAACAACGGCCCCACAACGTCGCAATCATCGTCCCCGACATCGAGTATCTCGAGAAGTGGGCTGAGGACAACGGCCTCGATGCATCCGACGTCGGCGCTCTTCTGGCCGACGAGAAGGTCAAGGAGCTCTTCAAGACGGAAGTCAATCGAGGCCAGTCCTCGATCAAGCACTACGAACGTGTGCGGGACTTCTTCCTGGATGGCGACGAGTTCACACCAGAGAATGGCATGCTGACACCGTCTCTCAAGGTGAAACGTCGTGCAGTCATGGCGAAATTCGGCGACGAGATCGATGCCATGTACGACGGTGCAGATCCGCTCATCGGCCGCAACGAATAGGGGAATGCCTTCGGCATTCCTTGGGAGTGGTCCACGGCGTTGCCGAGCCCCACTCCAGGGAGTGTCGGCTGCGTTCCCAGCGGAGGCGGACGGGAATCGAACCCGCCAGGGAGCTTGCACCCCCTCATCGGATTTGAAGTCCGTGACGTCCACCAGGCACGCAGTCGCCTCCACGTGAGAACCTAGCGCGCTTTCCTCGCGTCTCTCCCCTCGTGAGAGAGACGCGAGGAGCAGAGCGGGAGTGTCATCGACGCTGGCAGCTATCCTGACGATCCGGCCCCAACACGAGGATGGAAATGGCTGACGCAGAATTGATGGTGTGGATCGATCAGGATCTGTGCACAGGTGATGGAATCTGCTCAGAGATCGCACCGGATGTGTTCCAGGAACGCAACGACGGTGTGTGGGTCGTCAAGGAGACCGCCGCCCACTTCGGAGCGGACCTTGTGTTCGACGGTGAGCAGGCTCCCGACGGCTCGCGAGGCGTTGCTCGCGTACCAGCCGCTGTTCTTGACGAAGTTGTCGAATCTGCAGAAGAGTGCCCCGGCGAGTGCATCATGATCGAGCCCTTCGACCAAGCCGTCTTCGACAAGCGCTCATAGGCCGTTCTGATGAGTCAGCCCTTGATGTAGGTCTCCAGTTGGTCGATGAGGTACTCCTGCTCAGCGATGATTGCACGAACAACGTCTCCGATCGAGATCAAGCCAATGAGCTGTCCATTGTCACGCACGGGGAGATGACGAAAGCGGTTGTCAGTCATCACCTGCATGCAGTTCGCAACTGTGTCAGTGGGCGAGACACACATCGGATCTGGCGTCATGATCTCGGCGACTCGTGTGTCGCGCGACCCTCGCGACATGAGAATGATCTTCCGGGCGTAGTCCCGTTCTGACATGATGCCTACGAGGTCACCGGCGTGCATCACGACGAGTGCGCCGAGGTTCTTGTCGGCCATCACCTCGAGGGCCGCGAATACCGAGGAGTCGGCATCGATGCTCCAAACGTCGCTCCCCTTGTCATCAATGATGTTCTGAACAGTCTTAGGCATACGTCCTCCTTTACCAAACATACCAGAAGTCGACCGAGGCTCACACGCGTCGGCTAGCTTCTGGTGTATGCCGTATCAGGACCTTCTTGTCGACACTGACAGCGATGTAGCGAGGATCACGCTCAATCGTCCGAATCAGCTCAATGCCATGTCAGCGAACATGCTCACCGAGCTCATCAACGCCGCAAGTGATATCACAGCGTCACAAGCGCGTGCGGTCGTGATAAGTGGATCCGGCCGATCGTTCTGCGCAGGAGTCGATCTCAAGGTGCTCAATGGGGTGGCAGGGGCGACTGACACCGAGACTCGGCGAGCAGCATTCGTACTCGGCAGCAAAATGGCCGATGCGATCGAATCGATTCCGCAGCCAACGGTCGTCGCGCTTCACGGACATGTGGTCGGAGGTGGTGTCGTACTCGCTTCGGCATGCGACCTTCGCTTGGCCACGGAAGACGCTGTCTTCTCGATACCGGAGATCGATCTTGGAATATCACTCGGCTGGGGAGGCATCGACAGGCTTGTCCGCGAGATCGGTGCGGCACGAGCACGAGAGTTCGTCATGACCGGCAGACCATTCTCTGCCGACGAGGCGTTGCTTTCGCGATTCGTGAATCGGGTTGTTCCTCCCGACGACGTGATGGCCGCAGCCAATGACCTTGCTGAGACGATTGCAGCCAAGTCACAATTCGCGGTCCGTGCAACGAAGGCACACGTTGCCGAGGTGCTTGCGGGCGACCACTCAAGGGATGACGCCGCTACGGCCGCAGAATCGATGGTCGATCCGGAGTCTGCTGCTCTACGCGCCGAATACCTTGCCAGAGTGGCGAAGAGGACGTGAGGTTCCTTTCGGCAGACGAGACGAGGCGGGCGCTCTCGATGGCACGCGCCATCGAATCCATGCGCTCTGCGTTCGGACCAGACACTGAGGCTCCGTTGCGACAGGCAGTCGGCGCATCTCTCGTCATGCCTGGACGGGTAGGCGACTCGATGGCGGTGAAGGTCGTGTCGACGGTACCCGGTTCGCCGTCGGGGATTGTGATCGTGTTCGACGGGTCCGGAGCCCCGGTCGGCGTTGTCGATGGACCAACAATCACGTCCGTCCGCACAGCAGCAGTAGCTGGGCTCGCAACGGATATCCTCGCTGCCGGTGATGCATCAAGTATGGCCATGATCGGTGCTGGAGCGATGGCCCCTGACCAGATCCATGCAATACGCGAAGTGCGCGACATCAAGAGACTCGTCGTGTGGAGCCGCGACGCGTCAAAGGCAGAGCTCCTCGCTGGCGAGTTCGGTGGGCAGGCAGTCCGCACAATCGAAGAGGCAGTCGATGGCGCTGACATCGTCACAACTGCGACTCCCTCCGCCGAACCGCTGTTCGAGGAATCGGTTCTCGCCTCTGCGGTGCACATCAATGCGGTCGGGGCATTTCTCCCGTCAATGGCGGAGATTCCGGCGGCATTCGTCAGAGACGCATTCGTGGTCGTAGACGACCGAGAGGCCGCTGCTGCCGAGGCTGGCGACCTCATCCAAGCCGGCCGCACCGCAGACATGGACCTCCGCTCGCTGCTGACAACAGTTGACCCACCGCGACACGAACGCACGCTATTCAAATCCGTAGGCATCGCCACCCAAGACGTCGCTGCCGCGGTCGCCGCTCTCGACAGCGCCGAACAGATCGGCATCGGCACGGTCGTCTGATGCCGCTGCTCAGGCGAGGACGGTGTGATCTTCGATCTCGACCGGATCGCGATCGACGGAGAAGAAGCTCATTGGAACATCGGTGTCGAACGTCGCACGCTCACCCGTAATCCACTGGGCCATCATCGATCCAATCATCTGGGACTCCTTGAAACCGTGCCCTGAGAAACCGTTGACGACGGCATAGCCTTCAATCGCCGTCGGACCGACAACGGGGAGCACATCCTGGCGGTTGACCGTGTAGAGGCCAGCCATGCCATCAGGCTTTCCCGTGTATGGCAGGTCGGGAAGACGGTGGTGGAGGGCATACACCTTGGTGTCGATGAATGAACGATCAGCCGTGTCGCGAAAGTTGTCCGGGTCGACCTCCTCCATCTCGTCCTCTTCGAGGACCGATCCGTAGATGATCTGTCCAGCTCCAGCCTCAGGACGGAAGTAGATGCCACCCGGGGCATCGCCGATCACGGGAATGGGGCCAGGCACAGACGAAGGTAGGTCCCGATAGCCGACTTGCACCCGCGTCGGGACGAGGGACCATGGAGTCTCAAGTCCGGCCATGTCGTTGATGGCATTGCACCACGGTCCAGCAGCGTTCACAGCCAGCCCTGTGCTGATCCGCGAGCCATCGGCGAGTTGCACGTCGCTGACCCGACCGGCCGTTGCTTCGATACCTACAACCTCGGCACGCATGCGAACGTCGACGCCAGCGGCCCGTGCCGCAGTGGCGACGTCTGCCAACGCCCCCGTTGCATCGAAGAATCCCGTATCTCGCTCAAGAAGGAAGAGTTCCCCATCTCTGCATACGTGTTCGGTGTAGCCTGAGAGATCGAACGGCTCCATGCAGGCCGAAACACCAGGGAAGAGATCGTGCAACTCTGAAGCGGATATCGCGACGGCATCCACCCGCTCGGCCTGAAGCCTCGCCGCATCGGTACGAACGGATTCCGGATCGTCGTCCATCATCCACAGAACACCGATGTCGTGGAGCTTCCCGACAGGTTCCGCGAGTCCGGTGTAGTCGGACCAGTTCTTCCACACGGTGTTGCCATCCCTGGCAATGCGCACACTCTCAGCCATGGAGTAACGCTGGCGCGTGATCGCAGACGAACTCCCCGTCGAGCCCTCACCGAGGCCGATACCTTTGTCGAGCAAGACGACGGACAGCTTTGAGCGTCGAGCGATCTGGTACGCCACAGACATCCCGATGATCCCCCCACCGATGATGACGACGTCTGTGGTTCCGTGGCTCACGTGGCCTCCTGACCCCTGGGCTACTCCGCTTCGCCTAGATAGGCCTTACGGAGATCCTCATTCGCAAGAAGCTTCGCGGCTGTATCGTCGAGGACAATGCTTCCCGTGAGGAGCACGTAGCCTCTGTCGGCGATCGAGAGAGCCATGTTGGCGTTCTGCTCGACCATGAATACGGTGACGCCCTCATCGTTGATCCGCTTGATGATGTCGAAGTTCTGCTGCACGAGCACCGGCGCAAGACCCATCGACGGCTCATCCATCAACAGGACCTTCGGTTTGGCCATGAGTGCCCTACCGACTGCCACCATCTGCTGCTCTCCACCAGAGAGCGTCCCAGCCTTCTGATTGATCCGTTCCTTGACACGCGGGAACATCTCAAAAATGTGATCCATCTCCGCGTCAAGTGAATCCCTGTCGGTGCGGAGATATGCACCGATTTCGAGGTTCTCCTTGACGGTCATGCGTTTGAATAGCCGTCTGTTCTCAGGGACCATCGTGACGCCCCTCGCCACGATCTGGGCAATCGTGTCGCCCGTAACAACATCGCCGTCGATGAGTACGTCGCCAGACGATGGCTGCACCATTCCGAGAATCGTCTTGAGCGTTGTCGTCTTTCCTGAGGCATTTCCTCCGAGGAGGCAAACCAACTCGCCAGCGTTGATCGAGAGGTTCATGTCCTTGAGCACATGGACCGGCCCGTAGTGGATATTCACTCCACGGAATTCGAGGACCGGGGTGCCACTACTCATTGGTGGACTCCGCCGGCCGACCGAGGTAGGCCTCGATCACATCGGGATCCTGAGAAATGGTCTCGTAGTTCCCCTCTGCGATCTTCACTCCGTGGTCGAGTACGACAACACGATCTGAGACATCGCGCACAACGCGCATTTCGTGTTCGATCAGTACAACTGTGTATCCCCGGTCATCGCGTAGCTGACGTATCAGGTCGGTGAGTTCAGCAGTCTCCTTGGGGTTCATGCCTGCGGTTGGTTCATCGAGCAGGATCAACTCTGGCATGGTCGCCATTGCTCGGGCGATCTCGAGTCTTCGCCGGTTTGCGTAGGAGAGCACGAAGGCTGGTTGATCCCATCGATATCCCTTGAGTCGCTGACCGAAGAACGAGAGGACCTCCTTGGCTCGCTCCTCTATCTCCCTCTCCTCACGCCGATACGAAGCCGTATTGAGCAACGTACCGAGGATGCCCGTCTTTGTTCTGCAGTGTTGTGCAACCATCACGTTCTCGAGAACAGTCATGTTTGGGAAGAGACGAACGTTCTGGAAGGTTCGGGCGATCCCGAGTTCCGTGATCTCATGAGGCTGATGGCCTGCGATGTTGATGCCGTTGAACAGTACGTGACCATCATCGGGAGAGAAGTACCCCGTGATCACATTGAAGAACGAGGTCTTACCAGCCCCGTTGGGACCGATCACCGAAACGATCTCTCCCTTCTCGACATGAAAATCGACACCGTCGAGGGCCTGGACGCCGCCGAAGCCCTTCTTGAGCTTGTTGATCTCGAGTACAGGCATCAGGCCACGCCCTCCTCGTCGTGCTCGACCTCGGTTCTCAGCCACGCATCCTGGCTCATCTCTTCGTGGCGGAGTTCGCGCTGTCTTCGCAGCGACGGCCATAGACCCTCAGGACGTTTGAGCATCATGGCAACGAGTATCGCTCCGTATATCAACAACTTGTATTGGCCAAACTCCTGCAGCAAACCCGGTTGAGTAGGACCACCGAGCACTCCGATGAGGACGACAGCGCCAACGATCACGCCAGGAATCGATCCCATCCCACCGACGATCACGACCACGAGGATGATGATGGACACAAGGAGCTTGAAGGAGTTCGGAAAAATCGATCCGACCTTCACAGCGAATATCATGCCAGCCGTCGAGGCGAATATCGCGCCCATGACGAACGCTGTGAGCTTCGCGGCCGTGGTGTTGACGCCCATGGCCTCGGCGACGTCCTCGTCCTCACGCAGCGCCGTCCATGCCCGCCCCGTCCTTGACTTCTGAAGCCTCCAAGCGACATAGATCGCGATCCCCACGAAGACCGAGAGAAGGTAGAACATGGCCTGCGAACTGGTTCCCCTGATCTCCACGGGCCCGAGCGCGGCCGATGGGATGTTGATGATGCCCTGCGCGCCGCCGAAGTAAGGGGCGAGCCAGTCGGACAGGAAGAGAATCCTGACAATCTCACCAAAGCCGAGCGTGACGATGGCCAGGTAATCGCCTCTGAGCCTGATGACCGGTGTGCCGACGACTATGCCCGCGATAGCGGCCATACCCAGAACGACTGCCATGATCAACCAGCCCTCCCATGACAGGAAGTTGAGAGTTAGCTCTGGCGACCAATTCGGTGACTGAGGCGAGGTCAACACAGCCGTTGTATACGCGCCTACGGCGAAGAAGGCGACATATCCGAGGTCGAGCAACCCGGCAGAACCAACAACGATGTTCAATCCAAGGCCCATCAACACAAAAAGGCCGACGTTGGCAAGGAGCTCGTTCGTGAGGCCACCGAGGATCATTGGGAGGAAGATGACGGCGAGGATCGTGACGATCGCAGCGATGACGTTCCTGCGGAACAGGACTTGGGGGTCGAGATTCATCCTCTCTATTCGCCGTTCCGTCAGCGTCCGCTGGTCAGATCTCCAACCGATGACACCGGAGAACACAGCAATGACTGCTGCTGAGAGCGTTGTCAGACCTCCGTTGAGCGCATAGATCCAGTCCGAGACGAATTCGATGTGGAGGCCCTGGGTGATATCGGTGACGATGATCTCAAGCAGAGCGAAACCGAGAACCCCAACTGCCGCAGCACTCAGCGCACTTCGAAATCTGCGCGAAGCCAACTTGAGGGCGCCGCCAACAAGTCCAAGGAGCCCTGAACCGATGATCCACAGAGCAGTTGCGACCCCAATGCCTCGTCCAAATGTGAGCAACTCCACCAGCTTCGGACCGAGGTTGATGAGAACGTCGGTAAGGTCGAATGTGTCGATCACGACGATGAAGAAAGAGAAGAACAAGCCGGATAGAAGGCCAGTCACGAGTCCAGCCGCAAGGTCGCGTTCGCCCTTGGCAGGCGGTGAAACACCATCGGGCACATTCTCGGTAGCGCCGATGAAACCGAACACAAGAGGCACCCACACAAGTGCAAGGAAACCAAGGCTCAACCATGGGGAGATGATCGGTCTTCGGTTGAGTACTATCACCATTCCGATCGCAGCGATGAAGGACATCGTCAGACCACCGAGCGCGCCCCACTTCTGAACCCTCTGCCAATCGACAGGATTGGGCGAAGGTGCGTTATGCGCGTCCGTGCGCTCGAGCGTGTCGGTCATCAGGCTCGGTCCTCTCTGCCCAGCTGTTCACCGAACAACCCTGCAGGTTTGAAGATCAACACGAGGACGAGTGCCGTGAATGCGACCACGTCCTTGAGCTGGCTGAGTCCAGGGATCACGATGGTGAATCCGATGACACCTGTGAAACCCATCAGAATCGCTGCAGCGCCGAGTACAACAACTCCCTTGCGTTCCATCCTCAGCCCACCGACGACTCCCATGACCCCAGCGATCAGAAGCACGATCCCGAGTGCCGTCGGGATCTGCCAGGCGAGACCACGCAGTACAACGTTTGGGCCGATGGCCTCAAAGAGTCCTAGCAACAGCCCACCGAGCATCGCACCTACTATGTTCCCGATGCCACCAAGGACTGCAGCGGTGAACGCCTTGATTCCTGGCAGGAACCCGGTGATGAATGACACGCCGCGGAACATAAGAGCCCACAAGAGCGCGGCTACACCCGCCATTGCACCACCGACGGCAAAGGTCGTCACGATGACCTTGTCGACATTGATGCCCATCAAGGCAGCGATCTCCTTGTCCTCCGCAACAGCCCGCATCGCTCTCCCCGTCGCAGATCTCTCGACGAAGAGCCACAGGCCAGCCATTGAGACAAGAGCAAGCGTCAGAACCAGCACCGCCGTGCCAGGGATCTCGATACCAAACACGTTGATGGGGTCACTCAACCATGTCGGAGGTGCCGGATAGGTCTTCACCGCGGGGCCGACAAGCAGTTGAACGGCGTTCTGAATGAAGAAGGAGACGCCGATCGAGGTGATGAGAGGGATGAGTCTCGGTGCATCCCGCAACGGGCGGTATGCGATCTTCTCGATCAGCACCGCCGTGAATGTGGACGTCACCATCGCGACGGCGAGCACGATGAAGATCGATAGGAAGAAGTTTGACTCCCAGACGCCTGCGTTGAAAAGTGCGTCCGCGGCGAAGAATCCGACAATCGCCCCGACCATGAACACCTCGCCGTGTGCGAAGTTGATGAATCCGAGTACGCCGTACACCATCGAATAGCCGAGGGCGAGAAGACCGTACATCGACCCCTGAGCGAGGCCGGAGATGATCAACTGCTTCCATGCGTCTGCACTGAGCCCATTGCCCTCAGCCCCGAGAGCGATCGCTCCGACGAACCCCCACACGATGACGAATATCGCCATCACGCGGATCGCCCAGAGGAACGAATCGGTCCACGAGAACTTGAACGTCCGTGCTGAAGCCTCGGCTGTCGATGTCGTGGTCATGTGGCTGGCAGTAAAGCAGAAAGCCGGCGTCTAGGACGCCGGCTTTCTGCTTTCACAGATTGTCGTCGAGATCAGCTGTTAGGCGAGAACTCGAAGACGATGTTGCTCTTTCCTGCCGCAAGATCTGAAGCGTCAAGATGGTGCACAATGGAGATCCGCTGTGCGCCACAGTCGCCGAACTCGTCACACGACAATGTCCCGATGATCCCACCGAAACTGGTTGTCGCCGTGAGATTGTCACGAAGCGCCTGACGGTCGATGAACAGCGTCCCATCGGCGAGTTCCACCGCCACCGCATCGATCGCAGACAGCAGCAAGATGGTTGCGTCATAGCTGTGTGCCCAGAAGGCAGCCGAAGGTGCCTCGCCGTACTCAGCTTCGTAGGCAGCCAAGAAGTCGGCGGCCGTCGTCCCGATCTCAGAGGCGTTCGTGCCGTAGTCGAGGTTCGGACCCGAGAAGTACGTTCCCTCGGTCTCAGGAAGCTCCATGAAGTTGTCTGTCAGGAGGCCGTCGGCCCCGATCATGACAACGTCTTCCATACCTGCGATTCCACCAGCCTGCACAGCGATGAACCCGCCCTCAGGCATGAAGATGGGGTAGTACATCACCTCTGGCTCACCGGCTGCGACCTCTGTCAGAACAGCGGTCATGTCGGTGTCACCCTTGTTCACAGCCGTGAAGACGACAACTTCTCCGCCAAGCGCCTCGAAGGCGTTCTTGAACGCTGTCGCGAGGCCGTTCGTATAAGGGTCACCATCGTGTACGGCCGCTGCCTTTGTCAGACCGAGATCTCCGAACACGAACTGTGCAACAGCCGCACCCTGGAACAGGTCGTTGTGGGCCGTGCGATAGTAGCCAGCGTGGTAGCTCTCGCCAGCCGTACCAGCCAGGTCGGACGTGAGTGCAGGTGAGGTGTTCGATGGTGAGATCAGAACACCACCCGAAGCTGAGATCAGCGGCGACGCGGCTGTTGCCGCACCTGAACACGACGTACCGATCGTACCGATAACCTTGTCATCCGATGCGATGGTCTGGCCAGCGGCCTGTCCACCTTCGGCTGAACAGAGATCGTCGAGCGGGGTGCCAAGACCAACGTCGTGGCCCTTGATCTGTCCGTAGTCCGCGATTGCGAGCTCCGTGCCGCGAAGGTTCGGAACACCGAGGAACGCAACGTCACCGGTGATCGCCTGCAGACTGCGGATCTGGATGTCCTCGCCCGGTGCAATCTCGACAGCGCCGAGCGGCCCGGGTTCGGGCTTCTCTTCTGGTGCCGATGTAGTCGTCTCGTCGGGAGCCGACGTTGTCGTATCCGCCGCACTCGTTGTCGTCTCCGTGCCCGCCGTCGTCGTCGTAGCCGCTTCGTCGTCGCCACCGCTGTTCACAGCGATGATGACAATGACGATGAGAGCTACAGCCGCAACTGCGATCCACGGCAACCACTTCTTCAGGTTGTCGTCCATTTGATGGCCTCCATATACGTTTGGCCACGGACAGGGTCCGTGTGGCGGTGAGAGTAGGCACGTTTGCAGGGCGCGAGCAACCGACGCAGACGCGGGTGCTGTACCTTTCGCCCATGGCTGAGTCTCCCGGATCCCACGCAGGCCGCCAACGCCAGCGCCTCACCGCCTCGATAACCGACCTCGACGTCGTACGCCAGCGAGCGCTCCTCGTCGGCCTCATCCGTTCCCGGCACGACAAGGTTCGCGGCGAGGCAAGCCTCAGGGAACTGGAATTGCTCACCGACACAGCCGGTTCCGAACCGGTCGAGTCGATCCTCGTGAGACGCGAACGCCCAACTGCTGCAACGTTCATCGGGAGCGGGAAACTCAGTGAACTCGTGTCTATCTCAAAGATCGAAGACATTGATGTGGTTGTCTTTGACAATGACCTCACACCTGCTCAGCAGCGCAACCTCCAGCAGGCATTCCAGTGCGATGTTGTCGACCGTGTTGCCCTGATCCTGGACATCTTCGCCCAGCACGCCCACACCAAGGAGGGCATGATGCAGGTGGAACTCGCCCAGCTTCGCTACCGCCTCCCTCGGCTCCGAGGCAAGGGCATCGAGCTTTCACGGCTCGGCGCGGGCATCGGCACGCGGGGTCCCGGTGAGACGAAGCTCGAGACGGACCGGCGTCGAATTCTCGACCGGATTCGCAGGATCGAAACGCTCCTCAAAGACGCAGAACAATCCCGAGCCACTCGCTCCAAGCAGCGGAGGCGGGCAGGTGACCCGGTGGTCGCAATCGTTGGCTACACCAACGCTGGCAAGTCAACGCTGTTCAACAGGCTGACCGATGCGGACGTCCTCGTACAGGATCAACTCTTTGCAACGCTCGATTCGACTGTACGCAAGCTCGTACTCCCCCACGGGCATGAGGCGCTGATGTCGGACACCGTCGGCTTCGTCAGGGATCTTCCCCACGAAGTTGTCGAAGCCTTCAAGTCAACGCTTGAGGAAGTGGCAGACGCCGATCTGCTGGTGCACCTGGTCGATGCATCAGATGATGACCCTGATCACCAGATCGCTTCGGTCCATGCGGTTCTCAGTGAAATCGAGGCCGATGACGTCACCGAGATCGTCGTATTCAACAAGTCAGATGCAGTCGATGCCACGACGCTCTCGCGCCTGAGGGCCCTGCACTCAGACGCAGTGTTCGTATCCGCGAAGACCGGGGAGGGAGTTCCGGAGCTTCTCGACGCGGTCGTCGCCGGGCTCCAAGCCAAGACGGTTGAGCTATCTCTCGAGATTCCGTATGAACGGGGAGACCTCCTTGCCGACCTCCACGAGTCTGCCGATGTCATCACCACTGAGCACAATGACACCGGCACAGCGGTCACCGTTCGTCTCCCCCACGATGAGGCCGCCAGATATCGTTCGTACGTGGTCACGGATCAGTGACAACCTGGAACTGACCCAGATTCGGTGACGTAGAATCGATGGAACAGACAGCACTACCGAGCGAGGACCAGATGACCGCCGCAGAAACCCTCGAATACGCACAGACATCCGTCGATCAGCTCGAACGGGGCATCGGTTTCGTGCAGGATCGGCTTCACCAGGCAGAGAGCATCGCCATCAAGGTTGACGAGCTCGCCCTTACCGCCGGTGACGTAGCCGCAAAAGCACGCCGTGGATCGAGGTATGCGCTCATCGGCTTCGGGGTGGTTGTCGTAGGCGCGGCAGTGTTCTTCGCTGCCCGAAGATGTCGCATCCGAAAGTCCGAACAAGAGCCAGACGAGACCGCCACCGCGGAAGCGGCTGGGTAGTGTTCTGCTGCATCGGCGACCTCGTCGAAGATGTCGTCGTTCGGCTCAGTTCCGATATCGCAACAGGATCGGACACGACCGCATCCATCGTCAGACGCCGCGGCGGGAGCGCTGCGAACGTTTCTGTAGCGGCAGCATCTTGCGGCCTCAACGTGAGATTCATCGGCAAGGTGGGTGCGGATTCAATTGGCGCATCCCTGGTGGAGGAGCTGCGCTCCGCGGGTGTTGACCCACGCATCCAGCGCGGAGGGCGAACCGGCACGATTGTCGTGCTCGTGGACTCAGATGGCGAGCGATCGATGCTTCCGGATCGTGGGGCGGCAACCGAGCTGACGGAGATCGCTGCGACGGATCTCGAACATGTTGAGTGGCTGCATGTACCCGCGTATTCGCTTGTTGTCGAACCCATCGCGGCTTCCACCAAGCAAGCGATCGCCCTGGTCAGACGTGCAGGAGCGACGGTCAGCGTCGACGCATCCTCAGTGGCGATCATCAACGAAATGGGCGTGAACGACTTCAAGGGGGTGCTGAAGGAACTTCAGCCCGACGTCGTCCTGTGCAACACGGATGAAGGCGCAACGCTCGGGGTTTCGGAGTCGAAGGGCCTTGCAGGAGTCGGTGTCACCATCGTGAAGGCAGGAAGCGCTGCCGCCGTGGCATATGCGGACGGAAACCTCGTGGCATCTGTGCCCGCACTCAAGCTCGGCAGGGTACGGGATACAACCGGCGCGGGAGATGCATTTGCCGCAGGCTTCATCAGCGGACGAATGCGATCTTGGAGTGTGGAGCATGCCATCTCCGAAGGCCATCGCGTCGCAGCGCAGGTGCTCACCGAGCACTCCTCGTAACCTCATGAGTGCGGAACAACCGATGCGGAGACCTCAATGACACACATGATTGTTAGCGAACCAGTACGAGAGGCGCTCGAAGCCGGCCAGCCCGTCGTGGCACTCGAAAGCACCATCTTTTCGAATCTCGGTCTGCCATCTCCCGCAAACGAGGAGGCGCTGGCGCGGACGCTTGCTGCAGTGAGAGCATCCGGAGCTGAGCCAGCAGTGACAGCAGTCATGGATGGAGTCGCACGTGTGGGACTCGAAGGCAGCGGATACGACCGCATCCTCGGTGAAGCGGTGAAGACCGCGGAGCGAGATATTCCCGCCGCGATCACGCAGAAGTGGGCCGTTGGCGCGACCACAGTGTCTGCGAGCCTCGCGATTTCCGCGAGAGCAGGAATCAAGGTGTTCGCCACCGGCGGAATCGGCGGTGTGCATCACGGGTCGTCAGAGACCGGCGACGTGTCCGCAGATCTCGGCGCGATCGCTCGTCATCCCGTCCTCACCGTGGCGGCAGGAGCGAAGGCCTTCCTCGACATCGCAGGAACACTTGAGCATCTCGAAATGCTCTCGGTGCCGGTGATTGGCTACCAAACCGACGACTTCCCCATGTTCTATGCACGTTCGTCCGGGCAGCCGGTGCCGCTGCGCCTTGACACGGCCGAGGACGTGGCAGACCTGATGGAGCAACGACTCTTGTGGGAGTCCGGTGGTGCGCTCCTCGCCGTACCGATCCCGGAGGGCGATGCGCTTTCATCTGAAGAGATTCAGTCCGCAATGTCAGATGCACTGGCCTCAGCCGCGGACATCGGAATCACCGGTGCTGCGATTACACCTCATGTGCTCGCAGAGATTTCAAAGGGACTCGACGGACGCAACATTCCCGCGAATCTCGCTCTCTCGGCGAACAACGCACGCGTTGCGGGTGAAGTCGCTGCCGCGCTTAGGTGACCGCGTTAGAGCAGCTGCGTGGCGAGTTCGGCGAGCGGGCTCCGAACCGTTCGCTCCATCGTGACATGGCCGAACATGGGGTTGCCCTTGAACTTCTCGATCAGGGCAGAGAGACCGCCGAATGGTGAGATGTACGGGTTGTCGACCTGTGTGAGATCTCCGCAGAACACGACCTTGGAGTTGGCGGCCATGCGGGTAAGGATGACTTTGAGCGTCGGAAGCTCGAGGTTCTGGGCCTCGTCCACGATCACCAACTCATCGGTGATCGAGCGTCCCCGCAGATAGGTGACAGCGGCCATCTCGAGGATGTCACGGTCGAAGAGCTCGTCGACCATGTCCTTCGGATTCGCACCGCTGTGACCAAAGAGCGCGTACAGATTGTCGTGGACAGCCGCCATCCACGGCTCCAGCTTCTCGCTGAGGTCTCCGGGGAGGAATCCCACTTCCTGCCGTCCAACAGCAATCAACGGCCTATAGACAGATACCCGGCGGTAGCGGCCCATCTCAACAACCTGCTCGAGGCCAGCAGCGAGAGAGAGGAAGGTCTTTCCTGTCCCTGCCATGCCCATAAGACTCACCGCCGAGACGTCTGGATCCATGAGGAGATCTGCAGCGAACGCCTGGCGCACATTCTTGGTTTCGATCCCGAACATGTTCCGGGAGCCAGATACTCGAACCGCGACAGGGTCTGGACCATCTTCGGCAACACGAGCCAGAGCAGATGCAGACCCTGGACCCTTCAAGATGAGGTACTGATTCACGATGCCATCGAGAAACGGGATCTCAGCTTTCCCCGAGTCGTAGATCTCGTCGATGACGTCTTGGTCGACCTCGACTTCTGCCACGCCGCTGTACGACTCATCCACCTGGACGATGTCCCCGCGGTAGTCCTCGACATCGATGCCGAGCTGCGCTCCCTTGATCCGAAGCGCTGCGTCCTTGGTGACGAGCACGGTGTCGGATCCGGAGTCGTGAAGGTTGAGACACGTCGCGAGAATCCGGTGGTCAGGAGTTGTCGGGTTGAGGACCACGGGGAGCCGTTCAGATTGGATTCCGTTCAATTCGATACGGATCGTTCCGCCGCCTGGAAGCTGATGAGGAGCTGCAAGGCCGCCTCGCCTCGAAGCGCCCATCTCCTCGAGCAGCCGGATCGCGCTGCGGGCGCTGGCACCGACCTCGTCCATTCTCGTCTTCTGTCGGTCGAGCTCCTCGATGACGACCATGGGAAGTACTACGTCGTGCTCATCGAAGCGAAGGATGGACTGTGGGTCTGCGAGCAGCACACAGGTGTCCAATACGAACGATCTTGGTCCTGGCGTCACGCTGGCGTTCCGGTCCGGCACGCCATCCAGCTTGCTACGGGTCGGGTCGAATTGCAAGTATGTAATTCACTGTCGGAGGCGAGTCCATGGGGTGTTCGGTAGTCTGCCCCCATGAAGTACACAGTGATTGGGGCAGGATCATGGGGTACGACTGTGGCGTCGTTGTCGGCGACCTATGCCCCAACCATGATCTGGTCTCGTCGCGAAGATGTCGTCAAGGGCATCAACAAGAAGCACCGCAACAAGCGATACCTCAAGGGATACGACCTTTCACCTGAACTCGTAGCAACCGACGATCTCCATGGTGCGGTGAGCGACGCAACCGTGATCATCATGGGCGTGCCGTCGCACGGGTACCGCGATGTGCTGCTACGACTGACCGACGCCATCCCCAAGGACACGCCAATCCTGTCGCTCTCCAAAGGAATCGAAGCTGGCACGCTGATGCGGATGACGGAGGTCACACTCGATGTGCTTCCCAGCCACGATCCATCGATCGTCGGCGTATTGACCGGACCGAATCTCGCGCGAGAGATCATGGCTGGCCAACCGGCAGCGACGGTGATCGCCATGGAGGATCAGACGATCGCGACGGCCATCCAACAGGTGTTCGGAACGCCTCGACTTCGTGTGTATACGAATCCGGACGTCATCGGATCGGAGAGCGCCGGAGCCGTGAAGAACGTCATGGCGCTGGCCGCAGGCATGGCACGGGGGCAGGGCTTTGGCGACAACACCCTCGCCACCCTGATCACCCGCGCCCTTGTTGAGATGACTCGCCTTGGAGTTGCGATGGGCGGCGACGAACGCACCTTCTCTGGCCTTGCTGGACTCGGCGACCTCATCGCGACATGCAACTCCTCCCAGAGCAGAAATCAGACCGTTGGCTATGGGCTTGGCCAGGGCAGGGACCTTGAAGACATCGTCGAAGAGATGAACATGGTCGCCGAGGGCGTCAAGTCAACGCGGGGCGTCCTTGAGCTCGCACACAAGCACGGAGTCGATATGCCGATCGCAGAGAAGGTTGGCTCGGTGCTCTACGAGAAAGCCGACGTCGACCACGCGCTCCACGAACTGATGACGCGCGAAGCCAAGAGCGAGTATTCCTGACCGGGTTCAGGCCTCAGAAGGGGCCGATCCCAGATCCTGTCTCTCATCCTCGGCCTGATTACGGACGAAACAGTTTCCGAGGTGGTCGTTGACCAGCCCCATCGCCTGCATGAACGCATAGGCAGTCGTCGGTCCAACGAATCTCCATCCGCGCTTCTTGAGATCCTTCGATAGAGCAGTAGACACGTCAGTTGTCGCAGCAATCTCGGTCGGCGCGGCGCTCCGTGGCGGTTCGAACGACCAGAAGTACGCGGCGAGGGAGCCGTGCTCGTCGACCGTCTCAACGGCTCGGTTGGCGTTGTTGATTGTCGCTTCGATCTTCCCTCGGTGTCGCACGATTCCGGCATCGGCGAGGAGGCGGTCGACGTCTGACTCGTCGTACGTTCGTACCCGGTTGAAGTCGAATCCATCGAACGCTGCCCTGAAGTTTTCTCGCTTCCGAAGGATCGTCAACCAGCTCAAACCGGACTGGAAACCCTCCAGACAGATCTTCTCAAAGAGTCGCTTGTCATCGAGCTGGGGAAACCCCCACTCCGTGTCGTGATAGGTCTCATACTCTGCGTTGCCTACTCCCCACCAGCAGCGCAACCGCCCGTCGCTCCCCTCGGTGACCTCCATCACGGGTCGCGTTGATTCTTGCGACGCTGGGCGGCCCTCGAGTGCTCAAGCACGACGCGCATCAACTCTTCAACGTAGTCAGGGTCGATGTCGAGGCGCGCTGCGTCGCCACGGAATGTTGCAAGGAGTTCAGACTCGCGCTGCGCCGAGTACAGCGGGAGACCATGGTCGAGCTTGATCGCTCCTATCTCAACCGATACGTCCTGGCGTTCCGAGATCAAAGCGAGAAGGCGCTGATTGATCTCGTCGATCTGTTGTCTGAGTTCGTCGATTCGCTCCTGTGGCATGCCGCTGATCCTACGACAGCAGATCGCGGGCTGCGGCGGCGAGCAGCGGAGCGATCGGCTCGAAGCCGGCGAAACGCTCGTCTGTGGTGTGCCCGGCAACGTATCTCGCGTATATCTGCTCGATAATCACGGCGATCCGGAACAGCGCAAGACTCTCGTAATACGAAATCTCGGACACATCGAACCCGGTTCGCTCTGCGTACCGTTCGCGTACCTCAGACTTGGGCATCACCTCACCGATCGCAACAGCATTGGCTCCGAAGACGAGATGCGTTGGGTCATCGGGCTGTGCCCAGTACGCGAGCATGGTTCCGAAATCCACCAACGGGTCACCTAGCGTCGCCATGTCCCAGTCGAATACCGCAACGAGGTGGCCATCGGAGCCAACCATGGTGTTGTCCAGTTTGAAGTCGTTGTGGAGAATCGTCGCGAGCTGCGGCGTGGGGGCTCCGGATCGCAAGAGGTGCGCATTCGCATCCATGTCAGGAACGGGCCGGGTTGCTGCAGCATCCCACCGGCGCGACCAGCCTTCTATCTGGCGCTCAACAAACCCCTCCGGCCGTCCAAGATCGGCAAGGTCCACGGACCGCGGATCGACCGTGTGAAGATCGCACAGCGCGTCCACCAGGGACTCCGCAACTATCCGCTGCCGTTGCGGATCGTCGACGCAGAACTCGGGCCAATCCTTACGAATAACGGATCCATGGCGCCGTTCCATCACGAAGAATGGCTTGCCGATGACCTCAGAGTCGTCACAGAAGTGGTGCGCCCTCGGTGCCAACTGGTATTCGCGCCACAGACGGGATAACACCTTGTATTCGCGAGCCATGTCGTGCCCGCCTCTGGCAACCTCGCCAAGAGGCGCCCGCCTGAGTACCCATTCGTCACCTTCGGGACAGCGGGCTCGATAGGTCAGGTTGGCGGCGCCACCGGGGAACTGGTCGAAGAGAACGTCCGAACAGGGAAAGAGATCTGGCAACGTCTCGTGGAGATAGCCAGCTGCAGTCTGCTCGTCGAACCGTTCCTCTGTGCGAATGGGAGCTGTGTCTGACACGGCTCAGAGCCTAGGACACCAGATCGACGGTGAGACTCGCAACGGCAAGCCATGCGATCCACGTGAGTGCGAACGCGAACGCCGCAGTGATGCCTACCTCGACGATCTGCCTCGGCCTGGAGACACCCGGAGCACGCGCATCGGACGAGATCTCGGACGCGATGACAGCCAGCCCGCCGATTCCGATCAGAGTGGTGGCGGTCACCATCCAGAACGTAGTCCCATCGATCATCGCCGTCGTGTCGACAAGCCGATCGATCGCCATGGCGAGGAAGACGCCGGCCAGGTACAGGTTCGTGAACCCGAAGAACCCCATCGCTCGCGTGCGGTCAGACCGAAGACGGAACGCAGCGATGATCAGCCAGCAACTCAGAACGATCGTCACGACCGCGTAGATCCAGCCGAGGCCGGCGACTGGAATCAGCATCATGCTTACGCCAACCGTCACGATCGAGTACCAGAAGATCTGTCGGAAGATGACCTCGTCGCCCGCAATCACAGACAGCATCGGAACTCCAGCGGCCCGGTAGTCCTCTTCGTACTTGATCGAGAGCGCCCAGAAATGCGGAGGCGTCCAATAGAAGATGATCGCGAACATGACCCACGGTGCCACTGACAGATCATCAGTAACAGC
>PJEL010001760.1_pt1 | contig 20938 bp, 16 predicted proteins | sample 1853271 | NCBI WGS metagenome assembly PJEL01 (sample SAMN08108733, study PRJNA415343) | Invertebrate metagenome, whole genome shotgun sequencing project. | host: Globobulimina | place: Sweden: Gullmar Fjord | collected 2015-08
CTATTGGTGTGCCCCACTGCTGAATGGTTCTCAAATTGCTTTTAATAATGCCACGAAACTGAATAACAGCGCCGTGCTTTCTATATTCTGCTTTTAAGTTGAGCGGCAGGTACTTTTTACCGTTTTCAGTAATAATACCGAAAAACCCACCTTCAAGATTAAAGTGCTTAAGAGTTCCTTTCATCCATTTTGATGTCAGTTCTTTTTGCTTAAGTTCTGTCATTTTATTCACTTTTTTAATGTTATTAGCTACCAAGCCTCTATCGACTGGTTGGGCACTTTCTTCCACTAGCTTAATTTGACTGACCTTTTCTACAGCTGCTTCTTGCTTAACGATTATTTCGCTTTCTTTTTTTTCTTCGCTAGCATTACAGCTAAACAAGCTAATTGTTAGCAAAATGCTCAAGAGCCTAACGGTTAAGGTATTCTTTATTATTGTCATTAATTACTCCTTATAAATAGATTATGAACGTGGAATTTCGGTCAACATGGCATTTATCGCCTGTAAAAGCTTTTCTTGCACTACAACACTATTGTCTTTTACTTCAATATCTAAAGCATAGCTACTTCGCCAAATTGAACGTTTATTTTTTGGGTCAATTAAATCAATGACTAAGTTCCCACGTCTTGTTTGTTGCTGGCTCATTTCTGAGTGATTTTCATTACTTTTGGCAAATTTTAAACAAGTACTACAATACTTAGTCCCTCTATTGTAGAGTTTTAATTCTGCCGAACTTCTGCTTACCACTAAGTAACTTACAATAATGTCGGAATTTTCAATTGTTTGGTATTGATAGCCTTGCTTATCTAAATTTCTTTCAATCAATAACTCAATACTGTTTCGCATTGTATCATTTAAATTTTGCAGCTCGCCAAATGCAGAGTTTCTGTCGTAAAGGCTGTAAGTTTTAACTGTTGAAAAGTCAAATGCTGGCTGAAACTTTGTTAACGATTTTTGGGTAGCACAGGAAGTAAGAAATAAGATACTGCCAATAAGCAGTGTGATTAATCGCATGAATACATTTCTTTTGATAAGAAGATGGGCTTATGTCGTTAGATTAAACACTTAGAGAAAAAATACAACTGTCTACGGTGTATTAACACAACCGTAGACAGTTTAAAAACTTTACATTAATACTGAATTATCAACGTCATCAAAACTCAAGACCTTGCCACCAAATTCAACAGCAAACGCCTCAGCGTCTGTTTTAGCGCTAAAACTTGCTAGCGTTTCACCCATAGCACCTGTTTGACTAGAACCGGCAACAAACCACGCTTTTCGTGCATCAATAAAATAATTGTCGTTTGGCTCACCCCATGGCGACTTACTCATATCATGAACCAATATACTGGTAACATTGCGTTTATTTTCAGGATCTAAATAAAAGCTAAACATGTCGCGTGTTGAACAAAACTTTCTTACTTCATTGCTGCTAGCTTCAGTAACCCCTTTGCGAAATAGCTCACCTTTAGGACCGGCAAAATTTGCGATTAACATACCGCATAAATGACATTCATCGGCTTGTTCAATTTTAACCGCTTGATGTAACATAACTTTTGTTTCTTCTTTTTTCGAGCAAGCAGCAAGAGTAATAAAAGCGAATATTAAAAAGGTATATTTGAGTAATGATTTCATTAGAGTTTTTTGTTCCTAAAAATAAAAATGGCTAAAACTAACGGCAAAGCTACCCACGCCGTTAATACACTGAAAAGTTGTCCTTGAGAAAGGCTAGAGTTTATTGCGATGGCCAAAGCACCATTAACGTCACTACTGTCTAAGCCAGCTAAATTCACAAGCCGAAAAATATCAGCTGGGTTTAACATCATCAATTGGGTAAGGCCTTGTTGGCTAAGCCCCTCATCAACGCCAACTAAAAGGGCAAGTAAAGCTAAATCAAATGCTAACGCAAACATAAACCAGGTAATTAGAGCAAAACCCGCCGCTTTTGATTTTTCACTCACCATTAGGCTGATCAAATATGCAATGGCGGTAAAACTTAATCCTAATAAAATGGCACTGCCAATAAAGATAGAAAACGTTGAGATAACCGCATCATCTTCTAGTTGAAAAAACAATAAAACAGCTGAAGCACCAAAGCCAAGTAGAGTTGCCAGAGCAATAATTCCGCCCTGCCCTAAAAACTTACCTAATAGTAACTGCGTTTTACTCAAGGGGTAAGTCAACAACAATAACAATGTACCGCCTTCTTGTTCACCCACAAAACTATCGTAACTCAATAATAAGGCAATTAGTGGGATCAAAAATACCGCTAAACTCGCTAAACTTGCCACGGTTGTAGAAAGTGACGCGATGCCTAAGGTACCTGACGCTGCCGAACCAAAATAGGTTAAACCAATTGATAATATGGCAAAAATAACGGTAATAGAAACTAGCCAACGGTTACGTAAACCATCGTGAAACTCCTTATTGGCAACAGTTAGAATTTCTCTCATTAGTGTTGCGCTCCTGTATTGCTAGCATCTTGTTGTAAGTAGTGCTGATAAACCTGATCTAAGTTGGCCGGTTCAACATGAATATCATCTATATTTTCATACGATAAAAGTGTTTTAAGTGTTGCAAGCTTATCTTGTTCAGGCACATGCAAAACATTTGATTGCTCAGTAAGAAAGTTTGTAAATGAACTTTCTTGCGCTAATGCGCCATTTAAGCCACTCGGCTTGATAACAACAGGTAAATTAGCTTGTTTTCTCAGCTCTACTAACGTGCCTTCCGCCAATACCTTACCCGAAGACATGATCAACGCTCTATCAATATGCTGTTCAACCCCAGGTAATACATGTGAACATAAAATAACACTGGTACCTTGGCTTTTAAGTTGATCAACCGTACGATAAAAATCAGCTGTAGCGATTGGGTCTAAACCAACGGTTGGTTCATCAAGTAGTAATAATTTTGGCTGACCAATAAAAGCTTGCGCTAAACCGAGACGTTGGCGCATACCTTTAGAATAAGTTTTCACTTGACGCTTCATCGCATGCGCTACGCCAACTTGCTCTAACAAGGTAATGGCGTGCTTTTTATCAAAGCCTTTAAGTTTAGAAAAATAAGTAAGTACTTCCAAACCTGTCAGCTGGTCATAAAAGCTGACATTTTCAGGTAAATAGCCAACCTTAGTGCGCATATGCCAGGCTTCTTTTGAATCTGGCGCCATGCCCATCACTTTGATGGAGCCCTTGTTTGGCGAAACAACACCCAATATTAATTTCATCATGGTGGTTTTACCCGCACCATTATGACCAAAAAGCCCTAAGACTTCGCCTGGATTTAAGGACATACTTACAGATTGCAGAGCATCAAGCTTTTTATAGCTTTTGCTCACATTTGATAAGGTTACTAGTGGTGAATTCATAATTAATTCAAATCCTTAGTGAACAACATTGTCTAAATCTTTCGGTTGCGCTGCAACAACTTGCGGTTGATTAACAGAGTGAGGAGAGCTCATTAATGGAAAACTATCTTTAACCCCTGGAGGTTTTAGCACGGGAAATTGGCGTTGAATCCAACGCAAAATAATAACCGCTGGGCTATCCATTAGCATTTTCATTTCGGGGTATTGCCACACCAGCTTATCGATGCCATCGTTGGGTTCAAAAACCACATCGCCTACGTCATCACTGTCCATGTCCCAGCCTAAATAATTACTCCAGTAATTACCCTTACCTTCAAAACTCCATTCTTGTTTTGTATTCGAGACATATTTTACTTGCGTTGGATTATTGATAAAGCTATTACCAAAAACTTTAATATAGTTTGACCCTGCGGTAAGGTGAATACCAATTTCAGCCGTATCTACCACATTATCAGTAATGGTATTGTAGCCCGAATTATAAACAAACAACCCTTTACCATCACGCCCTAATACTTTGTTCTCAGGCTTGGTCCAAACATCTTTAATATAATTCCCTGAAAAAGTTGATTGGGTTATATAGTTAAGTAGAAAACCATAATCTTCACTATTGGTGGTTTTATTACCAGAGATAATCAAACGTCGAGAACTCATCAACGCATATCCAGCTCGTGTACTGTAAGCGGTATTATTAATAACTGAGTTGTCGTACGAATACATGTAGTGAATACCATAGCGTAAGTCATGCATGGTATTTTCTTCAATCAAATTGTTTTGGCTGGCAATGACATAGATTCCATCACGCACTTCGCTGACTTCATTACGGTAAATATGAGCATGTTGTACACTTGATATTTGAATGCCGTTGCCACGATCAGCACTTCGTATTGATAAATTCCCTTTTACACGATTATTGATAACTTTGATTTCTTTAGCTTTGTGAAGGAACATGCCAAAGCCATCTCCTTCAAGATAATTATTTTGTATAACCACATTTTGTGAAGCTTGCTTTGAATAAATACCTGAGTTTTCTTCAGTGAGATCACGCCCCCAATTAACAATTTTGAGGTTTTCGATAGTAATATTGGAGTTTTTCAGGTGCAGTGCATGGCCTGTCTCTTGTGCGTCAATTATCGCACCTTCTTGGCCTTTTAAGGTGACTTTCTTCGAAATAATAAAATTACCTAAATAGCGTCCGTTTGATAGCTCAATTACATCACCATCTTCGCTTTTATCAAGTATTGCTTGTAAATTATTTTCAGGGGTTACAACAATATTTTTTGCCATAATAGCTTGTGAGAAAAAGCCAGATACAACAAAAACATAAACTAGTATTCTAGATATCATTAGCAGTTATTATCGTCAATGATTAAAAGTAGAAAGAGCATAACATCTTTCAACGTTATGCTCTTGGCCTTGTTCATGGTTTTGTGATTTAGGTCACAAATTATTACACTAAATTATGCTTCTACTAGCATTCTTCCGCGCATTTCCATGTGAAGTGCGTGACAGAACCAGTTACAGTAATACCACTGTACACCCGGCTTATTAGCCGTAAAAGTGATTGATGATGTAGCTTGTGGACCGATCTCCATTTGCACACCATGGTTAGTCATACAGAAACCGTGTGTTACATCTTCTACTTGGTCAAGGTTAGTAACGATAACAGTTACTTCATCACCTAGTTTAACTTTAAACTCAGTCATACCGTAAGTTGGTGCGATTGACGTCATGTAAACACGTACTTTCTTAGGATTTTTCTTATCACGGATAACTTTGTTATCTGTCATAGTATTAACGCCATCTTTCTTAGCTTGCGCTAAAGTAGGAGCGAAAATTGAATCATCACGAGTCCAAACTTTCTTAGTTTTAACTACTGAACGGTGAATAATAGTACCGTCATGTGGTTCTGCGAAAGTAGGACCATCATGTACAAGTTTCATTTCATCGCCAGAAATATCAACTAATTGATCATTTTCTGGTTTCAATGGACCAACAGGAAGGAATCTATCTTTAGAGAACTTACATAATACTACTAACCATTTACCATCAGCATCACGAGTTTCACCCGAAGAAGTACCGTTATGACCCGGTTGGTAATGTACATCTAGTTTTTGACGGATGTAGTTAACTTTTTTGCCTTTGTACGCTTGGATAGCTTCTTCAATATTCCATTTAGCAATTTGGCTATCTAGGAATAATGTAGTGTAAGCATTACCTTTACCATCAAACGCAGTATGTAGTGGACCTAAACCTAACTCTGGCTCACCTACGATAGTATCGCGAGGCTTGATTTTGTCGGCGAATAAGTCATCTAATTTAGCAATTTCGATAATTGATACAGTTGGAGATAACTTACCGTTAGCCATGAAGTACTTACCGTCTGGTGAAGTATTCATACCGTGTGGAGATTTTGGAACTGGAATGTAACGAGTTAGTTCAGAGCCTTTACGACCGTCAACTACTGGTACATTGTTGCCATTGTAAGTTTTGAATTTACCGGCTTTAACTGCAGCTTCACAACGTGCTAGGTTAAATACAACAACATGGTCACGCTCAGATGCAATCATTTCGCCTAAGTTCATGCCCATTTCTGAGTTATATGAAGTAGAAGCGAAGTATTTGCCATCGTAATCAGCATCAGTATTATCTAGGTTACCATCAACCATAACTTGGAAGGCAACTTCCATTTTTTCAGCGTCGATAACGTTGAATAATGAACGGTATGTGCTCACATCTTCCATAGATGATTTGCCGTCATTGTTCATTGGAATTTCAAATTCACCATTACAAATAACATACTTTGTATGAGGAACTTTTTGAACACGTAAACCATGAACAGCTTGTACGTTTGGTACAGTGATCATTTTGTCAACTTTCATCACGTCACAACGAATACGTGCAACACGAGAGTTAGCTTTATCATTGATAAATACGTATTTACCATTGTAACGACCGTCAGTCATAGACATATGAGGATGATGAGAATCACCCATCATGATATCTGCACTATCACCTTTGATACGCTTACTTTCGTCAGTTAAACCCCAACCCGTTGCAGAGTCAGTATTAAATACTGGAATACGCATTAGTTCACGCATTGATGGAATACCCATAATACGAACTTCGCCTGAGTGTCCGCCACTCCAGAATCCGTAATACTCGTCTAGCTCACCTGGGTGAACAACTGCACTATTACCAGCTTCAGTTGCACGTGCTTTTGCTGTTGAGGCAAACATTGCGGCAGTCATTGGAGCTGCTACTGCGCCTGCGCCAATTAGGGCTGTTTTACCAAAAAAACTACGACGGTCTTCATTCTCTAATTCTAGATCCTGAGACTCATGGTTTTCATTACTCATGGTGATTCTCCATTGCTTAAAATTTAGTTTCTATTTTTGTACTTACGTTGAGTTTATCTACTCTCTTTTTATTACTTTTATTACTTTTATTATTATTATTTTATTCCGCTGGAACAGTAGGAATTTGGCTCTCCTGAAATTTGGCTTTTTTACGAGCCAACTTTTTCAATGGTGGACATTTCTCTTCATTAAAATACGTTACTTGGCAGTCAAGACAGTAATGACATTCACGCATGTTAATTTCACCATCAGGATTAATCGCTTGAATTTCACATTCTTTCGCACATGTTTTACATGGTTGGCCACACTCTGGGCGACGACGTAACCAACTGAATAAACGAACACTGTTACTCGTTGATAGCGCAGCACCTAATGGGCACAAATAGCGACAGAAAAACTTACGATTGAAAATATTTATTGTCAATAGCAAAAGCGCATACATAACAAATGGCCATTCGCGATCAAACTTCAATAAAAAGGTCGTTTTAAAGGGCTCCACTTCTGCAAATTGTTCAGCAGTGGCAAGTGATTCCATTGAAAGCCCAAACAAGCCTAATAAAATAAGGTATTTAATTGCCCATAAACGCTCATGCACAGCCCATGGCAATTCAAACTGTGGAATTTTAATATAACGAGCAAAAACGTTGATTAATTCTTGTAAAGCACCAAATGGACACAACCAGCCACAATAAACTGCACGCCCCCATAACAACATAGTTACCGCTGCTGCACCCCATAACATGAAGATAACAGGGTCAAGCAAGAATAAGTCCCATGAAAAATCTGACATAAAGGCTTGCAAAAAGGTAAATACGTTAACAACTGAAAGCTGCCCGCCCCATACCCAGCCAATAAAAACAACCGTGATCACAAGGAAGCCATGACGGAAGTTATGCATAAACCTAGGGTGTCGAACAATGACGTCTTGGAAGAACAAAGTAACGAGCAAGACCATCATTAAAATAGCAAGAACAATAACTTCCGTACTTTTCTCATTCCAAACTTGTTGAACTAGCGTTAACTCTGGCTCAGGTAAAATAACTGGAGGGCGATCAAGGTATTTATCTAATGTATGGTAATCAGCTTTAAAGCTAGTAAAGATACTTTCTAATGGACCCGTTTGGCGTCTAACCAACAACTCAATCTGCCAATCAGATGCGGGGTTAAATTTATGATGTTCACGAATGATAAATATAGAACGTTCACTAAACTTTGGCGCGCCTTCAATGTAAATGTCAGGTAATCGAGAATGGTCTAAATCACGAAACGCCATTGCTTCGCCATTTTGCAATAATTGAATTCGATCAAAAATAGCACCGCGAACAAAACCAGAGCCTTTAAATGAATAACCCGATCCCATCATAACTAGCGCATGCTCACCTGGCTTTAATGAAGAGATTAGGTATTCATATTCATCATCACCCAATAAGTTTCTACCAACAGAAGGTATATTTAATTGAGCAAAATAAATTTCTGCAAACATGTCTTGTTTTTGTTCCGCTGTTGCTTCATCAACATGCTCTGCTTCAGTACCGACAAAAGCTTCATCAACTGTTTTTCGATTTAAATATAGTTTACGAACTGAGCCATCACCCGTTAATGTCGTCCAATTGGCTTGCGCATAAACGTCATCGTAAATGGTACCCATCGGCTGAATAGCTTCTTGGCTAGCACTAATAATGCCCAATGAACGAGCAACTTGTTGCGCAGACTTCACAATGGCAACATTCATTACCATTACAGTAACTGTTGCGCCTGATAGACCATCGATATGCACAATACCTTCAGCAGCTTTGTTGCCACCAACTTTTAATCGGTCTTTAACATTTAAGCCATCATATTGTTCGGTAAACTTATGCAGTTTTGACTCGGGAATACCAGCTAATATAATAGGTTCATGATGTTCTAATACCTTAGCGCCAAGATAAATACCTTTAACATCTATCGCGACTAACATATTTACTGGCTCACCAGAATAAGCAGGGATCCTTTCTAAATCATCAGTTTCAAAGGCATAACCAAGAATGTCTTCACCATTCTTAATGGTCCAAATTAGCGGTTCACCCGTCTTTTCACCAATATCTGTAGCCGTAGGAAAAATTTCTTTTATTAAAGGAACAGGATCTTTAGGAGGGCTAACAAATAGAGCATTTGCTGGCGATACGACAAACATTAACAAGGCAAAAATAGCCATTGCAAAAGTTGTTAAATTAAAACGATACAGCGGATTTTCCATCTAGCGAACAACACCTATAATATAGAGGGCTTAACATACAGACTGCGACAATATGCCGCACATATTACACCGATGTAATTATTTGTAGATGATTTGGATCAATAAAAGAACACCTTAGAAAGGTGAAAAAACCGTTGATATATTAGATATTTGTCACAAATTAATTGGACAAAGCTATGATACAAGTATAAAAAAACCAGCTACGATGCATAGATCACAACTGGCTTTTATCTAAGCAGGTTTCGCACAAAATACACGCAACCCTGTACAGAAAGCTATTTGATAGTTACGCGAGCAAATTTACGTTTACCAACTTGATAAACAGCTTGCGTACCTGCAACAACCCTGACTTTAGCATCAGCAATTTTTTCACCATCAATTTTTGCAGCTCCTTGCTTGATCATACGCATTGCTTCTGACGTGCTAGCAACCAAACCGGCTTCTTTTAATAAGTTAGCAATGGCGATTTCACCATTTTCAGAGATCAGATCAAGCTCTGGCATTTCATCTGGCATAGCGCCTTTTTGAAAACGATTGATGAACTCTTGATGTGCTGCTTCAGCAGCCTGTTGATCATGAAAGCGCTCGATCAATTCTTTTGCTAAGGTAATTTTAATATCACGTGGATTTGTGCCATTTGCTATGTCAGTTTTGTAACCTTCGATTACATCCAGCCCTTTAAAGCTTAGTAATTGGTAGTAGCGCCACATTAAATCATCAGAGATTGACATGATTTTACCAAACATTTCACTAGGTGAATCAGTAATACCGATGTAGTTATTTAGTGATTTAGACATTTTTTGCACGCCGTCTAAACCTTCAAGTAATGGCATCATCAATACGGTTTGTGGACGTTGCCCTTCACCTTTTTGTAATTCGCGCCCCATTAGTAAATTGAATTTTTGATCGGTGCCGCCTAGCTCTACATCAGACTCCAAGGCAACAGAATCCCAACCTTGTACCAGCGGATACATAAACTCATGAATAGCAATTGATTGACCACTTGCATAACGCTTTTTGAAATCATCACGCTCCATCATGCGTGCAACTGTTTGACGAGAGGCCAATTTCAACATACCGGCAGAGCCAAGTTTTTCCATCCAAGTAGAATTGAACTCAACGCGAGTTTTACTTGGATCAAGAATCTTGAAAACTTGCTCTTTATAAGTTTCAGCATTGGCAAGCACATCTTCTTGGGTCAGTGCTTTGCGGGTAACATTCTTACCTGTTGGATCACCAATCATGCCGGTAAAATCACCAATCAAGAAAATAACTTCATGGCCCAACTGTTGAAACTGGCGTAATTTATTAATCAATACTGTATGACCAAAATGCAAATCTGGCGCTGTAGGATCGAAGCCCGCTTTGATTTTTAATGGCTTACCTTGCTTTAACTTTTCTAATAATTCATCTGCTAGCAAGATTTCTTCTGCACCGCGTTTAATTTCTTCAAACGCTTGGCTGACTTCGGTCATTTACTTGACTCCAATTTAGGTAGTTAATTTGATATAATTGGCGAATTCTACTGCAATTTTTACATCCGATAAAACCCTATAGCTGTTTCATTACGTTTTTTTTGGTATAGTAAACGATAGTTGTCGTATTTAAACCTCTACCATAAGCGCTAATTACTTGAAAAAATTAAAGAAGATATATTTAGAGTTACCTTCAAAACATAAACTAATTATTGCTTCGTTAAGCATGGTTTTAGTGATCCTTTTCCTAATTCCAACAGAAAAAGCATCAGCAAGTAAGCAAACGAGTGAATCTTCACTTGAAATTGGTAAGCGCTATCAATTAGAAATCCCGACTTCTGCTCAAGAGAATATTCAAACAGAACAAGTGAATATTAACACCAAAACATCTCTTAAATTATCTCCTCAATCTGATGTTTCTTGGCAAACAGCGACAGTAAAAAGTGGTGACTCTCTTGCTAAGGTATTTAAGCGATTAGGTTTTAGCGCAAGAACCACACACGACGTAGCCAATGCCGATGGCGAATATACTAAACTTTTGAAGAAACTAAACGTCGGCGACAAATTAAAAATAGCCAGCAATGACAACGGTAAGTTAATTAGCTTAAGTTATCCGAAGTCAAAAACTGAAATATTGCATGTTGAATTGACTGAAGATAAATACCATTCTTCTATGGAAACAAAAACAGTTGAGGCGAGACAAGCATTTGCCCATGGTGTAATTAATTCTAATTTTTGGAATGCTGGCATAGGGGCTGGTCTAAACGATAACCAAATTATTAGCCTTGCAAGTATCTTCGGCTGGGATATCGATTTCGGTCAAGATATACGTGCCGGAGACAGTTTTCATGTTGTCTTTGAAAACCTCTTTATCGATGGTGAATATATCGGTACAGGAAAAATACTAGCGGCAGAATTTGTCAACCGCGATGACCCTTTTCAAGCTATACGCTTTAGCGATGGTGAATACTACACACCCGACGGAAAAAGCATGCGTAAAGCCTTTTTACGTGCGCCGGTTAATTTTAAATATATTAGTTCAAGCTTTAAGCCTAAACGCTTTCATCCTGTGCAAAAACGCTGGAAAGCACACCGTGGTATAGATTACGCCGCCAAAACGGGTACACCTGTAGTTGCCGCCGGTAATGGTAGAGTTGTTCGTGCAAAATATGACAAATACAACGGACACCATGTCTTTATTCAACATGGTAATAACATCGAAACAAAATATCTGCATTTTTCAAAGCGCGTAGCCAAAGTAGGCCAACGTGTAAAACAAGGCGATGTTATTGGTTATGTTGGCGCAACAGGCTTAGCCGCTGGACCTCATCTTCATTATGAATTTTTACTTAACGGCGTACATCGTAATCCACGAACGGTAAAACTGCCTGACGCACAACCGATTGCCAAAAAATATCGCGCTGACTTCAACAAATTAGCCGCTTTACGCGTTAATGAACTTAACGGTTCAAAACACGCATTGTTAGCTATGCAAGCGACAGATAACACTACTGGCGAATGAAAAAAGCTCAGCTATACATTGGATTAATGTCTGGTACCAGTGCTGATGGAATTGATTTAGCGCTGGTAGATTATCAAAATAATTCACCACAATTACTCGCTTCATATTTTCAAGCCTATAGCGACTGCATTCGCAATAAAATCACGCAATTATACTTACCAGAAAATAATGAAATTGACCGCGCTTTCTCTCTTGATATTGAGTTAGCACAGTTATTTGCCGAAGCAATCAATAAATTTCTAACTGAGCAGCAATTATCATCAAACGATATAATTGCTATTGGTAATCATGGCCAAACTATTAGGCACCGACCTTCAAGAAAGTACCCATTTACCTTGCAAATAGGCTGTAGCCAAACATTAGCTACGCTAACGACTATTCGTGTTATTGGTCAATTTAGAATTAAAGATATGGTATTAGGCGGCCAAGGTGCGCCATTAGTGCCCGCATTTCATCAAGCAATATTCTCAGAACAAAATAAAGATGTTGTCGTGGTAAACATCGGTGGCATTTCAAATATCACTTATTTACCCCAAATTTCGGCACCAACAAGCAATCAACAAGGCATCACTGGTTTTGATACAGGGCCTGGTAATGCTTTAATGGATGAATGGTATCAACTACATTGTCAGGGCAGATATGACGACAAAGGTGCATGGGCAGCTACCGGAAAAGTAAACAACCCCCTGCTTACTCAACTATTGAAAAATGAATATTTTCTCACAGCTCCACCTAAAAGCACAGGGCGTGAAGTCTTCAATTTATCGTGGTTAAAAGAGCAACTAAACGGTTTTGATTTGCCGCCTGAAGACGTGCAAGCAACACTTGTTTCACTAACAGCCAACTCCATCGCCGATGCAATTTCAACGCTAACACAAAAAGCAATTATTTACATTTGCGGTGGTGGCGCACACAACAAAACACTTATAAAACAATTGATTGCAAAAACAACCAATCATAACTTATTGTTAACTAGTACAAAAAACATTGATGGTGATAGTGTTGAAGCGGTTGCTTTTTCATGGCTTGCTTATGCTTTTGATAAAAATATTTTTGGCAACATTCCAGCTGTCACGGGGGCTAGAAAAGAGACCGTATTAGGAACAAACTTTTTACCTTAAAAAAAACTAGAAATGAATAGTTTTCCCTCTATAATGAATAATTCGATGTCGATAATATATGCACAACCCGCTTATTTATTGAACTAATTATAATAATAGAAATCTAAGCTAGAAGCACCGTTATAAAAACAAGGGTGCTATAAGGAGGACGAATGCAGTTTAATGATATTCATATTGGTATGAAGTGCGGAAGTAAAAAAGGTAGTGGAACAGTTACTTGGATAGACGGCTCTACGCGCACCATATACATGGCAGACACTGAGAGAAACGATAGCTTTCAAGTTGAGTTTGATGAGATTATCGAAGACCCACAAGCGCATAATCGTCAAGATAGTTATTACTAGCAGCGCTACTAGTAGTACTAATTACTAATAATAATTACCAATAAAAAAGCCCCTATATCTATATAGGGGCTTTTTTATTGAGATTATTTTCATCTAAAGGTATAGCTAATAAATATCAAATTTCTTTAAAAATAATGAGCAACAACTTAGTAGTAATAAGCTAGAAGTATATTTTTTTCGGCTTACAATAACTCTCCATTATTGGCTCACTGAAAAATTAATTTATTACTAGCTAAGCTTACTTAGCATAACGGTCAAACCACTTAATAACGTGGTCAACCTTAGTAATTAGATTGCTTGGTCTACTCGTTATTCCATGTGAAGCCTCAGGAATTCGCACCATCACAGTTTCAACACCATTCATTTTAAGCGCCTGATAATACTGTTCAGTTTCTGCCATTGGCGTTCGGTAATCAACCTCTCCGGTCAATAACATGGTCGGGGTTTTTACATTAGGTACTAATGATAGAGGTGAGCGCTGCCAATATTCAGTTGGTGCTTGCCATGGCGTTTTACCAAACCAATGCTTAGCAATATACTCACCAATATCTGAATACATCACTTGGCTGGTCCAGTTAATAACGGGCTTTACCACCACGGCCGCAGCGAATCGGTCTGTTTTGCCAATTAACCAACTAGTTAGCGTACCGCCTGCACTACCTCCGGTAACAAATAATTTTTTATCATCAATATAGCCTTGGCCGATAAGATGATCAACGCCTGACAACAGATCATGATAACCATCAGCAGGGAATTTATGATGAATTAAATCTGCAAATTCTTGCCCATAACTGGTACTTCCTCGTGGATTTGTATAAAGAACAACATAACCAGCACTAGACATTAATTGAGCTTCTGCTGAAAAACGAGCACCATAGTTGGTAAATGGTCCGCCATGTATTTCTAAAATAAGTGGATACTTTTTATTGGCATCAAAACCTGCGGGCTTAACTACCCAGCCTTGAATATTACGGCCATCAATACTTGATTTATAATTAACTTCTTCAACGTTTGCCAAGCTGCGCGATGCAAATAAGTCTTCATTTAAGTGAGTTAAAGGCTGTGCTTGCCCTTTTTCAACAATAGCAATATTTGCCATATTTTCAACGGGGCCGTAGGTAAATGCGATTCGCTCTTTGTCGTTTATCGAAAAGCTGCCGCCACTGTATGGGCGACCAAATGCCGTACCGCCGACATCTTTAGCAATGATTTTACGCTTGCCAACTAAGTCAGTTGAAGCGATAAAGGTATTGCCTTTATCATCGTATTGGAAATAAAGTCTTTTACTATTGGCTGACCACTGAATATTGCTAATACTTCTATCAAATGCTTTGGTCAGTACCGTTGTTTTTAAACTAGCAAGCTCCAGCAAATAGATATCTTGTACATGGTAACCTTTATACTCTTGAGCGAATCCGGTATAAGCTAACCACTTACCATCAGGTGAAAGAGCGGGGTTATTTTCGTGGCCAAAGCGTGAAGTTAACTGCTTAACTTGCTTAGAGTTAATATCAACTGAAAAAATATTGGTATCTGCGGGTTGTAACTCATTTTTCCCCGCTAAGCTTGCTGAAAAATAGAGTGCTCTATTATCCATCGACCAACTGATTTTTGAATGGTGGTCAAAAGGTACATCTGTTATTTGTTTTGTTTCTTGTTGCTCAAGTTTTGTAATAAATATTTGTTTAAAACCGTTCTTCAAATAGCCTTTGCCATCAGCACGGTATACTTCATTTTCAATAAAAGTTGCATTTTTCGCCCAAGTGGCACCTGCTGGCATATTTTCTTTTTGTGAAAATACAGGGCTAGGTAAACTAACAAAGCGGTTGAAAGCAATCGACTTTTCATCTCGAGACCAAGCAATATTACTTACACCGCCCGTAGTACCGATAACTTTTTTATTTTTGCCATTTGCCAAGGTATAAACGTAGGCATTGGTTTCCCCTTTAAATGTCGCAACATAGGCAAGTTTTTCTCCACTTGGCGAAAAAACAGGTGAATGGCTAATACCGCTAATTGTAGGAAAAGGTTTATGGCCTGAGCCATCAAGATTTACTTGCCAAATAGTGCTTATTTTTTTATCCAACTGCTTATCCATATGCTGACGCACATAAATAATTAATGGCTTATTTGGATGAAATACGGGGTGAGTTGCATACTCTAGTGAAAAAATATCGTCCTCACTAAATTTTTGAGCGAAGGTACTGGTTGAACATAAAACTGAAAACAAGCAGAAAAGAGCTAATAATTTTTTAACAAACATGAATACTCACTAAAGATCAGGAAGGAAATTGATTTGAAAGACGATATTCATCGCCAGCCTAATAAAGTTAACTTTTAAAAAGCTGGACGTAGTGTATAGCAAAATAAAATTAAAACTTAAGTAACTTTGCGCTAAATAGTAAACGATTGTTTTTCGTATTGAGTTAAGTAGAAATATTAAGCCTGCGTAAAAAATAAGCCAGTATCATAAACACTGGCTTAAATAGCTATAGGTAATACATTACGCTCTTTTAGCGTTTATAGTTGATCTTCACCAACTCGTACCACTAACTTGCCGAAGTTCTTCCCTTCTAATAAACCAATAAAAGCAGCTACTGAGTTTTCCAAACCTAAGACAATATCTTCACGAAACTTAATTTGTCCTTGTGCAAGCCACTGCCCCATTTGCTGGCTAAATTCTTGGTAGCGATGTCCATAATCATCAAAAACGATAAAACCTTGCATTTTAACGCGCTTAATCAATAGATTACCCATTAACAGCGACATTCTATCAATGCCATGTGGTAATTTGGTCGCATTATACTGTGAAATTAAACCGCACAATGGGATGCGAGCACAGCTATTAAGTAACGGCATAACTGCATCAAATACTTTACCACCAACATTTTCAAAATATACATCAATGCCTTTATTACAAACTTTTGCAAGCTGTTCACTTAGCTGCTCAGACTTATGGTCAATACAAGCGTCAAATCCTAATTCTTCAATTGCATAACGACACTTTTCTTCACCACCAGCAATGCCAACAACTTTGCAGCCCTTAATTTTCGCTATTTGACCAACCAAACTACCAACAGCACCGGTAGCTGCGGCAACAACAACTGTTTCACCGGCTTTGGGTTGACCAATATCTAATAAGCCCATATAAGCAGTTAACCCTGGCATACCTAATACACCTAAAGCAAAAGAAGGATGGCTAAGCGCTTTTGGCAACTTAAGTAAATCTTCACCGGTTGAAATCATGTAATCTTGCCAACCTGAAAATGCGACAACCCAGTCACCTTTTTCATAACCTGCAAGGTTTGATTCTTCAACTCGACATACTGCGCCGCCAACCATCGTTTCACCAATAGCCACAGGTTCAGCGTATGATTTAGCGTCATTCATTCTTCCTCGCATATAGGGATCTAACGAGAGATAAACAGTTCTTAGTAGTAACTCACCCGCTTTTGGCATTGAAACCATTTCTGTTTCTATTGAGAAGTTGTCATGTGTAGGTGCACCAAAAGGACGTGATGCAAGGGTAACTTTTCGATTAACATTTCTATTTTGATTAAGATGCATATTTGTCATTTTATCCCTTATTTCTTATTTTTAGACTTTCAATAATAAGTTGCTTTGAAGAAAATTAGCCTAGATGTGCCAATAGTTTTTGAGCAGCTAACGCTGAACTTGCTGGATTTTGCCCAGTGATTATTAAACCATCTTGTACAACAAACGGATGCCAATCAGCAACTTTTTGATATTCACCACCGCGAATTTTCATCTCATCCTCTAACAGAAAAGGAACAATATCAGTTAACTGTACGGCATCTTCTTCAGTATTACTAAAACCGGTAACGGCTTTACCATTTAGTACCGATGAACCATCAGCTTCTTTTACCGCTAAAAAGACAGCACTTGCATGACAAACAGCCGCAACCGGTTTATTCGCTGTAAAAGCCTTAGTAATGAGTTCAATCGACACCTTATTGTCAACCAAGTCCCATAATGGCCCATGACCACCAGGATAAAATATGCCATCAAAATCATTAATATCAACTTGGCTTAGCGTTACGGTATTTGCCATAAGGTCTAGAGTTAATTGGTCTTGGTCATATCGTTTAGTAGCTGCAGTTTGAAAGTCTTCCAGCTCACTTTTAGGATCAATCGGTGGTTGTCCGCCAGCAACAGAAGCGAGAGTAACCTTAATACCAGCATCAATAAATGCGTAATAAGGCGCAGCAAACTCTTCAACCCAAAAACCTGTTTTTTCACCGGTATTGCCCAATTTACTGTGTGAAGTCAGTATCATCAAAATATGTTTATTGTTCATCTCGAATCCTATAGTTATAAGTGCTCAGTTATGCGATGAAGAAAGTATAAGATCATCAGGGCAGCCTAACAATGCAGTATTTTTTGATATTATTGTTCAAATATTTCAAACAACAAACTATTATGTATCTCATGGTAAATGTTACATAGGTTGATGAATCAATGGACATATCTTTTGAACAGCTAAAAAGTATGGTGGTTTTTGCACAAATTGTTGAGCAAGGCAGTTTGTCTAGTGCGGCAAAAAAACTAAACTTGGCACGCGCTTCAGTTAGCTATCATTTAAAAAAACTCGAAGCAGGTTTAGGAGTAAAGCTTCTAAATAGGTCAACAAGATCTATTGTATTAACCGAAGCTGGTAGTGTTTATTATCAACGTTGTCGCATTATTGCTGAACAGGCATCAAGCGCAAATAGGCAAATAGAAAACCTTAAAAATGAACCTGAAGGGCTGCTAAAAATAACTTGTCCGGTAAATGTAGGCTTACAAACAATAGTACCTGCGCTCAATGAATTTAAAGGGCTTTATCCAAAAATTGAACTTGATGTCATGTTAACCGATGAAGTGGTTAACATTATTAAAGAAGGCATAGATCTAGCCATTCGAGGAGCACCATTACCTGACTCAGCACTTCAAGCGGCAAAGCTTTGTATTCTACCTACTTGCCTTGTTGGTGCTCCGTCATATTTTAATAAGCATGGCCGTCCGACAAAACCTACCGATCTTGATGGGCATGATTGGGTCATTTACAAACTCACTGCCGGTGCAATTGAGCTTACTAAAGGCACACGCTCTTATAGCATCAATATCAGTGGCACTATCAGCACTAATAATGCCGCCGCTCGCACAGCTTTTATTGAAGGTGGTCATGGTATTGGCCGAGTCCCCGTTTACGATGCTTGGCCAAAAATAGAATCCGGTAGCTTAGAGTCGATACTTGATGACTATTCATTAAAAGATATTAATGTTTATGGTGTTTTTCCTCCTGGCGGTGCAAGTGCAAAAAAACTACGTTTACTGATCGACTTTTTGAAAAGCTACTTTGATAAGTTAGGGCCGCATTAATTGAAGGTATTTTTAAGCTCATTAACAATCCATTGATTAACGGGCCCTTTTGCGCCACTTCTGCGTTGAATAACTGACAATTCTAGGGTCAGTGATTGGCCAAGCTTTTCAGAAGATAAGCAAACAAGATCAACTCGATGAAGCTCTTGTGCAATTAAATATTCAGGTAAAAGTGTCCAACCGTCACCTCGGGCAATAAGCAATAATGCAAAGTAATAGCTGTCAACATACCAGCAGTCACTCGAAATTGGCGGTTGATAGGCTTTCCCTTCTTTATCACAAACAACATATTGTCTAAACTTTGCAAGTTGCGATGAGCTAGGAGAATTCACTGAAACCAACGGATGCCCCGCCCCAACAACAAGCACCAATTGGCTCAAGCAAAGATGCTGCAATTCAAGAATTTTTGAGGTTTCACTTTTTTCTGTTACTAAGCCAATATCTGCTTGTAAGCTTTCGACCTTCTTGCTGACATCACCATGGGTGCCATGTAAGAGCGTAAGTGAAAGTTTTGGAAAACGTTTATTAAGTTCGAAAAGAAATTCTTCTAAAGACTCCATTGGAATTGCATCATCTAAGGCAAGCGCTATCTTAATTTCCTCACCTTGAGTTAGCGTTCTCGCTTGCGAGTCAAACCGCTCACATTGTCCTAAAATAGCAGTGGCTTGATCATAGATAGCTTGGCCATGGCTGGTTAGTACCGGATATCTGCCGGAGCGATCAAATAACTCAAAACCGATATCAATTTCAAGATTAGCCACCGCAGTACTAATACGCGACTGTGCTTTGCCTAAGCTTCTAGATGCCGCAGAAAATGATCCTTTTTCGACAGTTGTAACAAAGGATTTTAGTTGCTCTAAGGTCCAGTTCATTATTTAAACTCATGTATCCGAATTTGAGATAGATAATAACTTTAACGTATATTTATTTAATATAACATAGCATGTATCAGATAAAATTTAATCAATAGGGGAACAGTAATGGATGCATTAAAAGGAAATGTTGTAAAGGTATTCATTAGCTACGCTCTGCCTTCTATTATTGGTATGTTAGCACTATCATCTTCAGGTATTATTGATGGCATATTTGTAGGTAATTATGTTGGTTCCAGCGCCTTAGCGGCCGTTAATATCTCGATACCTGTACTTGCTATATTAATGGGTTTTGCTTTTATGTTTGCCATAGGTGGATCGGTCACCATAGGTAAACTTTTAGGAGAAAATAAAGATGAGGAAGCCTCTGCCGTTTTTACTGCATTATTAATTACGGTTACCGCAGTTTCATTATTACTGGCACTTTCTGGTAGTTATTTTTTAGAGTCTTTATTGAAATTACTTGGCGCCAATAACGAATTACTACCGTTGGCTAGAGAGTATTTAGAGATTGTTATTCTATTTTCTCCAGCCTTTGTCATTGGTACGGTACTGGTTTATATCGTTAGAATTGATGGCCGACCTATCCTAGCAAGTGCCGCATACGTTATTAGCGCACTGTTGAATATACTTTTAGATTGGTATTTTATTACTCAATTAGATCTTGACTTAAAGGGTGCTGCTAGCGCAACTATTATGGCGCACTTTGCCGTAATGTTAATACTATTGCCTTACTTCTTGAGCTCAACTCGGCGATTGAAATTTATCTTTAGATTCAGTGCCATGGCAGACGTTTGGCGCTCAGTAATAAATGGCTCTTCTGATTTTATTAATGAGTCTTCTGCCGGTATAACAGCATTGTTTTTTAACTGGATCATGATGACACGCTTTGGCGTTGATGGCGTTGCCGCTTTTGCCGTGATCAATTACATTCTTTTTATTGGCCTAATTATTTGCTTTGCAATTAGTGATGCCATGCAACCACTTATTAGCAAATGTTATGGCGCTGGTGATTATCAACGCATTAATGACTTTCTCAAAGTGAGCTTTATTTTTATTGGCATTGTTGGCGTTTTAATTATTACCGTATTACTGACAATACCCAGTATGATGATTAGCTTATTCATTGACAGCAATATAAATACCACCGCTGAAGTTGCCAATGAGTTTATCACTTATTTTTGGCCAGCATTTCTATTCAACGGTATGAACATTTGCCTAGCTGCTTATTTTACTGCCATGCATAAGCCTATTCCTTC
>PJEL010001761.1_pt1 | contig 20934 bp, 21 predicted proteins | sample 1853271 | NCBI WGS metagenome assembly PJEL01 (sample SAMN08108733, study PRJNA415343) | Invertebrate metagenome, whole genome shotgun sequencing project. | host: Globobulimina | place: Sweden: Gullmar Fjord | collected 2015-08
AGGCCATTTGCTGCAAGTATCGTGTTTTCTAGGATGGAAATGATGATTTGTAGGCTTTGTTTTGAAAGTGTAGATTGGAGCTAGCCATAATTTCTTCACCTTATAAATATGATGAATCTTATACGTTCTTTGATCCTCGTGATTGGTTTTTTGGTGCTAATGCCAGTTGCATTCGCAGCAGAGGACTTTTCTGATGTTTCATCGTTCCATACTTATTATACGGCGATTGACTATGTGAAGGCACAAGGAATTGTTGAGGGTTACGATGATGGTGCTTATAGACCTTCAAAGAAAATAAACAGAGCGGAGTTTACAAAAATTATTGTTGAGGCCACTTTTGATGATTCAGAAATTGATAATTGCATCCCTTCAAAAAGCTTTTCTGATTTGGAAATTACTGATTGGTATGAAAAATATGTTTGTGTAGCTGCGAATAATGGAATTATCGATGGATATGATGATGGTACTTTTAAAGGTGGAGATGAAATCAACTTTGTTGAGTCTGCGAAGATTATTGTTATAGGATTTGATTTGAATTTTGAAGTAGGTGAGCAGTGGTATGAGGGTTATGTAAATGTGCTTCAAGATAATAATTTTATTCCGTCTGCAATTACTGCGTTAGATAAGCAAATTACTCGTGGGGAAATGGCAGAAATGATTTGGAGAATTAGTGAAAATGTAACAGATGAATCTTCTGCAATTTTGATTACTGAACCAATTATTCCTGATAGTTCTGATTATCCTGGATGGGTGATTTTTGATGCTGATGGTTTTGCTTTTTATCATCCGGGTTGGTACATAGGTGTGAAGTGGGGATACGATACTTTGAGCCCTGAATATGATTTTATTTTTGGTTCTAAGGACGCTGTAGACGCTTATGTTCATGCTTATACTAAGGCCGGCTCAGATTTGAATACTTCGGTTTGGTTTGATCATCCATTTGTTGAGTCTGAAAATTTGACTATCAATGGTTTGGAAACTTTGATGAGACATTATCGTGCTCCTAGAGGAACTGTTGTGAACGGACGAACTACAGGTGAGGATGAGAATATTTATGTCTATACCTACAAGATTGATGGGAAAGTAGCAGTTTTACAGTATTTCAATGCTTATGGTACAGAGAACAAGAATGTAGATATTTTCTTCGACATGGCTGAAAGCCTTTATCAAAACTAGCAAGCTAACGGGTATGATGAGGATTGTTTAGTAGTGCAAAATGTGGTATAATTATCGAAAATAAAAACCAAAAAAATGTCCCGATCACCAGGGCTGCACTACATAAACAGAAGACTCCGTGCGCGCAAGAAAGGGCATTGCGTGGAGAAGTGCTTGGAGAAATGCGAAAAGAAGCACATGATGACGCTCTCGCATTTTGATCATATGATGATAGGGATTGCTATTTTGTATCCATTTTCAATGATCCCGCAGATCATAAAGATCTTCTTAACGGAAGATGCTAGCAGCATTTCTGCACTGACTTATGGAATGAAATTTTTCTTTATTGTTCCATGGTTTTTTTATGGAGTTTTCCATAAAAGTAAGCCCATCATTTATGCAAATATTTTATGGTTTTTTGTTTATGCCGTGATTCTTGGGCAAACTTTTCTTTATTGATTGGCCGGCTTCCTGAGGTACAATGTTTTTGATGAAAAAAGGAAAAAATATTAACAAAGCGGATGAATTAGAGGTGCTCATCAACTCTTTGCCTGATGCCTTATATATTCTTGATATGGAGGGTCAGATTGTTGATGGAAACATTAGTGCAGAAGAATTGTTGGGATATAAAAAGGAGGAGTTGATTGGGAAAAGTTTTAGAGATGCTAAATTACTCACCGCGAAAGGTTTGGCATTAGCTAATGATCGCTTTAAAAAGAACCTTAAAGGGAAAGCAACTGGGCCAGATGAATATATTTTTATTAGTAAAAAAGGGGAGAAGATTCCGGTTGAGATAAAGGCGATTCCAATCAGGCTGGCAGATAAAGCATTTATCTTGGGGGTGATTAAGGATATGTCTTCAATAAAAAGTACGGAAAAAGAACTAGAGAAGACCCAAATTAATTACCGTTTATTGTTTGATAACATGGTCAATGGCTTTGCTTATCATAAGATTGAAGTAAACAAAGCGGGTAAGCCAGTGGATTATACTTTTCTTGAAATCAATAAGGCTTTTGAAAAATATACTGGAATAAAAAAGAAGCAAGCTATTGGTAGAAAAGTTACTGAAGTTTTGCCAGGTATAGAAAAAGACCCCGCTGATTGGATTGGTAGATATGGAGAGGTAGCGTTAAAAGGAAAACCCATTAAGTTTGAACAATTCGCTGAGCCACTTAAAAAGTGGTTTTCAGTCTACGCTTATTCGCCTGAGAAGGGATATTTTGCAACAATTTTTGAAGATATAACTGAGCACAAAGAGGCAGAAGATACTTTGAAGGAGAGTGAAAAGCGTTTTAGAGATTTGGCAAATCTGCTACCTGAGGCAATTTATGAAATGAATCTGGAAGGAAAAATAACTTTTGCTAATAAAATATCACTTAAAGTTTTTGGATATACTGAACAAGATTATATAAATGGCTTTAATGCTTTTCAAATGGTTGCTCCAGAAGAGCTTCCTAAGATGAAAGAAAACATTGGGAACATATTAAAGGGTAAAACTGCACCTAGATCTGGTAATGAGTATCTGGCAATGAGGAAGGATAAAAGCACATTCCCAACTGTTATGTTCTCTTCTCCAATTATGCATGAAGGTAAGGCGGTTGGAATTAGGGGAATCGCTATTGATATTACTGAGCGCAAAAAGGCAGAGAATGAAATTGTAATCTTTAAGAAATTTGCGGAAACCTCAAGTCTGGGGCATGGCTTTGCTGATTTAAATGGAGATATTATTTATGCAAATTCCACTTTGTGCCGGATAGCCGGAGTGTCACCTAATAAAATATTGGGCACTAATGTTTCCACTTATTATCCAGATGAATATAAAAAGAAATTAGCTGAAGAAGTCCTTCCAACAGTAGCAAAAGAAGGTAAGTGGCTTGGGGAACTTCCAATGATGTCAGTTGACGGTAAAATAACTCCTACAATCCAGAATGTATCTTTGATAAAGAGCGAGGATGGAGAACCCTTGTATTTTGGTAATGCAATAACAGATATCACCGAGCTCAAACAAGCGGAGGAGAAGTTAAAAAATCTTGATATGCTTAAGTCTCGTTTCATTACGGCTTTAACGCATGTTATTAGAACGCCTTTAAGTGAAATTCGTTGGGGGCTTGAAACTCTGCTTTCTGGTGATTTTGGAGAGTTATCATCTGAACAGGAGAATTTCTTACGCAGAACGCTTGAGAGTGAAGAATCAATTTCTGGTCTAATTACAAACATGAATCTTGTGTTGGATATTGAGCGAAATAAAATATTGCTCGAAAAAGTATCTGTATCAATCCTTAGTCATATAAAAGCTGTAATAGGGGAATATTCAGCAGAGTGTAAATCGAAACAATTGACTTGTACTGTAGATCCGCCAAAGGGGAAATATCCTGCAGTTAAAATAGATCCAGGAAAAATTAAATTTGTCTTTGGCTTATTGTATGACAATGCAATCAAGTATTCGCCAAAGCAGGGGAAAATTGTAGTGAAGTTTTCCAAATCAAAATCAAATATTACTGTAAAAATTATTGATACTGGGATTGGTATTCCAGAAGAAGAGCAAACAAATATTTTTGAAAGATTCTTCCGTGCATCAAATGCACAGGCAATGCACACAAATGGAGTTGGGCTTGGGCTTTTTATTGCCAAAGCAATAGTTGAAGCTCATGAAGGTGAGATCGGCTTTGAGAGTACTGAAAGCAAAGGAAGTACCTTTTGGTTTAGTCTGCCAATTAGTAAATAGAGAAGGCACCTTCTATCCAATGAAGTTCAAACAAGTCTTCATCGCTCATTTGGTCGTAGACGCGAATGACTGTGGAGTCTTGAGGAAGTTCATAAAGTGGGTTTGTGTTTGGGTCGAAGTCAATCTTAGGCAATACATCTTCAGTTACATTCACAAATTCTCCCCTTTCCATTTTGAAGAAATCAAGCGATTGTTCGCACATTGGTCCACACCCTTTAACTTCAGCAGCAAAGAGATAAGTGCCATCAGGTTCAAGGAAGATAGTGAAGCTTGCATTACCATCTAGCCAAAAGGGATTAAGGGAAATGTAATAATTTTCTTCATCTAAAATGTCTATTGCATCTGTGAACTCTCGCCCGGAATAATTGGGGAAAATGAGTCCTGCTTCATTGAGCAGGATCAAATTAGAAAGTGTGACGCCATCTGTTTCTGATTCTTCAATAGAATAATAATCATTCTCTATGGGGAAGCCACCGCCACCGCTTGGGTTGCGAATGGTTTTTAAAAAGTCGTCAGCATCCCATATATATACGGATGATTCACCCACTTTTTCTAGGTCTAAGCGAATGTGGTAGTAATGTTTATTTAGATGTTCTAAATACAAACAGCTAGACTCTGCTGCACTGTTACAGCCTTTATTTCCAGAGGTATAAATGTCGTACAAAATAAAGTCATCATTTTCTGAGTAAAAATTTGCTTGGTCAAGATTTGCTGGCTTTTCTTCTAGCCATTCAACTTCCATTGTAAGCAAGTCGGGTTCTTGATCTGATTCGTCTTTATAGACTTGGAATTCATAAAGTGCCGGTCCATCTTTTAGTGGCATCAAGTCATTGCTTGGGATTTCGCTAGAAGTGAATACCCAATTCCCAGGAAGATGAAGAGAAAAGACATCATTGATTGTGAGTATGACGTTCATATCTTCATCAACAGGATCTACTTGTGTATTAGTGCAGGCAGTGAGGAGGATCAGGAATAAGCAGAATAGTAGTTTTTTCATGTATTGATGTTAATTACAGGGTTGAATTTAGATTACAATTATCTCATACCGTAGACCCGAATGGCCAGTCAATTCTGAACTCCAGCAACTGAAAATTGAGTATCAGTTGTTATAAAGATTGAAAGTTTTGTTTGGGATGTATACCATCAGATGGTATGAGTGATATAATTCTAGAAATATTGCGTGCAATAATCGTCTTTTTCCTATTTGTGTTTTTATTATTTAGTAGTGGAAATGTTAGTGCAAAAGTAAAAGGTGGGTGGAAAGTAATTATTTTTGGTTTTGGTTTATTGCTGTTTGCTAGCATAATTGATGTAACAGATAATTTTGAATTCTTAGATAAATTTCTTGTGATTGGGGATACTCCAGGACAGGCTTTCCTTGAAAAGGTGGTTGGATATTTGGGTGGTTTTCTCTTGTTGGCAATTGGTTTTTGGAAATGGCTACCTAAAGTACTTAAATTGGATCTGACAAAAGAGGAGCTGGAAATTGCAAAAACTGAGTTGAAAGAGTCAAATTTGAAATTAGAAGAAAAAGTTATTGAAAGAACAAAAAGCCTGTCCAAATCTGAGCAAGAACTTAGGGAAAAGAATAAGGAATTAGAAGAAATGAATAAGAATATGACTGGTAGGGAACTGAAGATGATTGAGCTGAAAAAGAAAATTTCAGAACTTGAGAAGGGAATTTGATTTAAACCCTTGACTTATTTGTATTTATGTTATATTTTCTGCGCAACAAACCAGGCATAAGTACTTCCACGGGATGAAAATAGGGAGTCGTTGCCAAGGTGTAACACTCTAATTTTTATTCAAATATGTCTACAGAAACAACTCAAAAGTTCGACTCAATGGGTCTCAACCCAGAAATTCTTCATGCCCTTAGTGATCTGGGTTTTGAAACCCCAACACCTATTCAAGCTCAGGCTATTCCTGTGCTTTTAAATGGTTCAAATGATTTGCTTGGATTCGCTCAAACTGGAACGGGGAAAACGGCGGCATTTAGCCTGCCAATGATCCAAAAAATTGATCCAGAATTGAAGCGTGTACAAGCGCTGATTCTTTGCCCAACGCGTGAGCTTTGTATGCAAATTACTAGAGATATTGATTCATTTACTAAATATCTGAAAATGAAGGCTGTAGCCGTTTATGGTGGAGCTAGTGCATATGATCAGATTAAAAAGATCAAAGAAGGTGCTCAAATTGTTGTTGGGACGCCGGGACGTGTTAAAGATCTTGTTAATAGAGGGAAACTCAAAGTAGATAACATTCAATGTTTGGTATTGGATGAGGCGGATGACATGCTTGATAAAGGGTTCAAAGAGGATTTGGATGCAATTTTGGATAGCACGCCAAAAGACAAACAGACTTTGCTATTTTCTGCCACAATGTCCCCTTGGATTAAAAAAGTTGCTGCACAAAGGATGCATGATCCTAAAGAGATTCGGGTTGCTGCTCAAAATGAGGGTGCTGAAACTGTGGAACATCAATTTGTAACTGTTCATGCTCGTGATAGGTATGCGGCGCTTCGCCGACTTTTGGATGTAAATCCGGATGTTTATGGAATTGTGTTCTGTAGGACTCGTCGCCAAACAAAGGAAGTTGCGGCAAAACTGATTGCTGATAACTATTCGGCGGAAGCTATCCACGGAGAAATTGCTCAAAATGAGCGAACGGCTGCAATGGCTCGTTTCCGTGCCAAACATATTCAAATCCTTGTTGCTACAGATGTGGCTGCACGTGGAATTGATGTGAATGATCTGACACATGTAATCAACTATGAATTGCCAGACAGCCCTGAGACTTATGTTCACCGTAGTGGTCGAACCGGTCGTGCTGGGAAAACTGGAGTTTCTCTTACTATCATTAATATGAGAGAGCGAGGGAAGCTGAAACGTATTGAAAGCATGATGAAAAAACGATTTGATGGAATTGAAGTTCCAACAGGAAAGGCTATTTGTGAAGCTCAATTGATGAGTCTTGTTCATACTGTAAAAACTACTGAAGTGGATCTAGATAAATTGGCTCCATATTTGCCAGCTATTTATGATGAACTGCAAGGCTTAACAGTTGAAGAACTTGTTCAGCATTTTGTGTCTGTGGAATTCAATCGCTTCCTTAAACACTACTCAAAGGTAAAAGACATTTCTACTCAACGTAGCTATGGAAATGAACGTGGCGGCGGTGGTTCAAGGTATGAAAGAGGTGGGCGAAGAGGAGAACGTGGTGGCCGAGGTGGAGGCGGATATGAACGCAGAAATAAAGAACGTGGCGGAAGCAGCAGAGACCGGGCAAGGGCTAGCGAACTTAGACTTAATGCTTACAAATTAAATGTTGGTAGGGAAGATGGATTTAATCCAAAAGCTCTGTTCAGCCTTATCAATAACAACCAAAGTTTGAAGGGAATTGAAATTGGAAGTATTAGAGTGGAATCAGGTATCACAAAGTTTGAAGCTGATGCCAGATACCATGATAAGGTTCTGAAATTCCTTGGACGTGAAAAATATAGTGGTAAGCCTGTGAGGGTTGCACCTATGTAAGCTCCCAGAGTTCATTAAATTGCTTGTCTTGAAAATGACCTCTGTTTTCTAAGGTGTGGATTTCCCAATTTGTATCGAATTCTTTTGCTACATGAGTGGGAATGTAGGGGTCATTGCTAGACAGAAATGCTATTTTTCTTTTGGCCATGGCTTTGTTTGGACTTATTCCAGGTCCAATCAGTTTTTTTAGTGAGGCGATGTCGCTATTTGGCCAGCGTCTTTTGAGGTCCTCTTCATCAATTTCTAGAATTGCGGGGCCTATCAAGAAAAGACCGCCAAATTCTTTTTGTTCTGCTAGTTTGATTGCAAAAAAGGCACCAAGAGAGTGAGCAATAATAATGTCTTTTTCCCCAAAGTCTTGCGTTAGTGTTTTTAGGAAATTCATGGTTTCTTCAAAGTCTGGATGTCCTGAATTTGGAAGGGTCTTGTTTGTCACCATCCAAGTTTGTTCAAGAAGATTCTTTTCCAGCCAAGGAAGCCAATTGCTGTTTGAATCTCCTTCGAAGCCATGTATTAGAAGTGCTTTTTTCCTTTGCATAACAGGAGTTTAGCATTGTAAAAGGAAGGTATGCCAATTATAATTCCCGCGATATGGCTCAAAAAGTAATCATTGTTGAAGACGACGCCTTTCTGGTTAAAGTATACCAGCCAAAGTTTGTGAGTGCTGGTTTTGATCTGTTAACAGCATCAAATGGCATTGTTGGCTTGGAATTGATTAAAAAGGAGATGCCGGATCTGATTTTGTTAGATTTGATTATGCCGGAGAAGAGTGGCTTTGAGGTTCTTCAAGAACTTAAAGCAGATCCAACTTTAAGTGCTATACCTGTTATTGTTTTGAGCAACCTTGGGCAAGAAGCTGATATGAAAAAGGCCTTAGAAATTGGAGCAAAGGGCTACATTGTAAAAGCAGATTCAACTCTTAAAGAGGTGATTGAAAAATGTGTGGCTGTTTTAGCAGGAGGAATGGCGGTTTAACCTTTGTAGGCTAGATTACAATTTTATCAAAAATTTTCTAGCATGGTTTGTGTTATGCGCTACACTGAGGGCAATGAATAAAGCAGATGAAAAACTTTGGTACCTTAAAAATCTCGATATCTTTGAGGGGATTCCAGATGATGAGCTAATGCAATTAGCTGGACGCGTTCAGGAATGCATGTTTAGTAAAGATGAAGTTATCTACAGTCCAAATGAGGCATTGAACTCAATCTATACAGTTAAGCGTGGCGAAGTGCGGCTTTATCACAGTAAGAATGGAAAGCGAATGGTCTTTGATGTGCTTGGGCCTGGAAGTGTATTTGGTGGGATTGCATTTTCTTCTGATAAAAGTACTCATTTTGCACAGGCTACGCATCCTACAAAAGTGTGTATTTTCACTGAGCAAGATTTCTTGGCCATTCTGCAAAAGCGACCGGAACTTATGCTCCGCTTTATTAAGAAAATGACTTCAAAGATTCAAGATTATGAAGATCGCTTAAAAGAACGCGCAGACACTGCAGAGGAAAATATTATGAAAGCACTACAGAGCTTGCAGGAAAAACGTAGCCAATCACTATTTGGGCGATGGGCGGCAAAAGGTGTGCATATTACTCATGAAGAATTGGCAGAACTAACTGGTTTAAATAGGGTTACGGTTACTCGCTTATTAAAACGCTTGAAAGAAGCCAAAAAAATCAGCGTTGGAAGAGGAGGGATTGAACTCTTGTGACGTAGACTACTGCATTAATTAGTGAAAGGATTTACTGTGCGGCTGTTTATTAACTAAAAAAATAATATGTATAAACTACTTGCAACACTAATGTTCGGTTCGATCTTTTTTGCAGCTTGCACAACTAGCGCAACTGCACCGGCAAATACTGGGCACTCAATGTCTGATAACACAGAAACAAATGTGGTTTTAGCATCCAATTTTGGTGATTATGATAAGGCAGCATATGAGCTAGCCTTGGCAGAAGGGAAGTCTGTATTTTTAGATTTCCATGCAACTTGGTGTAGCACTTGCTTGAGCAATGCGCCCAAAATTGAATCTGCCTTTGAACGTTTAGAGGACGACTCAGTAGTTGGTTTCAGGGTGAATTATGATAAAGAAGTAGCTTTGAAACGGGAGTTTGGCGTGAACTTTCAGTCTACTCTAGTTTTAATTGATGGGGAGGGAAATTCTAGCAAACTTGGTCCAGGGTTTGTGTCTGAAAATCAAGTCTTGTCCTTCTTGGAGTCATAGTGATAGACTGATCCAGCTATGAAAATACTCATCTTTGGAAACGGCTATATTGGAAACGAATTCTTGGAATTCTATGGTGATAAGGCAGTGATGTCTAAAGTTCGCCTTGAGGATTATTCTGATGTTCTTGCTGAGCTTGAAGTGCAAAAACCTGATGTTGTTTTGAATTGTGCTGGGAAGACAGGCCGCCCAAATGTGGATTGGTGTGAGGACAATAAAATGGCAACTATTACTTCTAATGTGATGGCGCCTATGATTCTTGCCAGAGCTTGTGAAGAGCTGGGGGTCTACATGGTGCATCTGGGAAGTGGCTGTGTTTATGAAGGTTACAATGATGGCGATGGATTCACGGAGGATGACGAGCCAAATTTTGATGGAAGTTTTTATTCAAAGACCAAAGCTTGGTCTGAAAAGATGTTAAAGGAATTTCCAGTATTGCAATTACGTTTGAGAATGCCTTTTGATAGCAAACCTGGACCAAGAAATTTTGTGACTAAAATTGTGAAGTATGAAAAAGTAATTTCTGTCCCAAACTCTATCAGTGTTATGGATGACTTTTTGGATGCATCTGCAAAATTGATTGAACAAAAGGTGACTGGAATTTTTAATATGACTAATCCTGGTGTGATTGATCATGCTGAGATTTTGGATATTTACAAAGAATTAGTAGATCCAAGTTACGACTATGAAATTTTCTCTGTGGAGGAGATGGAAAAGATCACTAAAGCAAAACGCTCCAACTGCAGATTGGCTACAGATAAAATGGAAGATTACGGTGTAAAAATGCGTCCAGTAAAAGAAGCTGTTAGAGACGCGCTTACAGAGTATGCAAAACACATGGCTTAGTTGGCTCGGAGTTCTGCTAGAGCGAATAAGGTTCTTAATGCTGCTCCTGTAGATCCGTATTTGGTTGTGGCTGTTGGTTTGTCCGCCCAAGCTGTCCCACCAATGTCCAAGTGAGCCCAAGGAGTTTTGTCCACAAAGTTTTTAAGGAAAGCCGCTCCCATTGTGGATCCGGCTCGCACGCCGTTTGTGGAATTTTTGAGGTCTGTGAAGTCACCGGAAGTCGCTTTAACAAAATCATCATCCAAAGGGAGTTGCCATGTGCGTTCATGAGATCCCTTTGAAGCTTTGAGGACATCATCAATCAGTTTTTGATTTGTTCCCATCACACCTGTGATGTTATATCCCAAGGCCACGCTTACTGCACCTGTTAATGTTGCAATGTTCACCATGGCTTTTGGTTTGAATTTGTCTTCGGTGTAGGAGAGTCCATCGGCTAGCACCAAACGTCCTTCTGCATCTGTATTTGTAACTTCAACAGTTTTCCCATTGTGGGCTTTGAGTACATCTCCAGGGCGAATTGCATTTTCAGAAACTGCATTTTCTGCGCAACACAAAACTCCAACAAAATATCCAGATAGTTTGGCGGCAGCAATTGCTTGCATAGCCCCAAGTACTGTGGCTGCACCAGCCATATCTTGTTTCATAGTTTCCATGTATCCCGTTGGTTTGAGGTTCAAACCTCCAGTATCAAAGACAATTCCTTTTCCAACAAGGGCAAGGTTTGGCTGAGTCGATTTAGCTTTGTTCTTGTATTCCAAAATTACCATTTTTGGTCCAATTTTTGCACCTTTCCCAACTCCAATTAATCCACCGCAACCCATTGATTCCAATTTCTTCTCATCATAAACCGTAACTTTCATTTTATATTTCTTTGCAACTGCTTTTGCTTGGTTAACTAAATCTTGAGAGTTTAGGTCTCCGGCAGGTGTGTTCACCAAGTCTCTTGTAAGCGTTGAGGCTTCTGAGAAAGATTTGAGTCTTGCTGCATGTTTTTTGTTTGCTGCAGAACTGGCAGTTACAAAAGTAACAGATTCAGTTTTTGGAGTTTTCTTATCCGCCTTTTTATAGCGAGTGAACTCATATGAGCCCAAAGCATATCCGTATGAAAGTTCAGAGAAGTCGGCACCATCAACAAGTACTGTCATTTTTTTGGAGCCTTTGCTCATTCCAGCCATTTTTCCACCCAAGTGTTCAATGGCTTGTGGCATCTGTTTCTTTTTGTCACCGCGCCCAATGATTACAACTTTTTTGGCAGAACCTTTAGGGTAAAGCGTTAGGCTTTGCCCTTCTTTTCCCTCAAAATCCTTTGCTTTCATTCGCGCTGTTAAAGCTGCACTGGCATCTGCTCCTAAAGCTTTTTTGTGAGTAGATGATAACTTTTCTTTTTCAAAAAGAGTTAAAAAAAGAACATCTACTTTTGGGGAGCTGGCAGCGAGTGCGAATTTCATAATTGTGGAGTGGTTTAAATATTTACTTTCACATTACTGTAAGGCGCGCAGAGCCTCAAGTACTTCTTCATGATGACCGCCCACTTTTACCTTTCGCCAGGTTTTTACGATTTCCCCATTTTCATCAATCAAGAAAGTGCTGCGAATCATTCCCATGAAAGTTCGGCCGTACATGCTCTTTTCTTTCCAAACCCCAAATGCCTCCGCCATTTTTAAATCTTCATCTGAAAGTAATTCAAAGGGGAGTTCGTGTTTTTCCGCAAATTTACCGTGAGATTCCAGCGAGTCTTTGCTCACTCCCACAATCACTGCATTAAGCGCTTCATATTCTTTGCTTCCATCCCTAAAATTGCAGGCTTCTTTTGTGCAGCCCGGCGTATTGTCTTTGGGATAAAAATAGAGAACAACTCGCTTTCCTGCGAAATCTGAAAGGGAAGTTTCCCCACCTTTTGAAGAGGGAAGTTTGAAGTTTGGGACTTTATCGCCTGTATTAAGCATGGGATTTCATTAAATTACAGAGCCATGCTAACATACAAGTGATAATGATTCCTAACTAATAAATATGCAACATACAGCGCAAGATTTCTCAGTTTTACTGGGGACTTTGGACGGAATTTCTGACCCTCAACTGGAGGCTCATTTTGGCCTTTACCAGGGTTATGTGAAAAAACTTAATGAGATTGAGGAAAAGCTCAAGACCGTGGACCGCTCACTCACAAATTATTCTTTTGGAGATTACAGTGAACTAAAGCGAAGGGAAGCCGTGGCTTTTAACGGAGCTTATCTACACCAAATGTACTTTGAGAATTTGGGCGCAGGAGCGAGCGAAGCGAGCTCAGAACTAAAGGCGGAAATTGAAAAGGCTTTTGGAAGCATGGAAGCTTGGGAAACGGATGTTAAAGCGGCGGCGGCTTCAACCCCAGGTTGGGTGCTGCTCACTTGGAACAAAGTGGACAAGACTTTGCACAACTACATTATGTATGAACACCATATTGGACTTCCGGTTCATCAAGTACCAGTTATGGCTTTGGACTGTTGGGAACATGCATTCATGATTGATTATGGAACCAAGAAGGCGGCTTATTTGGATGCCTTTTTGAAAAACCTCAATTGGAATGTAGTTAATGAGAGGTTTGGAGCGCTTTAATGTACATCCCAAACTTTTCTCTCCTTTAGGCGGCCGGGGATTGTGAAGCCGGCTGCTTTTGTGTGGCCGCCGCCTCCAAAGAGTTGGGCTATTGCGGAGAGGTCGATTTCTTCATTTTGAGTGCGCATTGAGCCTTTGATTTCTCCCTGTGGAGTTTCCGTGAGGAGCACGCAGAATTTTGCTTCCGGTACGTGGTTTAAGTAGTTGATTAGACCAGTGAGATCTGCTGTTGTGGTTTCTTCTGCGTTGTAGTCGTCCTCTGTTACTGCTGTGACTACGGCATTTTTGCTATTCATGTCTGCGCGGCTTAAGGCTCGGCCCCAAAGGCGAAGTTTATTGAGCGAGGTAGTGTGAAATTGCTTTTTTACACAAGTTTGATGATCTGCTTTTAGGGCTTTGAGTCTGGCTGCGATTCGCAGAACTTCCGGGGAAGTGTTGGAGTGCATGAATGAGCCGGTGTCATAATAAAGTCCGTGGAGAAGAGCAGTTGCCATTGTTGGTGTGATAGCCCAAGAATAAGTTGAAAACATCAGGAAAAGAATGAAACAAGTGGCAGGTGTATCTGGCATAACCACGTTTACAGTTCCAAAATTATCGTTGCTTGGATGGTGGTCAATGTTAATCAGATTTACAGCAGAGCGGTCTAGGAGTTCAGGCTTGAATTCGTGGAAACCCATTAACTTATGGCCCCCGCAATCTACGGTGATAACCAAATCAAATTCTTGAATGTTGAAATCCGTGACGTATTCCTCTACTTTTCGCAAAAAATTACAGTCTAAAGGTGTGGGATCCACACAAGCAGATATCACGGTTTTGCCAAGAGTCTCCAAAGCTTCCCGCAGTGCAAGATTGGCTCCAACCGCATCCGCATCTGGATTCTTGTGCGAAATAATCACAATGCGCTGGGCAGAGTTGATGAGTTCTTGTGCTTGTTGGAAAATGTTTAGCATAGAACTCATCATTGCAGATTCTTCTACGCTTTGCCAAGTGTTTCTCCCCCTGGCTTCCATCCAACGGGGCAGAGTTGTCCGGTTTGGGCGGCTTGGACTACGCGGATTACTTCGTCTACGTTGCGGCCGATGGAGTTGTCATGGATTACGGACATTTTGAGAATGCCGTCTGGATCGATAACAAAAACTCCGCGGAGGGAGATTCCTTCTTCTTCAATGAGTACGCCGTAGTCGCGGGCGATTTGTTTTGTCATGTCTGAGAGCATTCCAAATTTCATGTCTCCCAAATCTTTTTTCCAGGCCAGGTGTGAGTGCACGCTGTCCGTGGACATTGAGAGCACTTCTGTGTTCATTTCCTGGAAAGTTTTGTAGGCATCATTGAATGCCGTGATTTCTGTTGGGCAAATGAATGTGAAGTCGAGTGGATAGAAAAATAATACTACCCATTTCCCCTGGTAGTCGCTAAGGGATACTTTTTTGAATTCTTCTCCAAATACACCTTCGCAGGTGAAATCTGGGGCGAATTGTCCAATGTGAGCTGTCATATTTTGTGGGTTATTCTTTAAGTTTTTGTGCCGCTACAAATTCAAAGGCTTTGTATGAGGCCTTAACTCCTTCAGCGGTTCCAACAACCGCTTGTTTCCATTCGCCAGCGCTCACATCTCCAGCAGCGTAAAACCCAGGCACATTGGTTTCACTCATGTTGGTAGTTGTGATTTCGCCTTTGTCATTTTTTTCAACACCTAGGTCGTCAATCATGCTTGTTAGTGGGATGCGACCGATTTCTATGAAGACACCTTGTGTTTCCATTTCTTCGCCATTGTCTAGTTTTACTTTTGTAACTACGTTTTCACCCATTACTTCCGTTATGTTTGTGTTGAACATTGGCGTGATGTTTTCTGTAGCTTCCATTCTTTGAATATTTACGGGTTCGGCTTTGGTGAATTTGTCTTTTCTGTAGACAATTGTCACTTGGGCCGCGTGCTCTGCCAAAATTAGCGATTCTTTCACAGCACTGTCTCCGCCACCAACCATGATCACGTTCTTTCCTTTGAAAAATCCGGCGTCACAGGTTGCGCAGTAGGAAACTCCTTTTGCAGCGAATTCTTCTTCCCCCGGGATCCCGAGTTTGCGGTAAGTTGTTCCTGTTGCGAGTAGCACGGTTCTTGCTTGGAATTCCTCTTTTCCATAAGTGATGTTGAAAACGTCGCCGTCTTTGGTCACTTTTGTTACGCGATTTCCAACTTTCATGGGAACATCATTGGCTTTTGCGTGTTCAATGAATGAATCTGCCAATTCTTGTCCGGACACAGATGTGAATCCTGGGTAATTTTCAACCAGATGGGTGAGGGTTATGGTTCCACCCAAGCCTTCTGTGAGGACGAGAACGTCCATGTTGTAACGGCGAGCGTAGATGGAGGCAGCGAGGCCTGCGCATCCGCCACCAATGATTATCATGTCGTGGAGCATAGGGGAGGGTTTAAGAATTTTCTTTGAGCGATTTGAGTTCTGCTTCTAACCTGTGGGGAAGCATATTGTTCTTTACTTCGCCATCAATCATTACAGCTGAGAGTGGTCCATCCGCCTTACAAAATAGTACATTTGGGCCGAGTTCACAGTGACTCAAGCACCCCGTTTTTTCAAGCCTAAATTGCCCATCTTTTGTAGTTTCCCCTACTTTGATGTCTAGAACGTGTTCTGCTTTTTGTATGCTTTCCGCTGAAAAGTTTTTATCGCACGAACAACCGGTACAAACCTTAATAATATGCATTATGCAGCCATTTTTAGGTGATCGAACTCGCGATCAATTATCTGTTCGCTCATTTCTTTTTGAATGTTTCTAGAGTTGCGCAGCATTGTGAGATTGTTGGAACCCATGCTCAGGTGTTTTGATCCTCCCAGTTTGGTGATGGCAATCAAAACAAGTTTCATCACTTCTGCTTGGGACATGTCTTCAATCATATCTAATGGGTCTTTCGAAACTTCTCCATCTTTCTTTTCAACCATTACGTGCTCTCCGTAACGTGCATTGTTAAGTTGCTCCAAAACTCGGCCGGTTCCATCTTGAATGTTCCTGGCATTTACGGTCTGAAGTTCATCAACTTGTCCACCGGAGGACATCACATATCCTTTGTCATATGCTTCATCTGCAGCTTGTATGTAGCGGAACTTAGATTCTTGCCGATCAGTTGTTACGTCTGACTCGTCTTTAACATTTTGGTCCAACTTCACCCAATATTTAAGGTCTCGCAGGTATGATTCTTTTTGAGTTTCATTATGGCGCTCCGCACGCTTGGCAGTTCCAAAGATCTTTTTGTATGTTTCATTTTGTACTTCAGCAGCCTTAAGTGCACCTTCGCGCTGCATATCTTTAGCAATATCATCCATAACCCTTTGCCCCTCAGACCCTCTTAGGGTCTGGGCAATGTTCAATGTGTCTTCTCCATCAATGTCTTTATCTGTGGATAGTTTGAATGGCGAATCTTTCTCCTCATGCTTCTTATTAAGCGAATCATTCAGCATCTTTTCCCTATCTGCTTCGCTTGCTTTTAGGAAATTTTCGTCGTTACGCAGGTATGAAGGGAGGGAGAAGTATTTATCAACAACTCTGGCCCTGTCTTTTATGTCTTCATTTAAAATCTTTAAGCGAGCTTTTTGACTTTCTACATCTGCCAACTTGAAACGACGAATGTTGAGTGTACGCTCAAAAGGTTGGAAGAGTGCTATGCCTTTTGTGCGTGCTCCCAAAATGGTAGCCATGAATTCTGCCACATGCATACTATTGCGACGTACATGCTCATTAAGTTCAGGAAGGAATCCCTCCAATTCATGCCTACGCATGAGGTTTGTTTTCTCTGTGAGGCGTTTTTTGTCTGCGGGAAGGGCGTGTTCAAGAATTTTGTCACGTTTTTTGTAAAGTCGTTCACGTTGTTTAACAAGACTGGGGAGCTTTTTAAGAGCACTGTCCATTTTTGCAAAACTACCTTGCTCTTCAAACCATTGAATGAACTCCCAGGCGGTTTTTGGGATTTTCCCATAAGGGGTTTGTACCTTCTTCCCACCAAAGTTTGCCTGATTATCAAGAATACCTTTCACATATTTGTCCTTTCTAGTTTTGTATCCCTTTTCAACTTCCTCTTTAATTTTGTGGGTGTCTTTATATGCACTAGCGCCCTTTTGTTTTTTCTTGAATTCATACTGTTCTGCGGAAGATGAATCTTCCACACCTTTAAGCTCTTTCATAATGTTGGAAAGCAGAGCTTCTTTACCATTTGGCACCCATGCAATTGAACCTAGTCTTCTGAAGAACTCTTCTTTAACGAATTTGCTTTTACTTTTTAATTTGTTTCTAAACTGTGCTCTTACTTGCATATTCTCATTAAGTTCAACAAATCTGGAGATCATGCTGTGCTCACCAGTTAAAGGTAAGCCAGAGAAATACTTCATAATCTCCTGCATTTCTTTATCAATAGCCGCACCCTCTTTGGTATGCATTGGCACAAATAATCCGCTTTTGTGTAGCTGTGTTTTATACCATTTAATTGAGGCGTGCTTGGTCTTTTTTTCAATGTTATCTAGTTCAGCATTGCTTTTGCATTTAGCTATCTTTGCAATATATTCAGACTCGTCTCTACCTGTAGCATCTTGAAACTCTTTTAGCCCAGCAATCATATCGTCTCTTTTCTGTTCTCCAACCCAATCAAGTTTGCCCCATAGGTTTTCACCTTGGTTTTTGGCATCGAGCAATTCTGTACCGTCTTTGAACTGTTCTGGTCGTCCAACCATTGTTTTGAATTAAGGGGTGGTCACAGTGTACTCATTTGGGAACTAGGTGGGAAGTGATTTGGGTTACTTTTCTTTTTTATTATTTCATAGCTTATCCAGCTAAGGATTGCGATAAAGCTTAGGACAAAGCTCCACGGAAATTTCTTTTTTGTAACTGGCTCTGAGCTTTGGAGCAATTCACTATTCATAAGTAGGTAATTGTCACCAAGTGAGCTGGCCTGCACAAGTACGCGGTTGCCAGTTTGGAAAAGGAGGGAGTTTAGATTGGCGCTTGATACTTGAAAAGTCCAAGTGCTGAGGCCATCAAAAATGTCTAGGCTCTGATTTTCAAATGCAGTGACTTCGCCAATTACTTGCAGCCACTTTGGATTCAGTTCACCTGGGCTAGGGGAAACCCATTTCCAGGTTGAGAAAGTTTTTCTGCCCAGAGTTTCAAGCGAAGCTTGTTCAGATTCAATTTCTTCAATCAGGATTTTTGCAAAAGATTCGCCTTCTGTGGATTGATCATATTCAACTTCATCAATTACTTCTCCCGTGAAATCAGCCAGTTCAACAATCTCATCTGAGTTGTTGAGAGCAATATTGCTAGTTTCTCTATCTATTAAAAGGGTCTCGCCGGGTTCTATAATTGTGTCGTCCGGGAAAATGTATGGATCTGAACCACCGGGGCCATCATCCAAAATCCAATTCCCAAGGTTTATTGGGACATCTCCGCCATTTGTGATTTCTATCCACTCGCCCTCTGCATCCGGACCTTCCGGATTTGGCAGCACTTCTGTTATGGAGATTTCTTCAGAAAGATCGCCGTCTTCAAACTCAGATTCTTCTCCTTCTGTTGTGGAAGAGAGATTGGCTTCATTTGGGGTAACTTGGTTGGTCCAATCATAGTATTCGCCAAGTATGGCATAGGATTCTCCTTCTTTTGCAGCGTCATACAAAATGTCCCAAAGTATTTCTCCATCAGATCCAAGCAAGCGAACATGGTCCGTGCTGTTATTTAAAGTGAGCCCACTGTCTTCAATGGAAACTAAGAAAAAGGATTCAGCTGAAATACTTCCTTCCAATGTATAAGGTGAGCTGCCGCCGTCCTGATCATCCAATTTAAGGCCGCTTAGATTTATGCTTTCTTGGTGAGGATTGTAGAGTTCTATCCATTCTTCCGTACTATCTGATCCTTCTGGATTTGGGAGTGCTTCTGAAAAATCTGGCCAAAGCGAGGGAGTGCTGAGCACAACTTCAGGATCAGGGTCTGCTGGAGTTGGCCCCACTGGCCCATCATCAGTATATTCATAAAAATCTAGGATGACGCCGTTGATATCACTAAGAGTTACGCTGTCTCCTCCATTATTAAGTTGAAAAGGGAAGCCGCTGATTTCCAAGCTTTCGCCGGCAGAAATATTGCCGGACATAGTCCAAGGATTTTCCGTGTTATCTGCCAGGGTATATAAAGAGAGGTCCAAAGTTTCTTGGCCTGTGTTCTTGAGTTCCACCCATTCGTGTTCGCCTTGGGAAGGGTTTGGGAAAACGGATACAATTTCCAGTGTGTTTGGAATTTCTTGGTCTGGATTGCAGGCAAATGCACTCGCTGGAATGGAAAGGGCTAATAAAAAAGCGATAAAGAATTTCATTGGATGGTGGTTAAGGAAACCGAGTATTCCATAACGACCTTTATAAAAACCTGAACTTTTTCTTAAGTAGTTCTTACATGTTAAAGTAAAAGTGTAATAAAACTGCAAGACAGCATTATATCAGTGTTCAAGTATTTATTTAACAGGGCTAATGTCCACAGAAAAACAACTTATTGAAGCGGCACAAAAGGATAAGCTAGAGTTTGTAAAACTCTATGATGCTCACATGAAAGATATATTTTCATACCTTATGAGTCGTCTTGGAGACAGAGCTCTTGCGGAAGATTTAACATCTGAAACATTCATGATTGCTCTGACCAAAATAGATACTTATGTATACAAGGGGAAACCCTTTAGAGCATGGCTTTACAGAATAGCAATTAACGAAATGAACAAACACTTTAGAGAAAATAAGAAAACAGCGAGGACGCACAATGTTCTTAAACATGAAGGTGCAAGTTTAAGCCCAGCAGCAGATAAAGATATGAAAGATCAAGAAGATAAGGACAGAGAGAAAGTGCATCTGAGTATGCTAAATGAAGCATTTGAGCAGCTCAAAGAGAAAGAGAAAAACCTATTGTCCCTTCGTTACTTTGATGATCTTGCTTACAAGGAGATCGCTGAGGTAATGGGGATAACAGTTAGCAATGTTGGTGTTAAAATCAACAGAGCCCTTAAACGTTTAAATAAGCTAACAAGTTTACAAACCACATAATATGAAACGCTTAGAAACATATCTAAAAAAACTTGGGATCATGAGAAAAAAGGACATCACTCCTAGCTTTGAAGAAATGCTTAGAAATAAGCTAATTAAGAAGGCCAATGTTATGAAAAATGTTAAACAAGTTAAGAAAGTGTCCGTATTCAGTGGTGTTGGAGAAAGATTCAGCCGGCTCTTTACTATAAAAGCGATGGTGCCGGCAGTAGCCATGGCTACTCTGCTTCTGGTTCTTGTTACGGTGATTAGTCCTGGCTTACAAGGTTTGAATCAATTCGACTTGGTAGATATTGCATCTGCTCAAGAGTATTACACTCTTACTCCTTTAGAAGGTGATGACACGGGTGTAGATCAAGATTCAGATTTCCTTTTGGAAAGCAAAGGCGACTTAAAGCTAAATGCTGTTAAAAAGGCTTTGAATGTATCTCCGGATGTAGAGCTTAGTTTTGCACAAGAAGGCGACGCAGTTTTGATTTCAACTTCTCAAGACCTTGAGACTGGAGAGATTTATGAATTCACTTTGGACTCCAGTCAATTAAAAGACTCGCCTTATGATACAGAATACAGCTGGGCATTTGAGGTCTCAGATTCGCTTAGGGTGACAGGTACGCTTCCTGGATCTAGTAGATCAGGTATTGATAGGAATACAGGTATTGAAATTCAATTGACTCATTATGGTGTGAGCAAAGCAGACTGTGCAGAGCACTTTGAGATTTCTCCTAAGGTATCAGGTAGCTACTTGGTAAACGAGCGACAGGCAAATTTTGTTCCTAACTGGCC
>PJEL010001762.1_pt1 | contig 20931 bp, 26 predicted proteins | sample 1853271 | NCBI WGS metagenome assembly PJEL01 (sample SAMN08108733, study PRJNA415343) | Invertebrate metagenome, whole genome shotgun sequencing project. | host: Globobulimina | place: Sweden: Gullmar Fjord | collected 2015-08
TGGCCTGTGGTTGTTTAGAAAGTTTTATTAATCTTTTTTTATTAAAAATTTATGGATTGTGATTTATGTAATGCTATAAATGAAGAAGATAATTTAATTTTCTCTAATAATCATGTTTTTTGTGTTATTTGTAAGTGGCCTTTGAAAGATGGACATGTAATTGTTTTGCCCAAAAGACATGTAAAATTATTAGATGAACTTGATGAAATAGAATCTATGGAATTGTTAAGGGGTGTTGAGATGATGAAGAAGGTTTTAAAGGAGATTTATGGGCGAGATACAATTGTTTTTCAGAATTCAGGAAGACATAGCTCGCAAGAACATATTCATTTACATGTTTTACCTAGCAAAGGTGATTTGAGGAAAATGGTTTCTAAATTTGAAGGAATTGATTTAATGAAAGACATACCTAATGTTGAGATGTCTAAAATGGCTGATAGAATTAAGGAAGGATTAAATAATTTTACTTAGGTCTTTATTTATGATTATTGGTTTCATTGCTTCAATTTCTGTTTTAGGATAATCCATTTCAGGGAATCCGTTATACATAAAGATTTTTTGATTTAGAATATGTGCAAAGCCCATTTCCATCAGTGTGTTGGCACCGATGTAATTTTTAATTTCATTCTTATCTAGATTCAAAACGAGGACTGCATCTCCCCCTTGCATCATGTTCCAAAATTCTCTTATTGCATCAAGATTGTTTTTTTGATGGATTTTTATTTTTTCTATTTCATCCCAACTTTTTCCTATTAATGGTTTATGGAAATCTGTCAAATAAGCTTCATGTCCAAGTTTGATTAATTCATCTCTTACTTTTATCATTTCTTCTGTGAATTGCATACTGCTTATAATTCCAATTTTCATTTAATTTGGTGTTTAGAAACCTATTTATACTATTAGTTCTCTGACAAAATATGATACCAGGACTTGGCGGGATGAATCCTAAGAAAATGGCTGGAATGATGAAGCAAATGGGCATCAACCAGGAAGAAGTAGATGCAAAGAGGGTTATAATTGAAAAAGAAGATGGCAATATTATTATTGAAAATCCAAGTGTTATGAAGGTTACAATGCAAGGCCAAGAATCTTGGCAGGTGCAAGGAGAGGTTAAGGAAGAAAGTGTTGATGAGGGTTTTTCAGAAGAAGATGTTAAAATGATTATGGAGAAGACCGGTAAGAGCGAGGATGAAGCTAAAAATGCTTTGGAAGAAACAGGAGATATTGCTGAGGCAATTGTTAAATTAAGTTAAAATGTATGTTCCTGATAAAAAAATATTAGATAACTATGCAGATGTTTTAGTTAATTTTGCTTTGAATGATGGTGAAGGAATTAAGAAAGGAGATGTAGTTTATTTGCAAGTTCCTGAAATTGCTAAGCCATTGTTGATAAGTTTGAGGAGAGCTGTTTTGAAATCTGGAGGGCATCCAATCGTTCATTTTTTGGCGGACGATATTACTAGAGAATTTTATGAATTGGCTAATGATGAGCAATTGAATTTTTTCCCTGAGAAATATTTGAAAGGTGTGATTGATGAAATGGATCACTTTATTACAATTATTGCAGATACAAATAAGACAGAGCTTTCTGGTATTAAACCTGGAAAGATTATGACTAAGAGTAAGGCGTTTAAACCATATATGGATTGGAGAAGAGATAAGGAGAATAGAGGAGAGTTTACATGGACTCTTGCTTTGTATGGGACGGGGGATGCTGCTAAGGAAGCTGGATTAAGTTTAGAAGAGTATTGGCATGAGATAATTCAGGCTTGTTACTTGGATTCCGAGGATCCTGTTGGGAAATGGAAAGAAACATTACAAGAAATTGAAAGAGTAAGGGGAGAGTTGAATAATTTAGCTATTGAGAAAGTTAAGATTAAAGGTGAAGGGATAGACTTGATTGTTGGTTTGGGCAAAGATAGAAAATGGCTTGGAGGGAGTGGGAGGAATATTCCTAGTTTTGAGGTTTTTATAAGTCCTGATTGTAGAGTTACAGAGGGAAAGATAAGATTTAATCAGCCTTTGTATAGATATGGACATATGATTAAGGGAGTTAAATTAGAGTTTGAAAAAGGCAAGGTTGTAAAAGTTGAAGCTGAAGAAGGTCTTGAAGTTTTAAAGGAGATGATTAATGTTGAGAATGCTGATAAGATTGGAGAATTTTCATTAACTGATTCTAGATTATCCAGGATTAGTAAATTTATGGCTGAAACTTTATTTGATGAGAATATTGGGGGAGAGTTTGGAAATACCCATATTGCTTTAGGAGAAGCTTACAAGGACTCTTATCCAGGAGATGTTTCAAAGGTTTCTAAGGATGAATGGGCTGAAATGGGTTATAATGAATCTGTTGTACATACAGACATTGTTTCTACAGAAAATAGAGAAGTGACTGCTGTTTTGGATGATGGGAGTGAAAAGGTCATTTATGAAAATGGAAAATTTGTCATTTAATGCAGAAATCACTCGAAAGTGGGAATTGGAAATTTTTAGAAAAGTATAAATAGTTCTTCAGATTTATGAATTGTGCTTGTATGAGGGATAAATTTAAGGAATGGACAATATAATAAAGGAAAAGATAAGTGCGGACCACTTGTTATATGTAAGTTTGAAGTATACAAAGACCTGTGATGTAATTATAAATCTCCTTCTTAGGTGGAAAGTTATGATTGATATGGCTATGGAAGAGTTAGTTAAGAGAGCTAAGAAAAAAAAGAAGTGGAAATCTGTTGCAGATGCACCCAGAGCTAAGCTTGTTCAATTAAAGAAAATTTATGCTAATGAACCTGTTGTTGCAGAGACATTAGATTTGTATGAGATGTTTAGAGATTTAAATAAATTAGAGAAAATTAGGGAAAGCGAGTTTAGAAAGGGAGTTAATTTAAGAGTTAATTATAAAGGTGAGGAAGTTAGCGTTAATCTTGACAAATTAAAGGAGTATTCTGATTTGTTAGAAAGGTTTATAAGTTACTTGAAGTAATTCTTTTTAAATTAGAGAAAATTAGTAAAATGGCGAGGTTAATTTCAGTTATTTCGGGTAAAGGGGGCGTTGGAAAAACAACTAGCACCATTAATTTAGGCACTGCTTTAAATTATTTTGGAAAAGATGTTATTATTGCTGACGCTAATCTTACTACTCCAAATCTTGGATTGCATTTAGGAACCCCAATTGTTCCAGTAAGTTTGAATCATGTATTGTCTGGAAAGGCTAAAATTAGTAGTGCGATTTATGACCATGATTCTGGAACAAGAATTATTCCTGGTTCTTTATCTGTTAAAGAGTTAATGAAAATAGAACATAGTAAGTTAAAAGAGGTTGGTAAGAAGTTAAAAAGAATGAGTAATGATTTTGTTATTTATGATGGTGCTGCTGGTTTAGGAGAGGAAGCAATGGGCAGTATTGATGCTGCAGATGATTTGATTATTGTTACAAATCCAGAGGTTCCTGCGGTGACAGATGCCTTGAAGGCAATTAAGTTTATTGAAGAAAGAGGAAAAGATGTTATGGGTGTTATTGTTAATAGGGTAAGAGGTACTAAGAGTGAGATGAGTGTGGCAAATATTAGAGAAATTTTAGAGGTTCCTGTTCTTGGTGTTGTTCCAGAGGATAAGAATATGCAAGCTGCTTTGGCAAAGAAGGATGCTTTGGTTCATACAAATCCCAATTCGAAAGCTGCGATTGCTTATAAGAAAATTGCTGCGAAGATTGCTAATGTTAGATATCGTGAGCCTAGTTTATTTGCTAGGATTATTGGTAGGTAGTTATCTTTCTTTAGTAGTATAATTACAAAGGTTTATATATGGTTTTTTTGATTGATTTTTATGACGAAGAGAGCAGTTAAGACGAAATTAGGAGTTACAGTTAGAGCTTTTGATATTGGAAATGATGGGCAATATGGAATTATTCGTATGGCTGGCTCACATGATGGGCGTGGGTTGAGAGGAATTTGTGTTCCATTTGTTAAAAAAGGAAGGGAAATAGCACTTTTTGAAAAGGATGATGAAAGATATTTATTTGGAACTTATGATGATAGTTTATTAGGGTCTTTTAGAACAATACCTCTTGCTTTAAGGACAAAACTCCCAAGTTATATTGAGAGTAAATTTAGGACAATTGAGGGGCCCAATTTAGGAAGAGAAGATTATATGAATGCTTTTTTAAAAATTCCCGTTAGTGATTTAATGTTGGATGAACGCGGTACTGTTGCTTTAGATAGGTTAAGTGAAGTTATGCAAGCAAATATTGGTGGGGTTTTAGGCAATCTTGTTCCTTACTCACCTTCAGAAAATTCTAAGAGCCCTTCAAGTGTTATGAGAAACCGTTGCCGTGGTTTTCCTAAAATTATTGTAGATGAGGCTGTAAATAAAAGTGAAATCCTTGTGCAACAGGGAAACCCTTCTTTTAGTGATGTTGAATATGTTAGGTCTTTTTATCAAAGACCAAGAATTTTTTCAACTCCTACTGGTGGTATGCCTCAATGGATTAAAGATTTCCAGAGAAGAATGGGCGGACCTAGAAGATTTTATTAACTAATTTTACTTCCTTCTGGAATGTCTTGTTCTGGTTCTAGGAAAACAACTTTGTCTTTATTTGAGGCTGCTAATATCATCCCCTCACTGTGAATTCCCCTTAATTTGACAGGTTCTAGGTTTGTTATGAATATTGCTTGTTTATTTTCTAATTCTTCTTTTTCATAATGTTCTTTTAGGCCTGCGACAATTGTTCTGGTTTCCTGACCTAAATTTACAGTTAAGACATAGAGTTTGTCTGCGTTTGGATGGTCTTCTACTTTTTTTATTAATCCTACCTGCATTTCTGTTTCTTGGAATTGTTTGAATGATATCATTTTATTTTTTGGAAGAGTATTGGTGATTTTTTAATCTTTATTATTTTTAATGGTTTTTTTAATTCATCTAGAGAGATTTTGAAGCCAAATGTTTTTGCTATCTTTTCTGATGTTTCTGGGATGAAAGGGTAAAGAAGGATTGTTGCTACTCTTATTCCTGTTGCAAGCTCAAACAAATCTGTTTTACTTCCAGTTTCCCAAACTTTTTTATCTTGAACCCATTGGTTTAAGGTATCTATAAAACCAAAAATGCTATTTAGTGCCTTGTCTAATTCATAATTGTCAATTAAATCTTTAACATCTTCTACTACATTTGATGTATGAATGTCTGCATCAACATCTTCAAAACTAACTTTTTCCAAACCATATTTCTCTGCTAATGTTGATACTCTGGAAACTAGGTTGCCTAGCTTGTTGGCTAATTCGTTGTTATTTCTTTCTATTAGTATTTCTTCTGAGTAATCAGAGTCTTCGAATGTTGAGCATTTTAGTAAGGAATAACGGACAGCGTCTGAGCCATATTTGTCTGTTAGTGCTATTGGGTCTATTATGTTTCCTAGGGATTTGGACATTTTCTGACCTTTTAGATTTAGATAGCCATGCACTAGTAATTTATTAGGTAGTTTGTATCCTGCAGACATTAACATTGCAGGCCAAATTACAGAATGGAACCAGTTGATGCCTTTTCCTACAACATGTATATCTGCTGGCCAGTTGTTTTTTGCTCCAGAGATATAATTAATTAGAGCGTCGAACCAAACATAGATTGTGTGGTTTTTGTCAATTGGAACAGGTATTCCCCAATCTAGATTTTGTCTTGATACTGATAAATCTCTAAGTTCTTCATTTTTTAATCTTGATAGGATTTCTTTTTTCCTTTTTTCAGGAACTATATAATCCTGGACGAATTTGATTAGCTTTTTTTGGTATTTTGAGAGTTTGAAAAAGTAGGCTTCTTCCTTGATTGTTTTAGGTTTTTTATTATGTTCTGGACATTTTCCATCTACAAGTTCTTTTTCTGTTATGAATGATTCACATCCCTGACAGTATAATCCTTCATAATTTCCTTTGTATATATCTCCTGAATCATAAACTTGTTTGAATATTTTTTGAGCTATTTTTTTATGTGCTGGTTGGGAGGTCTTTATGAAATTGTCATATGAAATGTTTAGTTTTTTACATAATTGGATGAATGATTCTGTATTTTTATTTACAAAATCTTGGGTTGGGGTTCCTGCTAGTTTTGCAGCCTCTGCATTTTTTTGAGCGTTTTCATCTGTGCCTGTTAGGAAGTAAGGATTTTGGCCTTGAAGTTTTTGCCAGCGAGCTAGAGCATCTGCTATAACTTTCTCAAATGCATGCCCTATATGTGGGGGAGCATTTACGTAATCAATTGCTGTTGTAATGTAAAATTTTTCTTTTGTCATATGTAATGGAAAAGGGGAAGGTATAAAAAATTAACTGAATCTTCTTTTTCAAGCGCCGTTGGTATAGTGGTAGCATATCTGCTTCCCAAGCAGGTGACGCGGGTTCGATTCCCGCACGGCGCATTTTAGCTTTAAAAATATTTATTAATCATGTTTTCTTTTTTATTTGATGTCTAGGGAAAAAAAGAGCATTGTTATTAAAGAATCTGACTATGTTAAGCATTCTAAAGAGCACGCTATGAAGTTAAGCATTGCCGAAGGTTCTACTAATTCTGTTTCAACTAGTTTAGGTCAGTCATTTATTACGCCCTTTGCTTTATTGATTGGTGCAAATAGTCTTCATATTGGTATTTTAAGTTCTTTTTCTGGTTTGATTTCTCCCCTTGGTCAATTGACAGGAAGTAGGTTAATGGAAAAACATTCTAGGAAGAATGTTGTTGTCCAAAGCAAATTGATACAAGCATTGCTTTTTCTTTTAGTAATTGGTTTGGCTTATTTATCTTGGAAAGGCATTGGAAGTTTGTATTTGCCTTATGGTTTGATTTTTATTTATTCTATTTTGACTTTTCTTTGGGGTGTTAGTGGTCCTGCGTGGTTTTCTTGGATGGGAGATCTTGTTCCTGAAAAAATTAGGGGAAGATATTTTGCTAATCGTAATAGAATTGTTGGTTTTGTTGGCTTGGTGACTTTTTTAGCAGCAGGATTTGTTTTAGATTATTTCAAGACTAATGGATTAGCATTGTTAGGTTTTAGCATATTATTTTTTATATCTGTTATTTTTAAGTTTATTTCTAGAGGGATTATGAAGAAAACATTTAATCCTGAATTTAGAGTTAGTAAGGGTTATTATTTTTCTTTCTTGGATTTTGTTAAAAGATATGATAATTTTGGAAAATTTGCATTTTATAGGGCTGTGTTTTATTTTGCTGTAATGGTTTCAGCACCATTTTTTGCAGTTTATATGTTAGAAGATTTAGAATTTAGTTATATTGCTTTTACTTTTGTTACTTTAAGTTCTACAGTTTTTTATCTTATTTTTAGTTCATTAGTTGGAAGATTTTCAGATAAGTATGGAAATGTAAAATTACTTTATCTTTCAGGAATTTTATTTCCTTTTGTTCCGTTGTTGTGGATTTTCATTAGAAATCCCCTATGGTTAATTTTATTGCCTGGTTTGATTTCAGGACTTGCAAATGCTGGTTTTAATATAGGCATTAGGAATTTTACTTATGAGGCAGTTTCACCTCAAAAAAGAGGACTTTGTGTTGCTTATTCTGGGGTTCTGACAGGAATTGGTACTTTCTTAGGATCTATTATTGGCGGGCTTTTAATTCAATATTTGCAGATTGGTTTTATGAAACCAATTCTTTTTGTGTTTTTGCTTTCTACTTTGTTGATGATAATGGCTTCTTTGTTTTTCTTGCCACAAATTAGAGACGAAAGGAAACATGATGATATGAAGGGATTTTCTGTTGATTGGCACCATCCATTTAGCATGATTGGCTCAGATGTTATTTGGTTTAAGAACTTTATTCATCAAAAATAGGGTTATCACTAAAAAACTTTCAGTTTTTGGTGCCCCAAGAATCAAAGATTCTTGTGGTTTTGAACACTAAAAATCCAAGAAGCATTAAGGAATTTTTACCCATGGTAAATAATCCTGATTTATGAGCTTAAAAGTTATAGAAGTATTTACCATAACTTTTAAAAGTCTGGGTCTTTAGGGAAAGTTATGTTTAAGAAAGAAAAATGTTCTAAGTGTAAGGAAAAAATTAAGGAGAGCTATAGCTTTTGCCCTGTTTGCGGTAGTGATTTAAGGAATCCTAAAAAAGATGAAAGAGACTTTGGAATGCTTGGGAAGAATAATATTGAAGAATATCCAATGGTCGGAGGAGGGGGATTTGGAATTAGTGATAAAATAATTGAAAAGTTATTGAATAATTTGATGAAAAGTATGCCTGATTTAATGAAAGGTTTAGAGAAGGGAATGAATAATAATGGTTCTGAAGTAGAGCAGTTACCTAATGGAATTCGGATTCAGTTTGGAGCTCCTAAAAAAGGAGAAAAGCAAGATAAAAAGAAAGGGATTACTCAAGAGCAAATTAATAAAATGTCTGGTAAGCCAAGAGCAGAGGCAAAGACAAGTGTTAGGAGACTTACAGATAGAGTTGTTTATGAATTGAAGGCTGTTGGAATTGAAGCTGTAGAAGATGTTTTTGTTTCTAAGTTGGAAAATGGGTATGAGGTAAAGGCAATAGGAAAAAATAAGGTTTACGTTAATACTTTACCTGTTAATTTACCTTTGAAAGGATATCGGATTGATGATAAAGGGTTGATGGTTGAATTTGGATTGCAATAATTCTTAATTAGGAAAGCTTAAAAATGAACAATTTCTTCACAAGATGTATGATCGCGTAGCTCAGTCTGGTTAGAGCGCCGTGCTGATAACGCGGAGGTCCCCGGTTCAAATCCGGGCGTGATCATGTTTAATTTGAAACAATAACCTTTAAAAACCGATTTTAACAGGGTGTAACATGGTAAAAGGATTAAGTCATTATTTAAGACAGGCTTGGAAAAAGCCAGATAAAGAAGAAATGCATTCTAGATTAATAGAATGGCGTAAAGGTAATTCTCTGGAAAAAGTTGATAAACCTCTAAGATTGGATAGAGCAAGAGCTCTTGGATATAAAGCTAAGAAAGGATTTGTTATTATTAGAGTTAAGATAAAAAGAGGGGGAAGAAAGAGAGAAAGGGCTGGAGTAAAAGGAAGAAAAACAAGAAAACAAACTAATAGAAAGATTTTGAAGATGAATTATAAATGGGTTGCAGAAGTTAGAGTTGCTAGAAAGTATAAGAATCTTGAAGTGTTAAATTCTTATTGGATTGGAAAAGATGGAAAGCATTATTTTTATGAAGTTATTGTAGTTGATCCTAGTAGGCCTGAAATAAAAAGTGATAGGACAATGGATTGGATTTTGAATAATAAGAAAAGAGCTGAAAGAGGATTAACAAGTACTGCTAAAACTTCTAGAGGATTAAAGAGAAAGAAAGGAAGAAGTCCTAAGAGAAAGGTTAGACCTAGTTTAAGAGCGTGGAATAGGAAGGGTAAGTAGAATGGGAGTAAGAGCAGTAGCTACTGGTGAAATAAAAGAGCTTAAACCAATACCACAAGAATATCCAGTTGTTAGTGCTCCGAATATGGCTAGGTATGATTTTGCTCCAAGTACTCTTACTCTAACTAGAAGAGTTGATCCAACTAGTGAATCTGGAACTAATCTTGATAGGGAGCGAAGAAGGGATGTTTATAGTTCAAGTTCTGAAGATAATGGTTCTGAGGGAAGTTCTGATAATTTAGTTTCTGGAAATTTAAGTTTAAGAGGGCCTTATAATTCAGGAAATGTTAATTCAGGAACTACGCTTTATAGGGCTAATGGGCAGAGTTATAAAATTGGAAATAGTTCTTGTGGGAATAATGTGAATGTGGCTGCTTGAGATTTTCGATGGATTTTAGAAAATATATTTCAAAGGTTGTTGATTTTGTTGAAAGGCGTTTTTCTTTTACTTATGAAACTACGGATTTGGATTGCGATTTAAATCCTTTTGATGAAGGATTTATTAGGGAAATGGGTCAAGAATATGAAAGAGATATGCTTTTTGATGAACATTCCTTAAGGGGAAGTGGTTTGTTTTTTTACCATTAAGTTTATAAGCCTTCTTTTTTAATGCAAGGCATGACTTCAAATATAAATGATTTTAGAGAAATTCATAAAGGAAAATCTTTTGCTGTTTTAGGTTCTTCTCCGACTATAAATCTTTATAGGGGAGAACAAGATGTTTCTATAGCTGTTAATGGTTCTGTTATGTGTGATGCTGTTGAAAGAGCAGACTATTTTATGGCTGGAGATAAAGATTCGGCTAAGAGGGGTTGGTTTGAAAAATCAATGGATTTTGCAGATTCAAGGATTATTGCAACTTTTATTGCTCCCTTTGACCATCTTGTCTTGTCTGATGAAGAAGAGAGAAGTGAATTACAAAGACTTCTTGAAGATGATAAAGTTCATCAGAGAGAACCAGGAGGAAATATTAAATTTTCTCCCAATTTTAGAAATTTAGTAAGACCACATGGTATTTTTGAGTATGCTGATATTTGGGAAGAGGAAATTTGTCCGGATCAACAGAAGTTGTGCAGGGGTGGAACTATTTCAGGCGTTGCTTGTCAAATGGCTTTGATAATGGGTGCATCAGAAGTTCATTTATATGGGTGTTCTTTTGGAACACCAGAACAAGGACATTATGGATATAATAATAAAAATGAACCCGGGGGAATTAGGTTTGATCATCCACCTACAATGGATTATATTCTTTCTAGGTTAGTAGAACATAATGTTGGTGTTTATAGTCATGGTTTTACAAAGTTACAAGTTCCTGAAGAAATTTAATTCTTTTTTTCTTGCTTCTCTCTCCAATGTGGGTCGAATGTAAATTCCCAAGGGCGCTTTCCTTTCTTTAATGCAATTAATCTAGGTAGGCCGTCTTCGGAAACTTTGTCTGTCTTTTTTATGAATCCTGGCGGTAGGGGGTATGTTGTAGTGCAGTCTGGGTATTTATCACAGGCTACAAATTGCTTTTTTGTTTTTCTAGAATATTTTATTGTTAAATTTCCTTTCTTACAAACAGGACAAGGCATTAAGGTGTTGTTTATTTTTTCTATGGCTCTTAATTCCTGAGTTCCTTGTTGTAAATTTTGGCCTATCTTTGTTTCATTTGCTTTAAATTCTTTTGAAATATCTGTTATAAGTGTTTGAACACCTTGGATTACTTTCTTTTGTTTTTCTTTGAATCCTGATTTTGAAAGTTGGATTTCTTCCATTTTTTCTTCCAAATCTTGAGTTAGGTTTTCATCGATAATTATTGGTGAGTATTTTTCTAGAGCTTCAATTAGTTTTATTCCTAATGGGGTTGCTTGAATGCTTTTTCCGTCTAGGTATCCTCTATTGAATAGAGTATCTACAATAGAAGAACGGGTTGCTTTTGTTCCTAGATTCTTTTTTTCTAGAATTGTTATTAATGATGCAGGAGTATATCTTTTAGGTGGTTGAGTTTCTTTTTCTTTGAAATCTATTTTATCAATTTTTACTCTTCCATTTAGGTTTGGTAAGGTGCCTTGATTTAATTCTGTTGGATAGACATTAAGCCAGCCCATTTCTTTTATCTGTAAGGCTGAAGCTGTGAATGTTTTTTTGTTGTCAGAAGTTAATTTAATTCGTTTGTTTTCTGTTATTGCATCTTGGCAGAAACATGAGATAAATCTTTTTACAATTAAATTGTATAATTTATTTTCTTGGTCATCTTTTGTTTTTGCAAAATCCCCTGTTGGATAGATTGAAGGATGTGCAGGGTCTGACTTTTTCCCTTCTATTGGATTTAATCTGGTAGCGTGTTTTACCTCTGGGTATTTTCCTGAAAGTTTTTTTAGAATTTTTTTAGGCTCTACTTCTTTTGGGATTTTTTGAGATGAAGTTCTAGGATATGAAATTAATCCATTTAAATAGAGTGATTGTGCAATTCTTAATGTGTTTGAAGGAGATATTTTATGAAATTTGTATGCTTCTCTTTGCAATGTTGTTAAATCGAATGGATGATTAGGTTGTATAGAATCCTGGGTAATTTTTGTTTCTGCTTCTGCTTCCTTGATGTCTTTGAATTCATCTAACTGGGATTTATCAAAGATGTCCTTTGGGTGTTTGAAGTTATGATTATTAGATAGTGCGAAGACTTGCCAGTAAGGTTTTGATTTAAAGCTAGAGATTTCTTTTTCTCTATCTACAATTATTTTTAATGCAGGGCCTTGAACTCTCCCAATTGATAATATTTTGAATGAGCCTGTGGTTTTGATTGCAGACATTAATGCTCTAGAAAGATTAATTCCGTAAAGCCAGTCTATTTCATGTCGTGTTTCTCCTGCATATGCTTGACCCCAGTCTAATGTTGGAAGGGCATTTTGGTATGATTTTATTAATTCTGGTTTTGTTAGAGTTGAGTATTTCATTCTCTTTGCGTCTTCTTTTTTAAAGATGAAACGTAAGACATTCCATCCTATTACTTCTCCCTCATTATCATAGTCTGTTGCTATTATGATTTCTTTTGCTCTTTTTGTAAGTTTTTTTAATACGTTGTAATAGTTTTTTGTGAATGAGGCTTTTTTTTGATGCGAGGGTATCCAATGAATTTTGAATATTGGCCACCCTGTTTGTCCTTTTACATAATCTAAGTTGAATAAATGACCTACTGCAGATGCCACAATTATCTTTTTCCCATCTTTTGAAAGCTCATAGAATGGGACTTTGTTTTCAGAGTATTTTCTTGGGTTTCCTAATGCACTAGCAATTTTAAGAGCTGCTTGTGGTTTCTCTGTTATGATTAGAATTGAATCTTTGTTTCCTTTTATTGTGGTTTGTTCTTTGAAAGCTTTTGCCCTTTTTCTTTTTCTTGGTTTTCTTACAAAAGATTCTACTTCTGAGGTAGGGATTGGCTTTCCTGGTTTTTCTATTGTTGTTAAATCTTGTATTTTTGGTTTTTCTTTTACTGGTTTTTCAACTGTGGTTTTTGCATCTGGTGTTGGAGTATATCCTGGTTCTGGCATTTTTGGTCGTAAAAAGACTACAAATAGGAGGAGTTTTAAATATTTAGTTTTTTAGCTTCTCATAGAAGTTCTTTGCTGAGATGAAATGTGGTAGATTGTGTTGTTTTGCGATTTCTCTAGCTATTTTTCTATATCCAAATATGGCTATTGGTTTTATTTTTATGGGATTATTGAATACTATTTCATTATATTGGATTAATTTATATTTTTGTTTTGATAATGGTTTAAATCCAGCTTTTTGTCTAAATTCATTTACAGCTTTCCAAGTTTTTTCTGGGGAATTGAAAGTTTTAAACATCTTTTTTGAATCTTGGAAAATGAATTTTTTAAATCCAGGGATTAATTGATGATTGTAATATAGATGTAGATTGTCTTGCATCCTATAATATTGGACTATTATTTTTTTTGCTTTTGTTAAGATTACTAAGTCAAATGGAGCCATATGGTCTGGTTTTTCCTTGGTTTGAAATATCAATCCTTGGGCCCTATACGTTTTGAGATAGTTTTTACTTAATGCAGTACAGGCAAGTCTTTGTTCTCTACCAAAGCTTTTTGTGTTTGGTTTGACAATTGATGTTTTTAATATATTTTGGATTGATTGAAATGGTACTTTCTTTTTTCCTTTTAGTGTTTTTAATATGAAATCTTGTTCAAATGACTTTACATAGAATGTTTCCATTTATATTCTAATGAATTTGGATTTATAAGTTTTTTAGGAAACCTTAAAACCTGTTATTTTCTTTAATTATCATGACTAAGAGAAGATATGAAATGAAGCCACTCTTTGAGGAACGGATGCGGAAGCTTTTGAATGATGATGCAGATTTTGATGCGTTTAATAAGATTTCACATGTGAAATCTAGGAGCTTTATTAGATGTAATACTTTGAAGATGGATCCAGATGTGTTGTTTGCTAGGCTTAATAAGAAATGGAGAGTTGTTAGACCATTTCCAGAATATAAAGAAATAATGCTTGTTGATCCGGCTTTGGGCCCTGGTGAATTAGGAAATGCGATTGAGCATTTGTTAGGATATTATTATGTTCAGGAGATTTCTTCGATGATGTCTGTATTAGCTTTAAATCCAGAGCCAGGTGATTTGGTATTGGATTTATGTGCTAGTCCTGGTAGTAAGACTACGCAGATGGCTGCTAAAATGGAAAATACAGGGACAATAATTGCTAATGATGTTGCTCTTTTGAGAATGAAGATTCTTTCTGCTAATTTGGAAAGATGTGGTGTTAGTAATTGCATAATTACTAGGAATGATGGGGTTGGTTTGTCTAATAGATTAGGTAAGGCTGGATGGAGATTTGATAAAATTTTAGTAGATGCTCCTTGTTCTGGAGAAGGGACATTAAGAGATAGTCCTAAAACTTTTAAGATGTGGAATGTTAAAGTTGTAAAGAGTCTTGGCAGACAACAGAAGAAATTGATTGCTAATGCGTTTAGGTGTTTGAAGGAAGGTGGAGAATTAGTTTATAGTACTTGTACTCATGCTCCTGAAGAGAATGAGGCTGTTGTTGATTTTGTTATTGATAATTTTGATGTTTCTGTTGAAAAGTTGAATTTGCCTTTGAAGTGTAGGCCTGGAATTAAAGAATGGCGAGATGATGAGTATGAGGATGATGTTGAAAGGTGTTGTAGAATTTATCCACAGGATAATGATAGCGAGGGTTTTTTTGTTGCTAAGTTTAAATTGTTGGAGGAAGTGAAATGAAAGATAAGATAATTGCGTATTTGATGAAATTTATGAGGGTTGAAGTTGGAGCAGTGGGCATTATTGTGAAGGATGATAAAGTTTTATTGACTAAAAGAAATAAGGCGATTGCTGAAGGTGGAAAATGGTGTTTGCCTGGCGGACATACTAATAAATGGGAGAAGTCTGAGGAAACTGCTAGGAGAGAAATAAAGGAAGAACTTGGATTTGAGTTTGTAAAATCAAGATTATTGTTTGTTCATGAGGAATTTGTTTTAAGGCTTGGATTACATGCAGTTGTTTTTGTTTATTTAGTTGATGTAAAGGGAAAGGAAAAAAAGAATTGGGAAGTTTCTGAAAGTAAATGGTTTAGTAAGAATGAAATTGAAAAGTTAAACATGGCTTTTACACATAAGGAAATGTTGATGAGGTATTGGAAATGAAATTCATAAAATCTAATGAGAAGAAAAGGATTGTTAATGAGTTGGAGGATTTTGGAATAGAGAAATTACCTTATCTGTTAATTGAAACAGGCAAGGAAAAGATTAGAGGTTTTTCAGGAAGTTTGATGAAAGAGCAAATTAAAGAACTGCAGGATATTGCAAGAGTTGAGATAATTGGAATGTATTTGTTAAGAAGAGAGAAGTTTGGTTTAAGGTTTAGTTTTGATGGAAGTATGGTTTTGAATTCAGGGAATGTTATTGAGATTTCTAATGAAGATATGGATAAATGGATGAGGGGCGAGGATTTAGAAATTGAAATGGAGAGAGGAGCTTATACTGTTAAAAATAATGAAGATATTCTTGGAACTGCTTGGAGCAATGGAGAAAAATTGATTGGTTTTATTCCTAAGGAAAGAAGAATTAGGAATAGTTAAGCTGCATTTCTTTTTTCATCTGTTTTGAAAAGAGCATCGTATAATCTATCTGTTCCTTTGTTTGAAAGGGGATTGCTATATTCATTCATCTTTGTAACTATTTCTGCTTCGTCTTGTTCTGTTATCCATCCTTCTTCTAGTCCGAACCTTATCATTCTTTCTGCCCTTTTTCTGCTGTCTTTTACAGCTGAGCAATATCTAAGTAAAGGCCCATTTTCTGTTCTTACTTCAATTCCAGTATCGCTTTCTATTATTCTCATGAAAATCCTTTCAAAAGAAGGTTTTTAAACGTTGGGATTCAGTATAAAATCATGGTTGAAATGGATATTGAGAAAATTAAGAAGGCTGGGGAAATTACAAGAGATACTGTAGCTTTTGCTAGAATTTTTGTAAAACCTGGAATGAAGTTAGTTGATATTGCTAATACTATTGAAGATAAGATTGTTGAGCTTGGTGGGAGGCCTGCTTTTGCAGTTACATTATGTATTGATGAAGTTGCTGCCCATGCAACCCCTGCTTGGAATTCTGAAGATGAGGCTAAGGGATTATTGAAGGTTGATTTGGGTGTTCATGTAGATGGATGGTGTGCTGATACTGCGTTTTCTTTAGATTTAGAAGATAGTGAAGAAAATAAGAAATTAATTAAGAGTGCTGAGGATTCTTTAGGGGTTGCTTTAGATGCTGTTAGTAAAGATATTAGTTTAGGAGAAATTGGGAAATTAATAGGGGATAAGATTACAGAATCTGGATTTAGTCCTATAATTAATTTATCAGGACATAGTATTGAAAGATGGAATTTACATGCAGGATTAACAATTCCTAATGTTGATAACAAGAGTGATTTTTATTTAGATGATGGATTATATGCTATAGAGCCTTTTACAACAAATGGATTAGGAAGGGTAAGAGATGGAGGGCCTTCTGGGATTTTTCATTTAGAAAGGGAAGGGAATGTCCGGGATGGTTTTGCTAGAGAGGTTTTGAAATTTATTAAAGAGGAATATGAGACCTTGCCATTTTGTTCTCGTTGGATTTATAAGAAATTTGGTTCAAGAGGGTTATTGGCTTTGAGGCAGATAAAAGGCGCTGGTTTGTTGCATGAATATGCGCAGTTGATTGAAGCAGGTAATGGAAAGGTTGCACAGGCAGAACATAGTTTTATTTTAGGTAAGGAGAAATTGATTGTTACAAAATAAAGAGGAGACCTAATCCTAAAATAGATTAAGCGTCCTCTTCTGGGAGGGGTTTATCACTCTCAAAGTGAATATGATTTATCCTGTGTATATTGGGCCTGTTGATAGACCTGCTTTGGCTTTTCTCAAATGTTGTTCTTCCATCTTCTTGTATACTTGAGCTGCATTGTCTGAGACAGATGGTTTAACTTTCTTTAATGCGTCTTCGAAGTCATTCATTGTAACTATTTTTGCATTGATGTTTTTTCTTAATGCAAGCATTGCAGCTTCTCGGCAAAGGTTTTCCATATCTGCCCCCACAAACCCTTCTGTTTTCTTTACTAATATTGGAAGGTTAACTGATTTGTCTAAAGGTATTTTTTCAGTATGGATTTCTAGGATTTTCTTTCTTGATTCTTTATCTGGAATGTCTACTAATAAAATTCTGTCAAATCTTCCCGGCCTTAGTAGTGCGGTGTCTAACATGTCTGGTCTATTGGTTGCAGCGATTACAACTATATTTTTCATGTCTTCTATTCCATCCATCTCTGCTAGTAATTGATTAAGAACACGTTCTGTAACTTTTGTTCCTGTTTCTTGGCCTCGCTTTCCTGCAAGTGCGTCTATTTCATCAAAGAACACAATACATGGAGATACTTGTCTTGCTCTTTCAAAGACTTTTCTAACTCCTTCTTCTGATTTACCAACCCACATAGATAATAATGAAGGTCCTTTAACCTGGATAAAGTTTGCTTCTGATTCTTTAGCAACAGCCTTTGCTAAAAGTGTTTTTCCTGTTCCAGGTGGCCCATACAATAAGATTCCTTTTGGAGGTTTTATTCCGAGGCGTTCAAAACTTTCTGGATGTTTTATTGGCCATTCAACAGCTTCTTTTAATTCTTGTTTTGTTTTTTCTAGCCCTCCAATATCTTGCCAGCCAATATTTGGAGTTTCTACTAAAACTTCTCTCATTGCAGAAGGTCGGACAACTTTCAAAGATTCTTCAAAATCCTCTGCACCGATAATCATTTTGTCTAAGATTTCTTTTGGAATTTCTTCTTCTTGATCCATTTTAATGTCTGGAAGCAACTTCCTGAGAACGTTCATTGCAGCTTCTTTTGCTAGGGAAGCTAGGTCTGCACCAACAAAACCGTGTGTTTTTGAAGCTAGTGTTTCAAGTTTAACATTTTTCTTTAAAGGCATGCTTCTTGTATGAATTTTTAAGATGTTTAGTCTTCCTTCTTTATCTGGAACAGAAATTTCTAATTCTCTGTCAAATCTTCCTGGTCTTCTTAATGCAGGGTCTAAAGAATTAACTCTGTTAGTTGCTCCAATAACAATTACTCTGCCTCTTGATTGAAGTCCGTCCATCATTGTTAGTAATTGTGATACAACACGTCTTTCAACTTCTCCTTGAACGTCTTCTCTTTTTGGTGCTATTGCGTCTATTTCATCAATGAATACAATTGAAGGTGCTGATTTTTCTGCGTCTTCGAAAATGTCTCGAATCTTTTTTTCAGATTCTCCATAGAATTTTGACATTATTTCAGGACCGTTTAATAGAATGAAGTTTGCTTCTGATTCATTTGCAACAGCCTTTGCTAGTAATGTTTTTCCTGTTCCAGGTGGTCCGTGTAATAGAACTCCTTTTGGAGGGTCTATTCCTAATCTATCAAATACTTCTGGATGTTTTAATGGTAATTCAACCATTTCTCTGATTTTCTTAATTTCATCTTTTAATCCGCCAATGTCTTCGTAAGTTACATCTGGAACATCTTCATCAGAAATGTCTACTGCTTTTGCATTTAGATGTACTTCTGTGTCTTCTGTAACTATTACTGTTTGATTTGGGTTCGCAGATACTACTAAGAATTTTACTTGTTGAAATCCTGAGAACCTGTTTCCGAATAGTTCTGAGAGGTCTCCGAAAATGTCCGGCATGTCTTCAGACATTAAATCTTGACGCCTTCTTGTTCCTCCAAGTGAAATTATGTCTCCTTTTGCAACTGCTCTGCCTAATAATCCATTCTTAAGCATTTCAGGATCTGCTTGAACCATTACACCTTTTTGAGCTGGTGCGATAGAAATCTTTTTTGCAGGTTTTACTTTTGCTTTTTTAATTGTAATTTGTTCTCCAATGCTTGTTTTTGCATTTCTTCTAATTAATCCATCAATTCTGATTATTCCTTCTCCAACGTCTGCAGGATATGAACGGTCAATGATTGCAACTGTTTCTCTTTCTCCTTTAATAGAAATAATGTCTCCTCTTCTTAATCCAAGGGCTTGCATGATTTCTGTGTCTATTCTTGCAATTCCTTTGTATGCGTCTTCTTGCAACGCTTCCATTACTTTTAGTTTGATATTTTCTATTTCCATTTTATTCTCCAAAGTCTAAACGTAGTCTTTTCATGTCTTCAAAACATAATCTGACCATATCATCCATGATTTTTTCCTGTTCTTTCATAAATGAAACAATTTCTTTTGGTATGCTTATTGTATGGCTGTTCCCTACAACTCTTAACTTAACATTATAAGTCTTTCCTTTTAATGAACTGAATTGATTGTATTTTTCTATGTCAGAAGGATGGCAAATTATATCTTTGCATTTTGGACACTGTATTGCTCTTAATGCAGCTCCTGGTTTTTCTATTATCCTAGGTTGCATTTCTTCTTTACAGGATTTACAGAAGATTGTTGCGTCAAATATATCTTTCATTGTTATTGTATTATGTATATACTTTATTGTGTATACGGATATATAAATGTTTTGGTTTTTGGAAAGGGTTTTTAAAATATTAAAATAGAAAATATCACATGGCAAATATTACAATAGGTTTTGGAAGGAATTCTTCTCCTAAATTAGAAGGAGATATAATTTATGAATCTAGAGATGAGATTATGTTTCGTCCTGTTTTTTTAGTTAATTCTTTAGATGAAACTTTTGGTGTTGGGATGTATAATGCTAATGGAGCCATTGGTTTTTGTCCTGTACCCGAACTTGAAGGAATGGATGTTAACGAAGCTGTTGGATATTTTAAGTATCAGGAAGCTAGGGATGAACTAATTAGGGTTCTTCTTTAATAGGTTTTAAATAACCTTATTTCTTTTTCGTCAGATGAATGTTCTCGATTATTGGAAGAGGTTTTGGAAGTTTTTGAATCAAGATACTTGGCAGAGTTGGGCGGTTAGTTTGATTCTTGCTTTTGTTTTAATTAAGTTTATATTTTTCCCAGGACTTGCGCTTGTTACAGGAAGTTCTTTGCCTTTGGTTGTTGTTGAGTCTTGTTCAATGTATCATGGTGTTGGTTTTGATGAATGGTGGACAGAGAATGAATTGTGGTATGAGAGACAGAATATAACTAAAGAAGAATTTCAAGATTATAGGTTTAAGAATGGAATGGATAAAGGAGATATTATTTTATTATGGGGGCGAGGAGATTATGATTTAGGTGATGTTATTGTTTTTGAAGCCGGTTTTAAGAATCCCTTGATTCATCGGATTGTCGAGGATGATGAGGTGATGGGGACAAAAGGAGATAATAATTTCGGACAATTAAGTTCTGAAAAGGAAATTTCTGAAGAAACTATTATGGGGAAAGGAATTTTAAGGATTCCAGGACTTGGGTGGATTAAGTTAATCTTTTTTGAAGGGACTAGGGCTCCTGAGCAGAGAGGATTTTGTAGATAGTTAAGATGAAGCTTAAGACTATTATTTTTGATTTTGATGGAGTGATTGCAGATACTTTGGAGAATACAATTAATGCTTTTAATAAATTGTCAGATAAGTTTGATTATAAAAAAGTTGATAAGAAATATTGGGAGGAATGGAGACATAAAACTTCTCGTGAGGTAATAAAAGATTTAGAAATTTCTTTTTTTAAACTTCCTAGAATTACTAATGAAGTTAGAAAACAAATTAATAGGAAAATTAAAGAGATTGAATCATTTAAAATTAAATCTGTTTTAACTAAATTGAAAAAGAAAGGATATGGGTTGGTTATTTTAAGTACTAATTCGGAAGAAAATATTAAGACATTTCTTAAAATTAATGATTTGGATTTATTTGATGGTATATTTTCTGGATCTAGTCTTTTTGGAAAGTCTGTTTTTATGAAGAGAGTCTTGAAGAAATTAAATTTAATGGCAGAAGAAGTTGTGTATATTGGTGATGAAGTTAGAGATATAAGAGCTTCAAAGGGCGCTGGTATTAAAATAATCGCTGTTAGTTGGGGTTATAATTCTAGAAAGATTTTGAATAAATATAAAA
>PJEL010001763.1_pt1 | contig 20919 bp, 12 predicted proteins | sample 1853271 | NCBI WGS metagenome assembly PJEL01 (sample SAMN08108733, study PRJNA415343) | Invertebrate metagenome, whole genome shotgun sequencing project. | host: Globobulimina | place: Sweden: Gullmar Fjord | collected 2015-08
GTATTAGAAAAATTGAATAAAGAAGAAGAGGAAAAACTAAAAAGTATTATAGAGAAAAATGTAATTATGTCAACTATTGATTTAGATGGAATTACAAAAACAGTAAGTAGTGCATATCAAAAAATATCTGGATATTCAGAGGAAGAACTTATTAATAAGCCAAACTTTATGATGACTTATTCCTCTAAAGAAAAAGAGATTAAAGATACACTTGCTGATGGAACAATCTGGCGCGGAGAGGTTTTAGATAGAAAAAAAGATGATGAAGAATATTGGGTATCCTCAGTAATTGAGCCAATTTATGATGAACATAACAATATAAGATATTATCTAGGCATTAGGCATGATATAACAAATAATGTTGCTCTTGAAAAACTTACTAAAAATCAAGAAGCAATTATTGAATCTCAAATTGAAATTGCTAATACTCAACGTGATAAAGCAATCAAGGCTTCAAAATCAAAATCAGAATTTTTGGCAAATATGTCACATGAAATACGAACACCTTTAAATGCCATTAGTGGTTTTATAGAACTTTTGCAAGAAAGTGAACAAGATAAAACTAAACAAGAATATTTACATATAATTAATAATTCAAGTAATAATTTGTTGAGTATTATAAATGATATTTTAGATTTTAGTAAAATTGAGAGTGGACAGTTACTTATTGATAAAATAAATTTTGATCCAAAAAAAGAATTTAGTGTATTGATTAAGTCTTTTGAATCTAATTTTAAAGAAAAAGATATAGATTTTATTACTACTATAGAAAATATTCCAAAAGGGTTGAATGGTGATCTTTTAAGAATACAGCAAGTACTGAATAATCTTTTGAGTAATGCCTATAAATTTACAAATAAACACAATAAAGTTTATCTAAGTATATCGTATACAAATGGTTTATTAAATGTTTCTGTCAAGGATGAAGGAGTTGGAATCAGTGAGGTTTATCAAAAAAATATTTTTGAATCTTTTTCACAAGAAGATAGTTCAACCACAAGAAAGTATGGTGGTACTGGTTTAGGTTTAAGTATATCATATAATCTTGTTAATTTAATGGGTGGAGATTTACAAGTTGTAAGTAAACTAAATAAAGGAAGTGAATTTTCTTTTTCTATACCATTAGATAGTAATAATAATGAAAATAAAAATAAAATAATTGGTGAAAAAGTACTCTTTCATGGTCATATTTTACTTGCAGAAGATAATAAAGCAAATCAAATGTTTATGAAGGTGATACTCAATAAGTTCGGATTAACTTTTGATATGGCAAATGATGGTATGGAGGCTGTTAAAATGTTTAAACAGAATCAATATGATTTAATTTTAATGGATGAAAATATGCCAAATATGTCGGGTCTTGAGGCTACTAAAACTATATTAGATTTAGAAAAAAGTGTAGATTTAAAACATACTCCAATCATTGCATTAACTGCCAATGCTTTAGTTGGCGACAGAGAAAGATTTTTAGAAGCTGGAATGGATGATTACTTAAGTAAACCTCTAAATCAAAATGTAATGACAGAAGTTTTAAAAAAAGTATTATTAATAAATAATGATTTAATTGTTAAAAAATAAAATATGTTATAATATTTGATTACAATTGATTAAAAATAAAGAATAAAACAAAATTATTATAGGAAATACAAATGAATAGCATAAAAACAGTTTTAATTGTAGATGATGACCCCATTATTATAAACATATTAAGAGATAAGCTTCTCTTAAAAATGAAAAATATTAATATTTTATCTGCAACTTCATACAAAGAAGCCGTTAAGCATATTCTGAATAAACAAAATGATATTGATGTAGCAATATTGGATTTAAATTTACCAGAAGTGGCAAGTGGAGCTATTGTTGAATATGCAATGAATAAAAATATCCCAACACTTGTTTTAACTGATACTATTAATGAAAATTTGAAAAATATTCTTACACAAAATAAAATATTAGATTATATTATAAAAGGTGGAAAACGTGGTATTGATCATGCCGTAGATAGTGCAATAAGAGTGTTGAAAAATCAAGGAAAATATATACTTGTTGTAGATGACTCAAATGTACAACTTTCCCTTGCCGTAAAAATACTAGAAAGAATGAAATTTAAAATAGTAACAGCAGCTAATGGATTAGAGGCATATGGAATTTTACATAATAGTAATATGAAATTTTCTTTAGTTTTAACAGATTTTAATATGCCTAAAATGGATGGTATGGATCTTACTCTTAAAATTAGAGAAGAGTTTGATAAGGATGAATTATCAGTTATTGTTTTAAGTGCAAATGACACTCCTGATTTATCTTCTCAATTTATTAGTATTGGTGCAAATGATTTTTTAAATAAACCGTATTCAGAAATAGAACTTATTACAAGAATTAATTCTAATTTAGAGTTGTTGGAGTTATTTGAAAAAACAAGAGATATGGCAAATAAAGATTTTATGACTGGTTCATATAATAGAAGATATTTTTTTGAGAAGGGTCAATCAATTTTTTCAAAAGCAAAAAGAAATAAAAATGATATAGCTTTAGCTATGTTTGATATAGATAAATTTAAAAATATTAACGATACGTATGGTCACGATGTAGGTGATGTCGCAATTATTGAAGTGGCAAATATATTAAATAAACATTTAAGACCAAACGATCTTTTAGCACGATTTGGTGGTGAAGAATTTTGTGTATTATTAGAAAATATTAGTTTATCTGAAATTGGGATGTTATTTGAAAAAATTAGACTAGTATTTCAAAAGAATATAATTAAAGTCAATGATTTAGAGATAATGTTTACAGCTTCTATTGGTATATGTTATGGGATGGAAGATGATTTAGAAAGTATGATTAAAAAATCAGATGACGGACTGTATTTTTGTAAAAATAATGGTAGAAACCAAATTGCAATTAACAAAGGTTAGTTATGAATAATTTTAATATATTATATGCAGAGGATGATAACTCAGTTGTAGAATTTGTGAAAATATTATTTAAAAAAAACAATATAGAAAATGTTGTTTTTGTAAAAAATGGAATAGAAGCATTGTCTTTGTATGAAAAGAATAAATTTGATTTGGTTATTACTGATATGATTATGCCCCAGATGGATGGATTTACATTAATAGAACATATAAAAAGTATAGATTCTAAGCAAGTTTTTTTAATGATAACAGGCTTAGAAAATAGAGAAGACTTAATCCGAGCTATTGAATTACGTGTCCATTATTTTATTGAAAAACCTATAAAACCACAACGATTTAAAAATGTACTGGAAGAGTGTTTTACATACATAAATACTAAAAAAGAAGCAGAACTTTCTACTTTATTATTAACACAATATAAACATGCAATTGATGCTAGTACAATTTTATCTAAAGCAGATGTAAAAGGAAAGATCACATATGTAAATGAGGCATTTTGCAAAATTTCACAATATTCTGAATCGGAGTGTTTAGGAAAAAGTCATAATATGGTAAGACATTCAGATATGGATTCTGGTGTATTTAAAGATATGTGGCAAACAATACAAGCAAAAAAAGAGTGGCGTGGTGTTATCAAAAATAGAGCAAAAGATGGTAGTGATTATATTGTTGATTCTTTGATTATTCCTGTATTAGATACTAATGATGAAGTTATTGAATACTTAGGTATTAGACATGATATCACAGAGCTAGAACATTATAAGGATGATTTACAAAATGAACTTGATATTGCAGTAAAAGATATAGTTGATACACAAAAAGAAGTTGTATTTACGATGGGAGCCATTGGCGAAACTAGAAGTAAAGAAACAGGTTTTCACGTAAAAAGAGTTGCTGAATATTCGTATATATTAGCTATCTTAGCTGGACTAGATGAAGAGAGTGCTCAACTATTAAAATTAGCATCACCAATGCATGATATAGGTAAAGTTGGAATACCAGATGCAATTTTAAATAAACCTGGTAAATTAACAGTTGAAGAATTTGAAATTATGAAAAAGCATGCAATCTTAGGTTATGAGATGTTAAAAGGTTCAACAAGAGATATATTACAGACTTCATCAATTGTTGCTTTTGAGCATCATGAAAAATGGGATGGAACTGGATATCCAAGAGGATTAAAGAAGGAAAATATTCATATATACGGAAGAATAACAGCAATATGTGATGTATTTGATGCTTTAGGAAGTGATAGATGTTATAAAAAAGCTTGGGAATTAGATAAGATATTAAATCTATTTCAAGAAGAAAAAGGAAAACAATTTGATCCAAATTTGGTTGAATTATTTTTTGATAATTTAGATAGATTTTTAGAAATTAGAGATAGGTATGTAGATTGATTACAACTTATAATTTAAAATTTTCTAACATAGAAAATTTACATTCATTTATCGCTGACAATAAAATAAATGATGCTCAAAATGTATTGGTACAAATCTTTTTAGGCATAGTTGATGAAAGTATTGCTTTAGAAATAGCAAAAAATATTAAGAGTATTGTACCATTCTCTCATATCTTAGGTACAACAACATCTGGTGAGATAATCGATGGTAAAATGTGTGACAATACTATTGTGATCACTTTTACATTATTTGAAAAAACAATACTAAAATCAGATATTTATGCTACATCAAATAACGATATACAAAAATTAATTATTGATTTAGTATCTAAAGATACAAAAGCAATGATTCTCTTTAGTGATGGATTAAAGAGTAATGGAGAAGATATAATAGATAAAATATCTGATATTAAAAAAGATTTAATTATTGCTGGGGGTAGAGCAGGGGATAATTATAATTTTACTAAGACTTTTGTTTTTAATGAGAATAAAATAGTTGAAAATGGTTTTGTTGTTGTGAGTTTAAATTCTGATGAGTTAGTTGTTTATAATAATTATATGCTAAATTGGCAAACAATTGGACAAGATATGATTGTTACAAAAGCTAATGGTAATGAAATATTAGAAATAAATAACATTAATATTATAGATGTTTATAGAAAATACTTAGGAAATGAGATTACGGATGGTTTACCTAGTTCTGCAATAGAATTCCCTCTGATATTTGAAAAAAATGGTGTTAATGTGGCTCGCGCAATGGTGAGTTATAATGATAATATCTCACTTACTTTTGCTGGTAGTATAGATGTAGGGACAAAAGTAAAATTTGGTTTTGGAAATATTGAAGATATTCATGAGTCAGATTACAGAAATAATAAGTCTTTTGAAAATTATGCTCCTGAAGCTACATTTATTTATTCATGTAGTGCAAGAAAGACATTTATGCAATATGACTTAGAACCAGAATTTGCATTATTACAAAATGTCGCATCAACATCAGGGTACTTTACATATGGAGAATATTTTCATGCTGATGGTTCAAATGAACTTTTAAATATTACATCAACATCTTTATCTTTGAGTGAAACAAAAGATAAGTCTTATAATAAAAATCAATGGAAAACTAATAGAAATAGTAATCGTACTTTAAAAGCACTTACAAATTTACTTTCAGTAACTTCAATGGAATTAACTGATGCAAAAAATAAAGCGGAGATGGCTTCAGTTTCAAAAACAGAATTTTTAGCGAATATGTCACATGAAATAAGAACACCTTTGAACGCGATTTTAGGATTTATTGATATTGTAAAAGAAAATGAGTCTAAATACGAAAACATAGAATATCTTTCAATAATGCAAACTTCTGGAGAACATTTATTGAATGTAATAAATGATATTTTAGATTTTAGTAAGATGGATACAAATAATTTACAACTTGATTTAATAAAAATAAACCCTTACGAGAGTTTGAGATATATTCCAGATCTTTTTTTAGCCAAAGCAAAAGAAAAAGATATAGAACTTATTACTATAATAGATGATCAATTATCAAAGTGCATACAAATTGATTTGCACAGAATTACACAAGTAATTACAAATTTATTATCAAATGCCATTAAATTTACTCCAAATGGTGGAAAAGTAATTTATACAATAGATTATATATTGCAAACAGATTCGATGTCAATAAGTGTAAAAGATAATGGCATAGGTATTGCTAAAGAAAATAGACAACATATTTTTGAGGCATTTACGCAAGCTGATACTTCTACAACAAGAAAATATGGTGGTACGGGATTAGGCTTACCAATTAGTTATAAATTAATTGAATTAATGGATGGTGAGTTAAAACTTAAAAGTAAAATTGATGAAGGATCTGAGTTTTATTTTACGATAAATTTACCTAAATGTAATAGTTGTATAGTCCCTGAAGTAACTAATGTAAATGTAGATAAATCAAATCAAATAAGTGTATTTGATACTTTGCAAGTTTTATTAGTAGAAGATAACATTGCAAATCAAGAATTTATGAAAGTAGTATTTCAAAAATTGGAAATTACATTTGATATTGTTAATGATGGACTAGAAGCCTTAAAAAGTTTTAATTTAAATAATTATGATGTAATTATAATGGATGAAAATATGCCTAATCTCAATGGAATAGAAGCAACTAAAGAGATTAGAAATATTGAAAAAAGATTACAACTAAGATATACTCCAATAATTGCATTAACTGCAAATGCAATCATTGGTGAGAAAGAAAAGTTTCTAAAAGCAGGTATGGATTATTATTTAACAAAACCTTTAAAGAAAAAAAAATTAATTGAAATTTTAACAGATATCACTTTGAAAATAAAAGAGGATAGTTTTGATTAATATAATCGATTTAAATTATGAAAATAAATCCGAAAAAGATTTAGTTAATAGATTTATCAATTCAAAAGATATAAAAAAATATATTTTAGGAATAAATAAACTTACTAAAAGTGTTTTAAAACATGTCGAAGTTGATGGTATTATTGATGATTTTACAAGGGTACAATCTTCAAGGAAAAAAAGTATTTTAAAAATAGAAGATATCCCTAAAGATTGTATCATTTTATGTACTGCGACTGGAAGTCCTCTTGAAGTGAAAAATAAATTAGATGATATGGGATATACACATATTAGTTATTTGGCATTATGTAAATATTCAAATTTTGATTTAGTTGATCCACCTTTTATTATGGATTTTGAAGAAGATTTTAAAAATAATAGAGATGAATATGAAAAAACATTTAATCTTCTTTGCGATGAAAAGTCAAAAGAAGTATTTGAAAAAGTAATTAATTTTAAAATATCTTTTGATTATGATTTTATGGATGGTTTTACAAATAATTATGAAGAACAATATTTTGATAAAGAATTAATTCCTAGTATAGAAAATGTAAGTTTTGTTGATGGTGGTGGATATGTGGGAGATACATTACCAACGATTATAAAACAATTTCCAGATTTTAAAAAAATATATTGTATTGAACCAAACAATTTACATATAGGAATAGCAAAACGAAACTTTGCACAATATGAAAATATAGAATTTATAAATTGTGGATTAGGTAGTAAAAAACAATTTTCTAATCTAGAAGAAACTACACAAAATAACTGTTCTCATGATTATCAAGCTGTTGATATTGACACTATAGATAATTTGATCCATGAAAAAATTGATTTTATTAAAATGGATATAGAAGGTGCAGAACAAGATGCAATAGAAGGTGCAAAAAATACCATAGTAAAATATACTCCAATCCTAGCAATTTGTATTTATCATAAAGCAGAAGATTGGTATAAAATACCTCAAAAAATACTTGAAATTAATCAAGATTATAAAATTTATTTGCGCCATTACATGGAAGGTATTTTTGAAACTGTTATGTATTTTATCCCTACAAAGAAAAAATAGAACCTAAAATAAACCTTTCAAAATAAATCTAAAACCGTTTTCAGCTACTTTTAGATAAAATCATTGATTAATGATAAATTTAATTAATAATTAACTTAAGGAATAATCAAAAATGATAAATATATTTTCAAAAATATTTGGAACACAAAACGATAAAGAAGTAAAAAAATATAATAAAAGAGCAGCTATAATTTCTGCACTTGAAGAGTCGTTTAGTAGTTTAACAGACGAAGAATTACAAGAAAATTTTAATAAATTAAAACAGGAAGTTCAGGATAAAACTAAAACTTTAGATGAAGTTTTAAATGAAAGTTTTGCAATTACTAGAGAAGCTAGTAAAAGAGTTTTAGGTATGAGACATTATGACGTTCAACTTGTAGGTGGAATGGTTTTACATGCAGGAAGAATAGCAGAGATGAAAACTGGTGAAGGTAAAACACTTGTTGGTAGTTTAGCTGTTTGTTTAAATGCTATGTCAGGTGAGGGTGTTCATGTTGTTACTGTTAATGATTATCTAGCTAGCAGAGATGCAAAAGAGTTAGAACCATTATATAACTTTTTAGGTTTTAGTGTTGGAATTTTAACTGGTGATATCCATGAAGATGGATTTAGAAAAGCACAATATGCAGCAGATATTACTTATGGTACAAATAACGAATTTGGGTTTGATTTCTTAAGAGATAATATGCACTATTCATTAGATGAAAAAGTACAAAGAAAATACAACTTTGTTATTGTTGATGAAGTAGATTCAATTTTAATTGATGAAGCAAGAACACCACTTATTATTTCAGGACCAACTAGTCATAAAAGTACTGATTATTTAAGATCTAATGAAATTGCCTTAAAACTTATTAAGGGTGAGAAAACAGAAGCTAAAAAAGCTGATGAAACTGATACTGTAACAGGTGATTATATAGTTGATGAAAAAAATAAAGGTGTTCTTTTAACTGAAGAGGGTATCTTAAGTGCTCAAAAATATTTTGAAGTTGATAATATGTATTCACTTGAAAATGCATCTTTATCACACCATTTAGACCAAGCTTTAAAAGCAAACAATATCTTTGAAAAAGATGTTGATTATGTTGTTCAAGAAAATGAAATTATTATTGTTGATGAATTTACTGGACGATTAAGTGAAGGTAGAAGATTTTCTGATGGATTACATCAGGCTTTAGAAGCAAAAGAGGGTGTTGAGATACAAGATGAATCTCAAACATTAGCTGATATTACATTCCAAAATTACTTTAGAATGTATGGAAAACTAGCAGGTATGACTGGAACAGCACAAACTGAAGCTACTGAGTTTGCAGAGATATATAACCTTGATGTTGTTAGTATTCCTACAAATGTACCTGTTATGAGAAAGGATAATAATGACCTTATTTATAAAACAGAAAGAGAAAAGTTTATTGCTGTTTGTAATACAATAAAAGAAGTTTCAAAAACAGGACAACCTATACTTGTAGGTACTGCTTCAATTGAAAAATCAGAACATTTACATGCTCTTTTAAAAGCAGAAAAAATTCCTCATACAGTTTTAAATGCAAAACAACATGAGAAAGAGGGTAAAATTATTGAAGATGCAGGACAAAAAGGTGCTGTAACGATTGCTACAAATATGGCTGGTCGTGGTGTTGATATTAAACTACCAAAAGAGTGTTTAGAGCTTGGTGGTTTGATGATTTTAGGAACAGAAAGACATGAATCAAGAAGAATTGACAATCAGTTAAGAGGACGAGCAGGACGTCAAGGTGATGCAGGTGCTTCACAATTTTATTTATCATTAGAAGATAATCTTTTAAGAATATTTGGAAGTGATAAAATTGCTGGAGTTATGAGTAGACTTGGACTTGAAGAGGGTGAACATATCGAATCTGGTATGGTTACACGTGCAGTTGAAAATGCTCAGAAAAAAGTAGAAAATATGCACTTTGAGAGTAGAAAACATCTTTTAGAATATGATGATGTTGCAAATGAACAAAGAAAAGTTATCTATACATTCAGAAATGATTTACTAAATGAAGATTATGCAATAGATTCTAAGTTAGATGAAAATATTCAAGAATATGCTGCCGTTACAATTGATAATGCAAAAGAGGTAAGTGATAGTGTTATGGCTGAAGATTTTTCTTATGATAATGTTATTGTAAAATTAAAAGAAGAACTTAACATAGATATAACAAAAGAAGAATTTGAAGATAAAGAATTTGATGTAATTGAAGAGAATCTTATCAAATGTTTAAAAGAGAAATATGAAGAAAAAATGTCTATGCCAGCACCTGAGCAAAGAAGTGAGATCGAAAGAATTTTATATTTACAAGTTTTAGATAAAGCGTATAGAGAACATTTATATTCTATGGATACATTAAAAACAGGAATAGGGCTTCGTGGATATAATCAAAAAGATCCATTAGTTGAGTATAAAAAAGAAAGTTACAATATGTTTATTGAACTTATTGCTTCTATTAAACACGAAATTATTAGAATATTATTTTCAGTTCAGCTAAGAGATGAAGAAGAAGCAAAAAGAGAGCAAGAAGCACTAGAAAGATTAAAACAAGAGATGGAAGCTTCAGTAGAAGAGATTTCTTTAAGTTCAGAAGAGTCGAGTAAACCAGTGTTAGAGAAAAAAATTGCTAGAAACTCTCCTTGTCCTTGTGGTAGTGGAAAAAAATATAAGCAATGTTGTGGTCAAAGTGGTCCTAAAAAAGGTCTTTTGGCTCAATAATTTGAATACAAAATTAGTAAACTTTATAATACGAAAGTATCTAACATTTGATAAAAAGAATCCCTTTATATCTGTGAGTGCAATATTAGCATTTTTAGGTGTGGGGATTGGTGTTATGGTACTTATTATTGCAATGGCAATAATGAATGGAACAGCAAAAGAGTTTGAAAAAAAACTCTTTACTATGAACTACCCTTTAAGTATCTACCCCAAAGTAGATGGAATGGTAGATGAGTCTTTATTAAAAGATTTAGAAAACAAATTCCCTAATATGATTTTCTCACCATATCTAACATCTCAAGTGATGATCCAAAGTGATGAGTCAATGAGCGGTGGTGTTATATTTGGAGTTAATAAAGAAAAAGAATCAGCTATAAATAGTATATATGCTGAAGCTGTTAAAAATATAGATATCTTTGGAAAGTATGACTTAATTGTAGGGCAAGGTATTAAAGATGAATTATATCTTTACGATAGTCAAAAGGTAACTCTATATTTTACGACAATAAATCCTAGTGGTTTTTCATTGATGCCTAAAATGAAACGATTTGCATATAGTGGTGATTTTAAATCAGGTTTAACTGCTTATGACAAAGCGTATATGTATACATCAATTGAATCATTACGAACTATTTTAAAGAAAAATAAAACATATTATGATGGTATTCATGTATATAGTGATGATCCATTTAAAGATAAAGAACTTATTGAAAAAGCTTTACCATCTTTTGGGGTAGGAGTAGTAGGTTGGTGGCAACAAAATGGAAACTTCTTTGCAGCGATGGAGATGGAGAAAAAAGCTTTATTTATTGTTTTAATGCTTATTATTTTAATCGCATCTTTAAATATTATTAGCTCACTACTTATGACGGTTATGAGTAGACGAAAAGAGATAGCTCTATTATTATCATTGGGGGCTAGTACTCAAGAGGTTAAACATATCTTTTTAAGATTAGGATTAATTATAGGGTATACCGGAATTGTATTTGGAATAGTTTTTGGCTTCTTAGGGATGTATGTCTTAGAAAACTTTGATATTATCTCTTTACCTGCAGATGTATATGGCACAACAAAACTACCTTTATTACTAGATACTGTTGACCTTGTATCTATTATCATAGGTTCTATGATAATAGTACTTTTATCTTCATATTATCCAGCTAAAAAAGCAACACAAATAGATGTATTGGATGTTTTACGAAACGAATAAACTTCTATATATTAAGTGCTTTATTTAAATAAAGCACTTCCTACACGAATCATACTTGAACCTTCAATAATAGCCATTTCATAATCTCCACTCATACCCATAGAACAAATAGTAGCCCCTTCACAGTTATCAAAAATATTTTTTGTTGTTTTGAAACTTTCAATTACAGTATTTCTATCTTCTGAATGTGCACCAATACTCATGATACCTTTTAAATTAATATTTGAATATTTCTCTTTAATTTCACTATATATATTTACTGCATTTTCTGGATTAACACCAGATTTAGAATCTTCAAGTGCACTATTAATTTGAAGTAAACAATTCATCTTTTTATTTTTAGCTTTTAGCTTTTTATCTAAATCTTCTGCTAAATCTAGACTGTCTAGAGAGTGCATAAGAGTTGGTCTTAAATCAATTAGATTGTTTATTTTATTTTTTTGCAAAGAACCTACAAAATGCCATGCAATTGGTAAATCTTCTAATTCTTCTTGTTTTGTTTTTAAATCTTGTACTTTATTTTCGCCAAATGCTCTTTGTCCTGATTCATATAATTTTTTTATATCTTCAGCCGTTGAGTATTTACTTATAGCAACTAATTGTACTATTTTGTGATCATTTACTTGCAGTCTTGAAAATTCTATTTTAGTGATAACTTCATCAAGGTTTTTAATTGCTAATTCTTTTGTCATTATTATATATCCTGAAATTTTTTCATATTATACAAGATTTGTTGTAAAAAGAAACAATTAGTATATTTGTATAGAAATTATACAGTTTTACCATTGACTTTCATTCTCAGTTAGTTACAATTGTGTAGTTTAAAAATAAAAGGATTTAATAAATGGGAAAATTCGTTAATAATACAGAAGAATTTTTTTCTTATTGTAAAGAAAATGAAGTTGAGTTTGTAGATTTTAGATTTACTGATATTAAAGGTGCTTGGCATCATATTAGTTATAGAATGAGCGCTGTTACTCAAGGTCAACTTGATAATGGTATGCCTTTTGATGGTTCAAGTATTGATGCTTGGCAACCAATTAATAAATCAGATATGGTTTTAAAGCCATGTGTGGAAACAGCGTTCTTAGATCCATTTACAGCTGATAGTACAATAATCGTTATTTGTGATGTTTATGATATTTATAAAAATGAATTATATGCAAAATGTCCAAGAAGTATTGCTAAAAAATCATTAGAATATTTATCAACTGCTAATGTTGGTGATGTTGCATATTTTGGTCCTGAAAATGAATATTTCATTTTTGAAGACGTTCAAGTAAAAGATAGACCAAATGAATCTCATTATTATGTTAATACAGAAGATGGTGAATGGAATAGAGATAAAGCTTTAGAAGGCGGTAATATGGGTCATATTGCTGGTAATAAAGGTGGATATTTCCCAGTTGCGCCAACAGATAAAGGTGTTGATTTAAGAGCTGAAACTATGCTTATTTTAGAACAAGTTGGTCTTACAGTTATGCTTGGACACCATGAAGTTGCTCAAGGTCAACATGAAATTGGTATTGTTTATGATACTTTAGTTGAAGCTGCTGATAATGTTCAAAAACTTAAATATGTAGTTAAAATGGTTGCTCATTTAAATGGTAAAACTGCAACATTTATGCCAAAGCCAATTCATGGTGATAATGGTAATGGTATGCACGTACACCAATCAATCTGGAAAGATGGTGAAAATACATTCTATACAGAAGGTAATTACGGTAATCTATCTGATAATGCAATATATTATGCTGGTGGTGTATTTAAACATGCTGCTGCAGTTGCTGCATTTACAAATGCTTCAACAAATTCATACAAAAGACTAGTTCCTGGTTTTGAAGCACCAAGTATTTTAACATATTCTGCTCAAAATAGATCAGCGGCTTGTAGAGTTCCTTGGGGAGCTGGAGCACCTGCTACTAGACTTGAAATGAGATTCCCAGATTCTACTGCTAATCCATATTTAGCATTTGCTGCTCTTATGATGGCTGGTATCGATGGTATTAAAAATAAAACTGTACCAGTAGGTCCAATGGATGAAGATTTATTCGAATTAACTCTTGATGAAATTAGAGAGAAAAAAATTCCTCAAATGCCTGCAACATTGAGAGAAGCATTAGAAGGTTTAATTTCTGATAATGATTTCTTAAAACCTGTATTTACTGCAGATATGATTGATACTTATCAACATTATCAATTTGAAAGACAAGTTTGGCCAGATGAACAAAGACCAACAGCTTTTGAATTTAAATCAACTTATTCTTGTTAATATAAATTTAAAGTTTATAAAAAAGGTAGAGTTTTACTCTACCTTTTTTTATGTCTGCTAAAAATATAAGTTACCCCTTTAACTACCTTTTAAACTTCAATTGGATATAATTAAAAGAATAACGCTAGTCTATATAGTGTAAATTATAGATAAATATAAAGGGATATAATGGGTTGTAACTTAGATAAATTAACTTCTTTTAAAGACAACTGTGGGTTTGGTTTAGTCGCTCACTTGAAAAATAAACAAACACATCAGAATTTAGAAGATGCTATCACATCGTTAGAGAGAATGATGCATAGAGGTGCTGTCGCTGCAGATGGTAAAAGTGGTGATGGAAGTGGATTATTATTCTCTATACCTGATCAATTTATGAGAAAAGTAGCAAAAGCGAAAGGTATAGATCTTCCTCAACAATACGCTGTTGCTATGATATTTTCTACAACAGACGAACAATTAGATACATTTAGATCTTTTTGTGATAAAAATGATTTAAAAGTTATTTTAAATAGAACTGTACCTGTAAATACAGATGCTTTAGGGAAACAAGCATTAAGTATTTTACCTACAATAACACAAATTTTTGTTGTTCCAAATACTCCTGTTTCTGCAAAAAGATTTGATGCTATGTTATATCTTGCACGAAAAGAAGCAGAACATGCACTAAAAGCAGAAGAAGATTTTTATATTCCAACTTTTTCATCTAAAGTTATTGCGTATAAAGGGCTTGTAATGCCTACAACAATTAAAAAGTTTTTTGTTGACTTACAAGATGAAGATTTCAAAATTTCTTTTGCTTTATTTCACCAAAGATTTTCTACAAATACTTTACCAAAATGGAAACTTGCACAACCTTTTAGAGGTGTTGCTCATAATGGTGAAATCAACTCTATTGAAGCAAATAGATTTAATGTTGAAATTAAAACAGAAGCTATTAAGTCAGAAATATTTACAGATGAAGAGTTAGAAAGAATTTTTCCTATATTACAAACAGGAAGCAGTGATAGTGCTTCTTTAGATAATATGTTTGAATTCCTAATTGTTAATGGTTTAGATTTCTTTAAAGCTGCTCGTTGTTTAGTACCAGCTCCATGGCAAAATGCGCCACATATGGATAGTGAATTAAGAGCATTCTATGAATACTGTGCAATTAGATTTGAAGCATGGGATGGACCAGCTGCTGTAAGTTTAACTGATGGTAGACATATTGGATGTTTAATTGACCGTAATGGTTTAAGACCTTCTAAATATTTCCAAACTAAAGATAAATTATATATTACTAGTGAATATGGAACAGTATTAGTTCCAGAAGAAGAAATTATTGATAGAGGTCGACTTCAAAGTGGACAAATGATTGGTGTTGATATTAAAACAGGTTCTGTTTTAAAAAATGATGATATCAATGATTATTTAAAGTCTTCTCAAAATTATGAAGACTGGTTAACTACAAACATTAAATACCTTCAAGAGTATATTGAAGATTCATTTTTAGATTTAAGTGATTACATATTTAAAGATTTAGAAAAAAGACAAAAATATGCAAATATTACATATGAAGTTCTAGATCAAATGATTATTCCTATGGCAGAAGAAGCAAAAGAACCAACTGGTTCTATGGGTGATGATACACCGTTAGCCTGTTTCTCCACAAAACATAGAAACTTTTCTGATTTCTTTAGACAAAAATTTGCTCAAGTAACAAATCCTCCTATTGATCCATATAGAGAAAAAGTTGTTATGAGTTTAAATACAGGTATTGGTAGAACATATAATATTTTAGAAGAAAATGAATATAACTCTAAAAGACTTAAAGCTGCAACTCCAATTTTAATGAAAGAAAAATTTGATGTTTTAGTAAGTTTTGGTGATAAAAAAAGTAAAAGATATGATGAAGATTACAAAAATAAAACTTTTAGTACAACTTTTGAAACTAACTTACAAGAATCATTAAAAGCTTTATATAAAGAAGTTAAAGATGCTATCGACAATGAAAATATAAGTGTAGTTATTTTAGATGATAGAGATATTTCTGAAACAAAAAAACTTATTCCTATGACTGTAGCTGTTGGTTATATAAATCACCAGTTAGTAAAAGACAACAGCGCTAGTGCTGTTTCTATTGCTGTTGTAACAAGTGAAGTTTATGATCCTCATAGTGCAGCTGTATTATTTGCATTTGGTGCAAGTGTTTTATATCCATACATGATGTACTCTTCAATTGTATCTTTTTATGAGAGAAAAGATTTATCTACTATGGCATTACAAACTAAACTTAAAAATAGTGCAAAAGCATTGGGTGCAGGTTTATTAAAAATTATGTCTAAAATGGGTATCGCTACTATGTCTTCATATCGAAACTCATCTTTATTTGATATCCTTGGATTAAGCGATGAAATTTGTGATGAATGTTTTACTCATGCAAATACAGATCTTTGTGGTTTAGGTTACGAAGATATTGAAAAAAGAATTGAGTCATCTCACTTTGACGCATTTTTTGATGATAGGTCAATGTTCCCTCTTGAAATGGGTGGTTTCTATAAATATCTTGATGGTGCAGAGTACCATGATTATGGTCCAGCTATTACAAAAGCTATGCATAATAAAAATGCTTCAAAAGAAGAAAGTATCAATGACTTTAAAGACTTAAAAAATCTTATTGAAGGAAGAGATAAGAAATTTATTAGAGATTTCTTTGAATTTAATAGTGATAAAAAATCAATTGAAATTTCTGATGTTGAATCTAAAGAATCAATCTTTAAAAGATTTGCATCAGCTGCTATGTCATGTGGTTCTATATCTGTTGAAGCGCATGAAGCTGTAGCAATGGCTATGAATACAATCGGAGCTAAATCAAACTCTGGTGAAGGTGGAGAAGATCCAGCTAGATTTAATACTCTTAAAAATTCTAAGATCAAACAAGTTGCATCAGGTAGATTTGGTGTTACTCCAGGATATTTAGTAAACTGTGAAGAGTTACAAATTAAACTTGCTCAAGGTGCAAAACCGGGTGAAGGTGGACAATTACCAGGGGCAAAGGTTACTCCTATGATTGCAACACTAAGACATACTACTCCTGGTGTTACTTTAATTTCACCTCCTCCTCATCATGATATTTATTCTATTGAGGATTTAGCGCAATTAATTTTCGATTTAAAACAAGTAAATCCAAAAGCTACAATTGCTGTTAAATTAGTATCTTCAATTGGTGTTGGTACTATTGCATCTGGTGTTGCCAAAGCATATGCTGATAAGATTATTATCTCTGGTGCTGATGGTGGTACGGGAGCTGCTCCTCTTACATCTATTAAACATACAGGTAATGCATGGGAATTAGGATTAAGTGAAGCACATAACTCTTTAAAAGCAAATCATTTAAGAGGTATGGTACATCTTCAGACAGATGGTGGTTTAAAAACTGGTATTGATGTAGTTAAAGCTGCTATGCTTGGTGCTGAATCTTACGCATTTGGTACATCTGTTTTAACATTATTAGGATGTAAAATCTTAAGAATTTGTCATACAAATAAATGTAGTGTTGGTGTTGCAACACAAGATGAAGAGTTAAGAGAGAAATTTACTGGTACAGTTGAAAGATTAATTTCTTACTTCGAATTCTTAGCCCAAGATGTTAGAGAAATTCTTGCTAAACTTGGTTATACAAGTATTGAAGAGATTGTTGGTAGAAATGATTTATTAAAAGTTTTAGATGATGAATTAGCACAAAAATTTGATTTCCAAAATATCTTAAGAAGAATTGATGGTGTTGATACATGTCAAGTGGAATCAAATGTTCCTTATGATACAAATGAAGAATCTCATTTAGTGATTAAAAAGATACTTTCTTCTATTAAAAATCCTAAAAATCCTATTTCAATTGATATGAAAATATCTAATTTAAATAGAAGTTTTGGTGCTTTAACTTCAGGAGAAATTGCAAAAAGATATGGTGATGCAGGTTTACCTGATGGAACTATTACATATAACCTTACTGGTGTTGCTGGACAATCATTTGGTGCATTCTTAAGTAGAGGTATCAATATAAACCTTGATGGTGTTGCGAATGATTATGTTGGTAAAGGTATGAGTGGTGGTAAAGTTATAATTAAACCACAACTTCAAGGTAGTGAGTATGCTGGTGCTGGTAATACATGTTTATATGGAGCTACTGGTGGTAAGCTTTATGTAAGAGCAAATGTTGGAGAGAGATTTGCTGTTAGAAATTCAGGAACTATTGCAGTTGTTGAAGGTACTGGAGATAATCCTTGTGAATATATGACAGGTGGTATAGTTGTTGTTTTAGGTTCTACAGGTATTAACTTTGGAGCTGGTATGACAGGTGGATTAGCATTTATCTATGATCCTCAAAGAGATTTTATTGATAATATGAATCAAGAATTAATTGAAGCGTTAAGAATAGATACTGATGATACTGAGTCTGAAAGAATATACTTGAAAAATTTATTAAGAGATTATGTAGAGCATACAGATTCAGATAAAGCAAGCGATATTTTAGAACACTTTAGATCAGAAATAAGAAACTTCTGGATGGTAAAACCAAAGGACATGACTGTTTTACCTTTAAACCCAGATGATGGAGATTAAGAATATGTTAAATTTTACAAAAGTTGATAGAGTAAACCCTCTTAAAAGAGGGGTGATGGAAAGAATTAAAGATTATAAAGAAGTGTATACTGTTTTTGATAAACATAAAGCACAAGAACAATCAGAGAGATGTATAGGTTGTGGTGATCCATATTGTCATAATAAATGTCCTCTACATAATATTATTCCTGCGTGGTTAAAACAAACAGCAAATAATGATTTAGAATTAGCATTTAATATTTCTAATGAAACTTCACCTTTCCCTGAAATCTTAGGAAAAATTTGTCCTGTTGATGTATTATGTGAAGGTGACTGTACATTAAATGATACTCATGGTGCTATTACTATTGGTTCAATTGAAACACACATTAGTGAAAAAGGTTTCAAAAATGGATTAAAACCAAAATTTACTAAAAATAAAATTGGTAAAAAAGTTGCAATTGTAGGTAGTGGTCCTTCAGGTATCAGTGCGGCAACATTTTTACTAAGAGAAGGTGTAGATGTTGAAATGTTTGAAAGAGCTAATAAAGCTGGTGGTCTTTTAACATATGGTATCCCTGGATTTAAACTTGAAAAAGAAAAAGTACAAAGAAGAATTGATTGGTTAATCGATGCTGGAATGACATTACATACTAATTGTGAAATTGGAAAAGATAAGTCTTTTGAAGAGTTAGAAAAAAATTATGATTCTGTATTTGTTGGTATTGGTGCTACTAAAGGTAGGTTTCCTGGTATTGAAGGTGAAAAGAATCCTAATGTACACTTAGCAATGGACTTTTTAACAAAAGTACAAAAAAGAAATTTTTCTGAAACAGTAGAAAACTTTATTGATGTTAAAGAAAAAAATGTTTTAGTTATTGGTGGTGGAGATACTGCTATGGATTGTCTTAGAACTTCTGTAAGAGAAGGGGCTAAATCAGTTAAATGTCTTTATAGAAGAGATGAATCAAATATGCCAGGTTCACGAAAAGAGTTTGTTAATTCAAAAGAAGAGGGTGTAGAGTTTATATTTAATGTATCACCTGTATCTATTGAAAACGATGGTATTAACCTTCTTAAAACTCAAATGAGTGATGCTGATAGTTCAGGAAGACAAAGTGTACAAATAATTGAAGGTAGTGACTATAAAGAAACGGCAGATATTATTATTTTTGCATTAGGTTTTGAACAAGAGTTACCAAAATTCTTAAAAGATTCAGGTATTGAATTAGATAAGTGGAATGGTATTGCTACAAATGAACAATTTCAAACATCAAATGCTAAAGTTTATTCAGGTGGAGATAGTGTTCGTGGTGCAGATCTAGCAGTTAGAGCTGCAGCAGATGGAAAAAATGCAGCAAAGATGATTGTAGAAAGTTTCAAGTCATAAGTTAAATTATGAGCGCAGTAAAATTTTTACTTGAAAATGGGGCAGATGTTAATACCAAAGACAAGAAAAATTTTACGCTACTTATGTACTGTGTAGAATATAATGATTTAACTCTAATTGAGTTAGCTTTATCTTATGGCGCAAGAGTCAATGATAAAGATATATCAGGTTTTACTGCATTAGATTATGCGATTAAAAATAATAATCTAGAAGCAGTAAAATTACTACATAACAATGGATCTGAAATATTTGACCATAGTTATATGATAGCAATAGAAAATAATTTTAAATGTATAACTAGATATTTTGATTGCTTAGATCCCAATAAACAAATTTTTCAGAAAAAAGGCTACTGTAGATGAGTGAGATTGAAAAACTCTTAGAATCAGGTGCTGATGTCAACACTTCAGATAAAAATAATTTCACACTTTTAATGAGTTTTGTTGCAAAAGGTGATGAACATATTGTTAAAATTCTTTTGGATTATGGTGCAAATATTAATGTTAAAGATTTATTTAATATGACAGCATTAGATTATGCAATTAGAAAAAAGCAACTAAAAATTGCAAAATTATTAGTCAAAAGTGGTGCAATAATTACAAGTGATAATTATATGTTTGCTGTAGAATCAAACTATAAAGAACTCGTTTCCTTTTTTGATACACTTGATCCAGATAAATATATTTTTTTAAAAAATAAAATGAAATAACCAGATATTATAAAATATCATTAATAGATTTAATACTATAAAAATCTCTTTTCTTATTATTGAGAATAGACTTATCACTATATAAAATATAATAAACCAACTAGGTGTAAATATATCTATACTATAAATCTTTATATTTATTAAACCTTCCAAATATAAATCAAATAAACCCCCACTACCTAATAAATGAAGTAAAATACTCAATGGATAGAAAAAACTAAAAAAAATAGTTAATAATGGTGAATATAAATGTTCTAGAGC
>PJEL010001764.1_pt1 | contig 20919 bp, 18 predicted proteins | sample 1853271 | NCBI WGS metagenome assembly PJEL01 (sample SAMN08108733, study PRJNA415343) | Invertebrate metagenome, whole genome shotgun sequencing project. | host: Globobulimina | place: Sweden: Gullmar Fjord | collected 2015-08
CGCTTGATCGAAACGACGCTAGGCTTCGCTGCCGAGCGCTCATTACCTTCGTATGCGATCGAACGTTTTGACTACTGGTTCTCGCACCGGAGCCGCATCCCCAACGCCGCGCCGAGAGAAACCGTTGTTTTATGGGACGACACTTGGGTGCGTTACCACGAACCGGGCGTCGGACACGCTGCTGTTGATGTCCTCGAAGCCGCTGGCTTCGAAGTCATTCTCGCCGAGGATCGCCGCTGCTGCGGCCGGCCGGCCTTCTCACGCGGACTCATCGCTAAAGCCCGCACTGACGCTGTTTTTAACATCAACCTCCTCAACAGCCGTTATGCCCAACACAGGGTCATCTTTCTTGAACCCTCGTGTTATTCAATGTTTATTGACGAATACCGTAATTTTTCAATTGCGGGCGCTGACGAACTCAGCTCACGTTGTATGCTTTTCGAAGATCTGATGCTTGAGGTTTTAGATGAGGACCCAAAAATCTTCGTGTGGAAGAAAAGCTTGAACGCACTTGCGATCCACAATCATTGCCATTCAGAAGCGTTAACTGATATCAGCGCAACCCGGAGACTCGCCGAGAAAACCAACGCGAGCACCGTGCGAGTCCTCGACACAGGATGTTGTGGCATGGCCGGCGCTTTCGGCATGCTAGCGGAAAAACAGAAACTCTCTCTTGAGGTTGCCGAGCCATTACGAGCAGCACTATCCCAACTTGATCAATCAATCGATCTTGTTGCTTCCGGTACAAGCTGCCGCCATCAGATTCGGCATATCAGCAATAATGAACCCCAACATATGGCTGAAATCCTCGCCAAAAACATCAGGAGAGAACCGTTTTGAGCAAGCTCTCGTTTCGTGAAGTAGAATGGCGAGTTCGCACTGCCGCGAAAAAGCAGGCGAATCTATCGTGACGATTCGATGAAAGGCCCGAAACCATGAACATCTCATATTTCAATCCGCTAAACCGCGCATGGAACAGAATGTCCGAGATTCTCTTCCAACCATTTGATATTGCAAAATGGATGGTGATCGGTTTCGCTGCATGGTTGGCCGGTCTCGCCGACGGTGGTGGTGGAGGCAGCCGCGCTTTCGGCGTCGATCTCAACGATTTTCCCTCGCGACACGATATCTTTGACGGTCTTGAAGATATGTCGGACAGCCTCTTCGAGCATGCTCTCCTCCTCCCCTTCATCCTTACCGGCGGCCTGCTTCTCCTTGTATTTATCGCTGGTATCGTTTGGTTGAGTTCGCGCTCCAAATTCATCTTTCTCGACAATGTTGTGCACAATCGTGCCGCGATCGTTGAGCCATGGTCGTCGTTCGCCGCAGAAGGCAATTCTCTCTTCTTGTGGCGCCTCGGCTTCGCACTGGTCGTGCTGCTGACGATGGGCGCTGTCCTGCTCCTTTTCATTGCTCCAGCAGCCGGTTTTTCGGCCAGCAGTGGTCTTCGTGGATTGTCGTTCGCCGCAATAACCCTGGCAGGTATTCTTATTTTCGTAGTCGGCCTCGGCGCGGCTTATGTCTCGCTTTTTCTTGAGGCATTCGTCATCCCGATCATGTACAAATACCGGCTTTCAGCAACCAACGCATGGAAGTACTTCCTTCCGTGGCTCAAGGCCCAATCGTTTCATTTCTTGCTCTATGGGCCATTTGTGCTTCTGCTCTACATCCTCTTCGCGATCGTATTCGCTATTGCTTGCCTGCTCACGTGCTGCGTATTGGCCCTACCGTATATCGGCACCGTCTTGTTGCTGCCGATCATCGTGACCTATCGCATCCTCAGTCTCGAATTCCTCGCTCAATTCGACCCGGGTTTTGATCTGTTTTCTGGCCCGCTTGACGATGGAGTTGTTGACGAACTTAGCGACGAGGTTCAGGGCGATCTACTGACTCAAGAGGAGTGAGTAGCGGCGAAGCTCGATAAAAGACCTTCTCGAGGGTCAATCCCTTCGCTTTTGCGGTTGGGGTCGGGGCGCCAGTTCGCGGCCTGTCGAGCAGATCCCTGAACTCGTCAATACTCATCTGACCGAGGCCAACTTCAAAGAGAGTGCCAACCATACGGCGAACCTGGTAACGGAGAAATCCCTTGCCGGCGAAATGCAGATTGAGACCACTCTTCGCCGGAGTCATCCACGCCCGATAGAGCGTTTTTTCAGTGCTTTTCTGGACGGGATCATTCACTGTGAACGAAGCCATATCGCGGTGGCCTGGTAACATTGAAAGCGCTTCCAAGAAGCTCTGCATCTCGGTTGGGCAGATCATCCTGGTCGACCTCAGACCGGTCCACGGCACGCTCGAGCGGGACCATCTGGCACGATATGTGTATAACTTTCCCTTGGCATCACGAATTGCGTGGAAGGAAGGCAGCACTCGATGGATCGAACGAATTCGAATTTCCGGCGGCAGAATCGCATTGAGGCCACGGAAAAGACCATCAACAGGAATGTCATTGACGAGGTGTACATGGGCGGTCTGTCCTTTGGCGTGAACACCAGAATCAGTACGACTGGCGCCAACGAACGGCGGGGAACTCCGACCCGTCATCCTAGCCAGGGCCTTTTCAAGCGCACCTTGAACCGTGCGGCCTTTTGCCTGGCGCTGCCAACCCTGGAAGCTACCCCCAAGATATGCAACAACAATTTTCACGCGATATCCCATCCGCGCATCGTGCCATGGAAAATGATCAATGAAAAGGTTGGTTTCTGATGATCGCTACTCTCCTCGCTCTCAATCTCGTATTTTACATGGGCAATCTCGGCGACAAAGAAAGCCAGTATTTTCCCGGAACCTACTACAACGAAACAACCCGCGAGCAATTGCACCGGAAGGTACTTACGAAGTGGCCTGCAGTGAATACCCTTCTTGAAGTCTCGCAGAACAGAAAAAACCTCAGCCCTCGCCGTCGTGTGACGCTCCTTCTTGGAGGAGCAGCATTTCACAATCCTCTCCTTCTGCCGGCCTATATTTCCGCGATATCGCATTCCGAAATGCGGGTTCGTCAGGCTGCCGCCTTTGGCTACCGTGATCTCATCGCCGACCGCTTTCCCGACGTATCGAGTGGCATCACAGCCCCCGAAAGAAGAGGCCTCGAGGGCGAGATGCGTGCCGTTTTGGCAACCTTACGCGCCAATACACTCACCGAAATGTGGGCCGCCTCTCTTCTCAGCAATGAAAACATTCTTCTTCCAGGCTATCGGGGTCTCGTTTTCAAAAGGCGGCCTATTGACTGTCTGAACTCCCTCGACGTCCTGGTACAAGCTGAAGACCTCCAGTTGCTCGCAACAACCTATAATTTGTCTCAACATCTCGGAACACGTCTCAATCTATTGAGATTGATCGAAGGGCTTTCTCTCCAGAGGTTCATGGAAATCCCGCAGGGCGAACACGCAAAATGGGGACCAAGGGACTATGAAGAAGGTTTTGCCGCACTCGATAGCTGGTTGCACTCCTCGGAAGTCAGAAAATGTGGTCTTCAACCCGAGACAGTTCTCACGAATTCCTTCACTCAAATGGGTGCGGCCGGAATCGATCCATTGAGCAAAAGGTCGTGTGGAGTGTGGCTCGGAATCCTCGACAAGGGTGATCCCAAATGGTGGGGTTTAGCTACGCGCAGACTGTATGAATGCGGTTCTCCCCCGGCCAATATCCCGATTCTCAAAACAGCCAATGAAGTAGAGATGAAGAGACGCAACGCTATATTGAAGTGGAATGGCGTGAAATAGGCGCCTGAAGCGCAAGAATCAAACAGCATTCTTCTCTGCGGCTGTTGCGCTGTAAGAAAACCGTTCTATCTCAATGAAATGTATCGCACTGGGAAACAGAATACCCAAAAATTCAATGTGCCAACATTGGCGACGACCCACTGAGGCGTCGAATCCGAAAAATGAACCGCCAAGACGCGAAGACCGCAAAGGGCGTCTTTTCAATATTTAACGAAGATCTTCGCGGTCTTTGCGTCTTGGCGGTTCAACAATACTGACGCCCTTGATCGGCAAAAACATCAACCTACAGCACAACAACCTCTTCTCTATTCGAAAGAATCTTCAATCTTGGGATTGGGTTACAATATGAATGATGCTGGAATTTGTTTATGAAGATGGGGGAGTTACCCAAAGGGCCTCACTGAAAGATGGGCTGACGCTCGGACGTTCGAGTGATAACGATGTTGTACTCCGCGATTTTTCGGTATCGCGATACCACGCCAACCTTTCGAGTGTCGATGGAATCTTCAAAATCACTGATCTCGGATCGACAAATGGTATCAAAATCAACGATAACTTCGTAACCTCTGGCGCGATCAATACCGGAGACCAGATCACCGTCGGCTCATTCAATCTGCTTGTTGAAGATGGCGCCGCCGCCTCAGGTGGCATGTCATCAGCAACGTATCTCCGGCCACTCTCGGAATTTAATATGGACTACGGCCTTGAGGGTCAGCCCTCAGTGCTTGCTGTATCCAAAGAAGTCGGCGTGCGCGAGCGCGTTTTTGAAATCCTGGCCCAGGTCGCAAAAACTCTGATTGAGGTCGAAGACCTTGAACCGGTTCTTGAGAAGGTCATGGACGTCGTCTTTGAACAGTTGCTCGTAGATCGCGGCTTCATCGTGCTCTTCGACGAGAACGAGACGCCGCAACTCGAACTCTACCGTGCCCGCGAGTCTGAGTCTGGGGTCATCCCTGAAGTCCCCATTTCCCATACCATTCTTGACCTCGTAACCCGCCAACAAGTCGCTGTCATGACCCACGATGCTCAGGCGGACCAGCGTTTCGAAGCTGGAAGAAGCATTCGCATTCACCAGATCCGGTCGGCGATGTGCGCCCCGTTGTGGCACCGCGAAAATGTCGTCGGCGTCATCTACGTCGACTCTCCTTTGCACGTCGGTTCTTTTTCAACCTCGGACCTCGATCTGCTCACCGCCCTTGCCAACTATGCAGCGGTTGCGATCGAAAGGGCACGACTCAACGAGCATATTCGGCGCCAACAACTCGTTCGCAACCGGCTTGAAAGGTACCACTCGCCCGCGGTTATCGATGCCGTGCTCTCAGCGCCGGAACACGATGAACCAACAGTCACCCTTCGCGAAACCTCGATTTTGTTCGCCGATATCGTGGGTTTCACTCCCCGCTGCGAAATTCTCTCGCCAGAGGGCGTCGCCGAATTCTTGAGTCAATTCTTCTCGCGCGCTGGGGACGCCGTCTTTGAGTACGGGGGCACACTCGACAAGTTCATCGGTGACGCCGTAATGGCTTTCTTCGGCGCACCATTGCCACAACCTGACCACGAAGAAAGGGCCGTTCGCGCCGCTGTCCAGATCATGCAATCGATCGAAAAGCTGAATCTGGAACGGGTAGCAGAAGGTCTTGATGAGATTCTTGTGAGAATCGCTATCAATTCTGGTCCCGTTGTTGTCGGCGACTTCGGCTCGGCCAGACGCGTCGACTACACCGTGCTCGGCAATACCGTCAATGTTGCTGCTCGGCTCGAACAATTCGTCGCTAAACCACGGCAAATTGTCGTCGGCGAGACCACCTACGCAGCCATATCCGAACTCTTTCCAACTGAACACCTTGGAGATTTTCAGCTTAAAGGACTCAGCCGAAAATTGGCAACCTATCGCATCGTTCACGAGAACATTCCTGACACCGGTAGTCCTTCATCATGAAACTCGAAGACCTCGTTTTTGTCACCTCGAATCTTGGCAAATTGCGTGAGGCTGAGGCCGTACTTGGCGCCCGCCTTGATCATCGCGCTCTCGATCTTCCCGAAATCCAGTCACTCGATCTTGAAGAGGTCGTATCAAACAAAGCGGCTGCCGCTTTCGCGAGGATCAAACGGCCGGTACTCGTCGAGGACACATCCCTTGAACTCATAGGACTCGGCGGATTTCCCGGTCCCCTGATTCGTTGGTTGCTCTCGTCGGTCGGCGCCGAGGGCATCTGCAAACTCGGCCATACATTCGGCGACCCTCATGCCGTCGTTCGTTGCATCGCGTGCGCTCACGACGGCAACAAGGACATCATGGGAATCGGCGTTGTTGAAGGCAGAATTGCTACGACCCCACGCGGCAAGTTCGGTTTCGGATGGGATTCAGCATTCATTCCCAATTTGGGAGAGTCACATCCGTCAAACGGCTGTACTTATGCTGAAATCGACGATCAAGAGAAGAATCGAATCTCCCATCGCAAGAAAGCGCTGGACGCCCTTCGGGCGCAATTTTGAATTTTGAATTCATAATTTTGAATTACGGAGGCAGCGCTAAGGATGCTTTTTGGGATAAAAAGATTTTGATCGTCATATTGAGAAGCGCTTCTGAATTCAAAATTCAAAATTAAGAATTCATAATTGCGATGCAAACTGCCTCAGCCATGTTGCGTCGCTCGTGTTAGGGTATCGCCGTGCAAGAGCAGCTTCTTAATAAACGCTCCGCAAAGATTCGCGGGATGTTCGGCCGGATCGCCCATCGATACGATCTTCTGAATCGTGTGCTCTCTCTCGGTCAAGACATCATATGGCGGCGAATCGTCGCGCGTAAGGTGCATCAGGCTCAAGCTGGAATGATTCTCGACCTCTGTACCGGCACCGGTGATATTGCATTATCGCTGACACCAGGGCCTCAGATAATCGCCAGCGATTTCTGTCTGCCGATGCTTGCTCACGCCCGGCACAAGATCCTCAATCAGACGACTTCGATTCCCCTGTTTGCCGGGGACGCCCTCGAATTGCCTCTTTCTTCTTCAAGTATCGACGTCATTACCATCGCTTTTGGTGTGCGCAATTTTGAAGATCTTGATCGTGGACTGAAAGAACTCCATCGGGTGCTCCGAAAAGATGGAATTCTCCTGATTCTTGAGTTTTCTCAACCAACCGGTTTATTTGCGCCCGTGCTCAATTGGTGGACCCGAACGATTCCACCTTTTGTCGGACGAATGATCTCAGGTGACGCTGAGGCATATTCGTATCTTCCCGCTTCTGTGAGCACCTTTCCCTCGGGCGAAGCAATGAGCACGCGCCTCAAAGCGGCCGGCTTCGCCGAAGTCAGCATACAAGCCCTCACCGGCGGTGTAGCGAGCCTCTACGAGGCCAGGATGAGCACATATTCCAACTCCAAGGAGTCGTCATGAATACAACAGTTCTCGATGGTTCGAAAGTAGCCCGCGAAATTCGTGAAGAGGTCGCCCTAGACGTCGAAAAACTCCGCAAAAGCGGAGTACAACCGAAGCTCGTCACGGTATTGGTAGGAGACGATCCCGCGTCCCAGCTCTATGTTGGGTCAAAGGGCCGGATGTGCGAAAAACTCGGCCTCGCCTCGGCGAGCCACATTCTCCCTGAAATCACCACTCAAGAAGAGTTAGAGACGTTGATCGAGAGTCTGAACACCGATTCCGAAGTCGACGGCATTCTCGTACAGCTTCCTTTGCCTCGTACATTAGACAGCAACCGGGTTATTGACCGGATCAACCCACTCAAAGATGTTGACGGTTTCCATCCCGAAAACATCGGCCTCCTTCAGGCGGGAAGGCCCCGCTTCGTCGCGTGCACACCTGCAGGCGTTATGGAACTGCTCGCTCGCAGTAGTGTTGAGGTCAAAGGCCGCCACGCGGTCGTTGTCGGCCGCTCTGATATCGTCGGCAAACCGATGGCGATGCTCCTGCTTCACCAACACGCGACCGTGACGATATGCCATTCCCGTACCAAAAACCTCGCGGAAATCGTTGGTCAAGCCGATATCTTGGTCGCTGCAATCGGGCACCGCAATGTCATCACGCCTGAAATGGTCAAAGAAGGCGCTGTCGTTATCGACGTTGGTATCCACCGCATCACCGAGCGCAAGCTCGTCGGCGAACTTTTTCCGGGTGATGAGAAACGACTCGGAACCTTCGCCAAGCGGGGGGCTATTGTCGTTGGAGATCTTGATTTCACCCGAATCGCTCCTCGCGCTTCGCTGATAACTCCCGTGCCTGGCGGCGTTGGCCCATTGACAATCGCGATGCTGATGGCAAACACCGTTAAAGCCGCCCGGCTTCGCCGCGGATTGTGAGCAAGACCTTCATCGTCGGCCTCACAGGAGGGTTGGCCTCGGGCAAATCGACCGTCGCAACGATCTTCGCTTCGCTTGGCGCTCAAATCTGCGACGCCGATGCCCTGGTCAGGGATCTCTACCAAACGAACAGGGCCGGATCTCAGGCAGTATTCGAACTTTTTGGCGCCGCAGTACTCGCTGATGACGGTTCCGTTGATCGCCGAGCCCTCGGTGACCTCGTACTCGCTCAGCCTACGGCCCTCGCTAAGCTTAACCGAAGGATTCATCCGCTGGTGCACGCGGAGATTCGGTCCTGGATCGACACACTGCCCCCTTATTCGATCGCAATCGTCGAAGCTGCCCTGATGGTCGAAACCGGTTCTTATCGCAATTATGACGCCCTCGTCGTCGTTTGCTGTAAAGTCGAACAACAAGTGCAACGTGCGATCGCGCGCGGCCTCAGCGAGCAGAAAGCACGCTCAATCCTGCGCGCTCAACTCGATATGCACGAGAAGATCAAGTTCGCCGATATCGTCATCGACAACAGCGAGTCAAGCGTAGAACTCGAGACAAAGGCCAAGCGCGCCTGGCGTGAAATAGGAAGCCTCGCGCAAACGCGTGTGTAGTACGAGGCTGTTGCATTGTGAGAAAACCTTTCTATTTCAATGAGATGTATCGCACTGGGAAACAGAATAACCCAGAAACTGATGTCCCTACATTGGCGACGAGCCACTGAGGCGACGAGTCCGGAAAATGAACCGCCAAGACGCAAAGATCGCTAAGATTTTCGTCAAATACTGAAAAGACGCCCTTTGCGGTCTTCGCGTCTTGGCGGTTCAACAATTCTGACGCTCTTGGTCGGTAAATGGATCAATGCACAGCGCAACAGCCTCAGTACTGACCAGATGCTCGCGGAGCGACATACCCTGATATCATTCCCGAATGTTAGAACGTCTTGAGGTCCGTGGCCTCGGCATTATCGAGAAAGTTAGGATGGAACTGCCCGCCGGATTTATTGCCCTTACAGGGGAAACCGGCGCAGGGAAATCGCTGCTTGTGGAGTCGCTGAAATTGCTTTCCGGCCATCGCGCGCATTCCGATCTCGTGCGCACCGGCGACGATACCCTCCGGGCAGAGGGAGTCTTTGCGGTCACGCCTGGGGTCTCCTTTCAGAATATCCTCGACGATATCGGCATCGATTGCGACGATGAGCTTGTCCTGCGCCGGGAGATTTCGGCCTCGGGACGAAGTCGCGCGTGGATCAACGATACTTCTGTCACCGCTTCGACTTTGCAGCGCATAGCACCCTTCCTGCTCGCGATTCACGGTCAGCATGAACAATACGGCCTCGCCGACCCTCGAGAGCAGAGAAAACTTGTTGACGAATTTGCCGGGCATCATGCATTGCTCGAATCGACCCAGAAGGCCTACCAGAATTGGCGCCTCGGCGCCGACGAAGTCGAGAAATTACGCTCGACTCGCGCTCAACGGCGTGACCGCCTCGATGTCATCACCTTTCAAATCGCCGAAATCGATGACGCCCGGCTTCACGAGGGTGAAGATCAAGAACTCATCCGGCATCGCCAGATCATGCGCAATCGGGCTCGTCTCGTCGAATTGTCAACGGGCATACTCGACGACCTCGCCGAGGGAGATGAAACCACTCTCGACCTGCTCGCCCGGGCGGAACGCCGAATTCTGGAAATGACAGACTGCGGCCTCTTATTGAAAGAAGCCGCCGAACAACTCACCGAAGCCCGGGTGCGCGTCGAAGAGGTTGTACGCAGTATCCAGGACGTACACGCAGAATTCGATCAAGAAACCAGCAATCTTAAAGCGGGAGATCTCGAAGCAGTCGAAAGCCGGCTCCATCTGCTCGAACAACTGATGTACAAATATGGTTCTCCGATTGACAAAGTAATCGAGCATCGACGCGTATTAGAAAACGAACGTCAACAACTCGCTACGATTGAAGATGATCTCGACGCGGCACTTCAAATCGAGAAGGATCGTCTCGACGCATACGCCACGATTGCTACGAAACTCGACGCCTCGCGGAATCGATCCGCCACAAAGTTGACGGCATCGGTCGAAAGTGTTCTCGGCCGCCTTGCGATGGAAGGAACACGCCTTGAATTTCGATGGTACGAAGTACCTGATTCTGGTAGTCCACTCGAACGCCACGGAAATTCAATCGCATTCACCACAGATGGAATCGAAGAATGTGAACTCTTCTTCGCTGCCAATCGTGGTGAAGATCCGCGACCCATGGCGAGAGTCGCCTCAGGTGGCGAACTCTCCCGCTTGCACCTTGCGCTGAGAACCGTTCTCCGCTCAAAGAGCGACTCATCGCCGCGCACCCTTCTCTTCGACGAAGTTGATAGTGGTCTCGGTGGCGCGACCGCCGCAGCTCTTGCCGCTCTACTTGGCGAACTGTCCGAACACGACCAGGTTCTCGCAGTGACGCATTTGCCCCAAGTCGCCGCCCAGGCCGCCGGTCATTTTCGAATCGAAAAGACCGAAAAAGACAAACGAGCCAAGACCGCAGTTCACGCCCTCGACCTGGAAGCGCGTGAATCTGAAATTGCACGGATGCTCGCTGGCGCCGAAGTGACAGCAACAGCGCTCGACCACGCACGGGATCTTCTCAACGGCGCGACATCATGTACACCGCGAGTCGATGTAGAAAAGAAAGCGCAGCAAGGGAGTAAGAAATGCTGACGCGCATACCTTTCACCGATCGTGAGCATCTTCAAGATGCTATTCGACGAAGCACGGAGATTCTCGATCGTGGCGGCGTCATCCTTGTGCCGACCGAGACCTTCTACGGTCTTGCGACCCGACCCGACAACCAAGCGGGCATCGACCGCATCACTGAGATGAAGGGTCGCTCCACCAAGATGTCGCTGCCAGTGCTGGTTTCGGACTGGCAGCAACTGAGCTCCCTCGTGAAAATACCAGAAAAATACCGCGGAAAACTGTCGCGAAAATGGCCCGGCGCACTGACCGTTGTGCTGCCGCTGATCACGGAATTGACCGCCGCGAAGGACATGACACTCGCAATTCGCATCCCGGAACTCGATACCCTTCGCGCGCTGATCTACCGCATCGGGCCTCTTACGGGAACCTCGGCTAATCAGCACAAGCAGTCTCCAGCGACTACGGTCGAAATGAGTCTGGCGTCATTGCTCAAAGCTCCCGATCTTGTACTCGACGGCGGGGATACGACCGGAGGCCTCGCGAGCACTCTCGTCGATCTTTCAGGAGATCCGCCCCAGATTCTCCGGCAGGGCGCTGTGGCCTGGGACGACGCTATTCCTTAGGCCCATAACACAATAGATCTCGCAGTTTCAATCTCCAAGAGTGTGCAATTAAAACTTAAATCTCCAGATGTTCATAGAGATATTTTTAGCCAGAGAATATATCCACAAGCCTGTGGAAAAACCTGTGGAAAAACCTGTGGAAAACTCGCTAAATCGTGGAAAACCAACGACTTCCCGTTAAGTCGTTGTATACAAATAACTTGCGCTAAGTACAATGAATTCAATAAGTTAAAGCTATCTTGTTGTTATGCAACCGCTTGCAGCCTCGCCGCGATTCCACACAATCCACAGTTTGATCTTCTTTGCAACGCCTAACCCTCTGCATTACCGAGAGATCTGTTGCTGTAGGCCCGAGCATGTGGTACGTTGCGACCCCGTCTACATGAGAGATTCTATTGACGGGAATCATGCAACACAGCGATCCACTCTTTTGCTGAGAAACACGGGATTGGCTGGGGCCGGCTGAGATGATAATCAAGAAATCAGGAAACAAGAGTCCACGTTTCGGAAGGCGGGTTTTCCTCGCGGATAATGTCGTCATCATCGGTGATGTCAGGCTCGGTGATGATGTGTCTTTGTGGTACGGCGTCATTGTGCGCGGCGACATCCATTGGATCGAGATCGGCGATCGCAGCAATCTTCAGGACGGAGTCATTGTGCATGTTGAAAACCAACTCTACCCGACCCGCCTCGAAGAAGAGGTCAGCGTCGGGCACGGTGCAGTACTGCACGGGTGTACGATCCGGCGCGGCTGCTTGATCGGCATGAACGCGACAATCCTCAACAACTCAGATATCGGCGCCGAATCGCTGGTGGCCGCCGGGGCGGTCGTACGCGAAGGCTTCAAGTGCCCGCCCGGGAGCTTGATTGCTGGTGTACCCGCCGTCGTCAAACGAGAATTGACTACTGTAGAAAAACATCGCTGTCAGCGAACGGCGAGTAACTATCTCGAGTACAAAACGACGCAACTTTCCGAACTCGGCGTCGAAAGTAGTATGGTCACAGAAGAAGGAGCCGCATCGTGATTCGTCGAGTCAAAGGAACACGTGATATTTTGCCACCTGATTCACTCTTATGGCAGAAGGTCGAAGCTATTGCCAACGAGATCTTCAGCGGTTTCGGTTATGACGAGATCCGGCTTCCGGCCCTCGAGCCAACCGAACTCTTCGTCCGCTCAGTTGGTGAAGGCACCGACATCGTTGCAAAAGAGATGTATACCTTCGAGGATCGCAAAGGCCGCTCGTTGACCCTGCGCCCGGAAGGAACCGCATCGGTGGCCCGTGCATTTATCGAGAACGGGCTTGGCCAGCGGCCGCAGCCGGTCCGCCTCAGTTATATCGGTCCAATGTGGCGCTACGAACGCATGCAGCGTGGCCGTTACCGCCAATTTGCCCAGATTGGCATTGAGATTCTCGGTGCATATTCCCCAACCGCCGACGTTGAGGTTCTTCTCGCCCTGCATACTTTTCTCGCGGCACTCGGTTTTGATGATCTTGTGATTGCGCTCAATAATCTTGGAGATCCCGAAGATCGCGTGCGATTCATCACTGAGCTGAAGAACGAACTGGCGGTACACAAAGATGAACTCTGCGGTGACTGCCAACGACGCTGGGATACGAACCCTCTACGTATTCTCGATTGTAAAGTCGCTCGTTGCGGTGAACTTGTCGCCGAGACCTCTCCTATCACCGCGTTCGTCTCTGAAGACGCCAAGCAACACGTCGACCGGGTCACTGAAAGCCTTGAAACCCTAGGAATCACAGTCGAACGCAATCCTCGTCTCGTGCGCGGACTTGACTACTATCTGCGCACAGTTTTTGAGATCATCTCGCCGGAACTCGGCAAGAATACCGTCATCTGCGGTGGTGGCCGTTACGACCGGTTGATCTCCGATCTCGGTGGCAAGGCTGTTCCGGGCATCGGATTTGCAATCGGCGAAGACCGTCTGATCGATGTTTTACCGCAGAGTTTCAAGGAATCAGTCCTCGATCGAAAAATTGTTGCGATCTTACCCCTCGGCGATACGGCCGTAGCGGCCGGACTTGGCTTAGCCCGCGTTTTGATTCACCGGGGATTCAAATGCCGCACCGAGGTCACGGGACGATCCCTCAAAGCCGGATTGAAATGGGCGCAAAAAAACAAAGCCTCCGTCGTTATTATTCTCGGCGAGCAAGAGATGCAACAGGGCGAAGCTATCGTTCGTGATCTTGAGCGTGGCCAACAAGAATCGGTCAAACTCGAAAATCTCAACGCCCGAATTTCCGAGATCATGACGGGTACAGAGACAGTCTAAATGGAGTCAAAGATGAGAACATCAGCATGGCAGCGCCCCTGGTGCGCACGAATCACTGCAGAAAGGCTCGACGAAAACCTCGAAGTCGTTGGATGGGTTCGCAAACGGCGAAACTTTGGAGGTCTTGTTTTTGTCGATCTCCGTGATCGCAGCGGTATCGTGCAACTCGTCTTTGAGGATGACCTGGTTTTGCAAGGAGAAAAACTTTCGGCCGAGGATGTCATCCAGGTTCGTGGAACGGTCAGACGACGAGCTGAGGGCCAGAGCAATAACGACCTCAATAGCGGAGAGATCGAAATCAGAGTCGATGAAATGGAGATCCTTTCCGAAGCCGAAACCCCTCCTTTTGTCATTGAAGGCGCCGTCGATGCTTCCGAAGAACTCCTGCTCAAGTACCGCTACCTTGAATTGCGCCGCCCCGACATGGCCGCGGCACTCACCTTACGCCATAAAATCGTTCACCATACGCGCTCATACTTCGACCGCATGGATTTCATCGAAGTCGAAACCCCGATTCTGACAAAATCAACGCCAGAGGGCGCCCGCGATTTTCTGGTGCCCTCCCGGGTACACCGCGGCGAGTTTTATGCCCTGCCGCAATCACCTCAGCTTTTCAAACAGCTTCTCCAGGTTGCCGGTTTTGGCCGTTATGTGCAGATCGCCCGTTGTTTTCGTGACGAAGATCTCAGGGCCGACCGCCAACCAGAGTTCACCCAGATCGATGTCGAAGCTTCTTTTATTGACGAAGAAGACATCTACGAACTCATTGAAGGTCTCTTCGCCGAAATTTTCCCGGTTGTCGGCATCACACCGCCAACGACCTTTCCACGCATGACCTACTCAGCAGCCATGGAACGCTTCGGCAATGATCGTCCCGACACCCGCTTTGACCTCGAACTGATTGAATTGAAGGAAACCGCCAAAGGTTGTGGTTTTAAGGTCCTCGAAGGTCCCGCCGAGAGCGGCCGGGTCAAGGGCATTCTTGTTCCCGGCGGCGCCTCGTTGTCGCGTAAACAACTCGATGGACTGAGCGATTTTGTAAAACCTTATGGCGCGGCCGGAGTTTTATGGTTCAAGTCGAATCCAGATGGGGTCGCTTCACCGGCCAAAAAAGCCCTCGGTGAAGACGGTGTTCAAAACTTCCTTGACGCTGCTCAGGCTCAACAAGGTGACATCCTACTCGTCGTCGCTGGTATTGAAAAAGTGGTTTTCGCCGCCTTGGGCGCGCTGCGTCTTCACCTTGCACGACAGTTTGACCTCATTCCCGAAGGTCGTCACGATTTCTTATGGGTCACCGATTTTCCGATGTTTGAGTTCAATGAGGATCTCGACCGCTTCCAAGCTCTCCACCACCCATTCACCTCCCCGGTAGCCGAGGATCTCGATCTTTTTGATTCCGACCCTTCAGCCATGTGTTCACGAGCGTATGACGTCATCTTGGACGGCGTCGAACTCGGCGGCGGATCGATCCGCATCAACGATTCCAAGATCCAGAGCCGCGTATTTGCTGCTCTTGGTATCAACGAAAACGAAGCAAACGAACGATTTGGTTTCTTGCTTGAGGCTTTCCGTTACGGTGTTCCTCCTCACGGTGGTATTGCCATCGGCCTCGACCGGTTGATCATGCTGATGACCGGACGCGATTCAATTCGCGACGTGATCGCTTTCCCGAAAACAACCTCAGCCTCATGCCTTTTGACCGCGGCCCCATCAGAAGTCGACCCCGAACAACTCAAAGAGTTGGGAATCAAAAAAGTCGACGAATAACGAAAGACTCGAACACTCCGATATCAGAACACGCTGTATCATCGGAATGTGCGAATCCTACTGATTGCGTATTATTTTCCTCCCGTAATGGGAGGCGGTACGGTGCGGCCGTCAAAAATCGCCGAATATCTGCCGGGCTTTGGTCACGACATCCTCGTTTTGACCCACACATATGGCCCGTCGAAAATCGATGATTCGGTGCTGCGTATACTTGATCCAAGCTTCAACCGGTATCGGGTCGGTTTCAAAAGATTCGTCTGGCTGGGGAACCGTCTCTATTGCGAAATACGCAACCGCTGCGGCCGCTACCACTCGATCTATTCGCGCTGGCTCGCTCGGGCTATGAGCGAATTCAAAGCAGAAATTGACGCGTTCTCACCTGAACTCGTCTTCGCATCCTATTCTCCCGTCGAAAGCCTCGAACTAGGCTTATCGATCGCCGGCGAACGTAAGATCCCACTGATCAGTGATTTTCGCGACGGGCTGCTTTATGAACCGATTGAAGAAAAACTGCTCAATCGCCACGCCTCGGTCGCCGCCCACTATACAAACGTTGAGAAGCGCGCCGTACAAGAATCCCGGGTTATCACGTGCGCCCTTCCCGGCTTATGTCACTACTTCGAGAATCACTACGACATCAGCACCGCGATTGCTCTACCCAACGCATTTGACCGAAGTGATTTTGATGATCTTCCCCATATTGATCTTTCAGACGAATTTTTTCACATTGTGCATACTGGGAGTTTTGCTCTATCCGATATCACGTGCGACATCACACCATGGGTTCAGGCTCTCGAAACCCTGCTCCACGCTCATCAAGGATTAGCATCACGGGTGCGCTGGCATCAACTTGGACGCCTCAACCGCAAGGAGCAAAAACTCCTCTCAAATCTTGTATCACGTGGCATTGTCATTGATCACGGGGAAGTTCATCGTAGCCATTGCCTGGCATTTCAGAAACGAGCTGATCTGCTCTTGCTGATAACCTCTGTCACGAGGAAGAGTGTCACTCCTGGAAAGATTTTCGAATATCTCTGTGCGGGACGCCCTATCCTCGGCCTCACCGATGGCAGCTTCGCCGCCGAAATTCTCATGTCAACTGGCGCCGGCCGCGTTGTACATCCAGCACGAATCAACGAAATTCAGCTAGCCCTTCTCGACGCCATCAACGGCAATTGGGACTTAGAACCGAATATCCCGGTCATCGAAGAGTTCTCAATCGACGCCCAGATGAAGAAGCTCGACCATATAATCAGGGAGCTTCATCAACAGTGAGGGCGAAATCGCCCCTTGCAACCTGCTCGAGCAGCTCTTTGGCTTTGAGAGCATCCGCTTCTGCAACCTGAATCTCGACTTGACCAAGACCGTCGATTTGAAAAGAGTGCGTATGGCGAAGGGCTTCTCCCCGCGCGCTTGTCGGGATATCGTGAGCTAGAAGAAAAGACCGTACCTGATCCTCTTCGATTTCTCCCTGGGCGACAAAGACAGTGACAAGGTCCACGTTGTTCATGTTTTCAGTATAGTACGGGCTCAAGAAAATACCTGGTAATTGTAGGCCCGAGTGGAGCGCCGGAATCCCTTCGGGATGTACCGGAAAAGGAAATAAACGCAGAGGCGCAAGGGGGCTAAGACGCAAAGAATATCCTAAACTTTGGTCCACTCTGCGTCATTGCGCCTTTGCGCCTTTGCGTTGTCTTCTGGATTGTGGCGTTCGTTGCGTTGAGTTTCTTGCTGATGTGTCGCGGTGGCCCGGCCCTTGTGGGGTGCTTTTAAGAAACTTCCAGTTGTCACCTTCTCTTCAACCCCTTGACCCTTTTCGACTTCTCACTCCGAATATGAGATGATGGGCCTTCGACACTGAATTTTGCCGCTTCGGCATCAAGTTTGGTGTAGGAACCGCCCTCCGGCGAGGTCATAACTTGCCTGTCGGCCGGTTTCGTGCTAGATATGAGCGTATAGGGGGTTACAGAACGTGGATTCAAACTTGGTGTTGTACGAGGAAGAATTCGATCGCATCAGTACTCTCCTCAATCGCCTAAAAGTCGATGCCAGCGCGAAGATCGTATTTCTCGTTGACAAGAACGGTCAGCAGATCGCCGGCGCTGGTGAAGTCGAAATGATCGATACAACCTCCCTGGCCTCATTGACCGCAGGAAATGTTGCAGCGACAGATGGTTTGGCAAAACTGATCGGGGAAAAGGAATTTTCAATTCTTTTCCACGAGGGTCGAAAAGACAATATCCATATTTCAATCGTCGGTCAGCGTTTGATCCTTGTTGTCATCTTCGATGAACGCTCATCCCTCGGCCTCGTTCGCCTCCGGGTTCGAAAAGCCTCGGGCGACCTTGAACGGGTGCTGGCAGAGATGGAAGCCAAGTCACTGAGTACAGACGGAAACGAACCGGATTCCCCCTTCGCCGAAATCACCGACGACGATATCGACGCACTGTTTTCAGAATGAGCTTCATTAACTACGCCGCACGTGAGATCAATGTCAAGATCGTATTCTACGGTCCCGGACTGTGTGGAAAAACGACCAATCTGCAATATATCTACGAGAAATCAAATCCCCAGCAAAAGGGAAAACTCATTTCTCTCGCCACCGAGACCGACCGCACACTCTTTTTCGATTTTTTGCCGCTCGATCTCGGTTCCGTGCGCGGATTCAAGACCCGTTTCCACCTCTACACGGTTCCCGGCCAGGTTTTTTACGACGCCAGTCGGAAACTCATCCTCAAAGGTGTTGACGGCGTTGTCTTTGTCGCCGATTCTCAAGAGGCTCGAATGGACGCCAATGCGGAATCCTTGCGCAATCTCGAGGACAATCTCAGCGATAATGGTTTTGACCTCAAAAACCTGCCCTTCGTACTACAACTCAACAAGCGCGATCTTCCAAGCGCCATGCCGGTTGATCAGATGTATCGCCAGCTCAATTACAAGGGTGAACCAACCTTTGAAGCCGTAGCACCGATCGGTACCGGCGTTTTTGAAACGCTCAAGGCCGTTGCCAAACAGGTACTCTACGAATTGCGGCGCAAATAACAAGCCAACCGCGCATCGGATAGTTGTTCATGAAAATAGAACCTAAATCGAGCGATTCTCACCGGCGATCTGCACCAAGATCTTCACTTCTGGTTGCTTGCAAAAATGCTCAAAATACCTCCGGGTATGCCTCCCCTTTTTGCAAGCAACCAGAAGCAAAGATCTTGGCACATCTCATCCGGCAGAATCTCTCAGTTTAGGTAGAACCAACAATGAGATGGGGTGTTGTTGTGCTTGCTGCGGGCCACGGTACCCGTATGCGGTCCTCTACACCGAAAGTCCTCCACAAAATTGCTGGCCGCACCCTCATCGACCATGTACTTGATCAAGCTCTTGAAACGGCCAAGGCTGCTGACATCAGAGTCGTCGTCGGGCATGGCGCCGATGCGGTCCGGGCGCAGATTGCACCACGCGCAGTGAAGACAGCTCTTCAAGACCCTCAACTCGGAACGGGACACGCGCTTGATGTCGGAATCAAGGTTGGGATCGAGGCCAATCAGGGAGATCTCCCCGACGCGATTCTGGTGCTCTCAGGTGATGTCCCTCTACTGCGTGGATCTACCCTCCAAGCCCTCAGAAATCCTCTTGATGAAGGCGCGGCAGCAGTCATGCTCACGGCCGATCTGATGAATCCTGGATCCTACGGCCGGGTGCTTCGTGATGGACAAGGCCGGGTACAAGAAATCGTCGAAGCAAAAGATGCCGATCAGGCAACTCTTGCGTGCACCGAAGTCAACGCCGGCATCTACGCCTTTCGCTCTGCGTCCCTGATCACAGCCCTCGCCCAACTCCAGCCGAATAATGCGCAGCAGGAGTACTATCTCACCGATGTTATCGCCTTATTGAAAGACCAGGCCCTTGATGTCGAGGCCGTGATGCTTTCTGACAGCAAAGAAATGACCGGAGTCAATACAAGAGCCGACCTCAGTGAAGCCGGAAAGCTGATGAACCGGAGAATCATCAACGATCTCATGGACTCAGGAGTCACGATCGTTGACCCCCAAACCACGTGGATCGATGTTGACTGCATCATCGCGCCCGAAGTCATTATTGAACCAGGCGTAGTATTGAAGAACGCCTGCCGGATCGGCGCCAACGCTCACATCGGCGCGAACTCAGTGTGTTCGGGAATTGAGATCGGCGCAAACGAAATCGTTCCTCCTCTGTCGCTTTTGACCCGCGATTCTCACTAATTGGCGAAGCCTCACCCCATGGAAAACCGCCACCGGTCATGGTAATTGCCATCGATGGCGCCCAGGCGCCGATTCGACCTCCTGGCGGCCGAAAAATGAAACGCAGGTTTGTATTTTGTTGAGACTGGAGCCGCTATTGTAGTAGCATATGAGGCGCCTATCGTGCAACGGTAGCGTCCAGAAAAAAACAACGTCCTCAGGGAGTAGTATCTATGAACAGAGGCGCCAAAATGTTCCGTCGAGTTTTTGAAGTCGCCGCGAGCGCTCTTCTTCTCATCCTTGTTGCGTCGCCCTGCCTTGCGGACTGGGCAGTACAGAGCCCACTTCCGCCGCCGATCGATCTCCGGGGCGTGTGGGGAGCCTCGAATACCGATGTCTTCGCCGTGGGTTATTCGGGTACGATCCTGCACTACGATGGCACGAGTTTGGCCCTCATGAATTCTCGCACAGCAATCGACCTCTTTGGAGTATGGGGAAGTACGAGCAATGACGTTTTCGCCGTCGGGTCCTACGGTACGGTCCTGCACTACAACGGCAACGGCACGCGTTGGGCAACTGTGAATTCCGGTACAACAGAAGACCTCTTTGGCGTGTGGGGCACAACAAACAACGACATCTTCACTGTGGGGGACAACGGTACCATCCTGCACTACGACGGAATCAGTTTCACTGAATTGAACTCCGGTACAACAGATGGCCTCTATGGTGTGTGGGGTACCGCTGATAATGACGTCTTCGCTGTTGGGGACAACGGTACGATTCTGCACTACAACGGCACAGGTTGGGAAGCTATGAGCGGCGGCACATCGAATTCGCTCAATGGCGTGTGGGGCACCGCGCATAACGATGTATTCGCCGTGGGCGACAACGGTAAAATCCTGCACTACAACGGGACCAACTGGACCGCCCTGAACGCCGGTACACCGGCCGACCTCTTTGGGGTATGGGGAAGCACAAGCAACGATGTATTCGCCGTTGGGGACAGGGGCGGTCATAACAAAGTCCTGCATTATGACGGAACCAGCTGGACGACCATACAAATCCTCGTCGCAACTGTGCAACCCCTTCATGGCGTTTGGGGCTCCATGAACAACGACGTCTTCGTGGTGGGAGACAACGGCAACATTCTGTTCTACGACCGCACGAGTTGGACCGCAGTGAGTTCCGGCATCAGACAGCCACTCTATGGCGTCTCCGGGAGCACAAGCAACGACGTCTTCGCCGTTGGGTCTACCGGCGGCCGTATTGTGCATTATGATGGAACTAGTTGGACCACCACGAG
>PJEL010001765.1_pt1 | contig 20909 bp, 16 predicted proteins | sample 1853271 | NCBI WGS metagenome assembly PJEL01 (sample SAMN08108733, study PRJNA415343) | Invertebrate metagenome, whole genome shotgun sequencing project. | host: Globobulimina | place: Sweden: Gullmar Fjord | collected 2015-08
CGATTACCTGGAAGCCAACCGGGAGCAACTGATCGCCGAGATCAGCGACCCGGCCCTGCTGGTCGCCGAATAGGGCCGGCCACAAAATGACGGAAAGCGGAAACGAAACCGGCCGGCGGTGCGTATCAGAACCATGCAGAGACAGAAGCCGATCCCCGAAAAGACAATGAAGACCTCGCGATGAAAAGCTCCATTATTATCGCGGTACTGCTCGCAGTCGCCGCCACGGCTTGGGTCGCCTCCGGACAGTTCGGCGAACGCAGTGCCCTGCCCGAGGCACAGAAACCTCCCGCAGATCTGGCCGTCCTTGACGAGGCGCCGACAGTTCGCGTGCGCCCCTCGGTCGCTCAGTCCCATGACGTTGTCGACTTGCTGCGCGGCCGCACCGAAGGTAATCGGCTGGTCGAAATCAAGTCGGAAACCGACGGACGTATCGTCCAGCTGACGGTCGATGACGGCACCGCCGTAAAGGCCGGTCAAGTCATCGCGCGGCTTTCACCCGGCGATCGGCCGGCGCGTCTGGCTGAAGCCAAGGCACTTCTGGCCCAGCGCAAGGTCGAATACGACGCCGATCAGAAGCTGTCCGCAAAGGGCTTCCGTGCCTCGACCCAGCTCGCCGCCACCGGGGCGTCATTGGAGGCCGCCGAGGCCGCGGTCAAGATCGCCGAGGTGGAGCTGGCCTACACGACAGTCCGGGCCCCCTTCGACGGGGTCATCGACCAGGGTCTGAGCGAACTGGGCGACTTCGTCGACCGCGGCGATTCGATCGCCCGCCTGGTCGAACTCGACCCCATGCTGATCGTCACTCAGGTCAACGAGCGCAACATCCTGCGTCTCGCGCTCGGCGCGCCCGGCCGCGCCCGGCTGATGACCGGCGCAACGGTGGAAGGCCGCATCCGCCATATTTCCACTGTCGCCGACGAAGCCACCCGCACTTTCCGCGTCGAATTGGAGGTGCCCAATCCAGACCACATAATTTCAGACGGCATGACGGCGGAGATTGCCCTGCCCCTCAGCCAGGTTCAGGCACACGTCGTATCTCCGGCAATCCTGACCCTATCCGACAGCGGCCTGATCGGCGTGAAGGCCGTCGACGACAGCGGCCGCGTGGTGTTCCACCCGGTCACCATCGCCGACACCGACGGCGACGGCATATGGATCACCGGCCTGCCGGACCACGTCACCCTGATCACCGTCGGCCAGGAATACGTAAGTCCCGGCGAAGAAGTACAGAGCGTGCCGGAATCGGCCATCAGAGCTCGCCTGAAGGAACTGGCATCGTGAATGCCGTAATCGACGCCGCCATATCCCACAGCCGCACGGTCATCCTGGCGCTGGTGCTTATCCTCGTCGCCGGCAGCGCCGCTTACGTGTCCATTCCCAAGGAAGACACGCCCGACATCAACATTCCGACGCTCTACGTGAGCATCGTCCACGAGGGCATCTCACCGGAGGATGCCGAACGCCTTCTGATAAAGCCGATGGAAAAGGAACTTCGCACCATCGAAGGTGTGAAGGAGATGAAATCCACGGCCTTTTTGGGCGGCGCCAATGTCGTGCTTGAGTTCGACGCCGGCTTCGACGCCGACCAGGCGCTGGTCGATGTCCGCGAGAAGGTCGACCTGGCCAAGCCGAAACTGCCCCAGGACGCCGAGGAACCGACGGTTCACGAGATCAACCTGTCGCTCTTCCCGGTCCTCACCGTCTCCCTCTCCGGCAGCGCGCCGGAACGCACGCTGCTGCGGATCGCCCGCGACCTGCAGGATAAGATCGAGGGCGTGTCCAGCGTTCTGGAAGCCAAGCTCGTCGGCGACCGCGACGAGCTGCTGGAGGTTGTCATCGATCCCCTGGCGCTGGAGAGCTACAACCTCGACGCCGCGGACATCCTGGAAATGGTGTCGAAATCCAACCTGGTCATCGCCGCCGGGTCGCTCGATACCGGCCAGGGCCGTTTCGCGGTGAAGGTGCCCGGTCTCTTCGAAACCATGGAGGACATCGTCAATCTGCCGGTCAAGGTGAACGACGATGCCGTCGTGCGCTTCCGCGACATTGCCAGCCTGCGCCGTACCTTCAAGGACTCCGACGGCCATGCCCGGCTCAACGGGCAACCGGCCCTGGCACTGGAGGTGTCCAAGCGTACCGGCCAGAACATCATCGAAACCATCGAGCGCGTTCGCGCCGTCGTCGAGAAAGCCAGCTTCGACTGGCCCGAGACCGTGACTGTCTCCTTCAGTCAGGACAAGTCGACCGACATCCGAAATAACCTCCTTGACCTTCAGAACAACGTGCTGAGTGCGGTGCTGCTTGTCATGGTGGTGATCGTCGCCGCCTTGGGCGTCCGCTCGGCCTGCTTCGTCGGCATCGCCATTCCCGGGTCCTTCCTGACCGGTATCCTGGTGCTCTCCATCGTCGGGCTGACAGTGAACATGGTGGTGCTCTTCGCCCTCATCCTTGCCGTCGGCATGCTGGTCGACGGCGCCATCGTGGTGACCGAATACGCCGACCGAAAGATGAGCGAGGGACTGCCCCGAAGCCAGGCCTATGCCCTGGCCGGCAAACGCATGGCCTGGCCGATCATCGCCGCGACGGCAACCACCCTGGCGGCCTTCCTGCCGCTGATGTTCTGGCCCGGCACGGTCGGCGAGTTCATGAAGTTTCTGCCGATCACCCTGATCGCCACCCTCTCGGCCTCGCTGTTCATGGCGCTGATCTTCGTGCCGACTCTCGGGTCGGTCTTCGGCAAGCCGGGCGGCACCGCCGACCCGGAAACCATGAAGGCACTGGCCGCCGGCGAAGGCGGGGATATCAAGGACGTCAAGGGGCTGACCGGCGTCTACCTGAAGGTGCTCGGCTTCGCCCTCAGGCACCCGGCAAAGGTTCTGGCCTCTGCCGTCCTCGTCCTCGCACTGGTGATGACCTCCTACGTACAATTCGGACGCGGGATCGAGTTCTTCCCCGACGTCGAACCGCAGAACGCCGTGCTGCAGCTCCATGCGCGCGGCAATCTCTCGGTCGGAGAACGCGACGAGCTGGTTCGGCAGGTCGAACAGGTGGTGCTGGCGCTGCAACGCGAGAGCAACGAGTTCCATGCCATCACCGCCCAGTCCATGGCGTCTTCAGGGACCCGGGGCGGCGACGAGGCCGAGGACATCATCGGCAAGATCACCTTGGAGTTTACCGATTGGTTCCTGCGCCGGCCGGCTGATGTCATCATCGGCGAAATACGCGAGCGCAGCAAAATCTTCGCCGGTGTCGTGGTCGAGGCCCGCAAGGAGGAAGCCGGTCCGCCCGTCGGCAAACCGGTGCAAATCGAAATTTCCTCCGCCGAGCCTTCCTTGATCGAGCCGGCGGTCCGGCGCATCGGGGAAGCTGTCGACCAGATCGGCGGCTTCGTCGACGTAGAGGACGGCTCGCAGATTCCGGGCATCGAATGGGAACTGGTGGTCGATCGCGCCCAGGCCGCCAAGTTCGGCGCCGACATCAGCCTGATCGGCAGCTACGTCCGCATGATCACCAACGGCATGAAGCTGGGCGACTACCGTCCCGACGACAGCGCCGAGGAGATCGACATCGTCGTGCGCCTGCCGGCGCAGTACCGGACGATTGCGCAGCTCGACCGTATCCGGATGCAGACAGCCGCCGGCCTGATCCCAATTTCGAACTTCGTCACCCGCGTGCCCAAGCAGAAGGTCGGGCAGCTGCGCCGCACCGACAGCCGTCGCGCCGTGACCGTGAAGGCGGATGTGGCTTCCGGCCTCCTGGTCGACGACAAGGTGCAGGAAATCCGCAGCTGGCTTTCGACCCAGAAATTCGATCCACGGGTCAACATCACCTTCAAGGGCGAGGACGAAGAGCAACAGGCGGCCTCCGAATTCCTCGGCAAGGCTTTCGCCGTGGCCCTGTTCCTGATGGCCATCATCCTGGTGACTCAGTTCAACAGCTTCTACAGCGCCTTCCTCATCCTCACCGCTGTCGTCATGTCGACCGTCGGCGTGATGATCGGCCTGCTGGTCACCAACCAACCCTTCGGTATCATAATGTCGGGTATCGGCGTCATCGCCCTGGCCGGCATTGTGGTCAACAACAACATCGTGCTGATCGATACCTTCGACCGGCTGCGCGAGACCACCAAGTCGGGGCGCGAAGCGATACTGCGTACCGGCGCTCAGCGTCTGCGACCGGTGATGTTGACCACGATCACAACCATCCTCGGCCTGATGCCGATGGTCCTGGCCACGAACATCGACTTCTTCTCGCGCAGGGTTCAGGTCGGCGCGCCGTCGACCCAGTGGTGGAGTCAGCTCTCCACAGCGATCGTCTTCGGACTGAGCTTCGCAACGCTGCTGACCCTGGTGGTCACGCCTTCGGCACTGATGATCCGCGAAAATCTCAGGCGGCCGTCAAAGCGCCCGGCCGACGGCAAGACGGACGAGGAAGGGGCCGAGCTGCTGGACGAACATCGCAAGCGCAGCGGCCGGAGAGTGCCGGAAGCAGCCGAATAAGGGCTCTAGTGGTCTTCCGATTGGTCGGCGTCTTCGGGGCTTTGCCCTGTGCTGTCGCGCAGCTCGCGCCGGTGATGAACCACCGAGACGGGAATGCTGGCAAGGTAGATCAGGGTGATCAGCGTCACCGTGATCCAAGTTTCACCGATTAATAGAGCTGCGAAGCCGACGATACCGATCAGGGCGATGAGCCGGTGCGGCGCACGCAGCCTCAAGCGCTTTCCGGAAAAGGTCGGCACCCGGCTGACCATCAGGATCGCGACCCCCAGCAAGGTCAGGGCATTCACCAGATCGCTGCGCAGCAGGGTCTCTCCGAACACAAAGCTCAACATCAGCGGCAACAGCGCCAGGGCCGCGGCCGCGGGTGCCGGCACGCCAACGAAATAGCGTGACGCCAGGGGGGTTGGGTTCTCTTCCTCCAGCGCCGTATTGAAACGCGCCAGGCGCAGCGCGCAGCAAGCCGTATAGACCAGGCAGGCCGCCCAACCGAGGCCGCCGGCGTCCGACAGGGTCCAGAGATAGATCAAAACCGCCGGGGTCACCCCGAAGGCGATGACGTCGGACAGAGAATCGAGCTGGGCGCCGAGTTCGCTGGTCGCCCCCATCAGGCGGGCAATACGGCCGTCCAGGCCGTCGAACAACATCGCCACCAGCACGGCGACCACCGCAACCTCCCAGCGCTCCTGCAGAGCGAAGCGGATCGCCGTCAAGCCGGAGCATAGCGCCAACAAGGTCAGCGCATTGGGGATCATCCGGTTGATCGACAAGGCTGTCGCCCGGCTGCGGCGAAAGCGCGCCATGCTACCTTTCCTCCCCCTGCCGGGTGGATTCGTCGGACTGCAGGTCCGCAATGACCGTCTCGCCGGCGATGGTCGTTTGGTAGAGCGCCACCAGAGGCGCAATGCCCTCGGGAAGATAAACGTCCATACGACTGCCAAAACGAATGAGGCCGAAGACCTGGCCGGCGCGCACCGGTTCTCCGAGCTTCACGTTGCAGATGATGCGGCGCGCCACCAGGCCGGCGATCTGGACGAACCCGAGGTCGACGCCGTCGTAAGTCGTGACCTTCAACGACATGCGCTCATTATCCTCGGAGGCCTTGTCGAGGGCGGCGTTCAGGAACTTGCCGGGCCGGTACGACAGTGCCGAGATGGTGCCATCCAGCGGCACGCGGTTTACATGAACGTTGAACACGTTGAGGAAAATCGAAACCCGGGTCAGCGGCTGGTCGCCCAACTCCAACTCCTGGGGCGGCACCGCGCGCTCGATGAGTTGAACCATGCCATCGGCCGGCGCGATCACCAGTCCAACCCGCGTCGGCGTGACCCTCGGCGGGTCCCGGAAGAAATAGGTGCAAAAGGCCGCGGCCAAAAATCCCAGCCAGAACAGCGGCGCCCACAGCAGGCCGAGAACCACTGCCGCCGCCAGGGCTATACCGATGAAAGGCCAGCCGGCCCGGTTGATCGGCACGAGAACGCTTCGAAACACTTGGTTTTCCCATCAATTACCGCGAATCGCCAATTCGCCAATAAAACACGCCCCAGCCGGCCAAGCAGTCGAAAAATCGTGCGAAGGCCATACTTTACCGATCCTTAAAGGCTCCCATGCTACCCAAATGACTTCGAACGTGAGGGGAGCAATGGCATTGGACGCCACAGGAATCGAACCAGGCGATTCTACTAGAGCCGCAACCGCTGACAAGTCAGCGGTCAAGCAGGTTGCCAATACCGCCCTCCCCCTCGAGGTCGGCAGCGTGATCGTCGGCGAAGACGGCCACATTGCACACAACACCGATGACCGGCCCCTGTCTTTCCGCTTCTCGGCTTGCGGCATCGAATTCGAAGCCGACCTGGCCAGCAAGGCCGCCCCCCTACGCCTGCGCGCCAACCTGGGCAAACTACCCTACACTGCGGAATCCCCCGACGGGCGCCGTCTCGCCCGCTTGGTGATGGCGGCCACCGACCGCCTGTGCCGCGGCCACATCCTGCTCTCGCCCGATCAGGACATGCTACTGGAAGGTGAGATGAATCCTCCCAGCCCGCGCACCCCGGTAAACGTGATCGCCGCCGCCGTGACCTTGATCCTCGAGTTCAAACCCTATCTGGATCTGCTTGCGGAAGCCGTTTCGCTCCGGACTTCACCGCGCCAGCCGCTCAGCGACGACGCAGCGGCGCCCGCCGAGACCTGAAGCTCACCTGCCCGTTGGGCTACTGGACCTTCGGCAATTCAAAGACCTGGCCCGGATAGATCAGATCGGCATCGCGGATCTGATCCCGGTTGGCCTGATAGATCACCGTATAGCTCAGACCCTGCCCGTAAGTCCGCCTTGCGATCCGCCACAGCGAATTCCCAGGCTGAACGATGACGAGTTCCTCGTCGGCCTGCGCGACGCGCACAGCCTGCCGCGAGAAGGGTGTCTCGACGCGTGCCGTCACGCTGCCCTCGTCGTCCACCTGATCGATGCGCAAGCTGTGCAGGCCCTCGGCCACCGGTTCGTCCGGCGCATAGCTCCAACGCCCATCTGCCCCGGCGACACTGTCCCCCTGCAAGCGGTTGTCGAGATAGATCCTCATGCGGGTGCCGGTCTGCGCACGCCCACCGACGGTCGCCTGGCCGGCTTCATCGTAGTCGACGCTGTCGAGCACCAGGTCGCCCTCGGCGATCCCTTCGGACTCTCCCTGCGGCAGAACCCGGCTCGTTCCGCCTCCCTCGCGGGGCGTGAGCACAGCCAGCACCTGCGTCTCGGGGGCTGAGCTCGTCTCGACCACGGCCTTCGGCTGCGCAGCCCCCGGGCTGGCGGCGGCAACGGGCTCCGGCACGACCACGACGATGACATCCTCGGACAGCCGGGCTTCGCCGCCTTCGCTGTCTTGAGACTCGATGCCGATCTCGTGGCTGCCCGGCGCTAGCGGTTCTTCAGCAACGATCGCCCAGGCGCCGCTGCTGTCGGCACGGGCCCGCCCGAGAGATTCGCCGCTTTCGGTGGTCACATTGACTTCGCTGTCCGGCGCGGCGCGCCCGGCGATCACTGTCTCGCCACTCTTTTCAACGCGAACCACGTCGAAGCTGGGGGCTTTTTGGGCGGGATCCGCAGGGGTCTCGCTGCCGGGCGTCTTGGCTTCCTGCTGTGGCGCCGCACTGCGCGGCTTGACCACGATCACCGGCTGGCTCGCCTCCGGTTCCGGTGGCTCCTCAACAGCGGCCTGCGGCGGCGCGGGAATGATCTCCTTGGGGGCTTCGGCCGAGGCTTGCTCGCCGGTCTGTCCGGCCGGGTCAGCACCGGCAACGACCGGCCCTTGCTGCGCGTCGTCACCGAGCAGGAAAAACCAGATAAGGGCAGCCACCACCACAATGGCCACGCCGATACCGATCAAATACCTATGCAAGCACTTACCTCCACGACCCCAAAAACAGCCTAGTACGCAGGCTGCGCCTGTGCAATGCCGGCCGATCAGGCGCTAAGGGCGGCTGCGGGGAGGTAAGTCTTTGAGATATATAGCTATAGCTGCCAGGTCATCATCGGAGAGGTGGCTGGTTCCGTTCTCGATCACCTCCTCCATGGAGTCGCTGAGGAAGTCTCCGTCCGGTGTAATGCCCGATTTCAAGGCATCGGCGATGTCCGATTCGCTCCAGTCGGCGAGGCCCCCGGGGCCCGGTGTCAGGTTCGGCACTTTGTCTCCCTCGGGGCCCTGAGGGTTGCCCGCCAGTTCCAGCGCGTCGTCCACCGCACCCAGCACGCCGCGCGGGCTGTGGCACTCGCCGCAGTGCCCGAGGTGGCGTACCAGATAGGCGCCGCGATTCCACTTGGCATCCTTGTCGGCGCTCGGCTCGTAGGCTCCGGCTGTGAAGAACAATGCCTGCCAGACCTCAAGCGTGAAGCGCAGGCTGTAGGGAAAGTCCAGCGCGTGCGGTCGGTTTTCCTGCTCAACCGGCGGCTGGGCCATGAGATAGGCCAGCAGGTCGCGCATGTCCTCTTCGGTCATGCCGCTGTAGGAGGTGTAGGGAAATGCCGGATAGTAAGGATCGCCCGAAGGCGAAACGCCGTGGCGCAGAGCCTTGATAAAGTCGGCTTCGCTCCAGGCGCCGATGCCGGTCTTCGGATCGGGGGTGATATTGGGGCTGTAGAAGGTGCCGAAGGGCGTCGCCAGCGCCAACCCGCCGGCCAGCGGTGCGCCGCCGCCCTTCGCATCGGTATGGCAAGCCAGGCAACCGGCGGCACGGAAAATATAGCCGCCACGCTCGACGGCCGTCTGGGCGGCAGACTTATCCGGCTCGCCGGCGTTCTGGGCAAGCAACGGAGGAGTGGGAAGCAGCAGCACCGCCAAAGCCAGAAGCACAACGGCCCCATAGCGCGCCACTAGCGTCCCACTCCCCAAGTCACCGAGCCTCTTCGCTTCGGCTCTATTGCGGTTTCTACTCAGGCTTCGGACCGCGGAAATCCTTGTGGCAGCCACCGCAGCCTTCCTTGCCAAAGGCCCCGAAGGCGGCCCCAATCGCCGCGGCATCACCACCCTTGATGACCCCCGCCAACTTGGCACTCTCCTGTTCCAAAACCCCGGCGCGCTTTACGAAGCCGTCCCAGTTCATCCAGATCTCGGGCTTTGCGCGGTTCTTGCCGACGGAGTCCATCTCGGCCAGAGTCGCCTCGACCTTGAAAACGGCAGGAATGGTCTTGGCGAGTTCGCCAATCTTGTTGGCTGCGGCTTCGGCCTCTGCCGCCGTCCCCTTGGAGTCCTTCGCGAAGCCCGCCAGGATCTTCATGTTCGCGCCAACCTCCTTCATCGTCTGCTGGCGTTCCTTCACGGCCGCCGCCTTATGCCCGTCGGCCAGCTGGACCAGATTGTTCTCGGACGCCTGAACCAGTGAAGCTGCACCGAAGGCGGTCGCCCCCGCAACGGCCAGGGCCCCTGCGATCCCAATGAAAAAATTACGCTTCATATGACCTGCTCCTTGTTTGCCTGAACCCCGGCACGGTCAGCACCGGGGCAGCTCTTTTCGGACTTCATTTTGCGCCAATCCGAGCGGCAATCGGATCTTGCCCTAAAGACGACCGGATATGGATGGAACCATCAGGCCTGTGCTACAAGGCGGTCATGAAGAAGTGACGCAGTTCAAGACTACTGAATCGGCACCCGATTTCAACGCCGCCCTGCCAAACGACACGTCAGTAACGAGTTTGTGATCATGGATATTCGTGCGCTTTGCGTGTACTGCGGCTCCTCGAGCGCAGTCCGCGACAGTCATCTGCAGGCCGCCCGGGAACTCGGCGCCCTTGCCGCTCGCGAAGCCGTAGACATTGTCTACGGCGGCGGCCGAGTCGGCTTGATGGGCGCGCTCGCCGAGGGCGCTCTCGAGGAAGGCGGCCGTGTCGTCGGCATCATCCCGCAACACTTGGAAGACCTGGAGGTTGGCCACCGCGGCGCCTCCGAATACCTGGTCGTCGATTCCATGCACGCCAGAAAACAACTCATGGCTGAACGATCAGACGCTTTTTGCGCCTTGCCCGGCGGCCTCGGCACCCTGGATGAGACTTTTGAGATCATCACCTGGCGGCAGCTGAAGCTGCACGACAAGCCGGTCATCCTGGTCAACATCGACGGCTATTGGGATCCCCTGCTGCGTCTCGTCGAGCACCAGACCTCGGAGGGTTACCTGCGCGGCGGCAGCGCCGGTCTGTTCCACGTGGTCGAGCGGGTGGACCAGGTGCTGGACTGCGCCGCCAATGCGCCCCGCCCCGCGCTGCCCGACAAAATCGAGCGCATGTAGGCCCCGCGACGGAGCGAACCCGGGCGGCGGATTCCGGCAAAAAGGCAGATTTTCCAGCCCTGGAGAAGGTTTCTCCCCCGCTTTGTCGGCCATGATCTTGCGCCGCCGCCGCAGCCTGCTATCTTGCGCCGCAATATCGGTCGGCCGGCCGGCCTAGTCAGTACTCCCGGAGGAAAAAACATGGGGAAAATCAAGGTCAAGAACCCGATCGTCGAGCTCGACGGCGACGAGATGACACGGATCATTTGGGCAAAGATCAAAGAGAAGCTGATTCTCCCCTACCTCGACGTCGATCTGAAATACTACGATCTTTCGGTCGAAAAGCGTGACGAGACCGATGACCAGATCACCATCGACTCGGCCAATGCCATCAAGGAGCACCGGGTCGGCGTGAAGTGCGCCACCATCACTCCGGACGAGGGCCGGGTCGAGGAGTTCGGCCTGAAGAAGATGTGGCGCTCGCCCAACGGCACCATCCGCAACATCGTCGGCGGCACCATCTTCCGCCAGCCGATCATCATGAAGAACGTGCCGCGCCTGGTGCCGGGCTGGACCCTGCCCGTGGTCATCGGCCGCCATGCCTTCGGCGACCAGTACCGCGCCACCGACTTCAAGGTCCCCGGTCCCGGCAAGCTGACCATGACCTTCCAGCCGGAGGGCGGCGGCGAGCCCACCACCTACGACATTTTCGACTTCCCGGAGCCCGGCGTGGCCATGGGCATGTACAACCTGGATGAATCGATCCGCGGCTTCGCCCGGGCCTGCCTGAACTACGGCCTCAACCTCGGCTGGCCGGTCTATCTCTCGACCAAGAACACCATCCTCAAGATCTACGACGGGCGCTTTAAGGACATCTTCCAGGAGATCTTCGACGCCGAGTTCAAGGACGCCTTCGCGGCCAAGGGCATCATCTACGAGCACCGCCTGATCGACGATATGGTCGCCTCCGCCATGAAATGGCCCGGCGGCTACGTCTGGGCCTGCAAGAACTACGACGGCGACGTGCAGTCCGACACTCTGGCGCAGGGCTTCGGCTCGCTCGGCCTGATGACCTCCGTCCTGATGACGCCGGACGGCAAGACCATCGAGTCCGAAGCCGCGCACGGCACGGTCACGCGCCACTATCGCCTGCACCAGCAGGGCAAGCAGACCTCGACCAACCCGATCGCCTCGATCTACGCCTGGACCCGTGGACTGCATTTCCGCGGCATCTTCGACGAGACGCCGGATGTGGTGAAGTTCGCCGGGGATCTGGAGCAGGTCTGCATCGATACCGTCGAGTCCGGCCATATGACCAAGGACCTGGCGCTGCTCATCAGCCCCGACCAAAAGTGGATGACGACGGACGAATTCATGGACAAGCTGGACGAAAACCTTCAGAAGGCCATGGCCTAGACCATCATTGGAGCTCGAAGCATGAAGTTCCTCTTCTCCTTACTCACAATCGGATTGCTCATAATGACAAGTTCAGCCAACGAGGCAGGCGCCGCGCCCGATCCTGAAAACGTTCTGGTCATGGAACTGAAGGACGGTATCGTGCGCATCGAAATGCTGCCGGAGATCGCCCCCCAGCATATCGAGCAAATCAAGAAGCTGACTCGCGAAGGCTTTTACGACGGCATCGTGTTCCACAGGGTCATGGATGGCTTCATGGCGCAGACCGGCGATCCCACCGGAACTGGAATGGGCGGATCCGAATTGCCCGACCTGCCCGCCGAGTTCTCCGCCGAGGCCTTCGAGCGCGGCGTCGTCGGCATGGCACGCTCACAGAGCCCCAACAGTGCCAACAGCCAGTTCTTCATCACCTTCGCACCGGCACGTTTCCTCGACCGCCAATACACGGTCTGGGGCCGGGTCATCGAAGGCATGGAATACGTCGACCTGATCAAGAAGGCGCCGCGCGGCGACCAGAGCGGAACCGTGCGTGACCCCGACAAGATCATCTCCCTGAAAGTCGCCGCCGACGTGAAGTAGGTTTGCCTTCACTGCCACTTCTCGACGGCAGGGGCCACGGAACTCAATGCAGCGGATTAAGCGGCCAGCGGTGTTACGCGGCGGCTGACAGGTTGCCGAAAGAGCGCGCAAGCCGTCGTGCAGGCAAGCGCTCGGAGCGCGCCTGCCCGATCGCCGGAACCTTGCGGCACTCTTCGGCCGAGAACGCCGGCTCGCTGGCGGCGCAGCACGGCAGATAGGGCGCTTGGGTCTCCATGGCCTCAGCGATAAGGGCGGAACCGCCCGGTCTCAAGACTCCCCGCAGGCCACCGGGCGCAAGGCGCGCGTCTCCTCGAGCAGCCAGTCGCGGAAGGCCGCGACCTTGGGCCGCTCGGCGCTGTCTTTCGCGCTCAGCAGATAGAAGGAAAACTTGAGCGGCGTGCTGAGGCTCGGGTCGAAGGGGCGCACGAGGCGGCCGGCGGCGAGGTCGTCGGCCACCAGGATGTCGCCGATCAAAGCCACGCCCTGGCCGTCGAGCGCGGCCTGTACCGCCATGTTCTCCATGGTGAAGCGCGGCCCGCGGGTCGGGTCGATGTCGTGCAAGCCGGCCGCCAACAGCCACATACGCCAGCTCGCCTCGGCATCCTTCCAGTCGACGTGCAGCAGGGTGTGGTGGCGCAGATCGTCGGGCTTGCGCAAGGAGTGCTCGCCGCACAAGAGCGCCGGGCTGCAGACCGGCGTGTTGACTTGGCTGAACAGGTGGTCGACCCGCACCCCGTTGTAGCCGCCGGGGCCGTAGCGCACCGCCACGTCGGCGTCGTCGCGCGCCACGTCGACCAAACGGTCGGTGCCGTCGATGCGGATCTCGATGTCCGGGTGCCGGCTGCGGAAATGCTCGAGCCGGGGCACCAGCCACAGGGCGCCGAACGAGGGGCTGACGCTGATGGTCAGCACCCCGCTCTCACAGTGAGCGCGCAGCTGCTCGACCCCTTGGGCCAGCTTGTCGAAGCCCTGGCTGAGCGCCGGCAGGGCCGCTCGGCCGGCATTGGTTAGGCGCAGCGCCCGGGTCAGGCGGCGGAACAGGGGCACCTCGAGCAGCGCCTCGAGCGCCTTAACCTGGTGGCTGATCGCGGCCGGCGTGACGTTCAGCTCGGCCGCCGCCTTGGTGAAGCTGAGGTGTCGGCCGGCCGATTCGAAGGCCCTGAGAGCGTTCAGGGGCGGGAGCGGTCGAGGCATTGTCTATACCTGAGATTTTCTAACAAATGAGCCGAGATCTTCTCGTTTGTTGAAAGTCATAGGTATGCATAACCTATCGATAATTCAAAGCCGAATCGCATCGATGCCGGTGCGGCGCCGGCGGCCTCCTAGATCAAATAAATCTAAATCATGGGTATAGGGGCGAACGGTCAAACCGGAACCCGATGTACGACTCCATGAACCCCGATTACGAGCTTCCCACTCTCGGCAGCAGCGTCCAGCTGGCTCACGCCAAGCGGCCCGAGCGGCCACCACCTGACGGGCATCGGGCTCGACCGCACCCCAGATCGTCTCGACGGTCGACGTGATCATCGAGGCCGGCGGTCAGCCGGCTAGGCGCCACGCCTGCTTCCGGCACGGCGACGGCCCGGACTCTGACGGCATTCTCGGCGAAGCCGCCAGCTCGATCGAGGAAGCGCCAGCATGAGCCAAAACATTCAGTCTGAACATTTTATCGGCGTCATTCTTGTTGTGACCGCGGCCATAACATACAGCACGGCGGGTTTGTTCACCAAGGGAGTCGAAGCCGGGTCGTGGGATGTGATTTTCTGGAGAGGGTTTTTCGCCGCGGCCTTCACAACGGTCTGGACAATAAACAGAGGCGCGTTTCGGCGGAACTTTTTCGAATTGGGTTGCAGTGGCTGGGCGGTGGCGGTGGTGGGAGCATTGGGTACGGCGGCATTCATCCCGGCATTCAAACTCACGACCATCGCCAACGTTTCACTTATCTATGCGGTATCCCCACTTGTCGCTGCGCTGCTCGCCTGGTTTTTCATCAGAGAAAGAGTATCACCACGGACGATGGCGGGATGTGTTGGCGCGCTGTCAGGTATCGCGATCATTGTTTCAGGTTCTCTTGGTCAACTTAGCCTCTACGGCGATTTGTTGGCCTTATGGATGACCATCGCCATGGCCTCGATAATGGTCATCTACCGAAAATATCCGGACACCCCCGGGGCGGGCCCCGCAGTGCTGCAATCCGTTTTGTTGCTGCCCTTTGCCGCGATGTTTGGCAGCCCATTCGATGTTGATCGCACAGAAGTCTATGTTCTCGCCGCATTTGGACTGTTGTTCGCGATTGCATCGGTGACCCTGGCGGAAGGCGCTAAACGGGTTCCATCTGGCCAAACAGCTCTTTTCGGCGCCTTGGAAACCCCTCTTGCTCCGGTTTTCGCATTCATAGTGTTTGCGGAGATTCCGGACATCGCAACATTTCTGGGCGGTTCGGTAGTGCTCTTTGCGGTGCTTTTCTCAATAAGAAACGGTACTTGATTGCCTGGTTCATCGCAGCGGAAGCTGTCACGAGGCGGCTAAGGCCGCCACCTCATTTACGAGGCGGCCAAGGCCGCCTCGATGGCGGCAATGGCCTTGGCCGCCGCGGCGCCGTCTGGGCCGCCGGCCTGGGCCATGTCGGGCCGTCCGCCGCCGCCCTTGCCGCCGAGCGCTTCGGAACCGACCTTCACCAAGTCGACCGCGCTGGCCTTGCCCGTGGCGTCGTCGGTAACACCGACCACCAGCGAGGCCTTGCCCTCGTTGACCGCCACCAGAACCACCACGCCGCTGCCGATTCGCTTCTTCAAGTCGTCGGCCATCGGCTTCAGGTCCTTGGCCGGAATGCCTTCGAGCACCTTGCCGGCAAACTTCATGCCGCCGACCTCGCGAATGTCCTCGCTGCCACTGTCGCCGCCGCCGCCGGTGGCCATCTTGCGGCGCAGTTCGGTCAGGTCGCGTTCGAGGCGCTTGCGCTCGTCGATCAGCGCGACCAGGCGTCCGGGGAGAGCCTCGGGCGCAACCTTGAGCGCTGCGGAGGCGTCTCTCAGCAGCTGTTCCCGATGCTCTACGTAGAGCCGCGCGGCATTGCCGACGACCGCTTCGATACGGCGCACGCCGGCGGCCAAAGCCGCCTCGCCGGTCAGCTTGAAAAATCCGATGTCGCCGGTGAGGCGCACATGGGTGCCGCCGCAAAGCTCGGTGGAGTAGGCCTTGCCGCCCTTGGCCGGGTCGCTGCCGCCCATGGAGAGCACGCGCACCTCGTCGCCGTACTTCTCGCCGAAGAGCGCCAGGGCGCCCGCCTCGATCGCCTCGTCGGGCGTCATAAAGCGAGTTTCCACGCCGGCGTTCTTGCGGATACGGTCATTGACCTCGGCTTCCACAGCTTGGATGTCTTCCGCCGTCATCGGCTTGGGGTGACTGAAATCGAAGCGCAGGCGGTCTTCGGCCACCATCGAACCTTTCTGCGTCACATGCTCGCCGAGCCGGCGCCGCAGCGCCTCGTGCAGCAAGTGCGTTGCCGAGTGGTGCGCGCGCAACGCGGCGCGGCGCTTGCCGCCGACACGCAGTTCGACCGCATCGCCGAGCTTCAGTTTGCCATGGGTCAGGGTGCCGATGTGGATGTGCAGGTCGCCCAGCTTCTTCTGGGTGTCGTGAACCTCCATCTCGCCGCCCTCGGCGCTGAAGGCCGACCCCTGGTCGCCCTGCTGGCCACCGGACTCGCCATAGAAGGGAGTCTGATTGGTAATCATTTGAACCTGCTGGCCGGCGCTGACCTCGTCGACTTCCTTGCCGTCCACCACCAAGGCCAAAATCTGGCCTTCGGCCTCCTCCGCGTCATACCCCAGGAACTCTGTGGCACCGAGTTTCTCGCGCAGCTCGAACCAAAGCGATTCCGTGGCCGCCTCGCCCGAACCGGACCAGGCCTTGCGCGCCGCCGCGCGCTGGCCCGCCATGGCTTCGTCGAAGCCCTCGATGGCGACGCTGCGGCCCTGGCCGCGCAGGATGTCCTGGGTGAGGTCGAGCGGGAAGCCAAAGGTGTCGTAGAGCTTGAAAGCCACTTCGCCGGAAAGCGCCTGACCCTCGCCGAGCCTGTTCGTTTCCTCCTCCAGCAGCCTCAGGCCGCGTCCGAGGGTATCCTTGAAGCGGCTCTCCTCCAGCTTCAAGGTCTCGGTGATCAAGGCATTGGCGCGATTCAATTCCGGAAAAGCCGCCCCCATCATGCCGACCAAGGTCGGCACCAGGCGCCACAGCAACGGCTCCTTGCAGCCCAGTATGTGGGCATGCCGCATGCCCCGGCGCATGATCCGGCGCAGGACATAGCCGCGCCCCTCGTTGGACGGCAGCACGCCGTCGGCGATCAGGAAAGCGCTGGCGCGCAGATGATCGGCAATGACCCGATGGGAAACCGCGTGGTCGCCGTCCGCCGACTGGCTGGAGGACTCGGCCGAGGCCTCGATGATCGAGCGCAGCAGGTCGGTGTCGTAGTTGTCGTGCTTGCCCTGCATCACCGCGGCGATGCGCTCCAGGCCCATTCCGGTGTCGATCGAGGGCCGGGGCAGATCGTTCCGGTTTTCCTTGTCGACCTGCTCGTACTGCATGAAGACCAGGTTCCAGATCTCGATGAAGCGATCACCGTCCTCGTCGGGACTGCCCGGAGGGCCGCCGGGGATATGCGCACCGTGATCGAAGAAGATCTCCGAGCAGGGGCCGCAGGGGCCGGTGTCGCCCATGGCCCAGAAGTTGTCCGAAGTGGCGATCGGAATGATCCGCTCGTCCGGCAGGCCGGCGATCTGCTTCCACAGCTTGGCCGCCTGCTCGTCTTCGGAATAGACGGTGACCAGAAGCTTGTCCGCGGGCAGGCCGAATTCCTTGGTAATGAGGTTCCAAGCCAGCTCGATCGCCTGGTCCTTGAAATAGTCCCCGAAGGAGAAATTCCCCAGCATCTCGAAGAAGGTGTGGTGGCGGGCGGTATAGCCGACGTTTTCCAGGTCGTTGTGCTTACCGCCGGCGCGCACGCATTTCTGCGACGTCACCGCACGCTTGTAGGGGCGTGTCTCATTGCCGGTAAAGACGTTCTTGAACTGCACCATGCCGGCGTTGGTGAACAGCAACGTCGGGTCATTGCGCGGGACCAACGGCGAGGAATCAACGATCTCGTGATCGTTGCGCGCGAAGTAGTCCAGAAAAGCTGTGCGGATGTCGTTACCGGTCATCATGGCAATAGATATTATCCGTAAGCTTGCACCGCAAGCTGGAACCCTTCTAATTTAACTCGCAGCGGGCGGGCAAAGCGCGCGAAAGCGCAGCGTTGTAGCGCGCGCCAGGGGGGGCTGTCCACCGAAAGGCCGCTGCCGTCGCAGCGGGCGTCCTTTGCCCGAGCCGCCAATCCCTGTCATTGGCCTCCAGCAGCTCCTGAACGGCCCTTTCCTCTGGCAATCCCCGCGTCCGGCGACTATTTGAAGGGGGCGAAATCAAGGACCACAGCAATAGCATGGCCAAGCCCCTACCTCAGGAGTAAGTTTCACCTCATGCCTTTACTCACTGCTTTTACTCGCCTCCTGCGCGGTAACCTTCAGGATGGAGCTAGTCGTTCCTGGGTTGGCCGTGGGGTTTCGGCAGTAGTCATTGCTGCGGCAGTCGCCGCTATCGCACTCCCTGGGCCATCCGCCGCTCAAAACCCGCAACCGGCCCCTCAGGTTCAACCGCCGGGCCCCCAGACGACCATCGGGCAGACCTTCGGCGCCTGGCAGCAACGCTGCACCCCTGCACAGCCCCCGGGGACCGCACCCCAGCCGGGGACGGAAAGCCAGGAAGCCTGCTTCATCGCGCAGGACTTCATCGATCCGGGCAGCCGGCGTCCGGTGCTCAAAGTCACCATCGGGTACTTCGGGCCCGACCGCCAAACCGCCGCGATCATCGCCTTCCCGCTTGGCGTTCCCCTGGCCCGCGGGGTTCAAATCAGCGTCGACGGCCGGCCGCTCAGCCCGATACCCTTCCAGGTCTGCCGAACCAACGGCTGCCAGGCCTTTCTTATATTCAACGACGAATTGATCGCCGCCTTCAAGGCCGGCAATCAAGCCATCATCAGGCTTCAGTCAGCGCAGAACGAGGTGCTGGACCTGCCCTTGTCGCTCAACGGGTTCACGGCAGGTTTTGCTTCTATCAAGTAGGTCCTGCGGCCTCCGATTGGAGATCAGGCACTGCCTAACGAAAACGGGCCCCGTTTAGGGGCCCGTTTGCTATTTGACGCATCCTGCCAAGCGGCAAGGCGACTGAATAACCGGCTCTGGAAAGGCGCTGCTTAGCGGCTTTCTTCCGGTTCGCCCTCAGGAAGCCTCGGCGGTGTCACCCTCCGCATCGTCCGGGCCGCCTTCCAGCATCGCCGTCGAGACCAACCCGGCGTTCTCGCGCACTTTCTTCTCGATCTCCGCAGCCATCTCCGTATTTTCCTTAAGGAAGGTCTTGGCGTTCTCGCGGCCCTGGCCGATGCGCTGTCCTTCGTAAGAGAACCAGGCCCCGGCCTTGTCGACGATATTGGCCTGCACCCCCAGATCGAGCAGTTCGCCAGTCTTGGAGATGCCCTCGCCATAGGTGATGTCGAACTCCACCACGCGGAAGGGCGGCGCCATCTTGTTCTTCACCACCTTCACCCGGGTCTGGTTGCCGACCACCAGGTCGCGGTCCTTGATGGCGCCGATACGCCGGATGTCGAGCCGGACCGAGGAGTAGAACTTCAGCGCGTTGCCGCCGGAGGTGGTCTCCGGATTGCCGAACATCACGCCGATCTTCATACGAATCTGGTTGATGAAGATCACCAGAGTCTTGGATTTGGAAATCGAGCTGGTCAACTTGCGCAGCGCCTGGCTCATGAGCCGCGCCTGCAAACCCGGCAGCGAATCGCCCATCTCCCCTTCCAACTCGGCCCGCGGCACCAGGGCGGCCACCGAATCGATCACCAGCACGTCGACGGCGCCCGAGCGCACCAGGGTGTCGCAGATCTCCAGCGCCTGCTCGCCGGCATCGGGCTGGGAAATCAGCAGCTCCTCGACATTGACGCCCAGCTTCTTGGCATAGGTCGGGTCGAGCGCATGCTCGGCATCGATGAAGGCACAGGTGCCGCCGAGCTTTTGCGCCTCGGCCACCACGTGCAGGGCCAGGGTGGTCTTGCCGGAGCTTTCCGGGCCGTAAATCTCGACGACGCGTCCGCGCGGCAGGCCGCCGATGCCGAGACCGATATCAAGGCCCAGGGAGCCGGTCGAAATCACCTCGGCCTCGACCACCTGGTCGGCACCGAGCCGCATGACCGAGCCCTTGCCGAAAGCGCGCTCAATCTGCCCCAAGGCCGCGTCCAACGCCTTTTTCTTGTCCACCGTGTCTTTCTCCACCAACCGTAAAGCGTTCTGCGCCATGAGTGTTCTCCCTTATGTCATAGGGGCCGAGGGACTGCAACGAGAGGCGTTTGTACCAAGTTTGTTCTCTTTCGCGCAAGCGAAAACAGGATCAAAATGAGAACATTGAGAAAAAATTAGGATAAATTGCCCTAAAACGGGCAACTGCGGAGGAAAACAGCAGACCGCAGGTCCACGGCTAGCTGTCGAGCACTTCCTTCACCTTTCCGGCCAGCTGCTTGAGGCTGAAAGGCTTGGGCAGGAAATGGATACCGGCCTCCTCGTCGAGGCGCTTGCGGAAACTGTCCTCGGCATAGCCCGAGATGAAAATCACCTTCAGGTCTGGCCGTGTCTGGCGCACTTCTTTCACCAAACCCGGTCCGTCGAGACGCGGCATGACCACGTCGGTGACCAGGAGGTCGATGGGGTCGCCCTCGCCCTCAAGGATCTCGAGAGCGGTCTCGCCGGAGTTCGCCTCCAGCACTTTGTAACCCTTGTTGCGCAGAGCGCGGGCCGAGAAGGCGCGCACCGCATCTTCATCCTCGACCAGCAACAATGTGCCGGCGCCGGTCAAATCGCGGCGGTCCTGCGCTTCACCGTCCTGCGCGATGACGACGGTCTCTTGCTCGGCCGCCTGCGGCAGGTAGATCGAGAAGCTCGTGCCTTCGCCGATGGTACTGTCGACGAAGACGTAACCGCCGGTCTGCTTGACGATGCCATAGACCGTCGAAAGCCCCAAACCGGTGCCGGCGCCAACCTCCTTGGTCGAGAAGAACGGGTCGAAGATACGATCGAGGATCTCCGATGAGATGCCGCTGCCGGTGTCCTCCACACGGACGACGACATAGTTGCCCGGCGGCATGGATTCATCTTTCGTCTTACGGCGCTGTTCGACCTTCTCATTGTCCGTATGGATGGTCAGAACACCACCCTCCTGCATGGCATCGCGGGCATTGACCGCCAGGTTGATAATGACCTGTTCGAGCTGGCCCTGGTCGGCCTTGATCATCCCAAGGTCGCGGCCGTGGTTCATCTTCAGTTCGATATTCTCACCGATCAGGCGCCGCAAGAGGTTTGAAAGCTCAACCAGAACCTCGGTGATATCCGTAACTTTGGGGCGCAAGGTTTGCTGACGCGAGAAAGCCAGCAATTGACGGACCAGTCCCGCAGCACGGTTGGCATTCTGTTTGATCTGACTAATGTCCGAATAGGATTGATCCCCTACTTGGTGACGCAGTAGAAGCAGGTCACAAAATCCGATCATAGCCGTCAGAAGGTTATTAAAGTCATG
>PJEL010001766.1_pt1 | contig 20902 bp, 19 predicted proteins | sample 1853271 | NCBI WGS metagenome assembly PJEL01 (sample SAMN08108733, study PRJNA415343) | Invertebrate metagenome, whole genome shotgun sequencing project. | host: Globobulimina | place: Sweden: Gullmar Fjord | collected 2015-08
GTTCCACTGACTATCTACTTCACAGCGATGTTCTTCATCAGCTTCTTCATTGGTAAGAAGATGGGTATTGAATACGACAAGAACGCATCAATTGCATTCACAGCGACAGGTAACAACTTTGAGCTAGCGATTGCCGTTGCTATCTCCGTATTCGGTATCAACTCAGACCAAGCGTTTGCTGGTGTTATCGGTCCACTGATTGAAGTACCTGTGTTGATTTACCTAGTGAACGTGGCGCTTAAGATGAAAGGCAAGTATTACAACGGTCAAACCGTAAAACCTAGCATCTAGCATCTAGCATCTAGCATCTAGCACTAACAAAAAACTGCATCACACAAAACAGAAAGGCTCACACGTTAAACGGTGAGCCTTTTCTTTATTCAGTTTCGTCCAGTTTACGTTTCGTCCAATAAGCCTTTCAGGGCCTGTTCAAGCCAAAGTAATGCAGGACCTTTCGAGCGTGTTTTAGACAAAACAAGATCAACGGGTGGCGACCATGTTTTGTGATCGAATGAGACATTAATCTCTACTAAACGTTGCTTATCCAACTCCTCTTCGACAAGGTGTTTGGGTAAATAAGCCCAACCAATATCACTGCCGAGCACCACCTCTTTGATAACAATAAAGCTGTTTGACCACCATACCTTTCCGGCAATCAGCGGAAACTGATCCATCACCTTACCTTTGTCTCCCCTCAACATTAGCTGACGATGCGGAAGTAAGTCAGAGAGTTTCGCAACACCTGTTTTTGCGAGCGCATGACTTGGGTGACACACAGCAATAAACGGTAAGTGACCGATAAAACATGGCTCAGATCCGACGTCAAAAGCCAAGTTGGTAAACATTAATCCAATGTCAGCCCTCTCTTCGATAATCAACGGATTAACCTCTGTTGTGGTACACGCCACCAGTTCAACTTCAGTCGCAGGGAACTGTTTACTAAACTCACTTAGGATTTTAGATAGGTTCGGGACCAATAATGAATCATCTAATGCAATTTTAATGAGTCCTTCTTCACCGCTCCCCATCGCATTAACCGTCACATTCAGGTCTTCAACCTGAAGCACGATTGCTTTGACCTGTTTAAATAACTGCTCGCCCGCTTTGGTTAGTGAGGGCTTTCGAGTCGAACGATCAAAAAGCTTAACATTAAAATCTATTTCAAGATTACTGATGCCTTGGCTCACCGCCGATTGCACTTTTCCAAGTTGGCGAGCACTTGCAGAAAATGACCCTAATTCAACGGCATACACAAACATTTTTAGCTGTTCAATGTTGTACATTCGGTATCTCCCAACACTTACTATCACCATATGTGATGATAACTATCTTTATATTATCACTTAAATAGATATTATCTAAACAAGTCATTAGCTCATAGAGGCTAGAAAATATAAAGAGAGTAAAAGATGTCACATAAAGAACGCATGTTACACATGGTGCTATTTGAATTAGCAGCTTTGATTTTGATGGCAGGGCTTGCAACTTACATAACTGGGGATGGCGCGGGGAAAATGGCAGGATTGGCACTCGCTATGTCTTTAATCGCAATGGCTTGGAACTATGTTTACAACTACGGCTACGACAAGGTATTCGGAGCAGACCGCAGTAAACGAACCAAGAAAACACGCGTACTACATGGACTAGGTTTCGAACTTGGCTTGATGACAGTAACTCTACCTGTCTTGATGTGGGTCCTGCAGCTCAATTTCTTAACTGTACTGATCATGGACATTGGCCTAGTGGTTTTCTTCGTGTTGTATGCAATTGGCTTTAACTGGGTGTATGACTCGGTTCGGGATTACTTTGTCGCTCAAGGAAAAGTCCGTGCACTAAGTTAATCAACCATTCGATCGCTCATGCTTAGTTCTTGAATGCTCAAGTGATTAACTGCTTAATGCTTAATGCTTAATGCTTAGAAAAGAAAACCAAAAAAATGAACTACCAAACCACATCGGGTTTGGTAGTTTATTCATTTAGACAATATCGCCTTGTTTGTTAACGCTTTTCTAACATATTGAGAACGCTACAAAGTCCACAAAATTTCAGTTTAATAATCCACCATCCACGAAGTACCGTCACAAATCCCAACAGAAGGCTCCTCGTACCAGTTGTGCATTCACTTACATACAGGTAGTTTTAGCGACCACGGAACATATCAATTCGAGCAATGACGTTCATGCGAGCTTCTTTTTCGAACAAAAGTGTTCGGATTAACATTTCAAGTGACTTTAATTAACAAATTTATGCTCAAACGCTCACTTTTAATGTTCGTTTGTTTTCGAGTTCGCAAATATATGCACAATGCACGTGCTAGATAAGCAAAAACTAACAAGGACTCGAACATGACAACAAACAAACACCCTTCTTTATTCGGGCAATGCCTAGCCGAATTTATCGGTACAGGCTTGCTCATATTCTTTGGCGTTGGCTGTGTGGCGGCACTGGTATTAACTGGTGCAACATTCGGACAATGGGAAGTCAGCATTATTTGGGGCTTCGGCGTAGCAATCGCCATTTACTGTACAGCTGGCGTTTCTGGCGCTCATATCAACCCTGCAGTGACTATTGCCTTAGCAATGTTCCACGGTTTTGATAAAGCGAAAGTTGTGCCTTACATCATTTCTCAGCTACTTGGTGCATTCTGCTCTGCGGCATTGGTTTACAGCCTGTACAGTAACCTATTCACCGACTACGAAATTGCACACAACTTCGTACGTAGCAGCCAAGATGCACTATCAACAGCCGGTATTTTCTCAACATACCCACATGCTTCACTTTCTTTCTTTGGCGCTTTTGCTGTGGAATTTGTGATTACTGCTGTTTTGATGTTCGCTATCTTAGCGTTAGGTGATGAGAACAACGGCGCATCACGCGGCGCAATGAACCCTCTACTAATTGGTGTACTGATCGCGGTTATCGGTGGTTCTTTAGGTCCACTAACTGGTTTTGCAATGAACCCTGCTCGTGACTTTGGACCAAAACTGTTTGCTTACTTTGCAGGCTGGGATTTCGCACTAACAGGTGCTCGTGATATCCCTTACTTCATCGTACCAATCCTTGCTCCAATTGCTGGTGCCTGTTTTGGTGGTTGGTTATACCCACGAGTTATCGGTGCTTACCTGCCAATTGAAGGCCAAGGCTGCACCATTCCAAACCAATGTGATACAGAAGAAGCTGAACAAGCTCAAGCTTAATCCCTAAGCGCCCCTACATTTACTAAAATATAAATAACAAGACAAAAAGGATTCTTACCATGACCGAGCAAAAATACATTGTTGCCCTAGACCAAGGCACCACAAGTTCTCGCGCTGTAATCCTCGATCACGATGCAAACATCGTTAGCTCTTCTCAAAGAGAATTCACTCAGATTTACCCGAAAGCGGGTTGGGTTGAACACGATCCAATGGAAATCTGGGCAACTCAAAGCTCTACATTGGTTGAAGCACTTGCTAAAGCCGGCATCCGCAGCGATGAGCTAGCGGGTATTGGTATCACTAACCAACGTGAAACCACCATTGTTTGGAACAAAGAAACAGGCAAACCGGTTTATAACGCAATCGTATGGCAGTGTCGCCGTACAGCAGACATCTGTGAAGACCTAAAAGCGCGTGGCCTAGAAGACTACGTACGTGACAATACTGGCTTAGTCCTTGACCCGTATTTCTCAGGTACAAAAGTAAAATGGATTCTAGACAACGTTGAAGGCGCTCGCGAAGACGCTGAAGCTGGCAAACTACTGTTTGGTACGGTTGATACTTGGTTGGTTTGGAAGATGACTCAAGGACGTGTTCACGTTACGGATTACACCAATGCGTCACGTACTATGTTATTTAACATCAACGACCTATGCTGGGATAACAAACTGCTAGACGAAATGGGTATTCCAGCGTCAATGATGCCTGAAGTAAAACGTTCTTCAGAAGTTTACGGCCAAACGAACCTTGGTGGTAAAGGTGGTACTCGTATTCCAATCGCAGGTATTGCAGGCGACCAACAAGCCGCTCTTTACGGTCAAATGTGTGTAGAAGCAGGCCAAGCTAAGAACACTTACGGCACAGGTTGTTTCCTTCTAATGAACACCGGCCAAGAGAAAGTCACATCTAAGAACGGCCTGTTAACAACACTAGCATGTGGCCCTAACGGCGAACCAGCTTACGCACTTGAAGGTGCGGTATTTATGGGCGGCGCATCAATCCAATGGCTACGTGATGAAATGAAGCTACTGGCTGGCGCAGAAGATTCTGAGTACTTTGCAACGAAAGTAGACTCGTCAAATGGTGTGTATGTTGTTCCTGCCTTTACTGGTCTTGGCGCGCCATACTGGGACGCTTATGCTCGTGGTACGATTGTTGGCCTGACTCGTGGTGTGAACTCGAACCACATCATTCGTGCAACACTGGAAGGCATTGCTTACCAAACTCGCGACGTATTAGACGCAATGCAAGCTGACTCTGGTATTAAGCTAGCCAACCTACGTGTTGATGGGGGCGCAGTAGCAAACAACTTCCTAATGCAATTCCAATCAGACGTATTGGATACTGAAGTTCACCGTCCTGAAGTAACAGAAGTAACGGCATTGGGTGCTGCTTACCTTGCGGGTCTAGCGTTTGGTTTCTGGGGCAGTATTGATGAGCTTCAAGATAAAGCCGTACTAAACCGTACGTTTATGCCACATCACGATGAAGAAAAACGCAACCGCCGTTACAAAGGTTGGAAACGCGCAATCAAGTGTGCGCAAGTTTGGTCTGAGCTTCACAATGAAGACGAAGGTGAAGACTAGTCCAAATGCCCAGACTAAAACTAAGATACGAATAAACCGGTTATTCGAGTCTCAGTAAACGAAACCAAAAAGAGCACAATCTTGTGCTCTTTTTTGCGTTTCAGTGGTTATTTCTACATTTTGAGCTTCGTTTTTGCGGTTTAGACATGATTCCTTACCATCATTACTTCTCTCTGAGTATCAATTCGAGCACAATAGCGCGAGGTGATATTTAGAATTAAGTGCGCTAAAACACAGCAGCGTGCAGGGAGTGGTAAGTAAAGTGAAGCAAATACCAAGACACCAGCAGATAGTCGACCTGGTTAAAACACAAGGGTATGTGAGTACCGAAGAGTTGGTAGAGAAGTTTGATGTAAGTCCTCAAACCATCAGACGTGACCTAAATGAGCTCGCTGACAGCAACAAAATTCGTCGCTATCATGGCGGTGCAACCATTCCTTTAAGCTCAGAAAACACCTCTTACAACACGCGTAAAGCACTTAACTTTAACGAAAAAGACGTAATTGCGGATGAATTGGTTAAGCACATTCCAGATGGCGCAACTCTATTCGTCGATATCGGAACTACACCAGAATCCGTTGCCCGAGCACTTAACAAAAACCACAAACAGTTACGAGTCGTGACCAACAACATCAATGTAGCAAGTATCCTTCTGCCGAACCCTGAGATTAAGGTTATCTTGGCGGGTGGCGAAGTACGAAACCGCGATGGTGGTATTGTCGGTGAAGCGACACTCGATTTTGTAAAGCAGTTCCGTCTCGACTTCGGTATCTTGGGAATCAGCGGCATCGACTTTGATGGTTCACTGCTTGACTTTGATTATCATGAAGTTCGCGTAAAACAAGCGATTATCGATAATAGCCGCAGTATTTTCTTAGCGGTCGATCACAGTAAATTTGGCCGTAACGCGATGGTTAAGCTTGGTAACATATCTCAAGCGCACATGGTATTTACCAACAAGCAACCACCAGAAGAGATTCTCAACATCCTTAAAGACTCTGCAATACCATTAGAAGTGATCGATACCGCTCGTCCTATGAGCGTATAAATCAAAAAATAACTCAGTGACGCCACTTTCTTAAATGAATCACGATTCTTTATAGAAAAGTTAATAAAGTAAAACTTGCTCGTTGTCACTGTCGCTTCTATGCTCGAATTAGACTTATTTGAACCTCTGCTTTCATAAGCAGAGGTTTTTTTATGCACAAATCACATAAAACGCTCATAAACGAAAATAATAAATGACCGCAAACGAAAGTTAATATAGGATTCAATTATGTTCTAAAATGCTCGTTCGCTCAGCAAGAGGTCAAAATCATGAGTGCTCAACAAAATAATTCAAAAAATAGTACATCTTCCACTTTAGACTTGATCGTGATCGGCGGCGGCATCAATGGTGCGGGCATCGCGGCAGATGCGGCAGGTCGAGGTCTTAACGTTGGTTTATACGAGGCGAATGATTTTGCTTCTGCTACGTCATCGGCGAGCTCAAAGCTAATTCACGGTGGCTTGCGTTACCTTGAACATTACGAGTTTCGTTTGGTTTCGGAAGCACTTGCTGAGCGTGAAGTTCTGCTAAGAAAAGCACCTCACGTTGCACAACCAATGCGCTTCCGTTTACCTCATCGACCATTTTTGCGCCCAGCTTGGATGATTCGCTGTGGCCTATTCCTTTACGATAACTTGGGTAAACGCACCACGCTTCCAGGAAGTAAGACAGTCAACTTAGCAAAATCAGGTCTATTGAAACCAGAAATGAAGACGGGCTTCGAATACTCAGATTGTTGGGTTGATGATGCGCGTATGGTATTGCTCAACGTTCTAGCGGCTAAAGAGAATAACGCAGAAGTGCGTAACTATTGCCGAGTTGAAAAAGCGCATCGTGAAGGTGGAATCTGGCATGTAACGATCCACGACGTAATGACGGATCAACGTTTCGAGCGCAAAGCGAAAGCGCTAGTGAACGCTGCCGGCCCTTGGGTTAAGCAATTCTTTGATGACGGGCTAAAACAGGCTTCTCCTCGAAATATTCGTTTGATTAAAGGCTCGCACATTGTCGTGCCACGCATTCATGACGAACCACAAGCCTACATTCTGCAGAACAAAGATAATCGCATTGTGTTTATGATCCCTTACCTAGATAAGTTCTCGATCATTGGCACTACCGATCTTGAGTACAAAGGCGACCCACGTAAAGTAGAGATTAACGATGAAGAAGTGGATTACCTAATTGATATTGTTAACCAGCACTTCGTACAACAGTTAGCGCGTGAAGATGTAGTTTGGACTTACAGTGGCGTAAGACCGCTTTGTGATGATGAATCGGATTCACCACAAGCGATCACTCGTGACTACACACTGGAATTAGATGCCGAGCTAGACCAAGCGCCACTACTTTCGATCTTCGGCGGCAAACTAACCACCTACCGTAAGCTAGGTGAAGCGGCGCTTAAGAAACTCAACCCTTACCTAACCAACATGGGCGCTCCGTGGACGGCTAACGATACCCTGCCAGGTGGTAACTTCAGCTGCAGCAGAGAACAGCTCGCTAAGATGATCCACACCAAGTACCCTTGGATATCAGAAGCACTGTTACTACGTTATGTGACTCAATTTGGTACTTACACTTGGAAGCTGCTGGAAGGTGCAACGAGCGAAGCTGATCTTGGTATCCAATTCTCAAGCGAAGCACACGGCGTTTATCAAGCTGAGATCGATTACTTGATCAATGAAGAGATGGCACTAACAGACGAAGACATTTTATGGCGCAGAACCAAGCTTGGTCTGTACTTAAGTGAAACAGAGCAGCATGCAGTTTCTAGCTACTTAAAAGAGAACCTTGAAAGCACTGTGGTGAACTTTTCTCAAGTCGGTTAGTTCTTCTAGCAAAACCATCTGCTCCTGAATATAAATAATGACAAAGCTTAGCGCTCCCCACGCTAAGCTTTTTTATTGTCTACTATTCCGATCTAAGAGCTCGATCAGATAAACCTCTCGATTGATCGTCTCCTTCACACTGACTGAGGCTTTGTTCATTCCCCTATTTTCAACAAAAACTAAATAGTGTTTTATTAATCTGCTGGATTATCAACTTTACAAAAGGTTGCTATTCTTTATCTCAACGAAACATTCAAAAACGCTCGCGATGTCAGCGCTTTAATAAGGAATCTATTCCATGCAAAAAGTTATCCTGATCACTGGCTCTACTGATGGTATCGGCTTCGAAACTGCAAAAGTACTCGTTCAACAAGGCCACCACGTTTTATTGCATGGACGTAACCCAAGCAAACTCAAAAACGTTGAGCAACAGCTTGTGACGCTCTCGACTGAAGCGAAAATTCAAAGCTACGTAGCAGACTTATCGGTTCTGGCAGAGGTCGATACGTTGGCCGACGAAGTGATTGCTGAGCACGATAAGATTGATGTACTGATTAACAACGCTGGCGTGTTCAACACTCCGAACCCAATAACTAAAGACGGGTTAGATGTTCGTTTTGCAGTGAATACGGTTTCGCCTTATCACCTAACCAAACGTCTATTGCCATTGCTCGGTTCATCTAGCCGAGTGGTGAACCTATCTTCAGCGGCACAAGCGGCAGTAAGTATTGAAGCTCTCGAAGGGAAAAAAACGCTTTCTGATGGTGATGCTTACGCACAAAGCAAACTGGCGATCACCATGTGGACTCGTAAAATGGCAAAAGAATTAGGTTCAACAGGGCCGATGATTGTTGCAGTAAACCCGGCTTCCTTATTAGGCAGCAAGATGGTGAAAGATGCGTACGGCATTGCAGGCGGCGACCTAAGCATTGGCTCTGATATTCTAGTTCGCGCCTCATTGTCTGACGAGTTCGCACAAGCTGGCGGTCAATACTTCGATAACGACAACAACACCTTTGCTAACCCACACCCAGATGCAATTTATGGTGATAAATCACAGCAAGTTGTCGCTAAAATTGATGAGATCATCGCGGCTACGCTTTCTTAATGACAGCTACGCTCAATTGATTTTCTGATTCTAAGCAAAAAGCCCTGTTTTTCTAATGCATTAGTTTAGAAACACAGGGCTTTTTCTCTAAATCTATCTGACTCTACTTTTGTTCCCAATATGGCGGGTTACCATAATACTCAGAGAAATAATCAATGAAGGCTCTCACCTTTGGTGCAATCAACCTTGAACTTGGGTACACCGCCCAAATCGCAGGTTCTGACGTTAAAGAGTAGTCTTCCAATATTTTAATCAATTGACCGTTTTTCAGTTGCTCATACGCACACCAATTTGATGTCACCGTGATACCCAACCCACCAATAGCAGCATCACGCAGCGCTTCTCCATTATCAGCCCTGAGCGATCCAGATGCCTTAATCGTTTTAGGCCCGTTTTCGGTATTGAAGGTCCAGTTTTCTAAGCCAATCAAACTAATACACTGGTGTTCATTAAGATCTTGAGGCTTGGCAGGATTGCCGTATTTGATTAGATAATCTGGCGATGCGCACACAACACGTTTGTCTCTTGCGAGCTTTCGAGCAATGAGTGTCGAATCTTTCAGTTCAGAGATGCGAATCGCGATATCGAAACCACCTTCCACAAGATCGACCATGGAGTCTGACAGTCTCAAATCGACTTTTAGACCAGGGTAACGATCGAGAAATCCAGGCAATGCAGGAACAAGATGCAAACGCCCAAAAGACGCAGAGGCCGTAACGCGCAATGTTCCGATTGGTGAATCACAGCCCACACCGACTGCCGACTTGGCAGCATCAACACTCGATAACACCTCTTCAGCGTGAGGTAAAAACGCTTCACCTTCTTCTGTTAAAGACACCTTACGAGTCGTTCGGTGTACCAGGCGAACACCTAAATTATCTTCAAGTTTACTGATGTGCGAACTAGCAACCGCAGGAGACAAACCAAGCTCCTGGCCAGCCATACTGATGTTATGTGTGGAAGCTAAACGAACAAATAACTTAAGGTGTTCAATATTCATATGATTACCAATAAAATCTTAAAAATCCTTTGTTAATAGACCACATTACTTGCCAAAAACATAGCAATGTAATATTTATGAACGTTTCATTTTGGCCATATTATTGAACTAAAAAAACTCCCGAAGGAGTTTAACAATTTTAAAACGATGTTATCTCGATCAACTAAGCTACTAAGCTACTAAGCGAGCATGCAGCGCGTCTTTAAGTACAGAACGATCATGTTTTAGCTGGTGCATCGAACCGTCATCAATGGGTGAATCTTTCAGCTCAAGCTTACGAATCTCTTTATCAAGGTTGTCGTATGTCTTCATATCTTCAGCAAATCCATCGTCAGTTTTAACAAGCTCAGCAATTTTATCTTTCATTTCAGGAAATTCGTGAACAAGAGAATGATTTTCACCTAGCATAGAAACCTCTTAAGTTGAGTAAAGTGATTGGTATTAAAAACATTTCATTATTAACCTTAGCAAGTGGTTTAAATAACAAATGAGATCCAGTACACAGCATAGAATATAGACAATTCTGATTCAAAAATGTACAGCACCCATCCACAAAACAGGTGGATTAGTTTTGAATAAAAGAAAACCTCACGTAATCGTAAGGCTTTAAAGAGGTCTTTCTAATAAGTGGATAGCTAAAGAGCTGTTTCCAAAAAGGAGCTAGCTACTACACCCTCTCGTATCTATTTTATTCATGTGATCATGTGATGATGTGTCAGAGCCCGTCGATTGGCATCCTGCCACGAATAACAGCGTCACAGATAAGATAAGCCATTTCATAATAAATCCTCTTTTGTTCATGACTGAAGCATAGTGCTTATTAGCTTAGATACCTCAGCCATTAACTAAAGTCTTACGCATAAATAAAGCCTTGGTTAATGAACAAAGTATCTTCTCATTAATTAACGACCTGCTTTTGTACAAAAAACTTTCACTCATCCGAATAAAAATCACACAAAAACGACAATAAAGGCTGCATTGAGGTCGAAACGAGGGTCTAAAAACTAGTTTCCAAGCGCTAAACGGACCGCTGCGTCTGCATGGACTGACGTGGTATCGAGCAAAGGAACATCAGTGTGTTGTTGCTGAATCAGCAGGGCGATTTCAGTACACCCTAGAATAACGGCCTCAGCACCTTGCTGGCTTAGCTTCTCTATAATTTGACGGTATACATCACGAGACTCTTCTTTTACTTCGCCTCGACACAACTCTTGGTAAATGATGTTGTGCACTTGTTCTCGGTCGCTTTCATCAGGAGTCACAACACCGATACCGAATTTATTGACTAGGCGAGCTTTATAGAAATCTTGCTCCATTGTGAAAGCCGTACCTAATAACCCTACTTTTTTAACACCTTGTTCAAGCAGTATTTGCGCTGTGGTATCAGCGATATGAAGGATAGGAATAGTAATCTTTTCTTCTATCTCAGGTACGACCTTATGCATGGTATTGGTACAAATAAGGATAAAGTCCGCTCCGCCTTTCTCAACCGATAAAGCCGCGTCCGACAAGATGTTAGCCGTCTCTGACCAACGTCCTTGGTGTTGTAGCCTTTCGATTTCATCAAAGTTCACGCTGTACATGCAAATTTTTGCAGAGTTAAGGCCACCAAGATTGGCTTTAACACCTTCATTAATGGATTTATAGTAACTCATTGTCGACTCCCAACTCATTCCGCCGAGCAAACCGATCGTTTTCATATTCCTGTCCCTTTAGATTCCGACTAACCCGATTAAATCGTTATGCGTTGCAAATTTATAGTACGTTCTTGCTTAAAGCGAGCCCATAACACCTTACTCCTTTCAAACCATTCTTTCCAAACCATTGCTTTCAAACCGTTTATTCCAAAAACCTCCGTTCATAAAAAAGGCTCGAATTAAGAACCCGAGCCTTTGTTGCTTTTGACCAACCAAAGTTTTGGCGTTAGTACACCTCACACCAATCTGACTTCATATCGATCAGTGTCCAGTCATCTCTTGAGCTCGCTTCGTCTAATGCTTTGTCGAGTTGCCCAACATGAGACTCTCGGTCGTACTTCCACTCACGTTCGCCATCAGTGTGATGAACAATCATAGCCATTGAGTTTGGTTGGCTGGTTGCCCATTGCATCATCGCTTGATCTCCGTCTGAGTTCCCGACAGCTAGAATAGGCTTTTTACCTATAATATGCTGAATATTCGATACTTTTCCAGCTTTGTCATCGATGGTCAAAATGGAAGAGTCTTTAGTGACCGTCGGTTTACCATCGTTATAGTTGTAATTGTATTTAAGCGCGCTGCCGATAATCTGTTCAGAAGGAATGTTGTAAGCCTGAGGAGCCCATGCTCTCATAAAATCAACGCCTCCTCCCGATACAATGTAAGTTTTAAAGTCATGCTCTTGTAGGTAAATCAGCATCTCTTTCATTGGCTGGTAAGTCAGGTCTGTGTAAGCTTTATTGAAACGTGCATCTTTTGCTACCGCTAACCACTGCTCAACATCTTCTTGGTATTGCTCAACTGTCATGCCAGAATGTGTCGCTAAAATGATTTTGAGTAACCCTTCTTCACCACTGCCAAGAACGCTCTCAATATCCCCTTCTAGTACAAACTTAAACGGTACTTCCGTTTTCCATTCAGGATGCTCAGAAGCCAACTCTTTTACACGATCTAGTGCAAAGGCTAATTGGAAGTAGTAAGGCTGTTCTGACCAAAGCGTACCATCGTTATCGAACACAGCGATTCGATCTTCAATCGCCACAAACGCCTCGGACTCTGTTTGGGTGGCTTGCCCAACAAAATCTACGATAGCGGATTTGCTTTCACCATCCTTCCAAGAAGGCAGCAACAAAGGATCACAATCTTTAGCAAAAGATGAAAAGGAAAAGCTCGATAAAATCACAACTGACAAAAGGGATATTTTCTTCATAGCAACTACCATGTTGTTGAATTGATTATAGGGTTCACTTTCATTCATCCTAGTTTGTCTATCGCGATTTTCCACTTATGGATACTATAACCGATGTTTATGTTGCGATTTGAACAGCAGAAGTAATGCTTCAGCATTAAAATTTTCAGCTCACACAAGATTGCTTTGTGGTTTACCCCAACGACAAATCTCGTTATGGTGATTTGTCATATCATCATAAAACAAGGACTGCCTGAAAATTATGAACAGCACGATTGAGACCATTTTGGGGCACCGCTCCATTCGCCAGTACACGGGCCAACCAATAGAAAAGCAACAACTCGACATGATTGTTCAAGCAGGCCTTGCTGCATCGTCGTCGAGCTTACTACAGGCTGTTTCCATCATTAGAGTCACAGACAACGAGAAGCGCAAGCTGCTAGCGGAATACGCAGGTAACCAAGCTTACGTAGAAAATGCAGCCGAGTTTTTGGTGTTCTGTATCGACTATCAACGTCACGCTAAAATTAACCCTGAAGTGAAAACCGACTTTACTGAGCTGACTCTGATTGGTGCGGTCGACTCTGGCATCATGGCGCAAAACTGCATGTTGGCTGCAGAGTCTCTAGGTTTGGGTGGTGTATATATCGGTGGACTGCGTAACAGCGCACAACAAGTCGATGAACTGTTAGAACTACCACAACACACCGCCGTGTTGTTCGGGATGTGTTTAGGTCACCCGGCACAGCAACCAGAGGTTAAGCCTCGCCTTCCTGCTCACGTAGTAATGCACGAAAACCAATACCAACCGCTAAGCCTAGACGAAATTGCCAGCTACGATGATTCGATGCAGAGCTACTACGCAAGCCGTTCAAGTAACCAAAAGCAGAGCAGTTGGTCACAACAGATCACACAAAAGTTATCTGGTGAGTCTCGACCACACATCCTTCCTTACTTGAACAGTAAAGGACTGACCAAGCGATAAACTGCTCACACTCGATATTCAGAAAGCACAATAAAAAATGTCAGCGCAATATACGCTGACATTTTTTTGTTTATACGGTACTGGTTTTGCTACAGATATTTCTCAATCGGTAGCAATTGTAGAAAACCGGATTGCATTCTTTCCCACTTACCTGTCTCAGGTTCGCTGTCCCAACTTTGCTCACCGGAATACCAATACACATCACCGTCTTCCAGTTCTAGGCGCCAGCTATTATCTTCATTCATTGCTTGTTCAATGGTTTCTGCTAGTTTTTCGGCAATGACTTTATTTTCGATGATTAAAACCGATTCCGTGTTGAGATACGTAGAGCGCAAATTGAAGTTAAATGATCCAATGCTCGCAATACTACGGTCAAATACTACCGATTTAGCATGTAAGCCATAGGCCGTCTCCGGAGCACATTTAGACACATCTTGGGTAGATGCTTCACAAAGATTAGATTCTGGTTTTAGCTCAAACAGGTCGATACCATGATCTAACATGTCGTAACGGCGACCCGCATAAGCAGAATGATTAGTCACCAGATCATTAGACGCCATAGAATTGGTAAGCGCCTTTATTTCAACGTTGTTGCTACTCAGAGATTGCCACTCATCAAGTTGTCCATCATCAAACACTAGGTAGGCAGACTCTAGCAAGATTTCGTGTTCAGACTTACGTGCTAGATCCGCAAGTAACACAGCCGTTGCTTTAGGTAAATTAGTATCATCTGAGTCGATAGGGACTGAGGGATCGTAAACAAAACGGGCATTGACCCAAGTCATTTGACTCAAGACACTTTTTAACAATTCAGTGCTCGATTTACCGTCTTCTGGCAATTTAGGGTAGTTCAGATAATGCGGAGCAGCGATGTCGTTCATCAATGAAATATCAGGCTGTTCTTCACCACCTAACATATCAACAGGGTAAGACCAACGGCTATTCCAATACTCAATAAAACTCGCTTGGATAGTGGTTACCACAGAGCCCATGACCATCACGTCGCGATCTCGAAAATTGATTTCGTCAGAGAGGTCAAAATATTCATCGCCGATATTACGCCCACCAACGACAGACAAAGTGCTATCTACAGTAAACGACTTGTTATGCATGCGACGGTTTAACCGAGAAAAGTCCCCCAAAAAACTCAACCATTTGCTGAAGCCACGACGTGTTGGCGTTGGATTAAAGATGCGAATCTCAATGTTAGGATGCGCATCCAATGCCGATAACAAACCTTCACGTTCATTGAGGTTAATATCATCAAGCATCACTCGAACTTTAACACCACGGTCAGCAGCGGTTAACAAACGACTGGCTAGGTAGCTACCCGATTCATCAGAATTCCAAATGTAGTATTGAATATCGATGGTATGTTCAGCCGATTCAACCAGTGCCAATCGCTGAGCTAGCGCATCCCAGCCAGATTCTTGTAAGCTAACGGCCGTCGTTCCTTGCTCAACAGACTCAGGTTGATAATCCGCAGCTAAGACCGACAAGACACTGGATGAGGGGAAGGTTTGCGGTTCTGTTGGATGATCAATGCCTTCAGGGAGAGAAGAGCACCCACCTAGAATAGCAATTAAAATTAGGGTTAAACTAATGCGTTGGAGCACGGGCATGTATTGAACTTCCTTTCAACGATGGCTTTCAGGGTGCGCAGCCATTCCTATTTACCTATTGATTATTGCTGCTATTACCTGAAATTTATAGGTAATTATCAAGGATAAATTGAAAGCCCAGCAATCAAAGCAACAAATCACTTCAAATGAGTCAGCCCTAAACAGTATAAGCCTAGTGGTTTTTCGACCATTTCGACGGTAATTTCAGTTCTGTCTTGATTACAGTTCAGTGCTAAAGCGTAGCCATGCAAATAGTCCACTAGCAAATGAAGCGCATTTTCAGTTTGCTCTGAGGTCAGATTTAAAGGGTGTACTACTGCTTCAAAACGTTCGCTAAACACTTCTACAGGACCAAGAGATTTCATTGTCAATAAGGTTTCTAACAACCCTCGATACTCATTCAACACCGGAAACATTGTTCACGCTACATAACGTTTATCGTCCCTACACAAGCCTCCCCTAAAGTAGTACCCTTTATCATATTTCATCCTTAATGGTATCTGGATCTCATGAAGCTTTTAGTCGATCGAACAGGCGAACAATTTTTAGAAATTCTAAATGAATCTGGAGATACACTAACGGTTCAATTCATTAGCAACGAAGGTAATCGAAAGGGTAAGCCGTTCCAAGATAACTTAAGTGGATTATTCCTCACGGGGTGGAAGCCGCGCACCACTTCAACCGCCATCGGATTAGAACGCTTTAAGCAAGGCAAGCTTGAAGATCCCAAAGTGAGTTTCGCATTGCACCAACTCTATCCACTGGGTCGAGACGTAAAATTACCTTCCGGTGATATCGCTACAGTCGCAAGTTACGCCAATACTCATAGCGATGGTTACTATATGTTTGTGCGCCTCAACGATGAGTTAACACGACTCAAGATTACGCCCGATTGGGAACTGCAACCTTCCGCTCAAAGATTGGCTCTGCCATATTACCCAGCCCCAAGAACCAAGGAAGAGCTCGACAACATTGATGACTTTGATGCGTGGGCGGGCGGTTTTTAAACACTCTTTACCTACGCCTGGTAGCACATAACCCCCAGGTTATTATCAATTTATTTTTGAATATAATTCAAATGTGGCGCTGTTTATCGTTTCAAATATTCCTACTATTATTTATTCATCGACACAGGCACTCCGTCAAACAGAGAGTTGCTCAGTGAACAAAGAACAATCCACTATTAAGTGAATGAAATAATAAAGGTAACGAACATGACTCAACTGACTATCATCGCAAACATCGTCGCTAACGAAGACAAAATTGAATTGGTTAAAGCCGAGCTATTAAAACTGATTGATATAACTCGTACGGAAGAAGGTTGCATCAACTACGACCTTCACCAAGACAATGAAAACCCAGCGCATTTCACTTTCTATGAAAACTGGACGTCTCGTGAACTGTGGCAACAGCACATGGGTAATGCCCATCTTGCTGAGTACATGGCAGCAACGGAAGGTTGTGTTGCGTCATTCACGCTCAATGAAATGACTAAAATCGCTTAAATACTGATTCCAAGTTATCTGCTACTGGATAACACGCTTACAATCAATTGATTTTGATTTAAAAGCCCCGCTGCACGTCAGCGGGGCTTTTTCATTTAAGCGTATATCGTCGTCAATCAGCCTTAGTTAGAGCTTTAACCTTGGCTGTATAAAATCAATAAACGCCGAGATACGCTTAGAGACGGATGACGACTTATAGTAAACCGCATTCACTCGCTCTCGATCTGTGTTGGCAAGTTTGTCTTGCTCCAAAATAGGGACTAGGCGCCCTGCTGCTATATCGTCCTGCACCATAAAACCCGATAAACAAGCAATCCCATTTCCAGCTAATGCCAGTTGACGCACGATTTCACCATTACTGGCTGTTACAGTAGGCGGGATATAACTTTGGTTTGGCAAAGGCCAGTGATTAAGCACTTTGTTTCCTGCAAATCCCACAACTTGATGCGAACTCAAATCTTCAGGTTTGGTGGGCAACCCACGCTTAGCGAGATAATCAGGCGACGCTACAATATGAAGCAAACTTTTCCCTAACGGGCGGGCGTGCAGTGTTGAATCGGACAACTTACCGATTCGAATCGCTACATCAGTTCTCTTTTCCAGAAGATCAACGAAGCCCTCGTTGGAAGTGAGTTCCAATTCAATATCTGGGTAAGCCTCTTTAAATGACTGCACCAAAGGCACTAGCTGATGGAATACGAATGGACTGGCGGCATCAACTCTTAAACGACCTTTTGGCAACTCACCGCGCGACACAATTTCTTCTTCTGCGCTCTGGATCACCTGTAACCCCAACCTTACTGAATCAACAAACTGCCGCCCTTCCTCTGTCAATTCCACTCGTCTCGTTGTTCGGTTGAATATTGAGACGCCGAGTTGCGACTCAACCTTACTCACCGAACGAGACACCTTGGCAACCTGTACATCCAACGCCTCTGCCGCCGCAGAAAAGCCACCAGCATCGACGACGGTGAGTACCATTTCTAAATCATCTGAACGGGTTAGCATGATGCTCCTTCACTACTTTCATGTTGTTTAATGTCCTCTCGTTTGTGCTCATCACAGCTCAAATCATCTGTGTCTTTTCGATCTTATTAACTTAATCCAATGATCGGCTAACTCTCTAATTATTGCAAATAACACAAAGGTTATTTGTTAATGATGACATTTTTAACAAATATATTTTACTAGATAATCCCCGCCATCAGACGAAGCGCTCTTATCGCAGTAGCAAGCTGCCCCATGTTATCGCGCTCAATAATCAACACAGAACAGTCAGAGAGATGATTATGCCACTAGCACTATTTGCATTGACGCTCAGCGCCTTTGCCATCGGAACCACAGAATTTGTCATCGTGGGTTTGATCCCCACGATGGCGAGCGACTTGAATGTATCTCTGCCATCAGCAGGCCTATTAGTCAGTTTATACGCACTTGGTGTTGCCATTGGCGCGCCAGTATTAACGGCGTTGACCGGAAAATGGAACCGTAAGCTGGTACTGCTAGGCGTGATGGCCTTGTTTGTCGTCGGCAACTTACTGGCATGGCAAGCACCAGGCTACAACACATTGATCGCTGCTCGTATTTTGACAGGCCTTGCCCATGGTGTGTTCTTCTCGATTGGATCAACCATCGCGACCGGTTTAGTTTCAAAAGATAAAGCAGCCAGTGCCATTGCGATCATGTTTACGGGTTTAACTGTTGCATTGGTAACCGGTGTACCACTGGGCACCTACATCGGCCAAACTTTTGGTTGGCAAGCGACCTTCTTGATCGTTGCTATTCTTGGCCTGGTAGCCCTTATTGGAAGCGCCTTCTTAGTTCCAAACAACCTTAAACAACCGCCAACCGCTAAGATTTCAACGCAATTAAAGGTTCTAACTCAGCCTAGATTACTGTTGGTTTACGCCATCACAGCACTCGGTTACGGCGGTACATTCACAGCCTTTACCTTTCTCGCTCCAATACTGGAAAACGTATCAGGGTTTGATTCAAGTTCTATCAGTTTAATCATGCTCGTTTACGGTGTATCAGTCGCGGTTGGTAACATCTGGGGCGGTAAGATGGCCGACAAAATGGGCCCAATAAAAGCACTGACCGTTATATTCTCTGGCTTAGCGTCAGTACTGGTAATCTTCAACTTTACCGCGGTAAACCCTTATGCATCGGTCGCGACCATACTTGTGTGGGGTGCATTTGCTTTCGGTAACGTTCCGGGACTGCAGGTTTATGTAGTGAAACTGGCTGAGAAATACACACCTGACGCAGTCGATGTGGCATCAGGGCTCAACATTGCAGCTTTCAACGTAGGTATTGCATTAGGCTCATGGGGAGGTGGTTTGATTGTCGCAAAATCTGGATTAATGAACACACCTTGGATTGGGGCTATGATTGTCTTAATCGCGCTAGTGTTGACCCGAATTAGTGGTGCTCTAGACAATAAAAAACCAGCATTCCAAGCGACGAACCAATAACTCTAACCAAATAGCAACGATGAAATCTTACATCGTTGCTATTTTCTACCTTGTCTTATCGCAAATAAGAATCGAACAACATAAATAACACATCCTCGATTGAATTAAATTAAGAGATTATTAATTATAATTTGAGTAATAATTTATTATGAATCTTTTTTTGAATTTAAATACCCTTCCATATCGCCCTTCTAATATTGATTCAAATCAATTAATTGCTCAATAAGCATCCATTATTATAAAAAGTGGATTGTTTGTGGATTACTTCACCCAATTGGGTGATGATAAACCTATCATTTAATGACTAATATCAACCTTAGATAAACTCAAATGAAGCACCAAAATATATTCGAGTTATCGCTTGCAATAGGTAAAATGGATTGAGTTATGCAGATATCAGAATTGAAGATTCCACTAGAAAATGGACTTAATAAATCCCCGTCTGAATTCGAAGAAGCGATAAGAAATGGATTAACTACACTTGGAATTGAGCATGTCACATTAGTTATCTCATCAAAACCAGACTTCCCAGCCTTCAAATATATTGATGGTTTGTCAGATGGAGTCTCGCTGACAGAGGTAATCACAGACAATCTAGATGATTATCTCATGTTGATTTCAAAGAGCCGTAAAGGAAAAATTCATCACAAGCTAGATGACATAATGGACAATAGAATATTGGGTCATGACAAGCTCCCTGTCGCCCAAGATTATCTGAATTTCTATAGTATTTCTGAAAATCTACTTTACGAACATGGAATATCAATAATGTTTCATAGTGTCGATGAACTCCGGATTGATGAATTACGCCAGTTAAAATCAATATGTGACATTGCCATCGCTTGGGCAAATTCATGGGTCGCCCACCGTACTATGGTCTCACATTGGCGTAAATATTCTGAGCCAAAAACGGCCAACACGAACCCGTCTTTGACTAAGTCAGAACTTGATGTGCTTGATCTACTGACTAAAGGATTGAACGGTACTGAGATCGCACAAACCCGTGATGTATCAAAAGAAACGGTTCGCAGTCAGATCAAGAGTATCCTGCACAAAACACAATGTAAAAACCAAAACCAACTGATCTCTCGATTTGGACAAGGGCAGTGGCTCATCAGCCCACCAATACGCTCTGCTTACACCTAATTCGCTTCTGCCGCCAAGGAAGGCTCAAAGTATGCAAAATAATCGACCAGCACCTTACACATGCTTGATCACTCGCAGCAACACCTTGTCGCGAGTGATCAGAGATTTATTGAAACTTTCTTTCCCACTCAATCAATTTCAAGTTATCGAATCTTATTCTGAACTTGACCCTGAGTATAAAGGCGTTGTGCTTTTAGACAGAAGTACGATACCGATGCCAGACAAGTGTGGTGTTTCAATTATCAATAGAAAAGATAAGTGGATCGCCATCAATATTAAATGCAGCGCTTGTTACGATTACCTAAAATTTGGCTTTTTTGGCCAAATAGAAGTGAATCATTTTGAATTTATTCCAAAAGCCATTAAATCTGTTCAAGAGGGAGAGCTTTGGTTCCCTAGACATATTATGGAAAGCTTTATTATTGACCTTTGTATCAGTAGCGTTTCTAAGAAATCCTATTCCATCACAGAAAAAGTAACATCAAAGTTTTTTTTAACAAAGAAAGAGCAAAGAGT